>Ga0307379_10001590_pt1 | contig 35585 bp, 80 predicted proteins | sample UN2MG_FD_202237 | JGI IMG/M metagenome (GOLD analysis project Ga0307379, IMG submission 202237) | Soil microbial communities from Risofladan, Vaasa, Finland - UN-2 | ecosystem: Environmental > Terrestrial > Soil > Coastal area > Acid sulfate soil | place: Finland: Risofladan, Vaasa | collected...
ATTAATAATACTGTTATTGTATTATGGTGTAACCTATGTATACGTATATATATATATTACCACAAAGTTTATATACGACAAAAGACATATATAATACTGTAGTAAATTATTTAAAATTGATTTATTATAGGAGCTGAAAAAAATATGGCAAAAAAAATACAAAACGAATCTGTCGACCTTGATTATGAATTAAACGAGGTCGCAATAAAGGCTGATGTGACAAAGGTTGGTGGTGGCGGTAAAATAATACCCACAGAACTAGTTACTGCATTAAAAACAAAATTTGACAATGACGGTTCTTTTGCAGTACCTAAACAATGGCTAGAAGAAAAAATTGGTTTTGATACTAATAAACCAATGAAAGGCAGACCTAATGCAATAAAAAAGAAATTAAACAGGCAGTATGGTGACGTGATTGACGACGACAAAATATGGCACGTTGGTAACAGCGGTAATACACATTACTTAATCAGTGTTCTTGCTGTAAAACCTGATGAAGTTGACAAGTGGAAAAAGCCCAAAACGAAAAGCATGAAGCCTGAAACAGAAGAAGATTAAACATCTTCTTCTTCTAATATTTTTTGTGGTATAATGATTATTTGTCATGCAAAGCAATGTTATAATAATGTAGGCTCTATATGTCAATGGCGTAAGGTTTCTATACAGATTGATGCTAATGGTAGATGTGTGGGTTATACCATAAAAAGATAAAATGAGGTTTAAAAATGGATAAATTACAGGAACTATTTAATGAAGCAAATGTAAGAATAGTACCCAAAAATTATAGACGATGGTTGGCTTATTGTCTTGGTGTAATGTCAGGTAAAATGGATAAAACAGACTTTGAAACAATGAGGGAAGGCATAAAAAAATATGAAGGAACGTATCCTGAAAAATGAGGTTTAAATATGGAAACGATTGAGATAAAGCCTGTTGTTAAAGGAATTGTTTATGTGGTAAGCCTTCTACTCGTGTTGCTTATCCTCCAGTATCTAATGCTTACGCTGGATTAAGGCAATGGAGCTTTGAAAAATGAGGTTTAAAAATGAATAAAGAAGAAAATGAAACAAATGAGTGGTTTTGTTTTTTACAGTGTGAAAAAATACTTGACTATTTAATTGATAAAGATAAACAAAATGAGGTTTAAATATGGAAGACGCAGGTATTGAAAGAATAGCAGATGCGATATATCGAGGCTATGGAAGTGACAGTCATTATCTTTTTGGGATACCTCCAGAGCATGAAAAGGCGGTACGGAAAATAATAGAATTAGCAATTACTAAGTATAAAGAGGTTTATACGAAGGTATTGCAAGATTTAAATAATGAGGAATGTTCATTTTATAAAGATGGAAAATGTACAAAGACTTATGAAGAAGTAAAAAAGATGTCGTTATCTAGGTGTTACACTTGCATATATAATCCAGCGAAAATGAGGTTTAATAATGAATAAATTTATTGACAAAAAATATAAGAAAAAACAACATAATGAGGAACATTTGTTGCAAGGTCGATATTGGGCTACAGTAAAACTTAATGATGGCGGACTTATTCGAGTTATTAAGTCGATAAGTACGTTTTATCCAAAGGGATATTAAATATGAGGTTTAAGTGACAACATGACGAGAACAGAATATCTTATATATTCTTTATGTAGACTTGGTTCTTTTTCATCTTTCCTAGTCTGCCTCCCAAATAAAGGTAAGTGATATTCTGTTCTCAACAGCCCTTAATGGAGGTTTAAAAACGAAAAAATATAAGAGATATTTGAATAAAAAAGACCCTATTGATAAAAAAATTATAGAGCTTGTAAAAAATAAAGAGTTGACAATAGGTCTTACAAAATTAAAAAATGAGGGCTTGAAAAATGATAACTAAACAGGATTTAGACCAGTTTACTGGTACAGAGAATTATTATAAACATTTTACAGGTTTAAAATATACTGATGGTATAAAATATTTAGCAGATAAAACAAATTGTTACTGGTTTATTGATATTATTGCAAGTTATCAAGTTATGCTCACAGTTGATGCTGATTTTTCTTTTCAGATATGGAAATTAAAGATAACAGGTAAGTCTGAAAGCAAGCAAATATCTGCATTAGTTACGATGAGAGAAGATACAGATACACCAATTATAATAAGTCAACCAGTATTATTTACAGATTTTCCTTTAGATGAAATTGAGGTTTACTGTATTAATGGTGTGATATTGTTAAAATCAGAATATTAGGGATTATTCTATGATAATAAAACAGTGGTCGGGAAGATGTCGATAAGGTTGTTGGTATGCTATACGGTATCAATACAGTATTTAAAAACAGTATAGTGGAGGTGAAAGGAAAATGAAGAAAGGGTTAAAAGTAACAGCAATTTTTTGCTTATTTCTAATATTATCAGTTGTAACACTATCACCAGTTGCAAATGCACAAAATATGGATAAAATAAGAGCAAAAGAAAAGTATGCTCACAAGGTAGTTGAATATGCCGAGAAACATATGATACCACGCTATGAAAGATATATAGCATCATATATAAGTGAAGATGAACTAAACAAAATAACAAATGACGTAAAAGCAGAATTTTTAAGTATATCAAACGGAGAAATTACTGAAGACCTAGAAGTTATACTATTTCTGGTATCTCTTATAATAGCATTCTTCTATACATTATTTGGTGCAAATGGTTTTGCTTTTCTTGCTTGTTGCATCACAACATTTATAGTAATGTTCATTCCTATTATGCTAATATCTTTCGGTTTAGCTATAGTTGAAACTGGAATATTTGGCTTAGCTGGAGTTTTTGCATTGTTCGATGTTGAGACAATAGAAGAGCTGTTTCACTGGTACGGTATCGTTGGATGTCTTTTTATATTTATAATAATAATGCCAGTATTCATATTATTGTACTTATTAGCTATACCAATCGTTACTGTTGCAGATATGATAGTGTTTTTTTATAGTATGCTTGAGTATATACTTGACAATTATCCACTGTACTAATGCAGAACAACTATGCTAAAGAGATTCATGCGAGGACTAATATGGTATGCAATACCAGATTTAAAAAATGGAAGATAGAATAGAGATATTCTTTTTCCTATATTCTTTAAATATAAGTCATTGGTGTTTATATGTCTAAAAGAAAGATTAGTGTTACTGAATTAAAAAAGAAAAAACAGTTAGGTAACTGGACTGTTGATGTTGGTAAAAAAGGGGAAAAAAGAAATAAAAAGATTAAGTATCAAAAAAGATTATTTTAGAATGGAGGAAGAAGTGAAATGTCATACATAATTAAGACATGTGCAACGTGTGGTAAAAAATATCATGTGCATTCAAACGGTAAAATAAAAGGTGCTTGTGAACATATCAAAATAGGTAGAATAAAGGGTCGAAAAACATATGTTGCAACTGCTGATGTAGATGAGTTGGATAAAATGATTGATGCAGGAAAAAAGTCAGGGTCATAAATGTCTGTAATAATGAGAACACTAGAAAATATTGAAGGGTATGCTGTTATTGTTGATGGCAAAAGGTGTCTTGTATACAAAAAAAAGACGTATAAGCCTGTTCATAGGGTTTATAGTTCATCGGAGGCTATACAGTATGCAAGAGAGAATGGGCATAGTCTTATTCTTTCAATTACAAATAAAGAACCAAGGCGTTGGTTGATAATGGAAGAGGTGGTAAAAGATGGTGGATGAGAAAGAAAAAGATAGTAAAAAACAAGAGGCTGATTTTGCTATAAGCCAAAAAGAACAGACACGACGAATACGACTTGACGGATTATTACGTATTTATCAAGATGCTGATTCTATTGCAAAGAGTGAAGTTGGTACACTTGCTGTAGACATAAAAAATAAGGTAATACGAGAATTATCAAATATGATAACTATTGTTGAGAAAGATGAGTGGTATAGTATTCATCCGCATGAAGCTTTTCCAAATATTGACATAAGGATGCTTATTTGTGCATGTCCTGCTAGTCGTGAGTGTCCTATTTTGCTTGCAATACTTAGAAAGATTGGTATGTCGAGAGCTGACTATGTTAATTATAGGAAACGTGCAGGTATAATGATTCTTATGGAACATAAACGTAAGATGGGGAAGAAGAGATGACGGCAAATATTGGAATTTCGATAGGTATAATAATAATAGCATTGTCTGGTTTAATAGGAGCTATATTAGATTTAAAGTATGAAATAGTTAGTCCTGTGTTGTATTGGATATTGGGAACAGCTTGTGGGGCGGTAGCTATGACTGTGATTTTTTTTCTGGGATGAACAGATGAAGACAAAAGCTATTGCTCGACTCATCTGTGAATTGATAGAGTCTCGTGATTGGACATCGTGGAAAGGTGAGGGAATATTACAGAATACCTATTTAACGAAAGGTCAAGTTGGTATTGGTACTACATATCTTTCTAAAAAGAAATATATAAAACATGATAAGCTTAGAGGAAAAGGCTGGTGGACTAGAACAAAAAAGTTTAGTCTTTGGAAGTTGTTGCTTGGTGTTCCTAAGACAAAATTAGATATGAGAACAGGGAAGTTGAAATATGCTTAAATGTAATACTTGTGGACATCGAGTAAGAAAAGGTGTTATTTACAATGGTAACTTCATTCACCTAAGATGTGCAATTACATTATCTGAATTATATATGAAAATGTTAGATGAAAGGATTAAACTTTTAGAGGAGCTGGAAAATTCTAAAAATGTTATAACATCATTATGAAATTCAGAGTCAGATATTTCATTGTCTGATAGCAAGGACAGCGGATTTTTGGTATCGTGGTAATACCATTTTTCCTCCCTTTAGCAATTAAATAAAACCTGTCCTTGCTTATTACCACAATATGAAATGGAGGTAAGTAAAAAATGAATGGACAACAAACAGAACAAGAAGAGGAGAAGCTGGAGTTAGTCTTTGGTACGGAGAAATTGCTCGAGTCAGCAAAAGAGCCTTTTGTTGGTGAGGTAATATATGCAGAGTTTCCGTGTCATTGCGAGGACTGTGAAAAAGGTGCAACTGCTATGTTGGAGAAGTTTCAAAGAGAAGCACCTGAGAGACTTCATATACACATAAAACCTTTGACTGTGTATACTGAGGTACAACATAACTGGTGGATACCAACAAAGACAAAGCTTTCAAGATGGGGAGCTTTACAAGCACAGTTGGAAAAACTTGGCATCATAGAAAAGTTCAAAACAGAGCGAGAAAAGGCATTTATGGGAATAGTTGCAGAATGGAAATGGTCAGAAGTTGAAGTTGGTGTAACTGGTGATATTAAGTCTCATTGGTTGCCAGTGAGAATATTATCTGAAGCTGAAGTTGCAACCATTAGAAGCCAAACAAGTCTGCCATCTGCTCAGCCTAGTGAGTCTAGTGCATCAAATGAACCAAGTGAACCAAGTAGTGATGCTGTGGGAGAAGGGGCAAAGCTGGATTAAATCTCCAGCTTCTCTATTTTTTATGGTGAGGAAATGAATGGAGTACCTGGTGGTAAGTGTGGGTGTACTGGAAGGTATTGGTCTGAAAATGCATTAGGTAGTGTGTGTACTGATTGTAAACAACAGATAAGGATGAGATAGCTATGATTAATATTGAAATATGCAAGTCGCCAAATAAAGAAGGTACGTGGAACATGAGGGTTGGTGATATAGAAGGTGCTACTGGTGTTTACAATATGGATAAAAAAGGTATACTTGAGTTAATATCTGAGGAGATGGAGAATGAGTAATGATTTACCAAAAAAGATGTTTGGTTCATATGCTAAAGAGACACTTAATCATATTATGGGATTAAATTTCACCAAAGGTGATAAATTAGATACTATAACTAAGGAATATATTGATAAAATATCAAAACTAGCAAATTTAGATTCAAAAGATTGTGATATACCACCTGAGTGTATTTGGTCTTATGTCATTGGTATGTATTATGGAGTAAAAAGTGGGAAAGAGACGGAAGGTAAAAAATGATTAGATTAGAACTTTTAACTAAGCCTACTGTAATAATTGATGGTCAAGGTCGTCATAAAGAAAGGACTTTTAAGAAATGGGAAGATGCATTAATATTTGCTTTCAAGAAAATCATGACTTCCCATAATGAACAAATATCAGTTGTTGTATCCAAAAGCAGATTTAAGGAGTTGCAAAAGAAAACTCGATAGAGGTTTGGTGGTGAGATGAGAGAAGAGAATAGTAATGGTGAAAGTTTTATAGCTGACGAACTTGAAAAAGCAGCAGCAGAAGAATCAAAGCCTTATGTACCCAAAGAAGCTAGATTAGTTGTTGACATTCCTAAAGAATATATGGAAATTTTGGACTTCATAAGAGAAACAATACATATTCCAAAAAAGGGGATTATAAGCAGGGCGTTACGAGAGTATTTTTATAAACACAGAGACATGTTAAAACAGCGTGATGCTGAGGCTTTTCTTATAGAATATCTTGAGGGTAATTAAATGATTCGTAGGTCAGGTCAATTAGTAGCTAGACTTTTCTTTTTAGTAGTTATGATAGTACCAGTTATTCCTATAGGTATTATACTAAAGTATATGTCACCAGTAGGTTTTTGCGAGTGTGCCATTGCAGTAGTTATTGGTATCTTTTTGTATGTTTTTTTTATAGTTATAGAGATATGCTTGATAGCTATACTATCATGGAAGTAAACAAGTAGTTAAAGGAGATAGGATGAAATGGATATAGAAAGTGAACTAAAAAAAGTATATGATAAAAGTATTGAACATCTTGGTTCTATGAGTGCTCTTGAACTTATGAAAAAGGCATGTTTGTTTTCTGATAAGTTACATGAGCTTATTGCTAGCCAACAACTTCCTGGTGCTATTATTACTGGGTGTCTTATGAACGAGGTGCATAGACTAGATACAGAGCTTTCAAATAAAATACTTGACGAGAAACTTGCAGAGACACTTATTTTAATAGCTAAACATGCAGATGAAACATTTATAAAAAAAGAAAAATTGTAAGGTGGTGAATAAGAAATGGAAATAGTATGTAATAAATGTGGATATAAGAGAAACTTAGGCAAAAGAATAGATGTTTTAAACACTGATTTAAAATGTCAAGAGTGCGGTGATAGTGATATAAAACTTGTTGATGCTAGTGGAGTGAATATAAAGGTAGATGGAATAACTGAAGATGTCATAGTTGATATTGTAAAAGAGCTTGCAAGTAATATTAGTCTTACTGATATTGTAGGTTTTTTTGCAAAGCCAAGAAAACAAGACAATCAAGAGGAGAATAAATAAATGTTGGAGAGTATTCTTACTACTATAATTAGTTTTACAGTAGGTGGTCTTATCTTTATGCTGATTGGTTTTTATACTCTCAAGTATTTTGTTCGTATGATAATGAAGGAAATATTTGATATACTTAAAGAAAGAGTTATAGAAGGCAGTGGCAGTACTAGTTCAAAGACTAAAAAAACAAAAAAGTCAACTATGTATCGAGAAGACTTAATGAGGAAGTAATACCAATAAAACGGATACGTTTTTATACGTTTATTGGCTAATCGCACACATGTAACCCGCAGGGTTATTAATATACGTATATGGTATATTTAATAATTGTTGGTATTTATATTATTATTAATATAATTAAAAAAATCGAAACGTTTATAAATTCATAAACTATACATGGTCTATAGTTGGGCTATTGTTTATATGTTGGTGTTGTACTATGAAAAGAAAGATTGTTATAAATGAAAATTCTCAGTTGGCATATATATCAGATGATTTAATTAAAGAAGGATATAAAGGAGACGTTGAGGTTCTTGCAAATTTTAATACAGTGACACTTCTTCGACCAGGTAGTAATATAGATGGTTACATATCTTCTCTTAAACTTGTTATTCAAGATTTGATGCTTAGAAAAAAAGCACGAGATGAGGAAACATTAGAGTCTTTTGAGCAACAAAGTCAACAACAGTAACTGGGGGTATCTTTGAAGAGAACTGAAATAAGAGGCATAGTTAAAAGGAGAGATGGTTATGAATGTCAGGTATGCAGTACTAATAAAGATTTACAAGTTCATCATATATTACCAGCATGGAAATATCGTGGTAAGAAATATGATTTAGATAATCTTATAACTCTTTGTCGGACATGTCATATGAGGGTACAGGCATTTAACAGAATACATAATGTTTATGTTCGACCATATAAAAATATGTTTAAATAATTGGTTGGTCTTTTATGGAAAACATAAATCTTGAATTTGGTACTGACTCTCTCCAGGACGATGCTGCAAAACTGACTAAAATATATCTCCGAGTAAAAAGTGGTACATTTAACAATGATGAATATAGACATACAAACATTTGTTGTACTATATCAGATGCTGAGATGATAGATTTTGTTGCAAGAGCTGAGGGTAACAAACGAGTGGCGATAGCTGTTTTATTGTGTGCTGGTTTCAGTAAGCTATATTCTAAGATAAGGGATTTTCCTATACCTCTTTTTGATATTGGACAGGTATTTGGAAGGGTTGCATTGATTGACGGTATTGACTGGGTACTTGAGGATGTAATTGATTTAAAAATATCAGATTTTAAGTATAAAAAGCTTAATGTTACTAGATATGGTATTTATATGCCAGAGGAATTGTGGGGTATGATATATAGAGTAAGTCTGGATTTTAAATTGTCGTTTACAAGTATTCTTTTATATTTGATGAGAACAGGAATAGCTGAATATAATGATTTTGTTAATAGGTTTTCTAGAGAGTCTGTTCAAATTCCTTATGAGTTTTTAACATATGCAAAAAGGTCAGAAAATATGTTAATGCAGACTCTTGATGTTAGATATAATGATTCTCTTGGCAGAATTAAGTATTTATATAATACATATGAGGATATTTTGAATGATGGTCATGAGGATTTAAAGGAGGTAATGAAAAATATAATTGATAAAAGTAATAAAATATCCGCTACAGGCTAAGGGTGTATTTTACATAGGTTGTGAGGTAAATATTAAAGTGTATCGCAGAGATAGGGATAACTTTCCTTCATATACCTGTTTGCCTATGTGCAGGTTCTGGTCTCGGATAAAACCTCCCCCTCACACTTACATATGTAATGTCTGTGTCATGTGTAATATGTTAGTCCCCTACCCGATGCCAGCGATAGATGTTTTATTGCAAAAAAACAGTAATGGAGAAAAGTTAAATATGAGAAATAAACATATATTTAAAGAAGAAATAGAATGCAGATGTCCTAAACAAGCATGTGGTGATACATTCTATAAGACAACAACCGTAGAATATACTACTAATCAAAGAGGAGATGTAATAGAGCATAGAGTAAGATAATAAATAAGGTGTAAAATAATGATATGTAGTGTTTGTGGAGAAGAAACAAACGTGGTCTATTCAGGAGATATATGTCCAGATTGTTGGAATAAAAAGCTCAAATAAAAAGGAATGAAAATGACTGAATGTGTTAGTGTTCCAGATAAACCTATGATTGACGGTTTTGCAGAGTGGAGGAAATATCAACGTCAAGCTGTTGATACAGTTATAAATACAAAAAAGAAGTTTATTATACTTGATGCACCAACAGGTTCTGGTAAAAGTCTAATTGGTATGAGTATTGCTAAGTTATTTGGTGATAGAACTTATTATTTAGTAGGCACTAAGGATTTACAAGACCAGTTGCTTCGTGATTTTTCATTTTTTGCATTGTTAAAAGGAAGAAACAATTTTAACTGTTTGTTAAAAGAGGTAGCTTGTGACAGGTGTATGTATTCATATGTTAAAAAGCTTTGTCCAAGAAAAGATGAATGTCCATATTATGCTCACAAAGAGATTGCAAAACAGAATAAATTTGTTATCTGGAATTATTCAATGTTTCTTGTTAATCAGACATTTGCAGGTGACTTTCCACCAGCAGATTTGTTGATTTGTGATGAGGCACATCTTCTTGAGAGTGCATTAATGAATTTTGTTAATATTAAGTTTGACCATGACTTTTTTAATGAATTGGATTTAACTTTTCCTGGTAAGGACGAAGAAGAGTATGTTTTTAATAGGATAAATGATGCAGAAAAGATTATTAATAAGCAATATTCTAGTCTTGCTGGTATGATGCAAATGAAACTATATTCAGATGAAGAGCCATATAAACTAGAACTTGATAGATGTAAGGAACTAGCTAGTAAATCTAAAAAAATAAAGTTTTTTAGGACAGTGTATGATGAGGATACTTGGGTAATGGATTATCATAAAAACCAGTATGACTGGGAGAACGACTACATATCTTTTAAGCCTCTTAAGGTTGATAAGTTTTCTGATTATATATTCAGTTGGGGAAGTAAAATATTACTTGTGAGTGCAACAATGCCACATACATCAGTTGTATGCAATAGTTTAGGTATAAACAGGAATGATATTGCTCGTTTAACTATTCCTTCGACATTTAAAAGAGAGAATCGACCTGTAATATTCCATCCTATTGGAAGAATGAGTTATCCATATTGGGAAAAGACGATTGAGGATATTATAAAATTTTTAACTGACTATTGTAGTACACATAAAGAAAAGATTTTAATACATTGCGTTAATTATAGAATTACAGGAATTATAGCAAGTTCTATTGCTATAGCTCCAGATTACAGCTTTTTCTACCATGAGGGTGCAGGTGATAGAACTGTCATGTTGGATAAATTTAAAGCTGCAGAAGCTCCTGCTCTGCTTGTTACACCTAGTATGGAAACTGGTGTTGATTTGCCAGGAGATTTATGTCGAGTACAGTTTATTTTAAAAGTGCCTTATCTATCGCTTGGTGATAAACAAGTAAAAGAGAGATTGGCTATTGATAGAGACTGGTATGCAAGTTCTACCATTAATCGTCTTGTTCAGTCATGCGGTAGGATTGTTCGTTCTGAGGATGATTGGGGTAAAACTTATATACTTGATGAATGTTTTGCTGATTTGGTTAAGCATTATAAAAAGTTGTTTCCAAAGTGGTTTTTAGAGTCTATTGCAGTTGAAAGGAGGACATAGGTATGGTAAAAAAGAAAAAAGGTAAATGTCCTGATTGTGGTTCAGATAGATATTCACTTGAACATCAATATTGTCCAGATTGTGGTAAAGGTCAAATATTTATTTAGATGATATTATTGATAAGGAGGTATACAATGCCTACCATGATACGATATTTTGCAGACTTTCGTGTTCTTTATGATAAAGAGGGTATTCGAGCTAGTAGACGACGTAATGTCGAAGTCGCCTTTATAGTCGACAGACCGAAAGTCTGGGGTATGAAGAATGAAGATTTTATGCGTGAGATTGATGAGGCTTTCAGAAGGTTTATTGCAGAGACTACATTTACTACTTTTCCTGAAGTCTATCTTGGTGGAGGCTTTGAACGTAGTGAAGAGTCTAAAATTGAGCCTAATACGTTTAGATTAGAGATTGAATACAGTGATTATGACTATGACAAATATTTTACGAGAGTGATATTAATTAAGAATGTTCAAAAACTGTGGGACACTGAGGAACATAAATTATTTTGGGAAGAACTCAGTAGGCAAATAAGGAATATTATAGAAGAAGAGCTCATGTGGGGAAAAGCAAGACCTAAAGGAGTTGGTGGTAGACCACCTGGGAGTTAGTCATGACTATACTTAATGATGGTATGAAGGCTAATGTATTTATTGCAATTATTAATGAAAAAAGTATTAACAATAAATATGCATGTAAGCAATATGAATTAATTAATGCTCTCGATAAAACAATGTATGCAATTATAAAAAAGGGTGTAGACTGGAGTACTGTAAAACATCTTCCTTGGAAGAAAGTATATCTTTTTGAATATGATACTGAGATTCCAGCATTTATGCAACTTATTAATCTTGAAGTAACCAGAGGTGGTTTTTATACTTAGTCAACATTACTGTTTAGGGATAGATTTAGATAAGAAATGCAGATGGGAACTGTTAATGAGATACTTTAATTTAAGGAATGCATTTCCTGATGAAGAGATTGTCGTCTATGAGACAAGGCATGGATACCATTTAGTACTGCCATGTATAAAGACCGATTTAGAGTTACGCAGTATTTTTGGAGACGACCCAATGAGAATCGAATTTGAGGAAAAACGAAGTCAATGTCACAATCGTGAGCCTCAAGATATATTATTTCATGTGAAGCGAGTTATACATAATGATAAGACTGTTTCTACTTTTACAAGAGAAGTGATTGATATATTTAGTGACCCTTTTTGGACAACTGGAGCAGGGTGTTGTTAAATGACAAAATTGTATCTCTGTTTAAAAAATGATAGAATAAAGGAAATCGTCGAGCAAGTTTGCAAAGACATCTTTGTCATAGACAAGTCATTCAACTTTACCATCTTTAAAAACAGAAGGTTTAGAGGTGGTGAGAAAGACTGCCAATTTATATTGTCTATTAATTGTAAAGATAAAGATGAGGCTCACAAGAAAGGTAGTTGGTTTGTCGGTAAGGTTGATGTTGGTGATGTTGGCATGTACTATTGGGTAAAGGAGTAGTGATGGAATGAATGAAAAAAAATGGGGTATAGATGATATGATTACTGTCCTTGGAATAGGAGTAACGATTGGATTTATTGCAACAGTTTTACTTGAACATTTTTTTGATTTTATTGTATAGGGGTAAATAATGAGAATAAATGAGTTATCATTAAAGGCACATAGAACAGCAGTAAATAAAGGTTTTTATGATAGAATACGTAAAATACCTGAGTTACTTATGCTCATAGTAACAGAACTTGGAGAGGCATGTGAAGAAGATAGAAAGGGTAACAATGATAAATTTAAAGAAGAAATTGCAGATGTATATATAAGATTGGGTGACATGTGTGGACATCTTGGTATAAATATAGAAGAGGAAATACTTAGAAAAATGGAGATTAACAAGAATAGACCATATAAACACAATAAAAAGTATTAGGTGACTATTTATGAGTACATTACAAAAGACCTTATTTGATGAACTTGCTGAAGTATCAAAAAAACCTTATCAGGTTGCTCAGCCCTTAGTATTAAATCGGAATGATTATATACCTAGTGGTAAAGGTATTATCTTTCCTTGTGTCATAGCAAGACGCTTGCCTATTGATGAACGCCCTGGTCATATGAGTACATGTGATGCCTGTAAGAGAATTGAAAAAGAGTTAGATGAAAGTGTTGGTATCTTTCAAGAACATGGTATTTGGTATTAGGTGAGTATATGAATAGTTGTATGACTTATCCAGCTAGAAATCACGAAACTATATTAAACAGCTTTATTACTCCAGATGATATTGCTGTTAAGAATGTTGCTGAAGATATAAAGAATACTCTTGTTAGGGATAACATTGAGGATAGAATTGTTGCAGCATTTAATTTCGTTGCATTGACTGTTGTATATACTTCAGATAAGAGACAGTTCGGCAAGGGAGAATGGTGGCAATATCCCAGTGAAACTTTAGGTCAGGTTGCTACTACAAGTAATATCACTATATTGTATGGAGATTGTGAGGATTCAAGTTTTCTGCTTGCTTCTCTTCTTCTTGCTCTTGGTGTCCCAAAGTCTAATGTCCGAGTAGGTATTTCTGAGGTACATGCATGGGTAGAATGTAAACTTGGTCATAATTGGTATTTATTTGAGACTACTAGTGACAATGAAATGTCGTCATTTATTTCTGCAAGTTCTATTGTTGGCAAGAGACATATCTATAATGTTCAAGTTTATGTATATCAGGATGGTTGCAGTTATGGAAAATAGTGAATATGAACCGATGGCTACAGTATCTCCAGTTTATGATAATATTAAAGAGGATGATGATGACATTGATTTGTGCATAAATCAGATTATTCATGGTAACTGTGTTGAAGAAATGAAGAAGTTACCTCCAGACTATGCTCACTTGGTTATAAGTGACCCTCCATATGGCATGGATTATGAGAGCAGGCTACGTTCTGAGACTTTTGGTAAGATTGAAGGTGATAGTAAAGGCGACCCTGTTGTAAGTTGGGCACTTGCTCAGTGCAAGAGGGTATTGAAAAATAATTCACATATTTATTTATTTACTCATTGGTTAGGTATGCCTAGATTTTTAAGGTATTTAGAATATTGGGGTTTTAATGTGAAAAACTGCATGGTTGGTAAACGTGCAGGACATTCCTGTGGTGATTTAAAATATTCATTTTCACCAAGTTATGAGATGTTATTGTTTGCTCACAAAGGTCAACGAGAGTTTAATGAGACTACTATTAGACGTCTTGGTGATGGTAGCGGTTTTGTTAGACGTTTTGATGACTGGATTGATTGGTTAAATGTTAATGAACCGAGTAAGAACATTATGTTCCATCCTACACAAAAGAGTCTTGAACTTATTGAGTTTTTTATGTTGTTGTCGTCTAATGAAGGTGATATTGTTATCGACCCATTTTCAGGTAGTGGTATTACTGCTATTGCAGCATGGGATTTAAACAGGAAATTTATTTGTTATGAAATTGATGAGGAATATTATAGTAAGTCATTGAAATATTTAGATGAGTTTAAGAGAGGTTTACATAATGATATTTTGGATAAGGTACATAAAAAGTTAGGGTACGGTGTCGGTCAGATTAAGCAGGTTACATTTAGTAATGTTGATTACAGGCAACAACCGAAAGATTTATAACCATATAGACCATACGTAATACGTATTAAAACGGATACGTTGATAATATGTCTGCAGGTGAGGAGAACGGTGAGGTATTCTGTGCAGAACTTGTGTCGTCTGGCAGAATAACTATTCCAAAAATAGTTCGGAAAAAATTGAATTTATCAGAGGGTACTGAAGTGCGTGTACGAATCTGGATAGATGAAGAAAAGAGTTTGCCTGAAGTAGGAACAAAAGATAGATTTATGCGGAGATGAAGACTATGAATATATTTAGTAGGATGCTTAAGAAAAGAAAAAAATATTTTCGTTATGACTTGTTTGTAAATGAAGGTGACGGCTGGAAAAAATTTGGTGATTATGTTAAGTATTTAGTCTATGAAGATATTGAAGACCCTATTCCAGGTGCTGTTTTAAGGTTATATGGTGTATATACAGATACCTCAAGGAAGGAGGGTTTTGGAAGACGAGCATTATGGACAGAGAAAGTTGAATCTCCTTCATCTCCTGGTGGAAAGAGTGCAGATGGTACTAAAAAGGAAAAGCCTATCGAGGAACGTCTTATGGAAAAGATTATTGAAAATGCTGATTTTACTGGTCTTAAACCATCTAAGATGAGTGTACCATTTGGTAAAACTGGTGGCTCTCTTGATTTTGAAGCTGGTAGTAGTGGCTATGGTGAGATTCCACCATTAGAGTTTGATGGCAAACTTCCAGCATGGATGCATCCTGCAGCAGGTGCTATGATTACTGGTCTTATGGATAATTTTAGTGGTATGGTAAAGAATACTTTAGGCGGTGCAATTAGTGACGCAACTGGCATAAAAGCAAAAGGTACAGGTGTCAAGGATGCTATTGGAAAAGAAGAATTAGTTGAAGAGCCTCCTGATATGGTATCTGACTTGGATGATATATTAGAGAAAGGTAAAGAGATAGAAAAAGAAGGTATTGTTAAAAAGAAGGTGAAATAAACATGAAGGAAGAAACTAGAATACTTTTGACTGCGTTACGTAATTTTTTGGATAGACCCGAGGTTAAGGATAAAGTGCTGACTGCTGTTATGCCAGTTGATGCTAAGCTTGGTAACTTGTCTGGCAAAGAGGTTGACGTTCCATTTAGTTCTGTTTTTCAGGGTATTACTAATAAGCTTAGTTTTAGTGATATGGCTAGGTCTTTAGATGACAATAATGATGTTGTTATTATTTTTCTTGATGAGTTGTCACGTGAGTTAAAGGATTATATGCCTCCTATTGAAAAGCAGTCTGTTCCAATAAAAGATAGGGATGAAGCGGTTAAAAGTCTTTCAAGGAATTTGAAAGTTGACGATATGGCAGACATTAATGTTGGTGATGATAATGAAGATGAAAAATCAGAAAAACAATAAACCTGAACGTATTGTTTGTCCTGTTTGTAAGGAAACATCTGAGATTATTAGAGTTGGTAGTATTACTGTTAATGATGTTCCTATGTTACTACATGAAGATGTCGGTGAGGTATATCAATGTATGAACCCAGCTTGTTTGGAATATCTTATTAAGGTTCATGATAAGTATGAGCCTATTTCTAGGATTGAACTTCTTAGAAGACAAAAAGAGATTACTGATTTGCTTGCTGCTGAGGCTGGTGTTGCTAGGGCTAGGTTGTATCCAAAGGCTGCTGAAATTGCAATTAAAGCAGAGATGGGTGGGGCTCTTTCTTCTCTGTTGTATCATTATACTTCAAAAACTCCTTATTATAGGGCTTATTCTGTTGATGAGCTTTTTGAAGCATGTACTGCTTTAGGGTTTAATCCATCTAAAGTTGGCAATAAACAGATTGGTTATATCTTATCGTGGCTTAAGGAATACAAGGATTAATACGTTTTTATACGTTTTTGGTATTTTTCCGAAGGGTTTATAAATACATACTACATATATAATACTAACCAGAATAGTTATGGGAGAAATGATAGAAAATGAAAGTATACAAGAAAGAATTTTCGGCTAAAGACTTGCTAGAAATAGCGATGGATAGCCGAATGAGAACTGGTGTAACTCCTTTCGGTGCTCCCGAGGGTGAGGTACAACGGTATATAGGCAGGTCAGTTCCTTGGAAAGGTGTCAAAGGTATTGAGAATATTCGAGCAATCAACCCTCGTGTTGCTGCTGGTATAGAAAGAGCTCGTGACATTTCCAGAGGACATCGTGAGAAAGGCATTGCTCTTGTGCAATATCCAAATGGTGAGATTGTCACAATGCCGATGAAGTGTTATCAAATGATGTTGGCAGCATTAAGACCTGTGACGTTGGTTGCAACAACTGCACCAAAAAGACCTTGGATTACAGCAAGACCAAGAGTTCCTACAGCTCCATTAGCCTAATTTTAGGATTTGGTGATATTAATGAATGGACAAAGATATGCACCAGCTTATGCACCAGGGGTAACTGTTGGTGAATTGCCAAAGGTTTTCAAGGAATGGGCAAGCACAGAGACAGGTGTTACAGTTATTGGTGTTGGTGCTGGTGTTGCTCTTGGGGAGTGGTTCGGAAGTATTGTTTCTGAATACTTTGCAATGGAGGCTGGTTGGGCTAATGTTGGTGCTAAGGCATTAAGCAAAGGTATATTGTCGTTTATACTCTTCTTCATTGGCAGAAGAACAGGTGGAATGACAAAGATACTTTTGAATGGTGTGACTATAGGTGCTCTTGCGTCAATTATTGGTGACGTAGTTTCTCAGTTTGCAGTTCCTGGCTTTGGCTTGGGTGCATTGACATCAGGAAATACTTCAATAAAGGGTATAACCATAAAAGCGAACAGAAATCCTGGTAACTTGACATCCATTGGTGGAAGAAGTCAAGTTATAACTAGTGTCTGAGGTGATTAATAATGTCTGACAGATTAGATTATGGATTATTGCTGGAGCACGACCATACAGGTGCTTTGGCAGCAGATGCTGTTGATACATCAACCGTTGAGACATTTGGTACTGATGAAGGTTATCAGGTAGCGGCAGTATGGATTTATCCTCCCTTCGATGTTGGGGGTGCTCTTGAAAACTTGACAGTGCAACTTGTTATTGATGGTGAGAGTATTGATGTTCTTCATCTTCATTCTTCGACATATCCTCCATATTTGAGTAATTCAAAATGGATTGGGATACCTCTAGGTAAGCACAATTCCAACAATCCTATCGAGAATACTTGCCTGAAAGGTAAACATAAACTACAGGTAAAATGTACTGGTGGTCTTGCTGGTATTACTGGTGACTACAAGGTAAAACTCTTTGGTGATTATTTCAAAGAGGATGCAGCGGTTACACGATTAATTGGTGCTATGTTTAATCCAGTTCCTGCAACATTTTATGATATACAACGCAACAAGTCAGTAACTATTAATAGACCTGTTGCATGTTCCATAGAGTCATTAACTGAAATGTCTGGTGGTGCTATAAAAGCCCCAAAACCTAGAGTACTTCCATATGTTGCATTTGCTTGGAATAAAGCAGCGACAACTGCAAATCAGGAATATAATTATTCTCTTGATGAACAGAACGTAGCTAGCGACTGGGAAGATATGAAGTGGGATTTGGATAAAACCGAGGCAATACTTATAACCAATCTGGCTGCAAAAGAGGTTGCCAACAGCAAGGAACTTTGGATTGAAATAGCTGACTTAGAATATCCAAGAAGTCACTTTGACATACGACAGTTTACCAATGAGCTGCCATTTTCAAACTTTGATTTAGAGCAGCCACTGAGAGGTTACAATCTACTCATACACGATGAAAAGGCTATACTTAAGGTCAAAGATGATGGTACGATTGTTCCAGCGGACACACTACTAGTTGGTGTATGGGGAAAGAAATTTGAGCTCGTCTGAGCTCATTTCTTCATTTTTTACACTTACTTCATATTTTAAGAGCTAGTTGGTGATAGAATGACAATAAGACCATCTTTGGCTAAGTATGTTCCAGAGGATATTCCTGGAGCACAAGTTGTTGACCTTGTTAGTGGTACTCCTTATAATATCGAGTCTATCACTAGATTTTCTAAGATTCCTGGTGAGTATATTGTAACATTGCTTTCTTTTGGTTTAATGAGTCATGCAAATGTTACGTTTTATACAGATACTGATGGGTTTACTAGAGTTATTGACTCTGAGACTTATGGTTGTTATCATTTGGACAAGGATGAAGAGGTTTTCGTTCCAGCAAAGTCTACTATGTATTTAAAGTTGCTTTCTGATGCTGATGTCAATAATTACCCTATTCGATATTTAATCAGAGTTTCTAAGCCTTCTGTACTTGAAAAGCTTTTGTATGGTGTTGCATTAACTGATAAAGATACTCCTTTAAATAACAAGTTTGAGCTTAGGGATAGAATTTTAAGGAATGATATTCCTATCTATAAACCTATGCTGGTCTCACGTAAGCAAATTACAAGGAAGATAACAGCACTTGCTGATGTCAACCCACAAATTGGTGAGACACTTACTGTTCCCAAGAATCGTTATATCGTACTTGATGAGATTGCTGTTGATGGCTTTGAAGCAGGTGTGACTGACAATTCTATTGTAATCGACAGAGACCTTGATGATGATTATGTGAGTCTTAATTGTTATGCTATGCCTCCGTTTATTACAGGTGTTCTTCCTGATATTCCTTTGTCCTATTCTATGAAGATGGGTATTCCTGTGACTGACAAGATTTCTATATCTCTAGAGAATGGTAGTAATGTTACCGATTGGAGAGTCAGATTCAAGTATTCTACGTATGTTTTAACTATTCCTGAAAAAATAAAATGGGGTCTTGGACTTACAGATGATGAAGCAACGATTGCTACTGCTAATGATTTATATGATAAGGTAAAAGCTGGGTTGGCATGAGGCATGGCATTTTGGGAGAAACTTTTAGATTATTTCACTCGTATAGACGATGTTTTAAGAGCATTTAAGGATAGCTATATTAGTAATAGCGACAGAATTATTAGTAGATTGGATGGTATTTACGAGGCTTTGGTTGGAGCAGAGCCTGAACCTGGAATCCCATTAAGGCATTTGCCATTTTATTCTGAAGATACTGTTATTTTAGGTACGCCTATTGTTCTTTTGATTAATGCTGATAGTCAACAAGGTCTTGGTGCTGTTGGTAGGTCTGGTTATATTACCAATGAGGGTGCTGGTACTCTTTATATTATTATTGATGATGGCGAAGGAAAAAGTAAGGAGATTCGTATTGATGCAGGTGAAACTCTAGGTTTTGACAGGGCTGACGATGTTTGGTTTGATAAAGTAACTCTACGTGCTTCTGGAGGTAATGTGGATTATCGCTGTTCGTTTGCAAGATAATGTTACATATAATAAAGGAGATAGCTGATAATGAGACTCACCAGTAATTATTTGAGTGCTTTGCGGATTAATACTGATAAAAATTGGCTTTCTTATAATATTACTAATCTTGGTCGTGGTAATATTGACCTTGGTGTCAATCAACCTTTATCTCCTGGCATCTATGTTGAGGATATTGGTAAAAATTGGAAAGATTTAGGTGCTATTTCATCTACTGTAGCTTATATGAAAGCCTGCGGTAGTGGTATAGTGTTGTTTGGGGATGGTAATGGTCATGTACTTAGAAGTATTAATTATGGTGCAACATGGACTGATTTAGGTCAAATTATTTCAGATGTTACTCCTGTAAGTGATATAGCTTATTGTGGTAGCGGTGTTGTCGTGATTGGTGGGTCAAACAATAAGCGTATTTATAGGAGTGTTAATTATGGTGCAACGTGGACTGATTTGGGAGATGTTGTAAGTACTGGTATATTTTCTATGGTTTACTGTGGTAATGGTATAGTATTAGCTGGTGATTATGATAATCATATTTTCAGAAGTACTGATTATGGTTTAAATTGGACTGACTTGGGTATTATTGGCAATGCTATTATCAGATGTCTGGTTTACTGTGGTGATGGAATAGTTGTATTTGGTACTGATAACAAACATCTTTTTAGGAGTACTGATTATGGTGTGACTTGGTCTGATTTAGATGAAATTGCTACAGACCATGCATTTAGACTTGTGTATTGTGGTAATGGAATAGTCTTGTTTGGTGATGAGAATACTCATATATTTAGAAGTACTGATTATGGTGCAACATGGGCTGACTTAGGTTCATTTACTTCTAATTATATTCGTTCTATGACTTATTGCAGTAATGGAGTAGTATTGATGGGTGATGGTGATTATCATATTTATAGAAGTGAAGATTATGGTTTAACTTGGTCTGATTTAGGTGTTATAGGTACGCATACTATTTCTGCATTGGCTTATTGTGATAATGGTGTCGCATTGTTTTGTAATTGGCTTGGTCATGTTTTTCGGAGTGACCCTCCATTTAAGTCTGCTGAATTTGCTTCAAATTCTATTGCAAGACCTGTCAATAGCATGGATTTCTGGAGTGATATTGATGATGCTATTGCTCTCCCTGCTGATACTGCTCTACCTAATATTGTTGTTGCTGATTTACCTAGTGGTGCTGCTCCAACGAGGGCTATTTTAATGCTTAAATATAGTTCAAAGAAGGATACGAGTGGTTTTGATAATAAGATAACTGCAGGAAAAATTCAATCAAAAGAGACGACTGGTGGTACATATGTTGATGCTATAAATCTAATAGCTGGTGAGGCATCTGTTGATGCAGATACTAAAGAAGCTGGTGATGTTCATATCGGAGATAATGATATTTCTGGTACTACCAGTGGTATAATAGATAATTGTACAGTTCAGTCTGTGTTTAGTGGTGTAACTACTACTGGTGCTAGTGTTGTATTATATGATGTACAACTTGGAATAAGAATTTACTTTACGTGATTATATATGAAAACTACCTACATTGTTTCAGGTTTCATGAGAACTGGTACAAGTATGATGATGCAGGCACTTTCCGAGGGTGGTCTCGAGCCAGCATATAATCCTGTACGTGATAAGATGAATAAAGATTTTGGGGATGACTATTATCAGCCAAATCCTGGCGGTTTTTATGAATTAACAAGACAAGATTATAGACAACCAGGTTTTCCACGTCAGTTTGAAGGTAAATTGATTAAATGTCTTTTTGGTGGTTTGCCAAGGATAGCAGTTGGTGATTATAAGGTAGTATTTATGATGAGAGACCCAGAAGAGATAAGACAAAGTTATGAATCGTTTTTCAATAAATCAGCACCACCAATATTAAGTCAATATGACCAAATTATGAAAGACAGCATAGATATGCTAAAAAATAGGAAAGATACTGAAGTTATCGTGTTTGAATATCGTAAAGTTGTAGAAGACCCCCTTGAGCATTTTCGGATATTAAAACGTAACGAATGGGACATTGATGTCAATAAAGCTGCTGCTAGTGTAAATCCAGAATTATGTAGATACAGACTTGAGGAGTTGACTGTAGGTATATGAAAAAAAATCCAGAGATATTTCCAGCAGAGTTTTTACCGCATGTAGATTTACAAGAAGAAGTTGATAGACGAACTATCAATAGTAAAACATATAGTATTGATGCTGCAAATAATAGACATAAATTATGTAAAGTTATTGGTGCAATTCATTACAAAGAAGATAAAGAATGGAAAGAAATTGACTTAACAATTAAAGATGAGGATGGTTTTTTTGTTGTTGATAAGACGCTATATGATTTAAAGATTTTCAAAGACAAAATAGGCTATAGTTATAAGAGTAAACAGGGAGGACGGATAGATGTTATGCTTAATTCGATTGGCGACATACATGTTAATGATTTAAGTCTTAACATTGAACCAAAGATAGTTAAAGATAAGGAGAATCGTTTGGTATGGAGAGATACTGTTGATGGCATAGATTTTTTTATGGTATTGCGACCACTTAAAGCAGCTATGTATAAGTCAATTAAAAACGAGGATGCCCCCTGTAAATTTGTATGGGATGTCTATGAGGATATAACCAAGAACGCTGCCTTTGTAAGAAAAACGGTAGGATACGATAAAGATAAAAATAGGATGGAAATAAAAAATAGCATAGGTGATAAAGGTGTTTTTAAGTCAAAGGAAACTGGTAATGATTATAGGCATTTACTTTTTACTGAAGAATTTACAGGACGAGTTGCAAAAATAAAAGATAAAAAGACACGCCTAAAAAGATGGTCTACTGCTCTAGAGTATCCTACTGTTATAGATGCAAATGTAATAGAGAAGCTATGGTCTAATGATGTATGTTTTCCAGCTACTATAGATGCGACAGCATTGGAATATATAACTGCTGATGTTGATGATGGTATGGAGACCACTTATTATGGTCATTGGCTTAGTCGTGGTTCATATTTTAGTCAAGGATTGTACTATGGTTATATTGACCACGGTGGTCTTAGGTTTCAGACTATTGGTGTCCCACAGGGGTCAACAATAAATTCTGCAGCAATGTGGGTTAAGGTAGAACATATACTTGGTACTCCGCAAATTAAAGTATATGCTGATGATGTTGATGATGCAGCACAGTGGGCAGATGATAATTTACCAAGTGGTGTTACAAGAACAACAGCATATAAGAATTGGAATCCAACAACAGCAGGGTCGACTATCATTAGTATGACAAATATTATACAGGAAATAATTAGTAGGGGTGGTTGGGGTTCTGGTAATGATATGAGGTTTGCATTATTAAATGATAAAACAGGTGCTGGTAATCATATCGCAGCAATATGGGATTATTGTAATCTCTATGGAGAGCCACCTGCATTATTGGTGATAGAGTATACTGCTCCTCCACCGACTCTTAATATTAATCATGGTAATATCACAAGGATAGTGGTGGCGATATAGAAATGGATAATTCATATACTGTTGCAGTTGTAATTGAGGTTGTTGGCATTTCTGTCACATCCATAGGTATTGGCTATGAATATCTATCAGGTGAACCTATTGGTTTGATTACGATTACTGTTGGTAGTGTTATTATTGCTACTGGTTCTTTGTTATATGCAAAGATTTATAGACGGTTAAAACATTAGTATTAGTATTAAAAATTAAATAATAAGAATAAAAAATAAATGGAGGAATATTGGAGATGTTTGAAAAATTAATTGAAAATAGACTTAGGCTGATGCATTCCATAGGTGCTAAGGTTGTTGATGATACTGAGGATTTTACTATACCTGTATCGTTACCTCCGCCACCACCACCACCACCTGAAGAAGGTAATGCAACTATTATAAGTATTACCAAGCCATCTACTTTTACTCCTGGTGAGTCATTTAATGTAACAACTAAGCTTAGAAATGATGGTGGAAGTGATTCGTTGTTTGTTCAACTAATTGATAAAGATACAGGTTCTATTTTAAAATATCATAGTGCTACAGTAGCATCAGGTGCTATATTGTCACATACTATGTCTATTACACTTACTCAGACAACTGACTTTCATGGTAAAATTGAGGTAGGTCATATAGAATAAGGAGGTAGTGATATGTCAAATTTTATAAAACAGGCAGATGGTTCATATAGTGATGTTGGTTCTATAAGTGCTAAGGTAGTTGATGACATTGAAGCAGGGCATGAGGCATAATTGGAGTGTGATTTAAATGCCAACTCTTATTCCGACAGGGGGACTTACATATTGTACGGTTGAGACAGGTAGTTTTCCAAAGACATATGACGGTTATACTGCAACATACTGCTGTTTTAAAAGAAACCAAACTTGTTTAAGTGAGTGGTATTGGAATACACCAGTGAATGTTACTAGCTTTAAGATACTTTCACTTTATTACTATCCAAATAGTCGCATTAATGGTATCTGGGGTCGTGTAAATGGGTCTTGGGTTAAAGTATGGGATGGTACATGGAAGCCAGCACATAACGTATGGGATAGTAAATCTATAGATTGTGATAATTGTACTGGTATCAGAATAAGTCAAACACATGTCCAACAGCCTTCAAGACCATGTATAGTTGATGTTAAAGTTGATTATACAACAGCACCTCCGCCACCGCCACCACCACCTGAAGAGGGTAAGGCAACTATTATATCTATTACTAAGCCAGATACTTTTACTCCTGGTGAGTCATTTACTGTAAAGCATAGCACTAAAAATAATGGTGGTGATGATACGTTGTTTGCTAGGTTGATTAATACTGATACTGGTGCTATTTTGAAAGAAAGTACGCATTATACTGCGTCTGGTGTGACATGGGGAGAGTATTGGACTATTACACTTACTCAGACTACTGACTTTCATGGTCGTGTTGAGGCAGGGCATGAGGTATAAGGAGGTAATGATATGTCTAATTTTATAAAACAGGCAGATGGTTCATATGCTAGTATTGGTTCTATAAGTGCTAAGGTAGTTGATGATACTGAGGATTTTAGTCTTCCTTCTACTGGTGCTCCTCCAGTATATTGTGAGGATTTAACTTCAGAATCTGATTGTATTGCTCAAGGGTGCTATTGGTATGAAGGTGGTTGTCATTCACAGCCACAAGGTGTTGTATGCAGTGATTACACAACTGAAAGTGTATGTACTACTGCAGGTTGTTATTGGTATGACGGTGCTTGTCATGGTACGCCAAAGCCAGAAGAGATGGACATGCCTTGGGTTATCCTACTAGCTGCTGCTGGTGGAATTATTGCTATCATTGGAGCAGTAGTTTTAATTAAAAGGTAGATTCAATTAGGAGATAGTCATGAGTGCTGCTGGTAAGGTATTAGTTGTTGTTGGTGGTGTTGCAGTTACTGCAGCTTCACTTTGGTGGTGGCTTACAAAACAGCCAGTTATTCCTCCATCACCGACATGTAGTGATTATCATACAGTGTCTGAGTGTACTGCACATGGTTGTTATTGGTATAATGGAGCTTGTCATAGTGTACCAGAGTCTCCACTTGAGTTTCATTCTGAATGTATAATAGAGCCATTTACTGGTCTTATCATGTGCAGTTTGGTTGAAGGAGCTGGTACAGACCTATGTGACCCATATGCTCCTCCAGATGTATGTTGGTCTCAGATTCCATGTTCCTCAGATGCTGAGTGTGGTGCTGGTGCAAAGTGTTGGGAAGGTCAGTGTTATTGGAAAGCAAGTGTGCCTTATCAAGAGTATTTGGATTGGGAAGGTACTCGAACAGTTAGTGTAATATTTGAATTTGAAAAGAGGAAAGTTGGTAATCAATTTCTTGGTAGTGTGGAGTTTAATCTAGCTCCTAATAATATTGGTTGTGACCCACGCCTTAAGATTTATCTGCTTCGTAATGGTCAGCGTGTTAGAACGGTTTATGACCAGATTCATTCTGGTATACCTACTACTTTTGGAGACCCTTATGTTCGTACCGACCCAATAACTTTTGGTATGACAGCTGAGGCTATTGATGGCATAGAATTTTGGTGTAAGTGCAATAGAGGTTTTCCGTGGTATACCTGGTCTGCTGTTATGACTAAGATTCATTGTCAATATTTATTTATTTAGGAGGTATATAAATGAATGTAAGTATTATTGGTGCAGAAGTAAGAAAGGTGGAGAGGCAGTATTCTCCTTATGGTGTTGCTATAGTAGATAGCAATAGTTTTATAGCAGATGACATTAATCTTATAACTAAATACAATACTGATGTTTTTTGTGAGATTGGTAATATCACTATTCCTGTGTATAGTAATTTAGCTGATATTCCTGCAGCTACTCTTCCAAATGGTTTAAGTGTTCAGATTACTGATGAGGCGTATCCTGCTAGAGCTAGATTGCGTAATACTAATTTTAGGCTGGAATATCTCGGTCCTTTTTATGAGTCTGATGTTGGTGTATGTCATTCTTGTTCTGTTGATAAATCTATTGGTATTCTTCCGTTGTTTATACCTTTGTTGCCTCTGCTGATAAAAGTTGCTATTGCCATTGTTGCAGTTGTTGTTGCTACTGCTTGTATTTGTACGATTTTCAATTCTGTTTTTGCTTTTACTTTGCCTGGTGGTGTTTCTGGTCATGAACGTGAGATTACTGATAATCGCAAATTAATTACTTATCCAGATGGTTCTTGGGATGTCTATAATACAGATACTGGTGAGATTGTTACTGGTGGCGACAAGCCAGGAACTTGGGTTACTGGTATCATTGTTCCTATTGTATTAGGTGTAGCTGGTATTGCAGGCATCGTTTTGTTTATTAAGTATGGTGCTCCTGCATTATCTAAGGCACTAACTAAGGCTAAACCAACGCTTGAGCCGATTGAGCAAGGATGATATTATGTATAATTTCATCAGCAAGTCTGTACTTGGTAAGCATATTGGTCAAGATGATTTCTTTGCTGACCTTATGGACTGGTGGAATAGTCTAGAGCCTATTTATCAGTATGCTATTCTTGGCGGTGCTGGTTTATTTGTTGTTGTAATACTTCTTGCTTTACTTATGCCATCTGCTAAACCAAAGGTTGAGGAGATTAAGGGTTTAGAAGAACTTGTGAGATTAAAAATGTTAAAGGAATTAGCTGAGTAATATTATGCAAAACTTTATTAATGAAGCAGTTACTGGTAAATCTATCAGTCAGGAAAGTTTTTTTACGTACTTTCAAGAAATTTTAGAAGGGACTCCAATCATTAAGTTTGTTTTGTTTGTTGGTGCTGTTGCTTTTGCTGGTTTTTATACCATTGCATTTGTAGAGGAAATTAGGCATTTATAGTGTGTTACCGAAACATTTATATACATATAATCCATTAGTATTATCATATAGAAATAATATTTTTGAGGAAAAATAAATAAGCATATAAAGTAAAAAAGGATGTGAAATGTATGGCAACAAGAAGTGATTGGAATAGTTATAGGCTGGAGGATGGACTAAATATTTGGGGTGCTCCGAGTTTTCTAGGTATGCCTGTATTTGCAGGTGGTTTTGATTTAGGTGATGCAGTAACCGATACTTTGGTTTTAAACGGAAGAGTTGCCACTGGAAGTATTGCTGGTGCAGCACTTGATATAGATGCTACATTTCTATATGAACAGCTTATGGAAATTAAGGCAGACGTATCCGATTGGACTGGTGTTGGAAGTACTTTTACTGGTATGTATTCGAGGATTAGTACTAGTCTAGCTTCAGCAAATACTCTTTACGGTATGGAGGTTTATGCTGCAAATGCACTAATAGACGGAACTGGTGTAAATATTGGAACATTGCAGACATTTCTATTTAATACTATGGGAAAGGGTGGCTCTACAATTACTTTGATGCGTGGTGGAGAGATAAAATGTGAATGGAAGGCAGACGATGTTGTGACAGATGCAGTTGGTCTAGTGATTGAGTTTATGGGACTGTCAGCTCCTACAAATGTTGTATATGGTCTAAAATTTGAGGATGATAGTGCATCTGGAGCAATGGCTACAAAGTTCTATGAAATTCTTATGAAGCATGGGATGTGTATTTTATCTGGCGTTGGTGCTCCTGGAATGACTGCTCCAAAAGGTAGTCTATATCTAAGAACAGATGGTACTACAACAAGCGACAGAGCATATATCAATTCTGATGGTTCAACAACCTGGACAGCTTTAACAACTGCTGCATAAATAACTTTCTTTTTCTTTTTATCATTACTGGTGTGTGTTTAGTATGCGTAAAATAGATATTAAAAGTTATACGATTGAGGTAAAAGACCCAGCAAGTAATAAACTTATTCCTATTGATTATAATATTAAGGAAATGCTTGTTGGTGTTTTACTGCATCCTTCGTTACAAATTACTGGTGCTGAGCTATATAAGCGTATTCCGATTGCCGATAAAATTAAGAAGGCAGATGGTGAGCTTCTTCTTGAGGAAGATGAATATACTAAAATACGCAGTGCTGTAAATACTATTCAGGGTTTCGGTATGAATGATTCTGAGCTGGTGAGGAGAGTTTTGGAGGCTAAGGAGATAACTGTTTCAGAAACTAAAGATAAGTCTGATAAATAGGTTGTCTCCTTTAGCTTGTAAAGGTAGATTCCTATGGTACATGTAATTTTTAGGCAGGGGGTATTTCATTGGGAATCTCCTGAAATACAGGCTATCTCTTCTTCTATTGATGCTCTTCAACATGAAAAAGTTTGGGAGTATCTTGGTTTAACTGGTAGAGAGAATATTTTTATTCGTAGTGTTGATATTAAAAAGCCTATTACGATTGTCGAAGAGGCTAAAGAAGAAAGACCTCCAAAAGGTATTACTGTTTTAGATATTGGTGAGATTCGTACTTTTGGCTACAAACGTGAGCTTTTGGTGTATGAAGTTCAGGTCATGTGCGATATTGGTGATGTTTTTTATAATATTATCTTTTCTATTGGTATGATTATAACTCCCAATATCAAGTCTGTCGAATCTGTTTCTATTGAGTTATTACAGAAGACTCCTCCTGACATTAAGGTCAGAGTTAATGTTACCGAGGAAGAGTTTCGTGTTTATGGCAGAAAGCCTAAGTTGGTGTTACGTTAATATATGCTCTCAGTGGAGATACATATGGATGAGAAGCAATTAGGTTTAGTTGCAGACAATATTATGGATATTTGTAAGGTTAAAGTTAGGTCTCCGACTATGTCACAGGATTTGAGGAAGTATATCGTAGACTTAGAGAATGACATTTTAGAAGGTAAATACCTAGAGAGTATATAATATGGATACCAACAGTTTCATTATCGGAATTATCGGAGGTGCTATTGCAGCTTTGGTCATTGTTGCTCTATTTAAACAGATTTCAGGTGATAATTTGCTTGAGTTACGTAGGGATAAGTCTGGTAACATTGTTGAGATTTTGGAGCATGGTCTTTAATGTCATTAGCTTTTGAAGTTGCTAAAACTATTTTACATGCTGAGGAGGTTGCTAGATTATCTAAGCCTATTGTTTATGTAAAGCATGAGAAGAAGAATGATGGTTATATTACTACTGTGCTTCCTTTAACAAATAAGCATGATTGTTATTCTATTGATATTCCTACTTTTTTTGACATTGTTAATTTTGCTAAGTTTGCTCCATCTTCATCTATATATAAGTATCGTATTAATCATGGTGAGTGGGTTGATGTCAGTCAAAATTCTGAGATTGTTGAAAAGGATTTTGATATTGAATCTATTGATGTCAGTAATGACATTGGGTCTGGTGTGCTGAATATTTACCTAGAGGGTGTTCGTAATGGTGGTGATATTTAGTTATGCCTTTAGAAGTTAATTATTATGGAATAGGTGACTCTGCAGTATTTTCAACAAAAAATATACCAGGTAGTGTAATTGTTGCACCTGTAACAGAAACATCAATAATAAATTATCTTATGCCTTCAACATTCTATATTAATGATGTGTTTTGTACAGGTGATGTTGATGGTGAGTTTAAGATTTATAAAAATGGTGCTGGAATAGCAGAGGGTCGTACATCTTCATCTCAGCGTGTTTTTCATCATTCCTTTTCTAGACCTTACCGTTTTCTTTCTGGGGATATATTAAAAATTACTGTTATACACTATGAGCTTGGTGTTGAGAGTTTTAGAGCTTATGCTTTTGGAGGGTGATAAGTAATGGCAGATATTGGTACACCTAAGCCAGAATTGGCAAAGGAACATATTGAGCTTAGAATATTACAACTAACTGCTCAGTTAAAGGCAAGAGATATTAAAATAATGGAACTTCTGATTCAAGTAGAAAAGGAGAAGAAGGGAATAGAGGAATTAAATAAGGAAATGGATAAAACTAAAAAGGAGTTGTCTACATATGAGTAATATATTGAAAAAGAAGGCTGTTGATACTTATAGAATTGGTGTTCAGACGGTGTCTCGTGATAGTATTGTTGAGCTTCCAGCTGGTGCTATTCCTTTGGCTGTTAATATGAAGATGCCAGTGTTGGCTAAGAATCAGAACACTGGGTCATTTGATATGGGTAGTCTTGATGTTGTTGTTTATGCTCAAAAGGTTAAAGTTATTAAGGCTAAGGTAAAGGAGGAGTGATGATATGGCTGATTATGAGAGTAGTTTACCTGTAGAAACAAGAGCTGCTGACCATCTACAAAGTAATATAACACAGGTTGGTGGTGCTGCTATTGCTGTGGATAATCCAGTCTTTGCTGAGCTTAGTGATGGTACTACTGCTTTGACTGCGACTACGATTGGTGCAGACCATTGTTTAGATATAAACCTTGCTGGTGAGGGAGGTGCAGCAATAAGTGCCACTAATCCAGTATTTGCAGAACTGACCGATGGTACTAATGCTATAGCTGCTGGTAATCCTTTAGATGTTCAGATTGGTGATGGGACTACTCAGGTTGCGGTAACTGTTGGTCTTACTGCTTTGAAGGTAGACCTTGTTGGTGAGGGAGGTGCAGCTATTGCTGTGGATAATCCAGTCTTTGCTGAGCTTAGTGATGGTACTACTGCTTTGACTGCGACTACGATTGGTGCAGACCATTGTTTAGATGTAAACCTTGCTGGTGAGGGAGGTGCAGCAATAAGTGCCACTAATCCTGTTTTTGTTGAAATTACTGATGGTACAAATGCTATAGGTGTAGATGCGGAACACCCGATATACACGAGTCCTGCATCACCAACTAATACATTTATTGAATATACTACTGGTACAGTAAATACTGGTGCAACCGATGGCACAACATTCATTAAGGAAGCTGCAAGTGGTAGTATATATGTTAAAAGAATTATTACATCAGCCTCTGGTGCTCATAAGGCAGAGGTTAAGTATACGGAAGGTGGTGTGGATTCAACAAAGGCTGTCGGCTTTGCTACTTCTGCATATCCAGTGTGTATTATTGAGTTCGATAATTATGAGGCATGTGCTTGTTCTCAGGCAGCTGATGGTATACATGTTTATATTACAAATAGAGAACCTGCAAACATGGATTGTTATTGTTCAATTATTGGGCATACATAATAGAGGTAATAATGTGAGTGATATAGATGATGATGTAACTGCAACTACTATTGAGCAGAATGATGCAGCTAAATTAAAGAATACAGAAGTAAATTCATCTAGTATAAAGACTGCTGTTGAGGCAATAAAGGACACTAGTGGTATCAAAAAGGTTACAGATGCTGTTACTGTTATACAATCTACTGCTGCAAATCTAAAGAATACAGAAGTAAACTCAGGTAGCATAAAAACTGCAGTTGAAAAGATTGATAATCAGGAAGATAGTATTAATTATGTTGATGTTGCAAAAGCTAATACTGATGGAGATATTGTTGCTGCTCCTGGTGCTGGCTATAAGCTTAGGATTCATCATCTATTTGTTAATAACTGGTCAGGTAGTCTTGTTTTTTTTCATGTTTTAGATGGTACTGGTGGAACACGTAAATTTAGTTTTGCTTTAGCAGCAAGTGGTGGTGCTGTTGCTCAGAATTTTAAGCGTCCTATGGACTTAGGAGAGAATCATGCTCTTTATTATGATTATTCTGCTGGTACTTTAGCTAATGTTTATATAACTGTTGGATATTCAATAGAGACCGCAGTTGAAAAATAGATTAGGTAAATAAAATGGCAACTGTTAATCTTCTTCCAAATTCAGAGGGTTCTGTTCAGCAATGGTTTCCATATCCTTCTCTTCAACCTAGTGAACCCCATTGGAATAAGGTTGATGACCCTGTTGGCAATCCTGATGAGGATTTTACATATGTTTATGCACGTATTAACAATTACATAGAAGATTTCAACCACGTAACCTCTGCGTTGCTTGCAGGAGCTACTATCTCTAATGTCCGTTTGACTGTTAGGGCAAGAAAAACAGGAGCTGATGATGTAGGTATAAGTCTAGGGTTAAGAATCGCACTACCGAGATATCCTAGTGGTGTTGTTATACCTGTGACTACAAGTTATGCTTATTATTCATATGACTGGTCTGACAATCCTGCCGACAGTCAACCTTGGGAAAAATCTGATATTGATGCTTTGCAGTCAAGCCTCCAGTGTATTATTGGTCTGAGTTTTAACCCTGAGCTTAGATGCACTCAGGTTTATCTCACAGTTACATATGTTACTCCTGTGCCAGGTAAGGGATTGGTGTCTTGGACTCCATGATATGAATATAAAGGAGGTGAAAATATGGAATTTAACATTAAGGAATTGCTTGATGGATACAAAGTGTACATCGGTGGTGCTGGTGCTATTCTTGTTTGTGTTGGTCATTTTATGTATGACTGGTATCTTGGTGATTTTCAATCTATTGACTTCTATCTCTGGTGGCTTATTGCTGGTTGGACTATTATCGGTGGTCGTTCTGCAGCCGAAAAGATAAGGAAAGAATTATTATCAAAAGATGGTGATTAGTTAGAGGTAGTTGCATGAAGTTATATGGTACTGATGCATGTCCTGATTGTAAAATTGCAAAGATGCTGTTTAAAGGATATAACATACCTTATGAGTGGGTTGATGTTTCAACCATCGAGGGTTTTGAAGGTGATATTCCTAAGTTGATATTAGACAATGGAAGTATTATTATTGGTTTAGGTAAGATTAAAAAACATTTAATTAAATTATAGGTGATACATATGGGAAAAGGAATAAATTTACTTGGAGGAAGTAACATGAACGATGAATATTGGAGAAGATACAAAGAATATAGAGCAGCTGGTTTGCCACCTGAGCAGGCAATGCATCGAGCTCATGAAGATATGATAGCATAGTTTGATTCATATGTATTGGTGTAATTGTGAGGTTAGTCAAGTCAAAGATTACTGTTGTTCAATCTGATGAAACTAAGTTAAAATCGACTGTTATTCAAGATGAAAAAGACCGTACAATATCAAATGATGTGTCTGTTGTTCAAACTGATTATTCTAAGTTAAAAGCGAGTAGTAAAATTACTGATGGTACGAATATAGGAACGGTTACTGGTGAAGGATACCAAGATGTACAGACACATACCCCTGAGCATTGTTTTGCAGATGACTATGCTGGTGCTCAGACAGACCAGGGGATTCATACGCCCACTAGTGGTAAAAAATTACGCATATCTCAGGTATATGTTTCAACGAAAACTATAAATGTAGATGTAACATTGAAGTTTAGTGGTTCTGGTAACATATTCTTCAAGTTATATACCTCCCAGAAAGCAGCACAGGCAGGTAATAATATTTGTGCAACTGGAGATGTTAATGAGAGTGTAGAACTTACGTGTGGTGCTGGTACTTTTGTAAGTATGGGATATGATGAGGTAGATTAATAGGTTGTTAATGTAGTATAATTTGAGAGCAAAAGAATTAAATAAAAGGAGGTATTTGTATGGTAAAATTCTTTCATAACATACCAGGCAGAAGTAGATTATCTGATAGTGACATACTTAGAGCAAGTATTATGGCTGAGTTAGATGCTATAAACTTGTACGAAGGCTTTGCTGATGTTGTTAAAGATGCGGACATTAGAAAAGTTCTGTTAGCTGTTGCGAGAGAGGAAAAGGTACACGCTGGTGAATTTCATGCAACGTTGCTTAAGGAAGATTCTGTCTATCGTGATGCTGTCGATGAAGGTAGTAGGGAAGTAAATAAATTGTTGTCATCTTTTAAGGAGTAATGTAGGTGAACATATGATAAAGATAAATGTTGGTTCTGGTGTAGGCAAAGATGTGGAGTACTATAAGGGAATATTTATTAATGCTGGCTGTCCTCCAATGCTTGCAGGTACTCTTGCAAGAGGTCATATTGGTATTGCAAAGCTAACACTGCTTGAAACTAATATAAAAAATGCATTGTTGCGGGGGTATCCATATGCTACAGCAAGGTCAATGGCAGAGGATGAAACAGCATGGAAATGAGGTATTTACATGGTAAAATTTGGCAGTTATGGCACATCGGGAACAGAAGGACATCCTTATTCTAATTATCCAAGACGTTTCAGAGTAATATTCAATAACTTTATGATGAGTAAGACAGGTAATGATTTAGATGATGGCATGAATTGGTCTATGGATATGAGAATATACTATATGCATGAGGTATTTGAGGAGGCTGGTCTTCAGTTGCCCTCGTTTGGTATGGCTAAGGTTGTGTTTTTGGAGTATGGGCATGTAACTGAGTGAGGTATTTGTATGATAAAATTTAGTGAAAAAGAAAGCACAGATAGGAAAGTATTAAGAATGAAATTACAACTAGAACTAGAATTTGAAGTACAAGACAAGATTTTAGAAGTAGCACAACTTTATAATGAATTAACAACTAGCGACTTACAGGGTGTTGCAATGGTAAAAGCAAAAGATATTGTAGCTGGAGTAGTAAAACTTGTAAAAGACGGGAAACTATGAATAAGGTAGATGAGGTATTTGTATGATAAAATTTAGTGCATTTGATGTAGGTACGTGCATTGATAGATTAGTTAAACTTTGTTTAAGTCATCCAAATGAGGCTTATATTGGTACTACGGAGGGTAGGGAAACTTTTATTTCTATTTATAATGCTTGGGAAGACCAACAGGCATTCTTACGTGAAGGTTTTAAAGAAGCTATTTGGTTAAAAGATTATTATGAGTCCATGTATGCAGATGTTGATAGTCAAAAAAGACTATTGTGTGCTATGTTAGACCTTTTCTCTATTCTAATTGATTGTAAAGCACAAGTAATTAATATAAGTGTTGCAAGAGACATATTTAGTAAGTGGGGTGTGATTAGTGCTCTTACGACTGAGATGCTTGAGAATCTTCTTATAAGATATGGTCATTTTCCTCCAGGATTTCATATAGAAACTTAGGTGAGGTATTTGTATGGGTATAACATTTGGTGAAGGAAAACGAGCTGGTGGAATAAGATTTGGTGGTGTTAAAGTAACCACAGATGTTCATGCAAGAGCATTAGCTGAGATAGAACTTAATAAAGCAGCAGATGATTTATCTGATGTGGCATATAGAGTAACTATGGTAGAAAATCTCTATAGAGACTCTGGCTTACAATTTGAATATGATGTTCTTAGAAAAATGAGGATAAAGCTGAATAACCTTGAAAAGGAGCTTGAACAA
>Ga0307379_10001591_pt1 | contig 35579 bp, 28 predicted proteins | sample UN2MG_FD_202237 | JGI IMG/M metagenome (GOLD analysis project Ga0307379, IMG submission 202237) | Soil microbial communities from Risofladan, Vaasa, Finland - UN-2 | ecosystem: Environmental > Terrestrial > Soil > Coastal area > Acid sulfate soil | place: Finland: Risofladan, Vaasa | collected...
CCCTCCTGCCAGACCCATCCAGCGAGTCGAGAAGTGCGGGGCTGAAGTCGGTGACGGTGAAGAGAGTCTCACGGGGGCTGCGCTCGACCTGGAGGGCGCCGGCGGGGAGGTCGACCGCGGCCTCGGGGGCGTGCTCGACGTGGATGCGCTTGACGCGGGCTTTGAGGTGGTCGAGCGTGGATTCGAGGACGAGACGGCCCTTGACGAGGAAGCCGACGTGGTCGCAGATGCGCTCCATATCGGCGATGTCCTGGCCGGTGATGAGGACGGTGCGGCCCTCGGCCTGCATGGCGTCGATGATGTTGCGGAGGATCTCGCGGCGGGCGATGGGATCGAGGCCGGTGAGGGCCTCGTCGAGGATGAGCAGATCGGGCTGGTGGCCCACGGCGACGGCAATGGAGACGACGGCGCGCTGGCCGCGGGAGAGGACGCCGAGGGTGGCGTTCTCGTCGATGCCGATGCGATCGAGGACGGTGGAGACGACGTCCGGTCTCCACTGTGGGTAGCAGCCCGCCATGAAGGCGGCGAAGCCGCGGACGGTCATCCACTCCCAGAGGGGCTGGAGCGCGGCGACGTGGCCGACGCGCCGGCGCACCTTCACCGGCTCCTTCACGACATCGTGTCCGAGGACGGTGGCGGAGCCGGAGGTGGGGTTGATGAGGTTCAGGAGAAGGCGGACGAAGGTGGTTTTTCCGGCGCCGTTGGGGCCCATGAGGCCGTAGATCGAGCCGGTGGGGACGTTGGCGTTGACCTCGTCGACCGCCTTCAGCCGGCGGAAGCGCTTGGTCAGGGAATGGGTCTGAATGGCGAAGCGGGTCTGGCTCATCTGCGGTCCTTTCGGCGAGCCTTCTCGTCTTTGAGGACATCCCGGAAGAGATCGAGAGCGGCCTCCTGGGAGAGGCCGAAGGCGCGGACATCGCGGGCGACGGTTCGGAGCTGGTCGGCGAGGAGGCGACGGCGCTCGGCCTCGGCCATGGCCGCCGCTTCGGAGGACACATAGGTGCCGTCGCCGCGGCGCGTGTGGAGGAGGCCGTCGCGCTCCAGGTCGCGGTAGACCTTGGCGACGGTGTTCGGGTTGACCAGGAGGCGGGCGGCGAGGTCGCGGACAGAGGGGAGCCTCTCGCCGGGCACGATGAGCCCGGCGGCGACGCTCCGGCGGATCCCGTCGGTGATCTGACGGTAGATCGGTAGAGCTGATTTCGGGTCGATTCTGTCGATCATATGAGTGTACTAGCTCAGTGATACAATGGATTGTACCATGGATTGGGGAGAAGTCAAGAGGGGATTTGGGGAGATGGGGCGGCAGAGCGGCGAGAGCTGGCGCGAACGGTAGGGCAGGCGGGGTGGGGGCGGGGAGCGAAAGCAGATGGATATCCTGGGATGGATCATGGCATCGGCACCGGAAACGAAGCGACGAGACGACGATAGGCCCGAGGGCGAGAGACACTGGCGGCGGACGCTGTACAGCCTGTGGCTGGCGATGTTCTTCGTGTTCCTGGAGTGGACGTTCGGGATGACGTTCGTGCCGGTGTTTCTCCAGGAGGACATCGGGCTGACGTTCAAGCAGGCGCAGTCGTGGACGGGACTGCTGATGGCGCTGCCGTCGCTGGCGATGTTCGTATCGACGCCTCTGTGGGGGACGTACAGCGACCGGATCGGGCGGAAGCGGGTCGTCATCATCAGCGTGATCTTCACCTCCTTGCTGCGGGCGGCGTGGTATTGGTCGCACTCGCCGTGGACGCTGCTGTGGCTGGGGATCGCGGCGGGGGTGCTGGGGGCGGGGGTGACGGTGGGGCAGGCGATCGTGGCATCGGTGGCGCCGCGGGAGCGGATGGGGGAGGCGATGGGGACGCTGCAGACGTCGATGACGGTGGGGTTTCTGATCGGGCCGGTGGTGGGCCAGGCCTGCGCGGGGCTGATCGGGCCGCGGCCGACGTTCCTCATTCAGGCGGTGTTTGCGGTGATCGGAGCGACGCTGGTGTGGCTGGCGGTGGAGGAGCGGTTCGAGCGGCCGGAGCAGGCCGAGCACGTGGGCTTCACCCGCGCGGTGACACGGGATCTGCGGCCGCTGGTGGGGAACCGGCAGCTTCAGGCGCTGTGGGTGATGTCGTTCGTGGTGTTCTTCGGGTTCTCGGCGATGTGGCCGATCATGACGTATTACGTGCAGTACATCGGGATTCCGCTGGACAAGGTGGCGGCCTACGCGGCCTATGTGATGCTCGTGACGGGGTCGCTGATGACGGTGATGGCGCCGCTCTGGGGAAAGCTCGGGGATAGGATCGGGCACCGGCGGATTCTCATCGGGACGACGGCCGCCTGCGGGTTGGTGCTGATCCCGCACGCCTTCATCCGGACGTACGCGCAGTTCTTCGTGCTGCGGGTGGCGGCGACGGCGCCGGGGGCGGGGATTCACCCGACGACGGCGGCGCTGGTGGCGGGAACGATGCCGCGGTCGAAGTACGGGGGTGCGTACGGGGTGCTGGCGAGCGCGCGGGCGCTGGCGGGGTCGGTGGGGCCGATCATCGGGGGAACGATCGGGCGGTATTGGGACATCAGGTGGGTGTTTATCTGGACGGGGATCATGACCCTCATCGCGTCGGTGTGGGCGGCCAGCGCGGTGAAGGAGTCGGGGGCCGAGTTAGAAGAGGGCGAGGCCGGCTTCGGCGGAGATGCGGCGGCGGGCGTGGGGAAGCCGCCGGGTTCGGGTTAGAGATCGAGGACGAGGCGAAGCGCCTCCTCCACTTGCGCGAGCTCTTCCTCCGAAGTGTTGCCCAAGCGAGACTCGAGACGCTCCTTGCTAATGGTGAGGAGCTGCTCACACTTGGCGAACGAGGGGCTCGTCAAGCCACTCTCGTCCGTGACTTCGAGCGGGACGTGGAGAGGGACATCGCGGCCCTTCGTGCTGACGGTGACCACGATGATGTTGGGGTAGCGGGGATTGTGGTTGGCGGCGTCGGTCTGGACTACGAGCGCCGGGCGCCTGCCTACTTGCTCTGATCCCCGCCCCGGTGTCCAGTCCACCCACCAGAGTTCGCCGCGGGAGACGTCAGCTCTCGCCATCACGCACCACCTGCGCCTGCGCGTCGAAGGCGAACTTCACATCGCTTTCATCCGTGTCTTCGCCGACTCGGCTGAACGCCTGGTAGAGCTGCCGCCGCCTTTCGCGCTCCAGCGTGGCCCTTAGACTCTCCTGAACCAGGCCGCTTAGGCTGACTTGCCTGCGGCTTGCCATCTGGGCGCTGGCGCGATAAAGGTCCAGCGGCAGGCGCACCGTCATTGCCTTCTTTTTCGTCTTCATAATCCTCACCTTTATCGCGTTCGCAATGCGAGTCACAATATGATACCACATGGCGGTGAACATGTAAACATCCCGAGGGTCCGAGCAGTGGCGGGTCGCGACAGGAATGTCGCTCCTACGAGCGTGTCGGGTCAGAAGAGGGGCGGGGAGGCTTCGGCGGAGATGCGGCGGTGGGCAAGGGCGACGTAGGTGGGGTCGGTGTCCACGCCGATCCAGAGGCGGCCGAGCTGGGCGGCGGCGACACAGGTTGAGCCGGAGCCGCAGAAGGGGTCGAGCACCAGCGCGCCCCTTGGGCGGCCCGGGCAAGCCTTCCAGGAGTAGAGCTTGATGAGGCGGCGGGGAAGCTCTATGGGGAAGGGGGCCGGGTGGCCAACCTTGCTAGCTGACTCGGTGGGGAACTGCCAGATGCTGCGGGTGAGGGCGGTGAACTCCTCGCTCGTCAGGTCGGTGTCCCCTTTGGTCTGCTCGAGCCGGAACTGGTCTTTGCAGAAGACCATGATGTACTCGTGGACGTCGCGGAGGGTGGGGTTGCTCGGGCTCTGCCACGATCCCCAGGCGGTGGAGACGCCGACGGAGGCGGCCTTGTCCCAGATGATCTCGCCCCGCATGAGGAAGCCGAGGTCGATGAGCTGCTGGGTGATGAAGGACTGGAGGGGGAGATAGGGCTGGCGGTCGCAGCCGGCGACGTTGACGCAGATGCGGGCGCCGGGGCGCATGACGCGCCGGCACTCGCTCCAGACGTCGCGCAGCAGTGTGAGGTACTCGTCCAGCGGAAGCGCGTCGTCGTGGTTCTTGTAGTTCTTCCCGACGTTATACGGGGGCGAGCAGATGACGAGGTCGACGACGCCGTCCTCGATCATGTCGAGGGCGCGTGAATCCGCTTGGTAGATGCGATTGGCGAGGGTGCGCTCGCCGACGGTTGGCTCAGATGACTTTGGGGGTTCCATTCCTGCGGGAGTGTGTTCGCCGATGGTTGACGCGGAACCTGCGGTGGTGGTCGAGAGCGGCTTCGGCGAGTTTACGGAGGAGCCGGCGGCGCGGTGGGGGCGGGAAGATCAGAAGCGCAGCAGGAAACACGCCCCTGGTTTGCCATCTGTGCTGTGGGGTGGCAACACGCCAACTGGGCAAGCGATACCACCCAGTCACGCACCTGCCGCGGGGTGCCGCGCCAATGCGCCGCCCACCGCCTGGCGGACAGCTTGGTCTGGGTCCTTGAGCGCTTCTTGAAGCGCTGGCACAACCGCCGGGTGGAGAATGAACCCAAGTCTGTTGGCTGCCCTCACCCGAGCCGATGCGTCATCGGATTTCAGCAGCGCGATGAGGTTCCGGATATGGGGAGCAACGTCTGTCTTCCAGATCGCCCAGGCCAGAGCAGCGGTGACCACGGGATCGCTCTCGCGTTTCGCAGCCGAGGTCAGGCTTTGCTGGGCGTCACCGTCACCCAGATTCCCCAAGGAGCAAGCGGCGGCAGCGCGAACTGAAGCGTCCTGGTCCGAGAGCGCCTGAGAGAGGGGCGCAATCGCCTCGGCCTTGCCCCAATGGCCCAGCGCGCGAGCTGCTCTTAGGCGAATGCCGGCGTCTTTGTGGGTCAGCGAGGTGAGTGCCGCTTCGAAACCCATACCCGCATTGGCCGGGTTGGGCACCGCGAAGACAGGGGCCTCAGAGCCTGGTTCGGTGGCCTTAGGGTTTGCGTAAAGGGCACCGTCGGGGCTTCCAACCTCGTAGAACATCTCGGAGCCCGCACATTGGTAGACAGTGATCTTTCCTCTCTCGAGTGAGCGAACGATGCTGGTGTTGGCAGTCACAATAGGGACCCCCTCAACGGAGATCTGGAGGGAAAGGGACCCCGTGCACGGAGCGGGCGGGGCGACCCACTGATGGCCATCCCAGGTCATGGGAGAGCCGGGGTTGCGTTCGATGATACCTTTGATGACGACGGAGACCTGTTGCCTGGTGACTCCTGCGCCCGCGCCGAGAGCTAGCTGGTGAGCGCTCGCGAGTAGGATCAGCGCAACGGGTACTGCCCTCATGCCTCTCATCTGCCTGCCTCCTCCCGCTCCTACTTCCTGGCGCGGGAACCGGTGATCCACAACGCCCGATCCGGGTGAGTGCGCCTTCCAGGGGCCAAGGGCAATGCTATCCGCCCAGGCTACGGCTGTCAAGCTCTCAAGGGTTCGCAAGCAAGTCAGATCATGCGAGGGAGTACCGTTGGTGCGCCCCCTCCTGGGTGACTCGAGCGGACCTTTCGCGGTGCGGAGATCCCTGCCCTGCAGCCGTTATTGCTTCCCGCCGTACTTGAGGGCGGCTTTGACGAACTCCCGGAAGAGGGGATGGGCGCGGTTGGGGCGGGATCTGAACTCGGGGTGGAACTGGCTGCCGAGGAAGAAGGGGTGGTCGGGAAGCTCGACGAGTTCGACGAGGGTGCCGTCGGGGCTGACGCCGGCGGTGACGAGGCCGCGGTCCTCCAGCTCGGAGCGGAACTCGTTATTGACCTCGTAGCGGTGGCGGTGACGCTCGTTGGCGCGGGCGGCGCCGTAGACTTTGCGGGCGACGGTGCCGGGCATGATGCGCATGGGGTAGGCGCCGAGGCGCTGGGTGGCGCCCTTGTCGGTGACGCCTTCTTGCTCGGAGAGAAGATGGAGCACGGGATGCTTGGTGGTCTCGCTGAACTCGGCGCTGTTGGCGTCCTTCCAGCCGCAGACGTGACGGGCGAACTCGATGACGGCGCACTGCATGCCGAGGCAGAGGCCGAGGAAGGGGAGCTTGTTTTCGCGGGCGTGCTTGATGGCGAGGATCTTGCCCTCGACGCCGCGGTCGCCGTAGCCGCCCGGCACGAGGATTCCGTGGACGCCTTCGAGCAGCTTCGCGGCGCCGTGCTCCTCGATCTCCTCGGAGTCGACCCGCGTGATCTCGACCTGAGCTTCGTTGGCGATGGCGCCGTGGCGGATGGCCTCGGTGACGCTGATATAGGCATCCTGAAGGGCCATGTACTTGCCGACCATGGCGACGGTGGCCGAGCGCTTGGGCTTCTCGATCGCCTTGACGACCTTCTCCCACTCGGAGTGATCGGGCCGGCCGTCGAGCCCGAGGCGCTTTGCGACTAGGCTGCCGAAGCCTTGTTTTTCGAAGATGAGCGGAAGCTCGTAGATGGACTTCGTGTCCAATCCCTCGATGATGGCCTCGGGGGCGACGTCGCAGAAGAGGCTGAGCTTGTCCCGCATCTCTTTGGTGAGGGGGCGGGTGGTCCGGCAGAGGAGGATGTCGGGCTGGATGCCGATATTGCGCAGCTCTCGGACGCTGTGCTGGGTGGGCTTGGTCTTGCTCTCACCGGAGGGGCCGACGTATGGTATGAGGGTGACGTGGATGAAGAGGCTGTTCTCCACCCGCAGCTCTCGGCGCATCTGGCGAATGGCCTCGAGGAAGGGCTGGCCCTCGATGTCGCCCACGGTGCCGCCGATTTCGACGATGGCGATGTCGGCCGAGTCCTGCTTGGCGATGGCGCGGATCTGGGACTTGATGTGGTCGGTGAGATGGGGGATGACCTGGACGGTCTGGCCAAGGTACTCGCCGGCCCGCTCCTTGCGGATGACGGCGCCGTAGATCTGGCCGCTGGTGATATTGCTGAGCTTGGTGAGGTTGATGTCGACGAAGCGCTCGTAGTGTCCGAGGTCGAGGTCGCTCTCGGCCCCGTCGTCGGTCACGAAGACCTCGCCGTGCTGGAAGGGGCTCATGGTTCCGGCGTCCACGTTCAGGTAGGGATCGATCTTCTGGATGGTGACATGGAGGCCCCGGTCTTTGAGGAGCCGCCCCAAACAGGCTGTGGTGATGCCTTTACCGACTGAGGAGACGACGCCGCCTGTTACAAAGATGAACTTCGTCATTGGTGCATTTCCTCGTCTGCCGTTGGTGAGTGCGGAATCGGTGACTGCGGATGGAGTACGAGCGCTCCTTTGCCGAGCGGGAGGGCACCTTCGAGGAGCTTCTGGAGAAACGAATGGGCCATGGGAACGGAGTCGGGGATGGAGCGCCCCCGCGCCAGGAGCGCAGCGATGGCGGCGGAAAGGGCACAGCCCGTACCGTGGAAGGGTCCGCCGGGGATTCGGGGTGAAGTGAGGGCCTGCTCGCCGTCTGGACCCAGGAGCAGGTCGATGATCTCCGGCCCGCGAAGATGCCCGCCCTTGACAAGCACCCAACTGCACCCCAGGTCCCGGAGTTTCGCTGCCGCCTGGGGAACGTCCTCTTCCGAATCGATCTTCACTCCGGAGAGGGCCTGGGCCTCAAGCACATTGGGGGTGATGATGGTGGCGAGGGGCAGCAGCTCCTCCCGGAGGGCCGCGATGCCGGCGTCTGAGAGGAGATGCGTGCCGTCCTTCGCCACGACGACGGGATCGACGACGAGGGGTGGGAAATCTCGCTCGCGGATGACTTCGGCGACGGTGCGGACCACGGCCTCGGAGGAGAGCATGCCGGTCTTCGCCGCCATGACGGGAAGATCATCGAGCACGGCGGCGATCTGGGCGGCGATGAAGTCCGGCGGGGCCTCCCAGGCGCGGCGCACGCCCTCGGTGTTCTGGGCGGTGAGGGCGGTGATGGCACAGGTCCCGAAGGCGCCGAGCGCGGCGAAGACCTTGAGGTCCATCTCGATGCCTGCGCCTCCGCCGGAGTCGGACCCGGCAATGGTGAGCGCGACTGGAGGCAGGGCGCTCATTGCGCGCTCTCGTTGAGGGGGAGGCGCTGCTCGAGGAGGTCCGGCACCCGCTGGATGGTGTCGATGATCCAGTGCGGCTGGCTGTGGGGAGGCAGGGCCTCCGCCTCCTGCTTGGTGCTGATGCCGGTGAGGACGAGGCAGGTCAGAAGCCCCGCGCGGCGTCCCATTTCGATGTCGGTTTCGAGCCGATCGCCGATCATGAGCGCCTCGTGTGGTTGGACGCCGGCCATCTGGGTGATGAGCCTGCCCGCCTGGGGGGAGGGCTTCCCGATGAGGAGGGGCTCCTGCTCGGCCGCGGTGGCCACCGCCGCGACGATGCTTCCTCCTCCCGGGATGACATTGCCCTCCACGGGGTAGGTGGCGTCGCGGTTGGTGGCGATGAACTTCGCTCCGGCGAGGATGGCCTGCTGGGCCTCGTGGAGCTTCGGGTAGGTGAACTTGCGGTCCATCCCCACGACCACGTAGTCGATGGGCCTGCGGCCGCGACGGCGGACGACCCGCACGCCCACGTGTCTGAGCTCCGCCGGCAGGCCGGCCTCGCCGACCACGAGCACGGTGGCCGGGAGAAGGCCGTTGTCGGCGAAGTAGTGGGCGGTCAGCGAGGCGGAGGTGACGATGTGGTCGGCGTCAGTCGAGACGCCGTAGCCGGCCAGCAGCTCGACGTAGCTGTCTCGGGTCTTGGTGGAGTTATTGGTGAAGTAATAGGTCTGGTAGTCCCTGGCCTGAAGCCATCGAGTGACGTCGCCGGCGCCGGGGAGAGGGGTCTGTCCTCGATAGATGACTCCATCGAGGTCGAAGATGACGACTTTGATCTGCTCTGCGTCCACAGTCTCTGCGTCCACAGTCATAGAGAGGCGGCCATATACGTTCCCGGGGCGCGGAACGAACGGGGAAAAAGGAATACCCGCCCGGACATCGGGCGGGCCTCAACCACCGGCCCACTTACTCTATCACGAGGCGAACTGCGGTGTCAAGCAGAGGCGGGTTTGTCGGCTTCGGGCGGCAGACAAAACATCTGGCCCGGCGTCGGGGACAGGCGCCGGGCCAGTCATGGCGCGGGAGGGAGTTGCGCCGTTTTCGTATGTGTCCGCTGCCGCTGGGATTGGAGGCGGTCTAGGTGATCCCGTGGGCGAGCGGATTTGTTGCGGAGGTCACCTGGGCGATATGATCGTCTCCGTGGACGATCGCGGCGAGCGCAGGAGGGGAAGTGCAGTAACGCCGCGGGTGACCTTGAGGCAAGATGGTTTCAAGTGGGCGGACGTGGCGCAGGGGCCGGGCGAAAGGTGCGCGGGGTGTGGGAGAGTCCCATCCGGCCCGGAGCACTGTCCGCATCTCTCTCCTCCTTTCTATGACTTCGCCGACAAAAAGCAGGCTGCCGCAGAGGTCACGCCTGCGGAAGCCTTCCTCGACTTCCCGCTGGCTTGGCATCTGCGGCAGCCTGGCAGTCCCGGTCCGCCTGGAGCGGACTCGACGCCTAACGGCGCCTATGCTGTTGTCCAACGTCTATTCGGTTTTCCAGGAGTCCGGCTTTTGCGGTGCTCTACGTCCAGGTTTGTCATTCCACAAATGCAGGCGAAATGTGAGATGCAATCTGGGGCGTTGGTGCTGGTCGCTCTCCGGGTTCGGTCGCGACGCTCGGCCAACGGGTACGGCGGGCGGGGTTGCGGCCGACTGCTGGGCGGGCGCTCGGGGAGAGGCCGCTTCGGTCCGAAGGGGAACACGGCGAGCGGGTCGAACGACTCAAGCGGCCAGCCGACTTCGGATCTCTTGCAGCGAAGGGACCGAGATGCCAAGGTATACGATCGGGCTCGACTACGGGACCAACTCAGTTCGCTCCGTTCTGGTGAATGTCGCCAACGGGCGGGAGGTGGCGACTGCGTTCTGGGGTTATGAGCACGGTGCCGAAGGCGTCATCCTGGGCAACGATCCGAATCTGGCGCGGCAGCACCCGGCCGACTATGTGAAGGGTGGTGAACGGGTCCTCAGGAAGGTGCTGGCCGACGGGAAGCGGCGCCTCCCGAGCTTCGGCCCCGACCAGGTGATCGGCATCGGCGTGGATACGACGGGCAGCACGCCGCTTCCGGTGGACGCGGATGGGCGCCCGCTGGCCTTCCAGAAGCAGTTCGCCAAGAGCCCCGCTGCAATGGCCTGGCTGTGGAAGGACCACACGGGTGTGTCCGAGGCTGAAGAGATCACGGCGCTGGCGGAGAAGAGGCGGCCCCACTACCTTGCGAAGTGCGGGGGCACGTACAGCAGCGAATGGTTCTTCAGCAAGGTGCTCCATTGCTTGCGCACGAGCCCGAAGGTGTTCGAGGCGGCCTACACGTGGGTGGAGATCGCGGACTGGATTCCGGCGGCGCTGACCGATACGACGTCTCCCGACAGGCTGACGGTGGGCGTGTGCGCGGCGGGACACAAGGCGATGTACAACGATGCGTGGGGCGGCTATCCGGATAAGCGCTTTCTGGCGAAGCTGGACCCGAAGCTTGCGGAGCTACGGGGTCGGCTGAAGGATAAGGCCTACACGATCGACAGGGCGGTGGGTGGTCTGAGCGAGCAGTGGGCGAAGAGGACCGGGCTGCCGGCCGGCATCCCGGTGGCGGTCGGCGCTTTCGATGCCCATCTGGGCGCGGTGGGAGTGGGGATCTCGCCCGGGACGCTGGTGAAGATCATCGGCACCAGCACCTGTGACATGATGGTGACGCCGCTGGGGAAGGATTTGCCGGACATCCCCGGGCTGTGCGGCATCGTGCCGGAGAGCATTCTCCCCGGCTACTACGGGCTGGAGGCGGGGCAGTCGGCGGTGGGTGACATCTTCAACTGGTTCGTGAACTACGTCGCGCCGGGGGGCCCGAGGCTGGGCTCGCACGAGGCGCTGACGCGGGCTGGGGTGAAGCTGAAGCCGGGCGAGTCGGGGCTGCTGGCGTTGGACTGGAACAACGGGAATCGTACGGTCCTGGTGGATCAGCGCCTGACGGGATTGCTGCTGGGCCAGACGCTCTATACGCGACCGGCGGAGATCTATCGGGCCTTGATCGAGGCGACCGCGTTCGGGGCGCTCACGATCATCAACCGCTTCGAGGAGTACGGGGTGAAGGTGCGGGAGGTGATCAACTGCGGGGGAATCGCAGAGAAGAACCCACTGGTCATGCAGATATATGCGGATGTCACGGGGCGACCGATGAAGGTCTCCCGGTCCGGGCAGACGTCGGCGCTGGGCGCGGCGATGGCCGGGGCGGTGGTGGCCGGGAAGAGGGCGGGGGGCTATGCCGGATACCGAGGGGCACAGAAAGCCATGTCCGGGCTGAAGGCGAAGGTCTTCCAGCCCAGCGCCGAAGCCCATGGCGTGTATGCTGAGCTGTACGCTTTGTACAAGCAGCTTCACGACGGCTTCGGCACGGAAGAGTGGCAGGGCACGATGCACAACGTGATGAAGGAGCTGCTGGCGATCCGGAATCGAGTGAGGAAGTAGCCGGCACGGCGAGTGGGCGCGGAGGACGGATATCGCTGTGCGGGCGCGGCCGGTCTGCGGTGGAGATATGCTGGAAGCACTCAAGAAAGAGGTGTGTGAGGCCAATCTGAGGCTCTCGGCCGAGGGCCTGGTGATCCACACGTGGGGAAACGTCAGCGGGATCGACCGGGAGGCGGGCCTGGTCGTGATCAAGGCATCGGGCGTGTCGTACGATGGGATGGGGCCCGAGCACATGGTGGTGGTGTCGCTGGACACGGGCGACAGGGTGGAGGGGGACTACAATCCCAGCTCGGACACACCGAGCCACCTCGAGCTCTACCGCGCTTTCAGGGAGATCGGCGGGGCGGTCCATACCCACAGTCTGTTCGCGACGGCGTGGGCGCAGGCGGGACGCGAGATACCGCCTCTCGGGACGACTCACGCGGACTACTTCTACGGGCCGATCCCCCTGACGCGGCAGATGACGGAGGCCGAGATCAGGGATGCGTACGAGCTGAACACGGGCCGGGTTATCGTGGAGCGCTTCGCCGACCTCGAACCGATGCAGATTCCCGGTGTTCTCGTCGTGAACCACGGCCCCTTCGCATGGGGTCGATCTCCCGACGAAGCGGTCGACAGCGCCGTCTACCTCGAAGGCGTCGCCCGCATGGCGAGCGAAACGCTGCGCCTCGACCCGAAGGCGGGTCCGATGCCCCAGGCATTGCTGGACAAGCACTACCTGCGCAAGCACGGGCCGGGCCGGTACTACGGGCAGGATTGACACTCGCCGTCTCCGGTCCCTGCGTGACCTCGACGACCGTCGCGGGGGAGCTATGCGCCGCGCTCTCGGCGCATCTGCTCGACTGTCTTCTCCTTCACGCGAACTCCCGCGGATCGTCTCAGCGCGCTCTCACGCGCAGCGCGGAATCGGCTGCGAGCCGGCATCGACTCCGAGGCGCGCGCAGGCTTTCTCGAATATTGCATCCAGTTCCTTTTGGGCGGGCGCTTCGAGTTCGTAGTGGTGGGAGGCAATGGCCTCTCGCGCGGCGGCAAGGGCCTTCTGCTCTATCGTGGGGGAGCCGGCGCTCCGCCAGCGTCCCACATTGTCCCGGCGGAAGAGCTGCGAATCGAAGACCCCGCGCAGCGCTTCGATCGTGGTCGGATGCGTCATGAAGTGGCCCTCGGCGGCGCCCTCTGCGACGGTCTCCACGATGGATTCACGATTGCCTTGCCAGGGGATACCGTCGAGCACGTGCTGGACGTATCGGCCGATCTCCATGTCGATGATGAACTGAGCCGGACTGAAGATCTCGTCCATAGACATCTGACCGGCGCCCATGTAGAAGTCCCGGAAACCGGCCAGCCCCAACATGAGCACGTAGGCCATGCGATCGACGGCCGCGAAGCTGTCCGCGCGCTTGGCGTTTGTGTTGAGATAGAGGAAGTCGAGGCGATATCCCCCGAAGTGCTCCGCCAGGTCTCGCAGCAGAACCTGGATCATGACGTTCTCCGGAAGGCTGTAGGCGACCGTCATGTCTCTCATATCGCCGAAGTCGACTCGCAGCGGAAGCAGCGCATCCGGTTCCGCCAGCCCCAGCCGGTCGGCCACGATCCAGCCGCCGATGCTCTCGGCGATGCTCTGCGCCAGCAGGCCCGCAGTCGTCAGCGGCGCCGTCATCCCGCCCGTCGGTATGGGGCAGATGCTGGCGCCCACGTCGATCAACGGGTCCTCCTTGAAGCGCCAGAAGAGATCCAGCGCAAGATGGTCGAGGCGCAGGGGGCTGATGACGAACTGAAGAGCGAGGGTGTAGCGCCGCCCGGCAGCGGCGTGCAGCTCCCCGATCCACCGGATGGTGTCGACCTCATGGGTCACCATCGCGCCGCCGAGACCCCGCGTGTTCTCCAGACAGGCCTTCTCGAGCCATAGGACCTGGATTCGTTCGTCCAGATCGCACGGGTAGACCGGCGGCGGCCCGTATTCGTTGAAGGTCGCGGCGAGCTTCAGCATCTCCACACAGTCGGCCGCCGTCGACGAGCGGACCTCATCCGTGTCCATATCGATGACGTTGAAGCACGTCCAAGGCGCGGTGACCCGGACCCTATCCGCCGGCTTCCGCCTGCGGCCGATCGCGCGCAGCCGCTCGATGCTGTCCTCCACCACCGCCGAGGCAAACCTGAGCCTCCGGTCCCGGAAGCTGATGCCTTCGTGCGCGCTGACCGCCGCCGCCGTGGGCTCGTGCTCACAGGCCATCCCGACGTTCGCCAGTATCTCCAAAACCGAATCGTGAATCACCTGGATCTGACTGGCGGACAGACCACCGGCGAGCGAGAACTGTATGCGCTCCACCTCGGTCGCTCCCTTCCATAGCACGTGTCGCCCGAGGCCCGGGGCGAAGCTCCTCGCGGCAGGCTCACGGTCCACTCCAGCGCTCGGCCGACCGAACACATTGTAGCCACACTGCGCGCGGGAAGCAAACCGGGGAAAGATACAAGGAAACGGAGCGACGGAGGGAAACTGTGCCCTCAGCGATCGAACCTTCGACCTCGGTATCAAGAGAAGGCACGCCCTGCTGACGCGATCCCACGCTGCCGCTCTGGCGGCGACAACTCCTCGAAGGGCGAGCTGTACTTCCAGGCGCTGCGGAGGCCCGCCTTCTCCCGCGACCGGGGCCGCACAAAGTCCTCCTGAAAGGCCCGCGGGTGCGGCTCCGCGTGTCGCTCCCGCGCGGCTGAGCGGGGGATGGGGAAATCCCGCTGCCGCTTGAGTCTCTCCTGCAAAGCGGGGCCTCCTTTGGGCTAGGCAGGCAGGCGCGGCCCCGGTTTGACAGTGTTCCCGCCAATTGCTACCATACCGCGGTTCTTCGCGTGAGCACTGGATCGAGTGGCCGCTGGATTGCTCTACCAGGCCTGTCTGGGACCCCTCCCGGAGAGCCGGCAACACGTCCTGGGGTCAGCCCGGGGCCGAAGCGAGGCATTGATGCAGGAACCTTTGGAAGCCTACTGTCACGTTGGTATCGTTCACCCCATGATCTTCCCCGCCTGTATGAGGGGAGACGGACCCATCCTCGAGACGATCTCGCAGATCGCCACCGACACCTTCTTCTCCGCCATCGAGGTGACGAGGATCAACGACGCGAAGGTTCGGGCGGAGGTTGCCGAGCTCTTGGCCGCCTCCAGGCTGGACGTCATTTTTGCCGCCCAGCCAGCGCTCCTGACCCAGGGGCTCAATCTCTGTGATCTCGATGTGGAGAAGCGCCGACAGGCGGTGGAAACGGGGAAGGAACTCGTCGACCAGGCGTACGAGTTGGGGGCCGCGATCATGCCGGTGCTGAGCGGGAGCGACCCCGGGGAGGCGGACCGGCCCAAGGCCACGGAGGCGCTCATCGACTCGCTCAAGGAGCTGTGCAGCTACGCGCAGGAGAAGGCCGGGGCGAAGATGCTTTCCATCTCCATCGAGAACTTCGACAGGGAGGTGGACAAGCGACAGCTCGTGGGCCCGACGAGGGAGGCGGCGCAGATCGCCCAAACCGTCTGGGACGAGTGCAGCAACTTCGGGCTCACCATCGATCTCAGCCATCTCCCGCAACTGAACGAGAGGATCGACGAAACCGCACTTGCTGCCGTCGATCATCTTATTCACGTCCACATCGGCAACTGCGTCATTGGCGACGCGAGCCACCCGGCGTACGGCGACCAGCACCCCCGCTTCGGTCTGCCCGGCGGATCGGTCGGGACCGAGCAGGTCAGGCGCTTTCTCGAAGCGCTGATCTACGCCGGTTACTTCAAGCGAAACACCCCGACCACGATGCCGGTCGTGAGCTTCGAGGTAAAGCCTCTGGAGAACGAGAGCCCCGACCTCGTCATCGCCAACGCGAAGCGGACTCTGACGCAGGCCTGGGCGCGTCTCTAACGAGTTTCGCCCAAAGAAGTAAGGGCGAAACTCGTCAGAAAGCCAGCAAATGCCCGGAGGAAGACGTTCGCCCAATGTTACTTCATTGGGCGAACGTCCGTAGATTCGCAGACCTGCCTTCTACGGATTCTCTTGCATTACGGTTACGACGGTAATGCAGGAGAATCTGCTGTGTGAGCCTCACGCCGTGCGCGGTAGAGTTTCTTGCATTGTGGGTGCTCCTAACCATAATGCAAGAAACTCCATAAGTGAGGCCGGCAGTCTCCAGCAAGACGGGAGGTGCCGGCCTGAAGTCGTCTGTGCTCCTCGCGACCGCCGTGCTGAGGGTAGGCCTCATGTTTGGCTCTGGCGGTGAATCTCCGTCTCACTCCCATGATGAGGACCTCTCTTTCCTGCCTCATCAGAGGGTGCTACCTCTTGCCCCATTCTGCCCAGGCCCAGGGGTGCAGTCCAGTTACAAGATCGTTCAGTCTTGGGAGTTACGTCATGAATGACCTCAAGCAGGGACTCGGTACCGGCCTCTCGAAGCAACAGCCCGGCCAATACACTCCTCAGAGGAGATAGCATGATCAAGGTCACTTTTGTGGGCGCCGGATGGTTCGCGAATTGGGTGCACGGTCCCTCCCTTGCGCATTATGCGAAGGAGCATCCGGAGGAGATCGAGTTGGCGGCCGTGTGTGTCCGGAAAAGCGTGGACCGCGCGAAGGAGTTCTGCGAGAAGTTCGGCTTCAAGCGCATCTACACCGACGTGGACGAGATGATCGACACGGAGAGACCAGACGCTTGCTGGTCCATAACCGGGATCGAGTCGACGCGCCAAGTGGCCGGACACCTGATGGAGCGCGAGGTGCCTGTGTTTTTCGAGAAGCCGCCTGGAGGGAATCTCCGGGAGGCGGAAGAGCTGGCCGAGATCTCGCGGCGCACGGGGACGCCGAACATGGTCGCGTTCAATCGCAGGTGGGCCCCGTGCACGCGGAAGGCCCTCTCCCTGGCGAAAGAGAACGGCCCGATAGAGTACATCTACGCGCGCATGCTGCGGACAGATCGCACGGATAGGGCGTTCAGCTTCGGCACCGGAATCCATCTCCTGGACTGTGTTCGGCACCTCGCGCTGGAGACCGTCGGGGAGATCACGGAGGCTCGGACGCTCAGGACCCTGTCGGCCGTGAAACGGGTGCGGACCGAATCTGGCGAGGAAAAGGCGGTTGTCGGAGAGGCGGACAGCGATTCCCAAGTGTTCAACTTCTACGTCGACCTGAAGTTCGCCTCCGGTGCGAGGGGCCGATGCGATATTCTTCCGGTATGCGGGGCGCTGGATGAGTCATACACTCTCTTCGGGGCGCTCAAGTCAGTGACGTGTACTCTCCCCTGGACCGCGGGGAAGGTGAATACGGACGGCAAGGCAGAGCTACTGGTCAACGGCGAAGCAGAGGAGTCGGAGACCTATGCATTCGATCCGATCTATCTCTCGGGCGGGTTCTATGGTGAGGCGTCGGAATTCATAGGGGCCCTGAAGGAAGGACGCAAGCCGTCGCCGTCGGTCGAGGAGACGATCGCCTCGGTAGCGCTCGCGGAGGCGGTGCAGGAGGGGCGGGATATCAGGTTCTAAGAGACTCTAACAAAACGCCGCGCCTCGGCTTCCGTAGACCCCATCTCATGACCCGCCTGCCAGACGATACCTGTCTTCTTGGGCCGCTCTCTGCGGGTTATGAAATGACCTCTATAGAGTTTCTTGCATTATGGTTAGGAGCACCCATAATGCAAGAAACTCTCCCGCGCACGGCGTGAGGCTCACCCAGCAGATTCTCTTGCATTACGGTCGTAACCGTAATGCAAGAGAATCCGTAGATGGCTTCCACAAGGCTTGGGGCCTGAACATCCTTGACCAGCTCCCAAGCCAGGATCTTGCGGGAGTAGTCGTCCAGCAGGCTCACCAGCCGGTAGTGGCCCCGGCCGGGCGCGAAGAAGCGAGAGGCGCCGCTCTGCCACAGCTCGTTGATGCGAGCGGTCTCATGTCGCCACTCCTTGGCCGCGGGTTCCTGCTCCAGCGCCCGGTGCATCACCACCTGGCGCTCCTCGGGCCGGAGGGCATTCCAGACTGGGCTCTCTCATCAGAGCTTGCGCATCTTGGGGCTTGGTCGCAGGGAATTGGCCGGTTGATCGAAAGCCACGGCGTCATGAGCTGGTACTCAATTAGCTCTGGCCTCGCCCCCAGTCCCTTCTGGTTTCGCACTCTATCAGTCCCTCTCACGACTTGCAGAGGGGGCCTAGAAAACACTTCCTTATAGAACAACAAGGACAGGGGCGCGGAAATTCCCCGTAGGGACAGTGAGGAGGAATACGAGAGGAACGTGGTAGGCCGTGCAGGGATCGAACCTGCGACCTTGGGATTAAGAGTCCCCTGCTCTACCAGCTGAGCTAACGGCCCACAGTTGACGGAGTCTGCGGAGAGCGTACTCCGTTCGGCACTTTAGCATAGGCTGCGGAGAGCGTCAAGGCAGAGCGGCCGCGCGCGGCCGCGCGCGGATCGCCTACTCGTGCGCCTCTTCGTGCTCGTGGTCGTGGAAGTCGGGGCCGCCGGCGAAGTCCGAGGCCGGCCGCCCGGCGGAGATGGGGGACATGGCCCGCAGCCTCTCTACGATGGGCGGGAACACCTCGAGGAAACGGTCGACCTCCTCCACCGTGTTGCCGCGGCCCACGCTGAGCCGAAGCGAGCCGTGCGCCACATCGTGCGGCAGCCCGATGGCGAGCAGCACGTGAGACGCCTCCAGCGAACCGGAGGTGCAGGCCGAGCCGGAGGAGGCGTAGATCTGCTCGAAGTCGAGGTTGAGCAGCATCGACTCGCCCTCAATGTAGCGCACGCAGAAGCTGGCGTTGTTCGGCAGGCGATGGACAGGGTGCCCGGTGAGCATGGAGTCGGGAACCTTCGCCAGGACTCCTTTGATGAGCCGATCGCGGAGCTTGGAGTTGTGCTCCATCTCCCATTCCATCTCCTCGCCCGCGAGCCGGCAGGCCTCTCCCAGCCCCACGATTCCCGGCACGTTCTCCGTGCTCGACCGACGTCCTCGCTCGTGCCCGCCCCCGTGGATCAAGGGAGCGATCCGGACGCCCTTGCGAACGAAGAGCGCTCCCACGCCCTTCGGCCCGTAGAGCTTGTGGGCCGAAAGGGACAGCAGATCGATGTTCATCTCTCGCACGTCTACCGGCACGTGCCCCACGGTCTGCACCGCGTCGGTGTGAAACGGGACCCCGCGCTCTTTGCAGATTGCCCCGATCTCCACGATCGGTTGAATGGTCCCGATCTCGTTGTTGGCGTGCATGATCGAGACGAGAATAGTGTTGTCCGTGATGGCGGTTCGCACCGCCTCGGGATCGACGAGTCCGGTAGAGTCCACCGGGAGGTAGGTCGCCTTCAGGCCGCGCTTCTCCAGGAACTGGGCCGTATGCAGGATGGCGTGGTGCTCGACGGCGGAGGTGATGATATGATCGCCCTTCTTCTCCCGCGCGATGCTGATGCCGACCAGCGCCTGGTTGTCGGCCTCCGTGCCGCTGCCGGTGAAGACGATCTCCTCGGGATAGGCGCCCAGCAGGTTCGCGACCTGCTCGCGGGCGGTCTCCATCCCGCCAGCGGCCTCCCGGCCCGACGAATGCAGGCTCGATGGATTCCCCCACTGCTCGCGGTAGTATGGCAACATCGCCTCCACGACCTCGGGACGGGTTGGGGTGGTGGCGGCGTGGTCGAGATAGATTTCCTTCACTCGAAGCCTCCTGAGCGATTCCGCTCAATGCGATTCGCAATGATTCCTAACTATAGCCAGCGAGGGTTCGACGTGTCAAAGGGAGGTTGTCACGCGAATTCACACTGCTCCGGAGAGGAAGGTCGATCTCTCCCGCTGCGGTCCCTCTCCCCTCCGGACGAGGGTCAGCGCCTCACCGCGCTGAGTTAAGATGCGGAAGGCCGATCGGAAGTCCGCGGCGAATGTGGGTCGCGTCGAGTGTCACAAGAGGTCTATTGACCGATGCAGCTGTTAGCTTTGGCCGCGCGTCTCGCCGCTGCCGGCGCCGTTGTCGGTTTCCTGCTTGCGGGCAGAGATGTCGCCCAGCAGCAGTACCTGGCGCAGGGGCTCTCCCGTACGGCCGTCTGGATGCTCAGCCACGGCGCTGCTCTAGGGGTCCTGGTGGGCCTCACCGCCTCCGCTGCCGTCTTCATCATGCTCCTCGTGTGGTGGTGGGCGCTGACGGCGGGCCGTCGGCCTGTAGGTGCGGCCCCGCCAGAGGGCTCGCATCCTGTCCACGAGTCCCTCGCGCCCGCGGCCTCTCGGTTCGCCCTTTTCCTCGGTTTCATCACCGCGGCGGCCGTCTTGCTATCTCCCGAAAGGGGCGGCCCCCCCGGCGGCCCGCCCTATCGGCTCGTCATGCTTGGCACTGTAGCCGTCTTCTGGACGATCCTGACAGGAGCCGCCGCCTGGACCGCCGGAGCAGACCGCGCGGAAGGCGCCGCCGAGCGGTGGTTCCGTCTGCGGTGGGCGACGGTCGCAGGCCTTGCATTCGCAGTGTCCCTGCTCCACGTTTGGGCTCGAGCTCGCAGTTGGCCGGAGCTGGCCACATGGAGCTTGGGCTCCCTCGTCGCCTGCCTCGCGGCCTTCGCCGTGCTCCGGGCGCCGGCGAGGTTTCTCCACAACCGGCTCGGCCAGCCTATGGGCCGCGCGTGGGGCGGTCGGTTTGGCCTCGCGATGAGTGTGGCGCTCCTTGCCGGGGCGGTCGGTGTTTTCGCGGCTGGCGCGAGTGCGAAGGCGCGCGCCGGCAGGCTGGTGAAGCAACGCGGCCGCAATGTCATTCTGATTGGACTCGATACCGTTCGGTCGGACCGCGTCAGCCTGCTCTCCAGCGACCGGCCCGCGAGGGATCTCTCGCCAAACCTCCGCAGGCTTGCTGCGCGCGGCACCGTCTTTTCCCATGCGATCGCCCAGGCCCCCTGGACTCTCCCCTCCTTTGCATCGATACTCACCGGCCTGTATCCCGAACAGCACGGCGCGGAGCATCTGACGAGCACTCTCCCCCCACCGCAACTCACCATCGCTGAACTCTTGCGCGAGGCCGGCTACCGCACCATGAGCGTCGTGAGCTGCGAATACCTCAACGCCGCCTCCGGCCTCGGTCAGGGCTTCGACGTGCTCGATGAATCACAGGTCCTGGGTCACCGCGCCATTACCTCGGCGGCGGTCACGGATCGCGCGCTGCAGCTCCTCGAACAGCAGAAGGAACAGCCCCTCTTCCTTTTTCTTCACTACTTCGACCCGCACTTCTGCTATCAAGACCACCAGGAATACGATCTCGCCGACGGCTACGACGGCTGGTTGCGCGAGGCCGTTCAGAACGCCGACCAGAATGCATTCAGATGGATGATCTTCGCGCTGGGGCCGGCCTTCCGCGAGCGCGCGACGAGAGTGACCGATGCGGACAGGCAGTTCCTCCGGGATGCCTACGACGAAGAGATCGCCTATACCGACTCCCAACTCGGGCGGCTCTTCGACTACCTCGACGCCAACGACCTTTGGGACTCCACCCTCGTCATCGCGGTCAGCGACCACGGCGAAGAGCTGTTGGAGCGGAACTGGTCCGGCCACGCGGTGACGCTCTATCAGGAGCTTATCCGCGTGCCGCTCGTGGTCGCTGCACCCAACGGCGAAGGCCCCGCGGTGGAGAATCGGCCGGTCGAGCTGCGCGCGATCTTCGAAACCATCGCCGATTTCCTCGATACCCCGACTCCGTCACAGCCGCTCCGGGCGCCGTCCCTGCTTGACGGGCACGGTCTGGCTCCGGGGCCCGTCCGCAGCTCTACCCGGCCGGTGGCCGAGCCGCCGGCGCCCGGCGAATTCGTTCCCAAGTACGTGTGGCTCACCTGTGTCATCGACGGACGCTGGAAGCTGATCAAGGATCATCTGCGGAACCGAAGTCAGCTCATTGATCTCGAAGCTGACCCTCACGAGATGGAGAATCGGTCTGCGGATCAGCCCGGAGAGCGCCGACAGCTCGAGCGCGAGCTGGATCGGCTCGATGCCGAGGTCGGCCGCAGTCCTGCCGTTTTGGTGCCGCAGGCGAGCGAAGAGCAGCAGCGGCGGCTGAAGTCGCTCGGCTATCTGTGAAGCACACCACTCGCCAGGGATTGCATCGCCGGCTAGCGAACCAACCCGCAGCGTCGATCCGGGAGAGATAGCTCGCGATGAGAGCGTTGCGGGGAGTCGCGTCACTTGCCGCGGTCGGAGCCGCTGCAGGTTTTCTGGTGGCAGGCCGAGAGGTTCTGCGACAGGGCTACCTCGCTGAAGGGCTGTGGCGGACATCCCTCTGGGTTTCCTCTCGCGGCGCCTATCGGGGCCTCGTCGCGGGCATCGGGGGAGGCGCGGCGATCCTCGTGCTGCTCTCCCTGTGGTCTCTCCTGTTAGCGGCCGAATCCCGGAGACGCGGCACCGCGCCCTCCGCCTCCTCCTTTCCCTCCACCCGGCGCCCGTGGGCGCTTCGCTTCATTGTCTACCTGGTGGCCCTCACTGCCATCGCACTCGTCCTCGCCCCCACCAATCCCGGCTATAAGTTTGGGCTGACCTACCTGGACCTCAACATCGCCCTCTTCTCCCTCCTCTGGATCGCATCGTCCAGCCTCGCCGCGGGCATCGCCTTTCGCTCGGCGGAAGAGGACTCATGGGATCAGCAGCTTTCGCTTGAGCGGCTTGTGGCTGTCGCTATCACCTGCATCGTCATTTTCCTCCACGTCTGGGCGCGCGCAAAGACATGGCAGATACTCGCCGCGTTGACTGTCGCGACCTCGCTGCTGTCCGTGGCTGCCTACTACTGTCTGGAACGCGCGTCGCGCTTCCTGGGAGTCCACGCAAGCAGACGTCCTGCGACCGCCCTGCGCGGGAGAATCGGCCGCGCCCTCACAGCATCAGTCCTCGTGCTTGCCTGCGGGCTCTGTCTGGCGGGTTGGCTCTCGGCGCGCGCCGCGCGCGCCGAGGCGCGAGGCCGCGCCCGGAATATCATCCTCATCGGGATCGATACTCTCAGAGCCGATCGCGCCGCTCTCCTGTCCCCCAACGACTACCCGCGCGATCTCGCCCCGAACCTCCGAAACCTCCTCGCTTCCCGCGCCACTATCTACTCGCACGCCATCTCCCAGGCGCCCTGGACGCTCCCGGCCTTCGCCTCGATCTTCACAGGTCTGTATCCGGCAGAGCACGGGGCCGAGTACCGCGGCAGCACGCTCGCGCCCTGCCAGCTCACCGTCGCCGAGATTCTTCGGGAGGCCGGCTTCCGCACTCTCGGCGTTTCCAGCGGGTGCTACGTCACCACCGCCGCGGGCCTCAGCCAGGGCTTCGAGGTCTTCGACGAGACGCAGGCTCTTGGTCAGCGGACTATCACCTCAGAAGAGGTGACCACGCGGGCGATGGGGCTGCTTCGGAAGTACAGCGATGAGCCCTTTTTTCTATTCGTGCACTACTTCGAGCCGCACTGGGTCTACTATGACCACGAGGAGTACCCGTACGCTGACGGCTATGATGGCTGGCTCCGGGAACCGGCGAGACAGCTCAATCAGGAGGACTTCCGCGAGTTCATCGGCGCTCTCAAGCCGGGGTTCAGCAAGCGCTCTATAGCCTCAGAGGATCTCGCCTTTCTCAACGATCTCTACGACGAAGACGTCGCCTTCATGGACAATGAGATGGGCCGCTTCCTCAGGTTCCTAGATGAGATGGGCCTCTGGGAGAACACGCTGGTGATCGCCGTGTCAGACCACGGCGAGGAGTTTCTCGAGCACCGCAACATCGGCCACCAGACGACTCTCTACGAGGAGCTGGTCCGCGTCCCGCTGGCGGTGGCCGAGCCCTTCGCTCCCGGCCCTCGCGTCGATGCGCGGTGCGTCGAAACGCGTCGGGTCTTTGGGACCATGCTCGACTTCCTCGAAGTGTCCCCGCCGCAGGGCCGCGCGTTCGCTCCTTCCCTCGCGATGGAGACGGATGATCCGGGTCGCAGTTCCTTGCACGCGCTGGCCTGGGGCGCCGACGGGCGGATCTTCCGGGAGCCAAGGGACGTCTGGCTGACCTCACTCCAGGACGGGCGCTGGAAGCTGATCAAGGAGCACTTGCGCGGCCGCTCGATGCTCTTCGATCTGACCGCTGATCCCGGCGAGACGCGTAACTGCAGGGCAGAGAATGAGGAGTGCTCCCGCAGGTTGGAGCGGGAGTTGGACCGACTCGATGCTGACGTCCGGGGAAGGGCCCCGGCCGCTCCCGTGCCCGAGGCGAGCGAAGAGCAGCAGCGGCGCCTGAAGTCCCTCGGCTACCTGTGAACCTCCCACGCGCCGACCCACGCAAGCAGCAAGACACCGGAGCGACCGCGCTTCGCGCGATCCCTCCGTCCTTCCCGGGAAGTCGATAAGCGGGCTCGCGGCCTACCCCGCCTCCAGCTTCTTCAGGTAAGTCAGGGCCTCCGTCAGCTTCGTCTCGGCATCCCCGTCGGAGAAATCCTCGAAGGACAGCCACCCGTCGTACCCGACTTTCTTCAGGGCAGCCGTGATCGTGGTCCAATCGGCCTGGCCCTTCTTCACGGGCGCCATCTCCCACTCCCACTTCGCCACACCGTCCTCTTCGCCGGTCTTGCGCCACAGGCAGTTCTTGGCGTGCACGTGGCTGAGATACGGCCCCAGCAACTCGAGCGCCATCTGGTAGTTTTCGAAGCCCTCGACGACCATGTTGCCGGGATCGAAGATGACGCCGATTTCCCGCGGGTCGAAGTTGGATACCAGCCGGTGGGCCATCCCCGCGGAGGGGGTGATGTTGCCCATGTGCATCTCGATACAGGCCTGCATCTCGTACTTGCGCGCAAGCGCGGCGACCTTCTCGAAGTCCTTAAGCGCTCCGTCGAACAGCTCCTGATAGGAGCGAGACCCATCGTACGACGGCGGGCCCACCCGCAGCTTCGGGCATGCCGCGGCCGCCGCCGCCCGCATCGCAGCCTCCACCACCGGCAGATCGCTGCATTTCATGTACGTCCCGAGAATGGGCATCGCCAGCCCGTGCCGATCGGCGATTTGCTTCGCCCGCCTCAGGTCCGCGTCGACGTCGTCGACATCGACCGTCGACCGGTTCGCACCCCAGTAGCTCACCTCCGTAATCGGCTCCGGCGCCTTCTTCGTCACCCGCCATTCCAGCCCATCCAGGCCGGCCGACGCGGCTAGAGCGGCAGTCGCCTCCAGGTCGCATTCCGGACACATCACGGTGAACACAGCGTACTTCCAGGCCATCTCTTTCCTCCTCGATGTGGACACCCCCGACACTTCGTTGGCCCCGCTCCACCTCCTTCGGCGCAACACCTGCTCCGGCCAAACAGAAGCGGCGCGGTCACCAAAGAGCGCGCCGCTACACCTTCCAGACTAGCTATTTCTTGGCCGTGCTCGCCGCTTCCGCACACGCATGCTTGGAGCTGTCGCCGTGGCACTCCTTGATTTGCTCTTCCGTGCAGGCTTTCGGATCCTTGCCCTTCTCGCATGTCTTCGGCTTGCAGCACTCACACATCGCTAGACTCCTTCCGCACAATCTCGCTGGCTGTTCCGTCTGTAATGCTATCATACGCAGGCGCTCGCTGTCCAGGTGGGCCGGCCTCTCACCCTCCGTCCGCCACGGGCACGATGGCGAGCTCGTCACCATCCGACAGCGGTGTCTCCTCCCCCTCCCGCGCTCGGACATCCTCCGAGTTCAGGAAGAAGAGCACCGACGCCCGCAGCCGGCCGCCCTGCTCCCGGAGCCGCGACCGCAGCGCAGGATAGCGAGCCACGAGCTGCTCGAGCGCGTCGCCGACTGACGCAGCCCTCACGCGAACCGTCCGCTCCCCGCCGGCGAGCGGACGGAGCCGGTGGGGCACGCGGATCGCGATGTTGGGAAGCTGATTCGATGACATTGCTCACTTACGCCAAAGACATCGTTCGTCTATCGGCCCGCCGTGTCGGTCCCGCTGTGCCTTGCCCCGAACAGCGATCCACATAGGCCTCATCATCCTTCCCTTCCGGCGTTCGACAGCATCCCAGGGTCCTCCTGCGCCCGTCCCTGCTGGACCGCCACTGGGCGCAATGAAAACGGCTCCGGCGGGATTGGCCGGAGCCGTCTTCGGGGTCACCGCCTGATTGAGCTGCTGGTGGTAACCGCGATCGTAGGTAGATACCACGCGGCAGGCGCTACGGCAATAGCCTCATGTGCACCAACCGCGACATCCCGCGGAGCATTGCCCACCCAAGGGGACTGGATACAAGAGGGCGCGTCTTCCAGATCGTACACAAATCCGCCGTGCACCGCCCTCTTACAGAACAGGCACCTTGCCCTGTGTGTTTATACTAACAACGGATCATAAGCGGACCTGAAGGGACGAACGGCCTGATGCTCCCCGACGACATCTTTCGCCTGGGATGAGGCTGCCGGGCACAAACCGAGATTCTCACCGGTGGAGCCCCCCTGACGGCCTTCCGCCCTCCAGGCATGTGCCCGGCGACGGAACGACCGTAAACCTAGCTTTCCTCCGTCGGCACCCCCTCCACCTCCGGCATGTCCCGGGTCAACTCATCCTTCAGCTTCCGCGCCATCCACTTCACCGCGCCCCATCCGCCGTCTCCCTGAAGGAATTTCGGCGAGCGCATGTACGCCAACGAAACGCCCGTGATCCCCGGCTGCTGCTTCCCGCCCGCCCGGTTCGCCAGCATGTTCCAGGTGGAGCCGTCGGGCGCCGCGCCCTTGAACCCTCGCGGCATGATCCCGATCCCGCCCATCTCTTCGCTCCACCAGGCGAGCGCGCCGAAGCACCCGCACGAGCTGTGCGGGAAGTCCCGCACCGAGTGCAGGAACACCCGCTGCATCCGCCCATTGGTCGCCCGGCGGACAAACTCGTTCAGCTCCTCGTACTCGCCCTTCACGGGATCGACCGGCGGGCCCAGCGGCACCAATGCGCAGCAGTTCTCCGGCCGCCCCCGCCTCCGCCAGGGCCGCCCCGCGCTCACTCCCATGTAGCGCGCGCCAACCATCATCTCCGACCACCGCCGCCCGCACATTGGGCTCCGCAGCGGATGCGCGAAGCACACGTGCTCCCGGCTGAACGGCGCGCAGGACTCGCACGAAAACACGACCTCTTCTTCGGCCTCCTGCAGCCGCGCCATGTCCTCTCTGCGGCGCTCTCTCTCCGCCGTCACCTCCGGCGCCATCGCCGCCAGCCGCTTCGTGTCTGCGATCACCTCCACGTGGATGGGTCCGAGCCGCGGGTACTCAAGCCGCAGGCCCCGCCTCACCACCTCCCCCATCTGCTCCAGCGTCGGGCTTCCGGCCTCCGCCAGCGAGAGGGTCAGTGGATCGCGCGACTCCACCCGCACCCCGCGCAGGAGGTTCAGGTAACCGGCGGCCGCGCGCTCCAGCTCCTCTGCCGCCGGCGCATCGAGAGATGGATCGCCTATGGCGACAATGAACGCGATCCCGGCCGCGCTCTCGCCGGAGAAAGCGGCACCCGCGGCATTCACCGCTTCCGACACCTCCCCGAGCCGTACGAGCAGGACGCTGTCCGGCGTTCCCCCCAGGGTGGAGGCGGCCTCAAAGTCCTCCCGCACGTAGGCCGGGTTGGCGTACTCCGGCAGCGCCGAAAGGGGGTCCTCCTGCGACCGGATTCGCATATTCTGGAAGCCGCCAGCCGCCCCCACCGCCGCCTTGGGCGATGCCACCTCCACTCGGCTCCCCACCGGCCACGGGAACTCGGCCGCTGCAACCACCGCGCCCAGGCCCAGCCGCATGAGCGCCAGGCAGAGCAGCGCCTCGATGGGCTTCATTCGTCCACAGACCACCAGCACGCCCGGCCCGTGCTCCTCGACGAAGTGCGTGAGCTCGTGTCGCTCTCCGGCCTTCACGTCGCTGTAGAGCAGGGCATACCGCGCCAGAAGCTGCGCGAAGTAGACCGACGCCGTATCTCTCTCGCCCAGGAACCGGCCCACATCGACCCCGTGGCGCGTCACGAACACCATGAAGCTCGCCTCGTCGAAGGCGCTGGCGTAGGGCTCCTGATTATCTCCGAGCATCAGGGCCCATCCGGCCCGCCACTTGATCCCCGTGAAGACAGCGCCCCGGAACTGTCCATCGCTCAGAAAGTACTTCGCGCGGTCCTCTTGGACTGACTCCACCGCCTCCGCCGCTCCGAGCGCGACCCAGGCGGCCTCCTGCGCGGCGGCCTCGGAGTCTTCCAGACGAGCCCCCTCCTCTCTCAGGGACTTCAGGTCGGGATTCGATCCAAAAAGCGCCTGGCTCACTGGAAAGGGGAACTCGGTGCCCTCGAAAGGTCGTACCGTCTCCGGCAGTTTCGCAATGAGATCATTCAGACCGAGGATCACAGCAACTTCTCCTTCGTGGAAGCGAGTACGGCCGCCTCGGCCTTGGCTACAGGTGCGGCGGCAGGAACAGACGGATCACGGGCTGCACGACGCCACTGAAGAACACGTCGAACAAGCGCGTGCCGACGAGCAGGAACAGGACGATGAATCCGATAGGTGCGAGCCTGTTCGCGAGATGTGGATCGTCGACCCCGAGCAGTCTCAGAGCCACGTGGGAGCCGTCCAGAGGCGGTATCGGCAGAAGGTTGAAGAGCATGAGGACCACGTTTATGGCGATTCCGAGGAAGCAGAAAGTCACCACGGAGACCGCCAGGTCGCCGTCGAGATAATGCGCGGCGAGCCTGAGCAGCACCGACCATGCAATCGCCTGGAGCAGGTTTGCTGCCGGGCCCGCAAGGGTCACGAGGACGTCGTCGCGGCGGGGATTCCGGAGCCGTTCGACGGCGACAGGCACCGGTTTTGCCCATCCGAACCCGACTCCGGCGATGCTCGAGAAGACGAAGAAAATGGCCCCGATGGGGTCGATGTGAGGCAGCGGGGCGAGGGTCAGGCGACCGGCCCGTTTGGCGGTGTCGTCTCCGAGCACGTAGGCGACGTACCCGTGTGCGACCTCGTGCAAGATGATGCCGAGGAGAAAGGCGGGCAAGCTCACGACTATTCGAGCTATGAGAGAGTCAGGCAGCTATCAAGCTCCATAACTGGGGCAGTTCCGAGAGCGCTCAAGGAGCCGTCACTAGACCGCCGGCACGGGAACCTGGTCCAGTATTCCGCTTACCAGAGACGCGACATCGCTGTCCCGGACTCTGGCCTCCGGTTTGAGGATGAGGCGGTGGCCCAGCACAGGTGTGGCAAGAGCTTTGACGTCATCCGGCAGCACGTAGTCGCGCCCGCGTAGGGCTGCACGCGTCTGACCCGTGCGCATCAGGCCGAGGGATGCGCGCGGGCTGGCGCCGAGGGCCAACAGTGGGTGCTCCCGGGTAGCGGCAACGATGTTAACCATGTACTGCTTGAGAGAGGCGTCGATGTGCACCTCGTGGATGCTCTCCTGCATCCGCAGAACTTCTTCTTTCTGCACGACCGGCCGCACCGAGTGTATTGGGTGCGTTCTCACCTGGCGTTCGAGCACCACCACCTCCTCTTCGGGAGAGGGATAACCGAGGCTGATACGCATGAGGAAGCGGTCGAGTTGGGCCTCCGGGAGGGGATACGTACCCCGGTACTCAATCGGGTTCTCGGTTGCGATGACGAAGAAGGGCCTCTCGAGGGGATGGGTGGCCCCGTCTACGGTAACCTGGAACTCCTCCATGCCTTCGAGCAGGCTGGATTGCGTCTTCGGGGTGGCGCGATTAATCTCGTCCGCGAGCAGGACGTTCGCGAAAATCGGGCCCTGCCGAAAGGCGAACTCGCCCGTCTTCTGGTTGAAGATGGAGGTGCCGGTGATATCGGCCGGGAGGAGATCGGGCGTGAACTGAATCCTTCGGTACTTGGCGCCCAGCGCCGCGGCGAGGGCCCGCGCGAGCATGGTCTTGCCCACGCCGGGGATGTCCTCGATGAGAATGTGGCCGTTGCAAAGAAGGCCGATGACGACTAGTTCGACGGCCTCGCGCTTGCCGACGATAACGGTTTCGATCTCGTCGGCCATGGCCTGGGCGCGCTCGGCCGTCCAGCTGATGCTATCCACGGTAGTCTTGCCTTTCTACGTGTCGGCGAGGATTATAACATGCGAGCAGGTTGGGGACAAACGGAGACTGGAACAAACGCGTGGTCCGGCCGACTGCCTACGTCACAGCCTTTGTCGGTTATTGGCGGTCGCGGCCGGTGGACTCGCGGCGGCGTGCTGTTCATTCAGGAGTCGGTGCGAGACAGAGGTGAGCGGGCTGGGTGTGGTCCTTCGCTGTTGGTCAGGCGGCCTGACGAAGGAGTTGGGCACGGTGTTCCCGACGGCTGCTGAGACGATCCAGTGGCAGGTTTAGGACCGCCCGCGCTCCTCGCTTCTTGCAGCGCGTCCTTTGGCGCTTGAAGCCCTGCCCCGCCGCGTGTTTGCCGGCCCCTTCCGACCACGGCCTTGCCAGTCCGCCGGCAATCGCCTATCATGAACGCCGGCGCTCCTGTGACGCCGGGAAACCTACGAAACTGGCACCGCGTTGACCCACTTCGAAATCGCCGCCCTGGCCTTCGCCCTTGCGATAGACGCCTTCTCCGTGGCCGCTTCCGCCGCGCCGAACGCCCAGCCTAGATGGGGCACTCTCCGCATGGCCGCCTCTTTCGGAGTGTTCCAGGCAGGCATGCCGCTGCTGGGCGCCCTCGCCGGCGCCTATCTCCTGATCTATGTCAGGGCATACGACCACTGGGTCGCCTTTGGCGTGCTCGAACTCGTCGGCGGCAGGATGATCTACGAGGCCTTCCGATCGGAGAAGAACGAAGAGGGACCGGACGGCCCAGGGCTCGATCCCTCTCGCGGCTGGACGCTCGTCATCCTCAGCATCGCGACCAGCATCGACGCCTTCGGCGCAGGCATCGGCATGAGGATGGTGGGCGCCAACCTATGGGTAGCGAGCCCCGCAATCGGTGTCGTCGCCGCGACCCTGACCTATGCAGGAGCCGGCCTCGGGCGAACGGCCAAGAGGCACCTCGGGCGTAAGGCGGAGGTGCTCGGCGGCCTCGTCCTCATCGCCCTCGGCATCAAGATGCTCCAGATCTAGCGCCCGACCGCGGCCGTCGGCCGCGCCCGGCAGGGAGCCCTGCTCTCACACAGAACTCACCCATGGACGCACAGCGAAAGCCGCCATGCCCGAACTTCCAGAAGCCGAAACCATCCGCTGCCAGCTCGAAGCCGAGATCACCGGTGCGACCATCGAGCGCCTAGAGGTCCGCCACCGCCGCACCTGGCGATTCCATTCCTCCGCGCGGGACCTCGCCGGCCTCGTCGAAGGCCGGCGCATCGCCCGAGTGGGGCGACGCGGCAAGGCCCCCTACCTCCTCCTCGACGGCAGACATCCCACAACCCTGATCTTCCGCCTCGGTATGAGCGGCCTCGTCCGCGTCCTCCCGGCCGGCGCACCGCTCGACAGACCCCCCGCCGCGCTCCTCGAATTGAGCGGTCGAAAGCACCTCCGCTTCTTCGATCAACGCACCTTCGGCGCACTCATCGCCCGCCCCGGCCACGACATAGACCAGATGCCCGACTTCGCGCGCTACGGCCCCGAGCCCCTCTCCGACGACTTCACCCGCGACTACCTCGCGCACGCTCTTTCCCGCCGGGCCGCCAAGCTCGAGCATGTGCTCATGAACCAGCACGTCGTCGCCGGCATCGGCAAGATCTATGCCGACGAGATCTGCTTCCGCGCCGGCCTCCGCCCCGGCCGCCGCGCCTCCGGCCTCACCGGCCCCATGCGGGAGCGCCTCCGGCACGCCATTCGGGAGGTGCTCGCCGAGGGCATTGACTGCCGCGGCTCCTCCGCCCGGGATGAGTCCTACCACGATATCTACGGCATACCAGGCCGCTTCCAGGACCGGATGTGCGTCTACCAGCGGACCGGCGAGCCCTGCCGCGCCTGCGGTGCGCCCATCCGCCGCACCCGCATGCCCGGCGGCCGCGGCCTGCACTGGTGTCCCTGCTGCCAGAAGTAGGGCGCTCTGCCCCTCGGCCGAATCTGGTACACTGCAATGTGGATCCGGAAGCGTCGCAGGAGGGGACAGATGATCCTCGTGGGGACGTCGGGATTCAAGTTCGACGACTGGAAGGGCGCGTTCTACCCGGAGGACGTGAAGCAGAAGGACTGGCTGAACTACTACGGGGAGCGCTTCGACTGCCTGGAGGTGAACTCCACCTACTACCGGCTCCTTCACCCGGCGACGTTCTTCCATATGGCGAACAAGGTCCCGGAGGGGTTCCGCTTCACCGTGAAGACGTACCGATCGCTCACGCACGAAGCGGGCTCGGACAACGAGGCTGACTTCGCCTCCTTCATCGAGTCACTTCAGCCGCTCATCGAGGCGGAGAAGTTCGGCTGCGTGCTCGCCCAGTTCCCCACCTCCTTTCACAACACCCCGGGCAACCGTCACTACCTGTCAGCCTTCTGCGACCACTTCTCCGACTATCCCCTCGTCGTCGAGTTCCGCAACCGCCAGTGGATGAAGGACGAGGTTATCGACTTCCTGCGCGAGCGCCAGGTCGGCTGGTGCGCCGTGGACGAGCCCCAGTTCAAGTCCCTCATGCCCCCCGTCGCGATCGCCACCTCGCCCGTCGGCTACGTTCGCTTCCACGGGAGGAACTACAAGACGTGGTGGAGTGGGGACGGCAAGACGCGCTACGACTACCTCTACCGCGAGGATGAGCTCGAGGAGTGGGTGCCGAAGATCCGGGATCTCGACCAGCAGGCGGACGTCGTCTACGTCTTCATGAATAACTGCTTTGGGGGACAGGCCGCCAAGAACGCGGCGGACATGCAGGGGCTGCTTCTGGGAGGCGAGAACTCCGACCTATAACTCACGCGGCTCGAGATTCTACTCCAACACCCACCTCACCGCTCGCGCCACCACGGTCACCGCCAACAGCAGGGGCAGCATCGCGATCGCGAGCACGCGCGCGAAAACACCACTCAACCCAACCGGAAGGCAGCTCGGCTCTGCGTCGCAGAAGAGTACCCGCCAGATGAAGAAGGCCGCCGCGCCGACGCCCGACGACCAGATGATGCCATTCAGCCACCGCGGAGATCGCGGCAAGAGATCCCTACCTCCGGCCATCTTCCTTGCCCCATAGTAAGATCATTTGCCGGGGCGCTCACCAACAGTGCCGCCCCGCCAGCCCTAAGTTACCTCGCGCGGGGCTCCTCTTCTCATTGCTGCGCGGCCGGGGCTTCCGTGCGCCTATAGGCTTTCGCATATTGACGTAATGTGCGAAAGCCCGCCAGCCCACGTGCTGTGCGTTTGGGAGCTTCGCCGGGTTACTTCTTTGGGCGAAACTCGTCAGTCTGCCAGGGCCACAACCTGGCGCTCGGCCTGGTATTTCTCCTCCCGAACCTGGCGGTACAGGCGGTCCGCGATCCTCTCCACGGGCGCCCGGTCATCCGTCAGCGGCTCGCCCATCCCCGCCACCACAGAGATCTCCGGAAATCCCTCCGCACACGCCTCTCCGGCGATCTCCGCCAGACCCTCATGTCCCACCGCCCTCGCGCTCGCCAGGATGTTATCGGGAGAAGCGTCCTCCCCACCAGCCAAGAGCACCGCTCCAGACTTCGCGGAAATCCCGGTCACCACGTACACCGAGGGAAACGTCGTCTCTACCGTGGCCACTATCCTCCGAAGCAACTCGGCGTCCTCCGGGCTCCACCACGCGATGTTGATCGCCAGCACCCCCTGCGGGCCCAGGCAGTCCCGCACCTGCGCGAAGAACTCCTTCGTCACCAGATGAAACGGGATGTCTGACCCCTGATACGCGTCCACGACGACCCAATCATAGCCGCGACTACAGGCCCCGAGGAAGGCGCGGCCATCTGTCACATGCACCCGGAGATTCGGCTCTCTCATATCGAAATAGCGCCGCCCCAATGCCACGATCTCCGGATCGATCTCCACCCCGTCGATGGACAGCGCCCCGTAGGCCTGTGTGATCTGCTTGGAAACCGTCCCCGATCCCAGCCCCACGATCAACACTCTCCGCAGCCACTCCCCCGGCGGCTCCGCCCGCAGCAGCGGAGCCAGCAACAGGTAGTCGAAGTACTGATGGGTGCGAAACTGGTTCGGCGCGTATACGGAGAACGCCCCCCAATCGACCACCAATACCCGGGTCTCGCCCATCTCCACCACCTGGAGATAGTTGTACGGGGACTCCCTCCGCGCAATCACGCCCCGTGCCGAGAGCATCGGCGGCAGCGGCGCCAGCAGCAGCAGGCTTGCGCCCGCCGCCGGCAGGAACCTTGCCCGCCGCAGCGACACCAGGCCGGCCACTATCAGCAGCAGACCGAAGACCATGATCGAGCGCCGCACACCCCATCGGTCGATCATGATGAGCGCCGGGAGAAACGTGCCCACAACGCTGCCGAGCGCCGACACGGCGTAGATGCGCCCTGAGGCGCGCCCCGTCCGGCCCAGATCCTGGATGCTCAGCTTCATCGCGAACGGACACACACATCCCAGCAGGATCATGGGTGCGGAGAACAGCGCGAAGGTCCCGATCAGCGAAGCCGCCAGCAGCCCGGCCTTTGGCGTAAGGCCCCAGGCCCCCTCCAGTACCGGCTTGCTGACCACAGGAACGACCACTGTGATGAGCCCGGCCGCCATCACCACCGCGCCCAACAGCCCCCGGGAGGCGTACCGATCCGCCAGCGTACCCCCCAGGTAATAGCCCGCCGTCAGGAAGATCATCACCAGGCCGATGAGGCTCGTCCACACCGACAGCGTGCTCCCGAAGTAGGGAGCAATCAGCCGCGAGGCGGACATCTCCAGCCCCATCACCGCCACTCCGCTGCAGAACACCAGCCAGATCAGAGCGGCGTTCCCGAGCCAGTTGTACCGGCCCCGCCCTTCCCCCTCGCATCCGCGTGGATCCACAGCAAGGGCTCCCTCCTGCTCGCCCCTCTTCCCAGCTCACCCTCCGGGAACGAGCAGTCCCATACCGACCGAAACACGTCCCATCGTCCCCCGGCCCGAGGGCCAACGGGCCAGGCGGACCTTCCGTCTTACTCGACGGTAACGCTTTTCGCCAGATTCCGCGGCTGGTCGATCTCCCGGTCCCAGATGTCAGCGACGTAGTAGGCGTAGAGCTGCATGGGGATTCCAACCAGCACCGGCGACAGCACCTCCTCGGTCTTCGGGATTCGGATCACGTCATCGGCATACTTCGCGATCTCCGTATCATCCTCGTTCGCCACCGCAATGACCTTGCCGCTGCGGGCACGAATCTCTTGGAGATTCCCCAGCGACTTCTCGTAATGCGGCCCTGCCACGACGGCGGAGAGGATGGCGACCTCGTCGGTGACGAGGGCGAGAGGGCCATGCTTCATCTCTCCCGCCGCGTATCCTTCCGCATCCAGATAGGCGATCTCCTTGAGCTTCAGCGCGCCCTCCATCGCCGAGCAGTAGTGCGCCCCTCGCCCGAGATACAGATAGCGCTTGATGTCCTTGTACTTGTTCGCCAGCTTCTTGATGTGGTCGGCGTGCTTCAACGCCTCCTCCGCCAGGTCGGGCAGCTGCTTGATCCCCTTGAGCAGGCGCCGCGCCACCTGCGGCTTGATCGTGCCTCGCACGCGCCCCAGATGTACGGAGAAGAGGAACATCGCCATTATCTGGCTGGTATACGCCTTGGTCGAGGCAACACCGATCTCCGGCCCCGCATGGATGTAGAGGAGCCCGTCCGCCTCTCGCGCGACGGAGCTGCCGATCACGTTCGTGATCGCCAGAAGCTTCGCTCCCCGCCGGTGTGCCATCCGCATCGCCTGGAGCGTGTCCGCGGTCTCCCCTGACTGGCTGATCGCGATCCCGAGTGTGTCCTTATCGAACACACTCTCCCGGTGCTGCAGCTCCGAGGCCACGTCCACGATCACCGGGACCCCGCACAGCTTCTCCACCGCATACTGACCCGCCATCCCCGCATACGAGGCCGTCCCGCAGGCGATGATGGCGATCTTCTTCACCCGGCGAAGGTAGGCGTCCGTCAGCTCAAGCCCCTCCAGGTTCAGCTCCATGTTGCGACCGACGATCCGGTCGCCGATGGTCTCCCGCAGCGCGTGGGGCTGCTCGAAGATCTCCTTGATCATGAAGTGCTTGTAGCCGCCCTTTTCCGCCATGTCGGCGTTCCACTGTATGTGGAAG
>Ga0307379_10001593_pt1 | contig 35540 bp, 28 predicted proteins | sample UN2MG_FD_202237 | JGI IMG/M metagenome (GOLD analysis project Ga0307379, IMG submission 202237) | Soil microbial communities from Risofladan, Vaasa, Finland - UN-2 | ecosystem: Environmental > Terrestrial > Soil > Coastal area > Acid sulfate soil | place: Finland: Risofladan, Vaasa | collected...
ATACCCACTGCATTTAGACCAGTATAAAACACTGCCCCCAAGAGAATTAAACAGGTTCCCAAGGTAACACATTTCGTCGAACCCTGGAGACGGTTGTATACATCGGGAAGGCGGATCAAGCCCAAACAGCCCGAAAAGTCAAAAAGAAGTCCACCCATAATTAAAATAAAACCGATTGACTCAGTCATCGTAACTTCTTCCCTCCAGAAACTTTGCTAAAGCAATCGTCCCGATGAAGCTTAATAATGACCAGGCCAAGGCAATGTTCATATATAAATCTTCTTTGCATATTGCTGAGTATATGGCACAAAAACCAACTACGATAATTCCCAATATATCGTTGGCCACTATCCGGTCGGATGGTGTGGGACCAAAAGCAATTCGGTAAAGACACATGAAACAACAAATAATCAATACTAGAATACAACCGGTCATTCGAATATCCTCCTGATAATATTTTCAAATTTGTTTACAATAATTTTGGTTGCACCTTCTGTATCTTTCGAAGTTACATTAATCCAGTGAATATAGAGATATTCTCCTTCTATATCTACAGTTAAGGTACCTGGAGTTAATGTGATAGAGTTGGCCAGAAATGTCTTTCCCAGATCGGTCGTAAGATTGGTACGAACCTTTACTATCCCCGGATTAATGGGCAAATCCGGATGAAGTACACGGTAAAGAACATCAAGATTCGCCTTGAATACATAATAGAAAAAATAAGGGATGTATACCAAAAGCCAAAAAATACGCCGCGGAGAAAATAGCAATACCATGTCAGAGGGGAAAAAATCCGATATAAAAAGCGCAATGCCTGCAGCAACAAGCAGCCCCACGCTTAAGGTAACCGGATCCATTGTCCATGTGAGTGCCCACCAGACAAGGAACATTATAATGAAATTAAGAAGGCCGGCTTTGAATTTTAACCGCATCGATTTTTCTTTTAAGGTCATCTAATACTCCAGGGATTTATATTGGAAGATTATTTTTCAATATGATTATCGCATTTACCGTAATACCAAGTGGATATATTTCTGCTGGTCCATTATGGCATCCCGTGCCATTTCTAATACGGTATTCCCAAAAAAGGGATAGAGAACTCCAGTTACAATACATAATATTGCAAGAATGACGAGCGTCGTTCTCATTAAAATGGGAATCTCCTTCGCTCTTTTCATCTTCTCAGGAAGGTCTCCAAATATGGAGTACCGCTGTACCTTGATAAAGGAAACCAGGGTAAGAAAACTGACACAAACAGTAATTGCGGCGAGGGCATAAAATTCTCTCTGAACCAGGGCAATAATAATAATCAACTTGCTCCAGAAACCGTTAAATGGTGGTATTCCGGATATAGAAAGGGAGGCGATGGAGCAGGTGGTCGAAGTTACCGGCATTCTTTTAAAGAGTCCACCCATTTCCTTTAGATTTCTAGTGCCAGTACTGTATTCAATTGCCCCCGAGCATAAAAACAGCAGAGACTTGAAAAAAGCATGGTTCATCAAATGGAACAGCCCGCCGAGGATACCCAGAGGAGTACCCAGCCCGATTCCTACCATTACGTAACCCATCTGGCTTATACTATGATAGGCTAAGAGCCGTTTGAAGTCCCATTGGCCGACTGCAAGTAATACACCCACTACCATCGACAACACGCCCAGGGACATCAATATTAGATGAATCAGAGGGGTCATACCGATGACATGGTAAGAAACACGAATAATAGCGTATATACCACAGGCTTTGATCAGTACCCCTGAGAGCATGGCGGAAATTGGGGCTGGGGCTGATGGATGAGCATCCGGTAACCATGCATGAAAAGGCACCATAGCACCTTTCAAACCAAAACCCATGATAAAGAGCACTTCTGCAAAAAGAATGGATTTGTTTTTTCCACCAACCGAAATTAAGTTGGCCAGATCAGCCATATTCAAGGTTCCAAAAGTGGAATAGATAATAGCAATCCCCAGCAGGATGAATGTAGATGAAACACTTCCTAAAATCATATATTTGAAGGAAGCTTCCAATTCTTCACTTTCACACCCAAATCCCACCAATGCATAGGAGGAGATGGTGGCAATTTCCAAAAACACAAATAAATTAAACATGTCACCTGTAATGACTACACCATTCATTCCCGCTACCATTAACATAAAAAGTGCGTAAAACCTTATCTTGGATGTATACATCTCCATATATTCAAATGAATATAAAAGAGATAATATCCCCACGCTATTTATAACGAGCAACAATAAGGTGCTGATATAGTCGGAAACCAGCGTGATACCTATTGGGGGAACCCACTTTCCAACGAAATATGAAAATGGTGCATGACCAATTAGAGCAATGATAATGAGAAGTAATATGACTTTTGAAATTATTACAATGCCTTCTACTACTCTGGTGAGCGATTGGGGGAAAAGAAGGACAAGAAATGCTGTACCTAATGGGATAGCGACTAACAATGGATAAAATTGCTGTATCATTATCCTTTAGCTCCATAAATATCTTATTAAAAACTCACTAAAATCTGTAATTGTGTCTTTATCCTTTCAATCTGCTTATCTCAGATGTATCGAAAGTTTTATATTTTTCATAAAGACGTAAGGCAATACTCACCATCATGATTAACACGCCCAACCCAATCACAATGGATGTTAACACTAATGCCTGGGGTAACGGATCAACACTTTGCCGGGATAATACCTGTTGACTCATGTCTTTAAAGAGAATGGGAGGCACCCCTCCTTCTTTGTAGCCAATCAGAACTAAAAAGAGATTCACTGCATAATCCAAAATTGCCACGCCAATAATTTTTTTAATCAGATGTCTCTTTGCCACCAGGCAATACAATCCCATCGCAAAAAGGAATAAACACATCAAGTAGATAGTCATCACTTCTCCTTACAAATTATGTATATATTCCTCATCATCTGCATCTTTCCCGGAATTTTTGGTAAGGCCTCCCCAAAGAACAAGCACCACAAATATAATAAAAATAGAGGATACAATAAGGATGCTGATCGCGATATCTGCATAGGGAATAAAACCGGCACTATGTAAATGAAATGCCTTGCCGTGATCCGGAAAATTTAAAAAGAAGGCTCCCCCGATATAACCCAGCAACGCAATAGTTAAAAATGTGATAGCTCCACCGCAACTTAGAAAATGAGACACGCGTATTTTCATTTTACTGAAAGCTTTGTCTTTCCCAAAAGCCAACATAATCAGGATAAAACCACATGTCAGAATAACCCCACCTGCAAAACCACCTCCAACACTCAAATGTCCAAATAAAATAATGTTAATCCCAAACAGAAAAATCAGACCGATCACTAGTTGGGTGATTTTCTTTACAATAAGACTCATACCCATTGAGTACGCTCCTTCATTTACCTGTATTTTCCATGGATTTAACACCCCTTTTGCGGCCGATTCTCCGCATGATTACTATAGCACCTAACACGGATACGAAAAGCACTGTTGCTTCACCCAATGTATCATAGGCACGGTAGTCCAGTATTATAGCCGTTACTATATTACTTGCCCCTGTTTCTGCCAGGCCATTATCCAGATAATGCTGAGAAGTCCTCATTAAAGATTTCCCAAATGGATGCATCTCCAGGAATGCGAATGAGGCGAATACCAGAAACAACCCCAAGAAAATCAAACTTGACACTACAGCAAAGTTATCACGAGTGGCTTCAATATCAGTATTATCTACAGAAATGGTGGCTCGAATTAGAATAACGAGTACTAAAATTTCCACCACTACCTGGGTAATAGCAAGATCCGGTGCTCCTAACATTAAAAAAAGAATGCTGAGGGTAAACCCGACTATTCCAACCGAGATGACTGAAGAAAGCAGATTGCGTGTTTCTATCGCAACTATCGATCCCAGAATCATAATCCCTAAAAGAAGGTAAAAAGTAAGCATAAGACCCTCTTATTAAAAACCTTAGTGGACCAATACAAACAAGAGAATTCCCAATCCTATGATACACCAGGAAAGATATGTTGATAAGACCCCATTATGTAAGGCTCGAAGACCCTGAACTATAATATTTCCGATACGACCACCCAAATTGTAAATATCAAACGTTCCTTTTTCACCATCCCGATATGCAGCACTTAAACCACCCATATTGCTGATAGTATTATAAAAGTCTGTACCGGGGACAGGCAGCAGTTTGTCTGAAAACTCACTTCCTCCCACAAATACCTCTGCCTCCCTTTTTGTTAAAAATTTCCCGATGAGTAATATTAACATCCCGATTACGAGACCGACCAAAATTAGGGCCGTAGCCAGAGTAGGGTTCCATATTGCATCGCTGGCTACAGGAACGGTATCCTGTGGAAAACTTCCCGCCACAGCGGGAATCAACAGGTTTTTCATTGGCAGATAGGCAAATATTCCAAAAATGATGCATAACAGGGCAAGCACTATCAGAGGAGCGGACATCGAAAAACCTTCTCTTTTCACATTCTCAAAGCTAGTCCTAGGGATTCCAAAAAAGATAGAATGGATCACCTTGACAAATGAAGCCAGGGTTAACGAACTTCCGAACATCGCAGCGATCAGGAAAACAGGTTGGTTAAGATCAACAAGGCTTTGGTAGATCAACCATTTCGAAAAGAATCCGTTTAAAGGTGGAATACCGGAAATGGCAAGGGAGGCTACTACCATTGACCCGAAAGCAACCGGCAGTTTTCGGGCAAGACCGCTCAATTTATCCAAAGCCGTTGTCCCAACACGTTTTTCTACAACGGCACACCCAAGAAACAAACAACTTTTATAGATAGCATTATTTATCATGTGGAAAAGCCCGCCGAGAATCCCAACCATCGTTCCCGTTCCAATTCCCAATACCATATATCCAACCTGGCTTACCGCGTGAAATGCCAGGAGCTTTTTCAGATCATGCTGGATAAGAGCCATCATAACGCTAATGATAATCGTAACGGCGCCGATAATTAACATGAGTAAAGAAAGGCTGTAGGAAACCCTGAAAATAGAGAGGTTGATCAATCCTAAAAAGTAAATCCCCAGCAATTTGTCAAGCGCCGCCGGAAAAAATGCCAGGACCGGTATCGGAGCAGACTCGGAGACTGTGGGTATCCATGAATGAACCGGAATGGCTCCTGCCTTTGCCAGGGCCGCTGTTAAAAAGAAGATAAATACGGCTGTTGTAAGGTTACTCTCCACTGGAATATTCAATGCACTGATCTGCAGAGTATCATATTGAATCCATATAATGACCACCCCCAACAAAAGGAGTACATCGGAGAGACCCAATATTACGAAGCTCTTGCCCGCTGCAGCATTGGCTGAGCCAGTGCCCATATTTACGAGGTAATACAATAGAACCGTAGTTACTTCCCAGCACAATAAAAGCAGAAACAAGTTATCGGAAAGAACAACTCCTGTTGATACCGTAACCGACCAGAGGATAAAAGGAAAATAAAACCGGGAAATTTCCTGGTTAGCATAATATCCCGCGGAAAAAACACTGATAATGACCCCGAAAAAAGTAATGAAAAGCATTCCCAGTAATCCCAATGGGCTCAGGGCTAAGTCAAAGGAAAATGCAAGATTGTCGATTGTGAACCATTCCCAGCTTGCGGATATACCAGTTTTTCCGAATAGGGCTACGGCGCTGATAAAACCCGCCAGGGTTCCTGTTATGGTTAAAAAATTTGTCAGAAAAGGAATGCGCCTCGGGAAGATGAATAACACCAATCCGATCAGACCGGTAAAGAAGATTGGATATAATAATAAGTTCATAGAGTTTTACCTTAATTATAACTGTCTTTAGTACTTAAATAATTGTATATATATTTTCACAATCCTGAACTTCTCATAAGTTTAATTTCAGGTTAAGCTCGGGAGGTCTTCCTAATTCCCTGGCGATTGCTCTTGTCTTTTCCTGTCCCATTCGGACCAGATCAGCCCCGGAATACAATATCTTCCTGGAATCGGGGGAGACAACTGCGGCCATCCGCTCTGTACAACTGTAGCAGGGATCACAGGAGGCAAGGGTTATTGTCACGTCACTGATAGATCCACCGATACAGGAGGCATGGAAGGATGGAATATTTACATAACTTGGCGCACGAACCTTCCATCTTTCCGGCATATTAGTTCCATTGGACCGCACATAATGAATATCTTCTCCCCGGGGTGCTTCGTAGCGTCCTATACCCTCACCGACAGGGATATGTTTTACTTCAGTTACGATCGGACCTTTTGGAAACTGTTTCACACACTGTTCGACGATTTTAACGGACTCAAGAATTTCCAATAACCGAACCGCCGCTTTGGCAAAGACATCGCCATCTTTCAAAACGATAACTTTCCAGTCCACTTCCTCGTATGCTCCATAGGGCTCATCCCGCCGAATGTCAGTATCGACCCCTGAAGCCCTTGCTGTCGGGCCAACCACACACCAATCCGTGGCGGCTTCATAAGTTAATACTCCGACATTTTTGGTACGGGAATGAATAACCGGGTCATCATTTACCGCATTTAACAACATTTCTGTCTGTCCACGGATAGTACTCATCACTTCTAAAACCCAAGGGAAATGATCTTCATTCAGATCCCGGCGCACACCCCCAACTTTCATGATACTGGCGGTTCTTCGATTCCCTGTCAGGGCCTCAAGGATATCCAGGACCGGTTCTCGGTATTTCCAGGCCCACATAAACACCGTATTATATCCAAGGAAATGACCGGCCAACCCAACCCAAAGGAGATGGCTGTGACACCGTTCCAATTCACCGAGGATCGTCCGGATATATGCGGCACGTTTCGGAACCTGAATCCCTAAAAGGTCTTCCACTGCATGGGCAAAACAGACTGTATGGGAAATCGAACAAATCCCGCATATCCGTTCCGTCTGGATAAAAATCTGATCATATGTCTTACTTTGACCCAGCAATTCATGACCTTTGTGGATATAACCCAAATTGGCTTCTATATTAATAACTTTCTCCCCTTCGACAGTTAACAGAAAGTTTGCCGGTTCATCCTGGAGGGGGTGAAATGGACCGATGGGAATTACAGTACTCATGCATCACCTTTTTGTTCTTTGAATGTTTTCAAGTCAAAGTCTTTTCGTAATGGGTATATATTTTCCGGAATATTACGTGCTTTGAACAGCCTTTCCAATTTTGGATGTCCCTTAAAGACCACTCCTAAAAAATCATGAATTTCCCGTTCAATCCAATATGCACCTTTCAGGATGTCTTGGACACTATCCAGCTCTGGCATATATTTCGGAGTTGTTACCTTGATAGTAGTAATCAGAGGGCAACCGTTAAAGGAGAAGTGGTACATTACTTCAATGCCTTCTCGTGTCTCTATCCCTGTTGCAGTAGAAAGCCTGCCCTTCCTCTCTTCAAATACATACCGAATAACCCGGCATAGGTCCTCAGGCTGCACGCGGACATACAACCTTTTATCTGAAGCGGCTTCAAACCGCAACTTTTCGGGAAAGGTTTCAGCAAGACAGAACATCATTTCCCTGGCGGTCATAACTTCTCTCCATTTAAGGAGTTTAAGGCTTTCACTATCCCGATAATGATAGCTTCCGGACGGGGTGGACAACCGGGAATATAAATAATTATAGCCTCTGGATCGATAGCTCGAATAACCTTGTCCGGAGGCCCCCCCATACTGTATGCATCCTTAAAAACTCCCATGGAACAGGCACATACACCTATACACGCCACCAAGCACGGTTTGGGAACCTCTTTATATATCTGTTCCAGGCGTTCCTTGCAGTGGAATGCTACTGGACCGCTGACAAGCAAAACATCAGCGTGACGGGGGCTGCCGACCAATTTTATCCCGAACCGTTCTACATCATATCGAGGGGTTAAACAATCTAAGATTTCTATATCGCAATTATTGCAGCCGCTGGCTCCCACATGATAAACCCATGGAGACCTTTTTAATGCTATCTTGAATATATCCATTGGCCCTTATTCGGTTTCTAAATAAAGAGAAATTGGTTTTCTTCAGATTATTACGAAATAATTTTCAAATTCTCAGTAGCCGAGATAGGCTAAAACCATGGCGAATGCTGCCAGGAGCGTCAGAGGACCCCAGAAAAATTTCATTGCCGTATCAATTCGCAACCGCGGATTTGTATTTTTTATTAGAATAAACACCACCGCGAGAGCCAGAACTTTAAGAAGCGACCATAAAAGATGCAAGCCATTGAGCGGCAATCCTCCCAAGAAGACCATGGCCAAAAATACTGTCAGCACAAAAAAAGACATGGCTTGGGTTAATTTGATGAAGCCCAATGCCACACCGGAATATTCGAGTACCACTCCTTCCATGAGTTCTGTATCGGCCTCCGCCATATCAAAAGGGGGTAGACCTAACTTTGCCTGGGAGCAGACTAATGCTATTAAAAAAGCCAGGATAACAGAAATATTAGCAATAACTAACCCTTCCTCTTGCTGAATGAGGATAATGTTCCCCAGAGAAAGGGTGTGTAACTTAAATGCCACTACTAACACAGCTATAATAAATGGGAGTTCATAACCGAGGACAAGTTTCATCTCTCGGCTTGCGCCAATGGCTGAGAAAGGATTTCCGGATGAGGTACCGCCCCAAATAATTGCCAGAGAGGGCAGTAACAAAAGGTAAAATACAACTATTAAATCCCCTACAAAAGATTTGGTGGGATCTAGATTTGTCAACCACAGGATTACCGAAACCAAAGTAACTCCAACAAACCCGATAACCGGCGCCAATAAAAAACCTGTCTGTTTACTTATCCGGGGAACAACTAATTCTTTTCCAAGGAGTTTTATGACATCATAAAACGGCTGAAAAAATGGGGGGCCTGTACGCCACTGCAGACGAGCAGAGACTTTACGATCCACCCATTGAAATACCAATCCCACTACTGCAGTGAACAAAATTCCCGGAAAGAAAAGAAATTCAATAATATAAAAGCCCACATTGTCCATATGTTTAAACTCATGATAGAGAATAAATTAGGAAAATTTTGTCCGCATGTTCTCTAATGCTTTAAGATTTTCTTTGGAACGAACATCCTCAGGATCCAACTCTACTGCCTGGCGAAAGGCTGCAATAGAAGCGTCCAAATCCCCTTTCTTATCATAAGCAATGCCCAAGTGATAGTAGGCTCTAGCATCATCCGGATTCGTCTCCAGAACTTTTTTAAATGCCTCAATCGTCTCGTTCGTGAGTCCTTTCGCAGCACAGGCAACGCCCAGATGATAATACGCGATAATAAAATTCGGATGGGCTTCAATTAATCTCTTGTAAACCTCACAGGCTTCGTCCAATTTCCCCTGGTGGTAACATGCAATTCCTAACATATATAGGGCAGTATGATAGTTCGGATTTAATTCCAGTGTTTTTTTAAACTCTTCCACGGCTTTATCAATCTTGGCTTCCTGATAGTAGACTAATCCAAGGCTGTAATGGACATCGGCCTTATTAGAGCATAAGACAAGGGCGCGTTCGAGATGATAAATTGCCTCCCTCAATTTGGCCAATCGATAGTATAAATTTCCGAGATGCAGGTGAATATCCCCTCGAGGCATTAATTCCAATAGTGTTTCAAATTCTTCTGTAGCCTCCCGGTATGACCCTTTTAATTCCAATTCCCAGGCTCTGGTTAAAATTGATTGCACACCACTCATTCTCAGGTCATTCCCGCATTCAATACAAAATTTGTTCCCCTCTAGATTTTCAGTTTTACAGCGTGGGCATTTCATTTTATAGCCCTCCCAACGGTTTCTTATTATCGCTTTACATTCTTCGTATAATAGCCCGTGAAGAAATCCGACCACCTACCCATACCTCTTCGGCACTTGCCTCGGCGATTTCTTTAAAACTGAGTGCACCTGAAGTACAAGTCGCCACACATCTGGGAATTTTTCCTTCCAATACTCGGTCGATACAAAGGTCGCATTTCGCAGTCACATGCCGCATAAGATCCATACTGATCGCCCCGAATGGACAGGCGAATACACATGAATGACAGCCAATGCATATTAAATTGGATCGATGTACAAACCCATGTTCATCTTTATCCAGTGCCTCTGTCGGACATGCTTCTACACAGGCAGGCTGTTCGCAATGTCGACAATGCAAAGGAAGAATGGCGATTTCTCCAACCTGCCCGAGCATAACATTCGCCTGCTCACTATATCCAAGAGCACAGGCAGCCACGCAACTCTGGCATCCAATACATAGGTCGAGATCTAATACAATTCGCTTATTATTTTTATTTTTCTCCATACCACACTCAGAGAAATTCGACAGTCACTTTTGCAGGTTTAATATTTAAGTAGCCCAATTTAGGGAGCATTTCCCACTGCAACAGGCTCCGGATCTGCGGAAAATGAACCGGTGCGACGATCATCCCCTTTTCGGCCCGCTGCCCCACTTTTACAGGGATGCTAGTTTCGATTTCACCGGATCGTATTCGAACTATCTCCGAATCCCGGGCCCCGTTTTCCCCCTTTGCAATTATAGCAAACGGTTCTGGACTCATGCGCCGGGACCAAGACAAATACTGAGTTATTGTACCATCACCCGAGTGGGCAAAATCGACGTTTGGAACCAGTATTCTTTGATTTTCCTCGAATCCAAGAGCTAGATAGCTGGTTATTAAATCTCTGATTTCCATAACATGAGCTATAAAATCATTCTCACTTTCCTGGATTGTGGCTTCAGGCGACGGGATACTCTTCCCCTGGAATCCCTTTTCCTTAAGACCATCTATCAGAATGGATAGAATCTCTCCTGTCGTTTTTATCTGTCCGGGAGGTGGTAAAACAACATCCAATTTCAGACGGGTTCCAAACATATTAATAGTGGAGCCCGCTTTTTCAATCCAAGGTAATTCAGGTAGTACCACATGTGATATAGCGGTGGTATCATTAGGGAAGATTGCTGTACTCAGTAAGAAGTTCAGTTGTCGGATAGCATTGCTCGCCCGAGTGCCCGGGAAAGTTCTGATAATGTCAACGCCAAAATTCAATAAGACTTTCAGGGATCCCTGTTCCGCTGCTTCCACCATTTCAGAAGCGGTCATCCCGGTAATGGGCTTGAACTTAGCAATGGCTTCATGAATGCCCAGAGAATTGGCACCAGTAAAGACTGGCAGGAAATAACTATCGGTAGCATCTGCTAATGCCTGACATAGATCTGTTACCAAGTCTGCCCGGTCATATATGCCGAATCCAGACACCAGGGTCAAAACAGAAGGTTTTTCTCGCATCATTAGTTCTGCGGCACACTGAATTTGATCAAGGCTTACACCGGTGACCTTGCAGATATCCGCAATATCTATGGAATCCAATGCCTTCTTGACTGTCTCTTTCCAGGGTAATGTTTGCGGTTCACCTGTTCGTTCAAACAATAACTTTAAAATGCCGGTCAGGATCATTACTTCTGTTCCTGGATTAGTGCGCAGATGGGTATCGGCGAACCATCCAGTATGGGAATTGGAAGATTCTAAGACAATCAGTTTATTTGCCCTCTGGTCGTATTTAGCCTTAAGAAAGTGCTTGGATAAAACAGGGCTTACCCCGAACAAATCCCCGACAATGAAAGATGTATGCATCCTTTCGATTTCTTCGATACCTGGCAGCCTTCTTTGAAAGAATGACCCACGCAGGATTTTGGCGAGGACAGGCTTATCTTCCAGTGAACAATAGTCGATGTGAGGGGTTCCAATAAGTCGGGCAAGGCTTATTGCCTGGTCTGTTTCTTCGACCGTAAGACAGGGACTGAGCATAATTCCTATGCTCTCTGCCCCATACTTCTCGACCAGTTCAGCAATTTGCTCTATTATGTATGATGTAATTTTTTCCCAGTGCTCATCCCGGTGGCCGGATGAGGTCAAGATTTGGGGCCCCAGAATGCGCTTCGGATGACTCAATAATTCAAACAAATAATTGCTCTTGCCACACAACGATCCGCGGTTTATTGGATTATCCAGTTGATATTCCAATTCATTAGTGGCAACTGGTTGATAATAAACCCGGTCTTCCCCTCGATTTACGGTTAATCCACAACCAAGGGAACAGAGGAAACAGACTGTATGTCTCTCTTTTTTCATCTTTATTGTCTTATGTTAAATCAAACCGCTTTTTATCCTAAAACGCCGGGAATGTCTTTAATCAGGTCGTAATTCATATCAGGGCCGTCCTTGCATATATAATATGGACCAATGTTGCATCGCCCGCATATTCCCATCCCACAACTCATATTCCGGTTCATGGAAAGGTATATCTGCTGTGGAGCAAACCCCGCGTTCAACAGACTTCTGGTAACAAATTTCAACATTACTTCAGGTCCACAGGAAATCGCATAACTATTCTCAAGATCAATATCCAGATCTTTCAGCAATTCCGTAACTAATCCCACATTACCGCTCCATCCTGGACTTGGATTGTCAATGGTAACGGTTAAATCAACTTTCTCATATTTCGACCATTCCTCATAAAATCCACGATATACCAATTCCTCTGGATTCCTTGCGCCATATTTGATTGATACCCTTTTGACCTTGTCGATGTCATGAAAAAGGGCCAAAAGGAGTGATCTTAAAGGCGCAAGTCCCACACCGCCTCCAACTACCAGTATTTCTTTGTTGTAAAACTTCTCTATGGGGTACCCTTTCCCGAATGGTCCCCGTACTCCTACCATATCTCCTGGCTTCAACCCATGTAAGTCATCCGTTACCATCCCTGTTCTAAGCACAGTAATTTCTATCTTTTCAGGTTCATAGGGTGAAGAAGATGGAGTGAATGGAGCTTCTCCCACGCCGGGAGCTGTTAACTGCATAAATTGCCCAGCCCGGAAGCGAATAGGAGATTCAGGACGAATCACAAATGTTTTAATGGTCGGTGTTTCGGTTATAACATTTTCCAGAGGGAGCAACACCGGTGTGTATATATTTTCCATAATTCCAGCCATTTATTCGGGTCTTGAAAATTAAAGTCACTTCAGCTCTACATATCTTTCTATTCTCTTTAGTACATCACGCTTATCAATCCGTCCCATACACGATTCAATGCAGCGGCCACATCCTGCACAAGCTTCGAATCCATAGTTCGTGACAAAAGTATCAAATTTATGATAATAGTGATTTCTAAACCGATCGACCAGGTGCAGCCTGGGTGTAATCCCCCCTGCCATGCGCGCATAACCGGCATAAAAACACGAGTCCCATACTTTCACTCGTTCAATTCCCTCGTTATGTTTCTGATCATACAAAAGGAAACAATAGCAAGTTGGACATACATGATTGCATCCATTGCATTCTACACAGGTCTGGGATGCATCATTCCAAATTTGAGCGTTGAGGTTTTTCTCAATAATCCGTTGTCGTGATTCGGTTGTTAAATGTTGATTTTGGCGGTCGACAATTTCTTTGAGTCTAGATCTTTGTTGATTCCGCTCATTGATATGTTTTTCGGTGGCCTCTGTAAACAGGTCTGAATGGTCTCTAATAATTTGTTCTCCCATCACAGACCCGATTTCAAAAAGATAACCACCATTTACAGGTGACATATTTAAATCGTATTGTTCCTCAGGATATGGCTGCAGGCCAACCATTGTGCAGAAACAACTCTGCAGAGCCTCTGTACAATCCCCCGATATTATTATAGTGTTTTCACTGCGCCTTTTATACAAAGGATCAATATATTCCCCCTTTAAAAAAACTGTATCCAGTACCTTTCTACCTAAGAGATCACAAGCTTTCATTCCAAAAATTATTTGCGGCTTTTCAAAGGTTTCCATTGTGGATGATTCCAATAGATATTCTGCGACTATACATTTCGGCTGGGAAAGGAATGCCTTCAAGAAAGGCAAAGCTGTGCGAAAAGGGTTGAAGGAAAAAGATTCGTCTTTGGCTCTCATTTCCACCCAGGAATTAATAAAATACTGCTTATCATCAAGGGTGTATGGAACATATACAGTACTGATTGAAGATAGGCGAGCTATGAATCGAGGCATATTAGAAGATTTTATAAAATGCATCTTTTAACCTCTATCAACCCGTAAAAATTATGCAAATTCTTAAAATCACAGTGGATCGTGCATCCAGTATTCTACAAAAGTGCATTAAGCTTTTTTTATATAAGGAATTGCTGTAAAGCAAAAAAGACAGTTGACAAAATTTTAATCAGAACTCCAATCCAACGCTAAGGCTTTATAATATTTTTAATTAGATATTGTAATTATATGAAAAGGGCATATCACCTGGCAAATGATCACAGTTATCGAAAACTTAAAATTCAACCTTCCGTGTATCACACTTGGAGGTTTTCCAACTATCTTGGGATCAGTCAACTCCCTATAATCAGAAAAGCTGTTTGGCAAGTATGTTAAAGTGAAAATTTGAAAGAATGGATATAGTAAATAGTAGTTAGCTATGAGAGTCATCATAGCATTTACTGCTTGATGGGATTTGCAGGAGGATCTAAATAAAATTCGGCTAAATGGAGCTGTTTTGGGCAGCCTTTTCCTCCATTTTAAAACGGCAGGTAATTTCCTATGATGACCTGGCAATGAGGATGTCTTTACTGCCGGGCAAATGATACCTGATGAGATAACCAGACAATTTTTGGCCAACAAACAATATCCTTTTCTAACCCTGGATCCAGAGGGCCGCATTTTGGAAGCTGATGCCAAAAACGTAACTGTATTAGTACAGCCTGCATTGGAAAAAAAAGGCTTTCAACCTTTTCTCCTGTTTGCAGACATCTCTGGTTTGTATCTAACTCATGATTCTCGATCAGCCGACATCTATCCGCGTAAATGAGCGACCCTACTGCTGAGTCACCCTTTAGCAGTAATTCCTGAAAGGAAAAAGTTTCAATTTCGATCTGTTAATCGTGCTACACCCGATCTAGAACAGCGCACCTGAGTTCTAATGTAATAAATAATTTCTGCTAGAATAAAGATCGAAGTTTGCAGTTGCGCTTTATATTAGGTTAGAAAAGGATATTTTTCAATACGACTCAACTGATTTTTATCTATAATCAGCTTTAAACTTCTGATAGAATTTCTTCAATTATTTTCTCATTTTTCTCCTTGCTGAAAAAGAATCTTTCATTCCCAAATCCGCATTTATTTATCTGTATCCCAATCACAATCACTTCAGGATTTAGACCTATGGCATTTATCCATGGCCTCACCTCGGGATACCCAATTTGGTTAATTCTGATATCTAGTTTAGAATATTTCTTGACTTCCCCTGGGTCAGTGCCTATTTCTATTCCATTGATTATAATAACCTTATCATTTTTCTCCAGATACTGAACGATCTCTTTCCTGAAGAGTTCTCTATTGTCCAGAACCAGATTAATAGGCATGTGCATTTTCTTCATCCGGTCCACAAGGATTTGACTAATAATACTATCTTCTTTTTTGAATACGTTTCCCAGACCTATTATAGCTATTTTTTTGCCAGAACGACTTACAGTCTTTACATCTTTAATAAATTGAAATGAATCAAATTTACGCGGTTCTTGATCCCATTGGGTTCGCGTTTCAATTTTAATAAAGGCATTCTTCACAACCAAGCCAATTTCATTTAGATCCAAAGGTTTTAAAGCATAGTAAAAGATATTATGTTCTCGGACTCTCTTAGCCAAATTAATTGAAGCGTCATCGGTTACCACAATTATGGGAAGGTCTTCATCGATGTCCTTGATATATTTAGCTGCATTATAGACTGCATTTCCGTGAACATTCTTTCCCAAAATTGCCACATCATAACGCTTCTTTTTCAAGCCTTCCGTGAGGTCGTTCAAGTCTTGGGACTGCCAAATAGAATAAATATCTTCTTTGAAATACTCAGTCAGTGATTTAGATGCTATTTCATCATCATCAGCCACCAATATTTTCCGTGCTCTCAATTCTTTAAGTTCTGTAGAGAATTTGGAAGGCACTATTCGGATAAGCCAGCCGGAATAAAACGGTTCATCATTTACAATATTTATCTTTTTTGCTGCAAGAGGATTCAATTCGATTACTTTTCCGGAAACTGGAGAACAAACTTCTTCCATCTGGGTAGAAGATGTTTTCCGGCTTTTATAAAATATCCTAAAACAGGGAGTGTTTTTGTCTATTTGCTCGCCCACTCGAGGAAAATCGATATATTCTACCTTGCCTTTTAATTCAAAAAACAGATCATTTAATACAATTCGAGCCGTCTTATCCTTCCCGATACGAACTCCCGTCCATTCAGAAAAATAGGCAGGTTTGAAAGGTGCTTGAGCCCAAACATCATATTTAAACTCTTTAATTTCTGCTCCAAGCTGATCTGTCCTGATAACTGGCTCTACAATATCCCATCCCCCTATAAATGGTTCGATAAATTCCTCTCCCTTTATCAGTTGCTCGATAATATCCTTTTCCTCGGCAACGACCGGTCTCTTATGTAACGCTTCTCTCAAGGAAATGGTAAGTTCATCTGGTGTAAAGGGTTTGGGAATATAATCGGCAGCCCCTAACTTCATTGCTTCAATCCCACTATCCAATGAAGAGTAACCTGTTATGATAATTATTGTGGTCTGCGGTTTTTTATCTTTGATCATTTTTATAAGTTCCATACCATTGATATCAGGAATCTTCAAATCCAGAATAACAGCATCATATTTTCTTTCATCGATTAACTTAAGACAACTCTTTCCACTTAATGATGTTGTCACTGAAAATCCTTCTTCTCTTAATATTTTCTCACAGCTTCGGCATACAACCCTTTCATCATCCACTACCAGTATTTCTTTTGCTGCAGTAATCATTTTAATCACCTCCTTTGTGTTTTACCGTAATATCTCATTAACAAATACCGTGCCAAAAATATTTCTTTCTAAAACTAATGTTTGAAAAATGCTGATAATATATTGATATTCTTTCATTTACAAAATTTTAATAATTCCTTCTAAGTATCAATTAATTATTCAATCACGCTTACAATGTTATATTTTAAACAACAATGTCACCTTCTAAATAATCTATTAAACGGTAAAATTTAATACCTATTCCTTCTGTAATATTTTATAATCCTTTAATTTTTAATATCTTAGATAATATGAAAAAGCCTTGCATCTATTCGGAGCAAAGCGCATTAGAATGTATATTTTTTTAATACAGTGTAAAAAAAGCAGGGTTAAATTCAGGCAGAGATCAGGAATTGCAGGCACCAGATCTGCTGTCATGACCATGCGAACATCAACTACTACACAACAGGTCTGCAGATTCTTGAACTCGCTAATAAAGCATATTTTCTATACTTGCGTCAAAACCACCAGGAACGAAGAAAACTGCTCGATCAAGTACTTTTGAACTGTGCTTTCGACAACGGAAGTCTTTCATTTACATACAGAAAGCCCTTCGACATCCTTGCCAAAGGGCTTAAAAATGACAAATGGCGGGGCCGACGAGACTTGAACTCGCGACCTCCGGCTTGACAGGCCGAGAGAGTTACCTCCTATACGATCAACTGTGCCGTAACTGTGACAAACTTGAGAGCATTTAATACATTTATTGCACTTATGGCATTTGACACTAAAAAGCGCAAATCGGGCAATCGTACGCTTTTGAGTTGATATTTAAAGAGTTATATATGTAATAAAAATTGAGGAACGCCTGCCTTACAAGCAGGAGGTCACTGGTTCGAATCCGGTAGCGCCCACCATTTTTAAATCCAGCAGTGGAGAGGATTTGCGAGATTTCGCAGGTCCGCTCTTTTTTTCAAGTTTGTCGCCCATTCTCAATCTGTGACCTAATTTGTCGACGATTTGTGACTACTTTTTCGACGCAACTTAATCCCCGATAACCTTATTCTCAAACTCAGCTTATTTTCTTCAAGAGATAAAATAGTTCAAGGAGGCTATTTTGTGTATTCAATTCAAATGTGGTATTTGGAGCAGGAATCTGGCACATTGCCAATTCTTGCCAATTTTGGTGTGAAATCATGGCATTCTTTGCAACCTTGGCAGTGTGCTGAAAAAAACGCAGATGCGGCAGCCATAAGCATTTGATTGAATTTACAACAGGTTGCAATATCTTCGAAAAATCCCTTGTTTCACGCTTGTAAGACAAATGTTCCACGAATATTTATTCAAAGCATTCAGCCATACTGCTGAACTGTGCTGCTCTTTCAGGCGCTGTTAATTTAAGAGCGGATGATATTTCAAGCGGCACCCTGCCATAAAGATATACCTTGTCGGCCATCAGCGCGATCATCTCTGGAATGTCAGTGACTGTGAGAATGCCTAAATAGTAAGGACCCTCCAAGTGTGAAGCCGGTGGTGACTGAAGCACTACACGTTCCACCTTCTCGTCCAGAAAAGCGGCATATAGACCGTTTATCCCCATGATCCCACGGCCGACAATGGTGACTCTTTCCGGATCGACCTCAGGCTGAGAACGCAAAAACTCCAGCGAGCGCAAGATTTCATACACCCGGATTTCATCGAAACTTCTACCGGCAATCATAGCTTCCCGCTGCATATGATGCCTGAGGCTGTCATCGATCGAGCGGCTTTCCACATCCAGTGTCTCTATTGCCAGCACTGCCCGGTCTCCCCAGTTATAACCTTCCCATAGGGTTCTGCCACGCCATCTTTGGGTTTCATCTTTCTCTCTCAGAGCCAGTACAGCCGGTAGGCGGCCTTTATGGCCGTGGTGCTCAGGCAAGGAATAAACACCCTTAGCACTGAGGTCTTTAAATGAGTTGAAACTGACCCTTTTCAGCAGACGACCCCACATTTGACTCTTTTTCCAATATATTCCACCGCGGGCCCAATGGTCTGTAATCCCATCTTCCCATTCTGGCTGAAAGGGAACACCACTTTCTGACGGAAAGAAATCGAATATTGATTCCCGCAATAGTCGAGAAAGCTCGCTGCGCTTTCTGTCCAGCTCACCAGGTGCAACTCGTTCCTGGGAAAGGTTGACCACCGGCATGAATTCATCGTGGATTCTGGTCACCCTCTCATTCAGTGGATAGCCATCCCTGATTACCAGAAGACTATCCATAAATAGAGTATCCACCTGGCCGTGTTCGGTAATAGTGGTATCCAGCCCGCGCAACTCTTTGAGAAAAAAGGCATAGACCGGAAGCCGGATCATCTCACTATCGGAATGACCTCCTGGGACAGTGACTGTACCCAGGTTTTCCTCTGCTCCGTATAGGTGGTAGATCTCTCTGATTTTCTCGACCATTTGATTGAAATAGGGCATGGGAAAGATAGGGTCTGCCAGAGAGTTGCACAGAAGAAACGGCCGGGGTGCGAACAGAGAGCCCATTTCTGAGAAAAGTAACCCGTAACTGTTGAGCGGGTACATGCAGTCGCAGTGCCGGCTTGCCAGACGGCCCTCTATGTGCCCCACTGTGGAACAGACCCCGGAAACCGGGGCGGAAGCTTTGATGCGCTCATCAGTCAGTGTCAGGAAAAAAGTTGTCGCCCCACCACCCGAAATCCCTGTACAGCCGATTTTTTCGCTGTCCACCTCGGGCCTGGTCACCAGGTAGTCAATTGCCCGGCGGGCATTGTATGTTTCCACTGCCAGTGGCGAATAGCCACAGCTATATAGGTCGTAGCGTTCAGTGTCGTAAACTGCGTGATGGGTTACATGAAGCTCTCCCATCTCGATAGGATCCAGCAGCAGGCTGCTGATACCATGAGCGGCAAACCATGCCGAGTGATGTTTGGAACGGGACTTGCCTCCATAGGGCCCACCAGGTCCGTGACCGCACTGGTAAATTACCAGCGGATAAGGTCCTGGCCCCTGCCCCCGCGGTATATAGAAATTAGCAGTGGCGTATAGTCCCGGAGCGGTTTCAAAAACCATGCACTCGAGAAGGTAGTCTTTACGCTCAATGCGGTGAGTAATACGGCAAGCGGGCGGGTCCTTGGGCCAGGCCCTGTCGAGACCCATTTGCTTGAGTAATTTTGCCTTGATTAAGACCCGCTCTTTTTCCCACTGCTCCACATTCTTGATGCCCTTGAAAAGGGCATTAAATCTCTCATTTGTCACCCGCTCAAAATGTTTCTGCAGCGCGCTGTAATTTTCGTTCCAGGCAAAAAGCGGCCCTGTATTTCCAGCCCATAGAATCGCAGATACAAAAGTAAAAATTAGAATTCTCATTTTCAAATCCTCTTAGAAAAAGGTTGCGGATGATGTCGATAATGAACATATAAATTTTTTCCTATTTTCTCAAAAATGGTTGCCAGTCATCCCAGTAACTGTTCCCAATACAGACAACTCCTCTCACCCTGTTAATTAATCCGAATAAGAATTCCGTTTTCAATATGTTGATATTCATGCATAGTGGGCCACACAAAACAAGCACATAAAAGAGTTAACCGGGGATTTTTTCATTTCTTGATTGTCAATGAATTCATTATTCTTTCCTCCATAAAAACACCTTAAGCTTCCTTTCAGCGTGTCGAATTCCGCAGCTCCATGGCTGTCCCGAACAGGACTTCCACATTGGCGAAAGGAAATCCCGGATCGATCTCTATGTAAAGCCAGGAGCCGCCCGAGAGAGTGCCGAAAGTCTCCACAAGATCAAGCACATATCGTCTTACATCTTGACAAGACCCATGCTGCATCAGCTCGCCCCTGTCAGGATGGAGCATCAAGGCAATTCCAAGCTCACGACTCCGAATGGCCAGTTCAGGCAGGTTATATAACGGTAACTGAAGCCAGAGAGCCGAGATTCCCAGTTCCTTGAAATCCTCAAACAGAGAAGAAACCTGCCCACAGGAATGGAAAATAATTGATTTTCCGGCTTTGCGGATCGGCTCGAAAAGCACCTGGTAGCGGGGTTTGAAAAACCTGCGCCAGACTTCAGGGGGCAGGAGCAGGGTGTTCTGTGTCCCGAAATCATCGTAAAAAATAACGCCATCCGCATCCAGGGCCAGCACACGATTTACTTGGCCTTCGATATTTTTGGCAATCATGTCCGCAAGGCGGTTGATCTCTGTAGTATCGAGAAGAATATCAATCAGCACATCCTCGAACCTGCGTACAGAATGCAGTTTCTCGAATATCGAGCCTCCATCCTGGACAAGGAAGTACTCTTTTTTATGCAGCCGAGCCGCGGTTCTGGCAGACGCGAAATCCGGCCCGCAAAGAGGAGGGGCAGAAGGTGCTTTATAACCGTGCAGTCTTGACCAGTCATTCAGCGGCCATTTTACAGGATGCCCCCAGACACCAAAAATGCGGTACTCCCAGGTCGTGCCCCATTCATCGGTCCTGAAAGCATGGTACCGGCCGTCCGGGTCAAAATCCCCTGCGCCCGGAGGTTCCGGCAGGCTGAGACTGCTCAGGTCTCCAAAATCGTCCCCGCATCGCCGGATCAGATCGACCAGTTTCCGGCCGTGCTCGAACAGCCCGCCCGCAGCCGGGCAAATCTGCAGAGGAAGGATATCCACCGGCTTGAAAGTTAGGGCCGCCTTGATCCGCTCCCGAGGCGACATGTGTTTCCTGCTCATTTTGTGAGCCTGATCTGTGCGTGACATTTTCTCCATTCTAACAACATTTCCCTAATCAGACTTGACATAGGTTATCAAAGCCTGCTTTTACATGAGAATCTCCAGTTTTTTCCGTTCGATTTGAATTTGGAGGCTTTGCAGTTTGAATTACTTAGTTTTCGGTAAAGGCCATATATATTTGTGCCTTGTGCCTTTGTTCCGCTGCTCCTTTACCGTTTCAGCTTGAGTTACCGGGGGATTTTAATGCTTCGTTGTGCCCGTCTCCCGGACATGAGAGTTTGTTACAAAAGAAATGGTTTTGCTTCTTTTGCCACCAAAAGAAGAAAAAAAATTTCCTTTACGGATAGATGTAAACAATTTTATGCCCCGAGTAGTAACACTTATATCCTGGATGAAGAAGCTGCGGAAGACATCCAGTGGTACCAAGTTAATTCTAAACATCACAGCTTATTCATGGGTGTCGGATCAATCTACTGGTTTCTAAGCTTCAGAATGGTATCATAAGCTTTCACTATGGGAAAGTCCTGGGGTCTTTCTTTTATGAGAAGATTTTCCGGGCGACCCATCAGGCGGTAACAGTGCAGGGCTTGTGAATATAAAGCTTTTACTTCTTCCGGATTCAAAGGATTGCCCATCGGATCTTCAGTTTCGGCAAGAGCTAACGGACAAGGAGCAAGCCCTGCAGCGAGAACCGGCAGATCGTAGTCAATCAAAGCGCCTGGCACTATGTTGTCGAATCTTCTGCGATGCAGTTTTCTCTCAACAACCGCTTTCCAGGAAAAAAGTCCACCTTCAAGGATTACGCCAGAGATTCGCCTATCGAGGAGGGCGGCGTGCAGAAGGGGGACACAGGAAGAACCCTTGCCCACGGCAACTATACCCGATAAATGAGTTTCCCCATCATCCAGGCCGGCAAGCACATCGACGGCCCGGAGAATATCCACAACGCGCATGCCTACCAGAGGCTTTTCCAACTGGAGGGCCATCATGGCAATATCCCAGTCTACTGAAAACCAATCATAGAAACCATCGCTTCTAACATCCTGGCGAGCGGTTTCTCCCTTGCCTCTCAAATCTACAGCCAGTACAGTATGTCCTGCCTTGACAAGTTCAGCAATATCGCTTGAGAGATCATCAGCTTTGTCGTTATGAGGAAGATAAAGTATGGCGGGAAGGCTATTCCCAGGAGATTCAGGCCGGATAAGCAATGCGGGCAGAGTTATTCCCGGCTCGCTTTCGAAAGTAATCCGTTCTATACTGGCTGTGCCGACTACTGGAGTTGCAAAGCCCCTGCTTTCCACTCCGAGAGGAATGTTTTTTAACTCGCAGTTGAGCCTTGTTCTCACCTTCTTAATGATAGCCTCTTTGAAACGTTTAAAAGCTTCTGGAGAGCCGGGAAGATCAACCTTGTAGATTGACTTTTCAGCATACTTAGCATTCAGGGAGCTGATGGTTTCTGCATCCGGATAGCTTGTGGAAACCTGGCCTGTGGAAGTGGACCAGAGATAACGCACTGGCTCGGGCTGCATTTGTGTTTCCTGAGTTGGGCTTGTAATACCCATAATGTGTCTTCTGAACCAGTCATAGCAAGCCTCGCGGTAGGGCTTTGTATATCCATGGCCTTCATCCGATTCAGACAGCTTGATTTTGTCTTCCGCTCCAAAAACAGCATAGATTTTTTTCATCTCGACAAAAGTCTCACGGGCTCCACGAATGGAAAAAAAATCCTGGATGCCGGCATTGATCAGGCAGGGCTTGGGGACGAAGGGCATAATATAGTCGCTGTAGCCGAAGCCTTTTGCAATATGGGGGATCAGGTTTTGCTCAGCATCGGCCATGCCGTAAGTGTCCCACATTGCGCGCCAGGAAGTGATGTAGCAAGTAGGGGCGGCTGCCTTCACCCTGTCATCGAGCGCAGCAATATAGGCGGTCAGAGTCCCGCCCCCGGAGCAGCCTGTTACAGCGATCCTGGAGCGGTCTACTTCGGGACGGCTTTCTAAGTAGTCGATTCCGCGGATTCCGTCCCAGATTAAATAGGCTGCTGCATTCGAGCCTGTAAGCAGGCACTGGATGCCTGACATGGTGTGCTCCATCACACTCCCGCCGATATAACTCCGGCCAAAGTCTTGATTGTAGTACATCAAGCGCTCGCCCTGGCCGGGAGGGTCATAGGTGAGCACCACAAAGCCCAGGCTGGCAAGAGTTGCGTAAACCGTCTGGTAGGGCCCGTAGGCCTTGCCCAGAATGTTATGTCCGCAGGGGCCCAGTACGGCGGGAAAGGGCCCCTGGCCCAAGGAATATGGCGGAAGATACAGGGTGGCCGTGACATAAAAGTGCGGCCATGACTGGAAGAGCAGCTTTTCCACGCGGTAGCCGGGACGAGTAAACCGGCCTGTAATTTCAGCATTAAGCGGAGTGCGTTCCGGGGGCCAGGGACCAAGAGCGCGTATCATGGTCTCACGCGCCCAGCGGCCTCGTTCTTCAACCTGTTGGACAGTCGTTAGTCCTTTAATTGCCTTCTTGCGTTCTTCCAGGCATTGGTAAACCATTTTCGTCATATACTGGTACAACATTTGATCGGGTCTTTCGCCCCGACGAGAGGTGAGGAAAACAAGGTACTCTTGCTGGGCGAGGCATGTTTCCTGGCTAAATACAGTTAGTATTAGCAAAATTATGGGCATTGACAAGTAGCGGTTGAAAGTATGCATAATTATGTGTTCTCCCAGTGAAAAAGTGCTGCAATCAAAAGTCAAAAAATCTACCGGCTAAAGCCGGTAGTTTAGTTCCTGTGCCAACTTTTCTGTTGTATACCTTCTACTTAAAGATATTTTTGTTTGTAATAGCCTGAAGATAAGCGGTGTGGGCAACTTAATCCTCTCATTTTGCACTTACTTTTGTCCTCATAGTGCTTGTGGAAATAACATAACTTCCCATGAAAGCTTTATAGAATTTCACTTCAATTAATGTTCATTCGGAGGTCGATTCCAGCCAGGTCCTTCCTCGTCAGGAAGGCGCACGATCTCAAATTGAGCAATTCCCTTGTCCATGCATCCAACGATCTCCTTGTTCCCGACTGCGGCCTTGCGTACTTTCATATATGTCTCATAAATGTCGTTCAATGAGTGCATGCAAAACTGCTTTGGCGTCGCAGTAATTGGATCGAAGCACTGCTGCCGGATGTAGAATGTATCGCCGGGCTTGTAAAAAGGGCAGTATTCTCGGGTTTCCTTCACCGTTACACGAACAACGGAAAACATATTCGATCTCCTTTTTTCGCATTTATCTTTTTTAGTATTATGCTCGCCGGACAGAACATTTGAATCTATTGCAGTCGCTGAAACAACAGTCGCTACGGTGCTCAGAAAATTTCTTCGAGTTATGTTTATCATTTTGACCTCTTTTCACAATGCTATTTTCTTCTACTATTACAATCTGCTTTCCAATTAAAAATATCATGCGGACTTAAATGAAATGTTAATAGTCTTTGGCAATCATGTCCGCAAGGCGGTTGATCTCGGTAGTATCGAGAAGAATATCCATCAGCATATCCTCGAACCTGCGGACAGAATGCAGCTTCTCGAATATCGAGCCTCCATCCTGGACCAGGAAGTACTCTTTTTTATGCAGCCGAGCCGTGGCTCTGGCAGCTTGGAATTCTGGTCCGGAGACAGAAGGTGTAGGGGGTGCTTTAAAGCCATCCAGTTTTGATAAGTCATTCAGCGTTCATTGATCTCCGACCGGGCCTTGAGATTTTTCTTGTACGTCATCACTCCGGTTATGAAACGTCACATTGAGTTTGCACTGGCAGCATTTTTCTTGACTTTCTTCTTTCCAGTGATAGTCCGCATGGCAGGGGCACTAACCGCAGGATTTAAGGAGGCTTACCAATGCCTAACTGCCCGTGGTTTCAGCATCGATAGTCTCATCCTGGATACCGAGCTTCTTCTGTAACTGTTCAAGAGTTATCCCCTTAGTTTCGGGGTAGACAAACAGCACCACGAAAAACTGTGCAACTATCATCAGCGAGAAAAGCACGAATGTATATCCTCCATAGTTCTTGGCGAACACCGGAAATGTCCAAGAGACCACCGCGCACATGAACCAGTGAGTGAAAGTGCCGATAGATTGCCCCTTTGCGCGAACCCGGTTCGGGAAGACCTCGCTGATATAGACCCAGATCACCGCACCTTGGGAGAGACCGAAAAATCCGATAAAACTGATTAGCAGCACGACTAGGTATTGCTGGTACTGGTTTAACAGGAAGATAACGGCCACACCGGCTAATGACAGCGCGGTTCCCACCGAGCCGATCAGCAGCAGCTTCTTCCGTCCCACCCTGTCGATAGTCGACATCGCCACGATTGTAAACACCAGGTTGGTGGCGCCGATAGCCACGGCCTGCAGGTCGCTGGAGAGCTTGCCGAAACCGGCAGCGCTGAAAATATCGTTAAGGTAGTAGAGTATGCCGTTGATCCCAGAAACCTGATTGAAGAAGGCAATCGAAACCGCCAGGAAGATCGGCATGGAGTATTTTTTCTGAAACAGCGGCTCATCGGTCCGACCGCCCGGGGTATAGATCGATTTGATAATCTCCTGCAGTTCGTCCTCCACGTTCTCCTCGCCGATTGAAACCAGCACCTCGCGCGCCTCATCCACCTTCTGCCGCTTGACCAGCCAGCGCGGGCTGCGGGGAATGAAATAAAGCATCAGGAAAAACAGCGCGGCCGGTAACGCCTCAATCCCCAGCTTCCAGCGCCACTCGTAAAGCCCAAGATCGAACAGCCCCACAATGAAATTCGAGAAATAGGCCGACAGGACGCCAATCACCACGTTGAACTGGAAAAGCATGACCAGGCGGCCGCGCCACCTGGCTGGCGAGATCTCGGCGATATACATGGGCCCGAGTACCGAGGCACCACCCACCCCGAGCCCTCCGAGGAAGCGGAAAAAGACGAGTGAGTAGAGATCCCAGGCGATAGCACAGCCAGCCGCCGAGACGAAGAATAACAAACCCATCAACTTCAGGCAGGCACGGCGGCCATAGGTGTCTCCGGGCTTTCCGACTGCCAGCGCGCCGATGAAGGTGCCGATCAGGGCGGAGGCCACTGTAAAGCCGAGCATGCTATCGGACAGGTTGAATATCTCTTGGACCGCGCTCGTTACCCCGGCGATCACCGCCGTGTCGAATCCGAACAGAAAACCACCCAGGGCGGCCACCAACGTGCTTTTGATCAGGCTAATGTTTAACTTCATCAATCCGACTCCTTGCTCTATTCTTGTTATCGCGCAACTGGAAGAATCACACCATGGCCAAGACAAAAACGCGTAAGGCATCTAAGCGAAGTAGTGATTATATGGCTTCTAGAGCATGGTTCCACCTTTCCTTTACCTCTTGTGGCACAAAATCTGTAACGTGAGAGATCAGATTCTCAGGAACTTCAACGCCTTATATATCCTCAAGATGAGGCTGGATATCCTTGGAGGTCATCCCCACGGGCGTATATGAAAAGGATCTTACTGGTGAAGCTGTAAACTACCCTTATTCCTCTAGAGCGTTCACAACTTTAACTTGCTCATTCTTTTCCAGAGGAACCAGGTAAGTCTTTATCTCACAAGGCTTCATGGTGAAATCAAACGCTTTGCCCAACGGCTTGATATCAATCTTGCCTTTCGCCTCTTTGCCATGCAGCTCGACACAGCGTAACACCAACGCATCGCCTTTTTCGCTCATCTTGACAACAGTCACAGAAACGTTGGGCGCGGAAACACTAATAAACGCATCGCGTTTTGCCAATTTGCCCGCATGGTTGGTAGTCAGCAGTCTTACCGGAGGAGTCAGATACCCTTCGGCTTTGCGTGCAATATCTCCGTGCCGGAAATCGCCAGCATGAGGTACCAGGCAATATGTGAACTCATGGATTCCCTGCTCCATGAACCGGTAGCCATCCGCTTCCTCAAACACCTCGGTTGTGTGATCTGACCAGGCGGTGCTATGAAGCACAGTCAGCCGGATCTCGCCGTCTTTGACACTGTAGCCGTATTTGCTGTCGTTGAGCAAAGCAACGCCAAAAGCACCTTTTGCATCTGACCCACTTACGTCGATCCAGGTCTGGCCGGGTTCTTCTTCACCGTCCATTTCCCTTTCAATGAACCCATAGGGTATTGAATAAGTTAGCTCCCCCTTGGACACGGAGATGGGAAACCCCAGCTTAAGCACACGGTAATGCTCGTGCCAGTCGACTGTTACCCTGCAGCCCAGTTCCGGGGAATCCCGGTGCAGGGCAAAATCCTGTACCACGAACGAACTCCCATAAAAGGACTTTACCTGAATCCGTCCCCGCTCGGAGCCTTCCTCCATCATAGTCAAAGTCGCCTTTTCAAATCGGCCGACCTCTTGATCATAAGCTACAATTCTGTGGCCCCAGGTGTCATCCCAGTCATTCATGACTAGCGGTACAGCCGCTGGCTTATTTAACAGTTCTCTGCCATTTTTCTTGTCAAAATAGGATGAAATATATCCGGTTATTGGATCGAAAGAAACGCGCACCCAATCGTTTTCAAGAGCCCATTTATCGACTTTTACACCAGCTTGCATCAGAGGTTTTTCCTTGCCGCTGAAATCCAACCGATAAATTTGGTAGCCCAGACTGGGCACATCGGTTTGAAAGAGGATGCGGATTCGTCTATCTACTTTTACCCCTGCTGTGCGGATCTCCTGATAGGGTACTTGTTTTCCCCCGGCATCTCTCAGTACTGGTGTAACATCTCGAACCAATCTCTGCATTTCAATTTCCATCGGCGTTTTGACAGGCCAGGAGCATGGATTGAAGACAACAAACGGGGTCGAATTCTCAAAGGCTGCATCTGCCGTGTGAATACTCTGAGCCAAATGATGCAAGGCACGACAGGTGGCATCCTTCGCTGTCGTCATGGCGTAACCGTAATCATACTGCGCCTCTACATAACCTTGTTCGATAGATGAACCAGCCAGGATGTCATGGAACTGGTTGAAAAGCACCTTTTTCCACGAGGCGTGAAATTCATCGGTCGGATAAGAATTCTTCAACAATATGGAGGTCAATGATGAAATCTTTTCAGCCAGGAGCAAGGCTGATTCTGCCTGCCGGTTCCACATTTTTACATCCGCGCACGCAGAATAACAGCCGCGGGCATGATGCTGTAGTTCATCATCGAGCTTCGGAAAAGTATCGTACAGAGGGCGAATCAGGTCGATATACTTCTCCAGTGTTCCGAATTTCATATGCGGATATTTACTTGAGCTGAGCTCTATAATTTTCTGAATAGCGGCAATAGTAGGTCCACCCCCGTGGTTGCCGATACCATAGAAAAGGGCGTAATCTTGAATGTCAGGCAAGTCTTTATTAAACCGCTCGACATAGTCCTCTACTTTGTTTTCGATGCTATTCGAGTCAGCATTGTAAGAGGAGAGGATCTGTACCGCTAAGATTTCCGAACCATCCGGACCTACCCATTTAAATATCGGAGCTGGCAGATCGGGCTTTTCGCGAATGTTCGGACGCATGAAAAAGTAAGCTTCCAGTCCCTGCAATTTCAAAATCTGCGGCAGCGTCCAAGGATGACCAAAAGAGTCAGGATTAAACCCGATACGGACTTTCCTGCCGAATTTTTCCATAAAGAACTTTTGGCCGTACAATCCCTGACGAACGAGTGACTCACCTGAAGGACAGTTCAGATCCGGCTCGATCCACCAACCGCCGACAATATTCCATCGGCCTTCTTTGACCCTTTGTTTGATCTCCGCGAACATCGCTGGGTCATCTTTTTCCACCCACTCGTAGAATTGAGCAGAACTGGCAACGAACGATACACCGGGGAATTCGTTCATTCTGTCCAGAGCGGAGCGAAAACTGGCAAATACTTCCTGATACCCCTCGTCTTTGGTCCACCTCCATACCGGATCAATATGCGCGTGACCAATCATGAAGAATTGGCGGGCATCAGGATGAGCAGCCGGATTGGCCGCTGTGTGACTCTTGTCCAAGGCGAAAATTGAGGGTGTCGAGAAGCCAAGCAGGGCCACCAGAAAAATAGGGCAAATTTGAATTTTCATTTTTCAATCATCCTTTTAAAGTTGAAGAAACGCTTTCAAATGATCGAACGTATTGAGATCGTAGGGGCGGTTCGCGAACCGCCCATGCAAGTTATTAATATACTAGGAGTTAACAATGTCCCTCAGGCGTCTTTTCATTTATATCCAATGTGAATGGTTAATAATCAACACGCTTTTTAAGAATAACTTTTTGGAAAGTATAGCGATTGCCTGGGTGAAAATTAGTAGTGTCGGCAAAATGCGCTGCCTGTAGTTTACTTTTTAATCCCGGTCCAGGCCAGTTCCAGTCCGAGGCGGTTGCAGGCAGTGAAGTTTTTTATCTCTTCAGCGTCTTCCGCCTCAAGTGTGCCCTCTGTCATATAGCGCATCATCGGAATTTGTCCTCCCCAATTAGTGTGCAGGTATCCCTTGAAATGCTCTTTACCATGGGCGGAAGCATACTCGATAAAAGCCCTGATAGCATCAAGCTTGCGCCAGCCGCAGATTACATAATCGAATCCCGCATTCTCGAACTGATCAACGGAAGGATAGCTTTCGTGCAGGTGATAGTGCCAGTCGCAAAGGAGTATATCCTTAGGCACCATGTTGATTGCCGGGTGAGTGCCGTTGCGCGATCCATTCATGGGGTTATAGGGGGTCTTAAAACCATCTACGAGCCGGTCGCCCCAAATCGTCATCTTCAAATTCCGTCTGCCGACAACATGATCGTGGAATTCGTTGACAACCTTGGCAAACAATTCAGCCGGGCTCTTTTTTCTGCAAAACGGGCAGACACCAAGATATAGAACCTCATCCATACCTAAGTGGACCGTATCTGTCTCGAAAGCCTCGATAAGTTCATCGATCAATTCGAATACGATGGGGGCAATCCTCGGATCGGATGGGCACCAGTTATACATGAGTACATCCTCACCGGTCATGCAGGGAGTTTCGTTGAATTGAGGGTAAGCACGCAACAATCCTCTGATACTGTCCGGCCGCCACGACTGATGGCCGAAACAGTTGATCAGCGGAATCAAGTGGATGTTGTTGTTTTTGCAATGTCTGGCCAGATCCCTGGCATTAGATTCATCCAGCATGGTGGCTTCATTGATCTCCGGGTGGCTTTTGAACTTGAAAGCATAGTTGACACTGAGGACCAGAGTATTAGCCTTGCGGCGCGGCAGCTCTTCTCTGATATAACTTTTAAGCAGTGGAATATCATCCGGATTATTAAACCCGAAATGCATGCCGCGGAATCCCATGACCGGAACATCCGCCACCTCGGCCTGGGGTACTGCCTTATCCCCGGTTAAAAGTTGCAGCAGAGTCTGGATTCCATAAAAAATGCCAGCAGCAGTATTTGCTGCAACCCTTACTCCATTAGGACCTGTTGAAAGCACGTATCCTTCTTCCCCAAGACCGTTGCCCGTGCCTTTAGGCAGCCTGGATTTGAGCCGGTTGTATAATTGGCCCAGTTCTTTGTGGTCATCGGGAGAGCCAACCAGATAACTCACCGGAGGTAGCTGGGCATTCTTTTGCACCCCTTTCACCACATTTTCGAAAACAGGAGATTTTATCTCGAGCGCTCCCATTAAAGGACTGTAAGCCCAGCGAAACTCGATGAACTTCATAGTGTCGCCGACTGTGACCGGTTGGTCTGAAGGCAGCTCAGTCATTATGCCGGTATCGATGCGGCTGTATTTTGGAGGAGGGAAAATAGTTCCCAGATCTCCGGCGATATGCGAAGTATCCTGGGCCCTGATAGTTTGTTTTTCCGGGTAAACAACCGCTCCTGCGCTTGCAGCGGCTATTACTGAACCGAGAAAATGACGTCGTGTCTGCTTGTTATTCATTTGGAGTCCTCCGGAACAAGCGATGTAGAATTTTATTGAATCAATTAAGACATTATGTTATAAGCTTAAAAGTAAACTATCAGACAAAATTCGTAAGGTCACCTGCCTAATCCAGACCAGGCTGTTTTCAATCCGAGACGACTACAAGCAATGAAGTATATTCTCTCTTCTGCGCCTTCCTCATCCGGTTCTTCTTCCAGCATATTGACCTTGTGGAAACCCTGAATTAAGCCACCCATTTAATGAGCCAGGTTATTCTTGGCTTCCCTTGGAAACCCGCTGACATATAGACAGGTAAGTGTTTGAAATATTTTTTGAAATAATTGCTCAATCTACCCGAATCTATCGGAATTAATTTCACTTAAATTTTTTAGTGGAAAGTAACTCCAGCTATTTTTGCCAGACTTCACAATATTTTCCCGGCATGATAATTTCCCTTCGAGGGTAATTTAACATTTTGTCGCTACAATCCGGCAATATTGCGGCTTGGGGGCAATCTTAGCCGTCTTGCTGGATTGCGGAGAATCGGGAGCGTTGCACTCATTTTGATGTTTCCGCAGAACGCGCAATAAAAAGGCTCGCAGCAGTTGTGGCTGATGGGATCACTGTAGAGAAAAGGGAACTGCTGCAAATTTATTTTGTAAGCATTCAAAACTCTCCAGAAATTTATTTATTGCAATTCACAAAAATTTATCCATTTTACTCTTGACAAAAAACAATTCGTGTTTAAATATTAAATTGATTAATGCAGATTGCAACAAATTTTTTTATCTTGAAAGTGTGCCTTAAAATGTCAATTTTTGACTATGAATTGAACCTTATAATATTTGACTCGGCAGCTTTGAGGCTTTTATAATATTCCTTGCGCATCTGATTTCCTCCATTGTCCAGTTAACAGAAGACATTTCCTAATAATCTGGCAAGATTTTTGAGACGATAATTTTGCCAACGGGAGATTCCGAATGCGATCTGCTGGTAGTAAAATGATTTTGGCGGATCATAAGCTGCTCAGACAGATAAATCGAGCTAATATACTAAAGATAATTCTTGATAATGGTCTCATCCCCAGGACAGAGCTCTCGAAGTTAAGTGGTTTGAATCAAAGCACTATTTCCAGAATAGTTAAGGATTTGATCAAAGAGCAACTGGTTTATGAAGAGAACCAGACAGAAATTTATAATAAGGTGGGTCGGAAGCCGGTAAATCTTAAGCTTAACCCGAGAGCTCAGATTTTCGGGATTATTGATGTAACTCTCTCGAAAACAACACTTTCGATCTGCGATCTTTATGGCAATGTGCTTGAGCGTCAGGAGGTTATAAGCCTGGTCGGCGAGGCAGAGAAGTTTTTCTCTTCATGTGCAAATACTATTCGCTCTATGGCCAGCCTTCACAGCGAACACCTCTACGGCGTGGGGGTTAGTGTGCCCGGTGTGGTCAGGTATAGTGAAGGGTATCTTTATTTGGTTAGAAAATTGAAATGGAAAAATGTGGATATCAGGGGCATAGTCAGCCGGGAAGTGGGCTGCAAGGTTTTTGTGGAAAACGATGCCCGAGCCGGTGCCCTGGCCGAGCTCTGGTTTTCCGAAAAAACTCGGAATCTGAACAATTTTGTTTTCGTTTTGGTCTGTAACGGAGTCGGGACTGGGATAGTGATGAACCGGACGCTCTACAGGGGGACACACAGCATGAGCGGTCAGTTCCATGCTGATATGATCAAGATTGACGATAAATGGGAAGATCTTTCTGGCGAGTACACCTGGGAGAACAACTCTTCAGACTTGGGGATAGTCGTTCGTTACAGCGATTATACAGGAGAAAATCGAGGGGGGGACGTAGAGGAAGAAACCCAGCGCATAATTAACCTGGCCAGGCAGGGTGATTACAGCGCCATACGAGCCCTCCAGGAAACTGCCCGTTTTCTCGGGGTAGGCATAGCCAGAATCAACAATTCACTCGATCCCGAACGAATCATTATCGGGGGAAAAATCGTGCAGGTGTGGGATATAATATTCCCTGAACTTATCAAACAGGTCGAGAAACAAACGCCTTATCAGGTAGTTCCGGTCAGAGACCTGATCATCCCCAGCTCCTTCATCTGGGCCCCCTTTGACGGTATCCGGGCAATGCTCTTACATAATTTATTTGGAGTCTCCATCATAATTCACTACGAGAGTTAGTCAGATTATCCTGATGCCACTTTAACTGGAATTTAAATAATTTTATGCAAATCGCAATAAATTCATTTAATTCATGCTATCTGCAAATAATTGTTTCTCCTGTGTTTTCTGAGCGTTTTTATTGATAGTTTGGTAAAAAGTATTTAATGACTGAGAAATAGCAAACTGCAACTTATTGATAATCAGGGTCTTATAATTGCGAAAGCCTCTAAAATGGCTTTGAAAAAAAGATATCCTGTATTTACCAATCTTTACCAAACAATTTTTGTCTTCAAAAAAAATTTGGAAGAAGTTTTGACTAGATTAATAAATAATCATCGGGTTAAATATAGGGGATCAGACAGTGAATAAGATATCGCGCCGTGAGTTTGCCCGCCTAGGAACAGCCGCTGCGCTGGGGACATTCCTGCCACACAGATCGTCTGTTGCGTCCATGAATCTGGATTTTACGGTTCCGGAGAAAGAAAGGCCGAATGTGATTTTTTTTATGACCGATGACCAGCGCTGGGATGGGATGAGCTGCACAGGGAACCCGTTTATTGAAACACCCAACATGGACAGGCTGGCATACGAGGGAGCCATTTTCACCAATGCTTTCGTTACCAACTCGCTTTGCGGCCCGAGCCGAGCCACTTGCCTCACCGGAAAATATTCCCACAATACCGGAGTCAAAGTCAACAGCGGCACTCTTCCCACAAGTCAAAAAACCTTCCTCGAACGGGCGAGGGATCAGGGCTACCTGGCAGGTTTTGTGGGCAAATGGCATAACAAGAATTTTGGTAGGGACAGGGAATTGGACTATTATTTCGGCTTCCGGGGGCAGGGAAAGTATCATGATCCGGTGATCCAGGAAAACAACGGAGAGGAGCATGTGTACGAGGGGTGGATTGAGGATATCCTTGCCGGAAAATCGATCGAGTTTATCCGAAGAGCCGCCCGAAAAGTTAAGCCATTCATGTTATGCCATTGGTTCAAAACTCCCCACCAGACCTGTGAGCCTGCGGACCGTCACAAGGAATTTTTCGCGAATAAGATCTATCCCAAACCGAAAACATTTTACACTGATTATGAGGGCAAGCCGAAAGCCGTTAAAGAAGCTGACCTGAGGATCGGAGGCAATGCTCCCTTCTCCTATGCAAAAGATTGGAACGAGATGGTACGCAACATCTACCGGGTGCTGATCGGTGTGGATGAAAACCTGGGGCGGATCCTTGACACCCTCGATGAGCTGGGCCTTACAGAGAATACCCTGGTCATCTTTACCTCGGATAACGGCTATTTCCTCGGCGAGCATGGTTTTTTCGACAAACGGCTGATGTACGAACCCAGCTTGCGACTGCCGCTTCTTATCCGCTACCCGAAAAAGATCAAACCCGGTACGGTGATCGATGAGTTCGCTCTCAATATAGATTTCGCGCCCACCATTATGGATTATGCCGGCATACCGATTCCGAAGGATGTCGACGGCAGGAGCCTGGCTCCCCTGCTAGAGGGACAGCCGGTCAAGTGGAGGAAGGACTTCCTTTATGAGTATTATGAATATCCACGGGGGCATAAGGTGAGGCCACATAACGGCGTGCGCACCAGAAGATGGAAATACATCCAATATTACGATTTCCCAAGGCAGTACGAACTCTACGATCTGGAGAACGACCCGGAAGAAGAAAACAACTTGATCAATGATCCCCGGTATGCAGATATAGTTGAGTGGCTCAATGAGCGACTGGTGGAATTGCGGATAGAAACCGGGGACCCCGACCTTCAGTTCGAGTAAGCTGGAAGCTAGATGATTAAGAGACTGATTTATTTACTTGACTTTTCATTCTCATGGGCTCAATGGCTACAGGGAGCAAAAGCAAGAGGAGCTTAGAATTGCCAGAATTTTCCAGATGCCCTTTGTTGTTTCTGTAGATT
>Ga0307379_10001594_pt1 | contig 35508 bp, 50 predicted proteins | sample UN2MG_FD_202237 | JGI IMG/M metagenome (GOLD analysis project Ga0307379, IMG submission 202237) | Soil microbial communities from Risofladan, Vaasa, Finland - UN-2 | ecosystem: Environmental > Terrestrial > Soil > Coastal area > Acid sulfate soil | place: Finland: Risofladan, Vaasa | collected...
TTCGGGCCAGCACTCATCAAGTGGCGCGTAGTGGGTGACGTCAAGTGGTTTGGGTTCCGTAACTCGGTAGTCCCACCATCGGTGGTTGAATGATCGATAGAGTGCGATTGTGACGCCCGCGCCAGGTACATAAACCCAATACCAATCACTAGGCGGTTCGTTATCATAATCGCGCCAGTCATTCTTATCATAAACACTCCAGGGAATCTTCACACAGGTCATTCTTTCACCCTTAGTTCCATACGATCTTGGCTATCTCGAAAGCCAACTGGGGACTGCAATAGATGACGGGCATGGGATCATCCTTGTCCACCGGCCCATCGACGGGCCGCCACACTATGCTAAGGAACAGTTTCAAGCCGCGCCAAAGCCGGTAGACCGGGCTACGCTTCACCCCTTCGCTCCTCGCGCTCGACGATTTGTTTGAGCTGTAGAAACGCAGTACCCCACTCGTTTGTGCTTGGTACATGGGATGCCGCTCGAATCATCTCAATCATATTTCGCGCCGCCTCCAGCAGCGTCGGTTCCGGCTTGCGGAGAACCCAGACGATATACGTGTGACAATCGGCTCCCTCTAGACAATCGCCCGCCACTAATTGCCAGCCCGCCTTTTGCAACTGCTTGGCTTCATCGGGTATGCCACTACCACCCCATTCCCCTGCAAACGCTCTCAGTTCCGGTTCTGCCATCGCTCCTCCTTCACAACCAATCCGGGCCGCCCACGAGGACGGTCAATAACATCGCCACCAGGCACAAGAGCCAAAGTCGTCCTCGTATCATCGCTGCTCCTTTCATTGGCGGATAGCCGGAATCTTCCCACAGTTCTCGCAGTCAATCTCGTCATCCAGATCGTAAGCTTGGCCGCCGCACATCGTTTTGTGCCATCTATATACGCTGCTGGCATTACCCATCACCTCCTACCAGTGCCCTCTCTGTGAATTCCGCAAAGCCGTCAATGACCCTCATCCTCATGATTATTGACTTTGTCTCATTGACTGGCACGCGCATCAATTGCTCCGCTATGTCCTTTTCGGCGCGACCCCTGGCGATGCGCAGACCTTTCTCTCGGTCCCACGGCAGTTTCGGACATTTAGCATCATTCAGGTTGTATTTCGCAAAACCAAACCCGACGAAATCTTGTCCCTGGAATTCTAGCCGAAGCTGCTCAAAGGAGTAGGGATACCTACTCAGACTGCGGAGACATTCTGTTTCCTGATTCCGCACCAGCGCCTTGGCCTGCTTCTTGGATAGCATCAGACCTCCTTATTCTCCTGCCACCAGTTGCACTTTGCGCACCCGCCACGACAGGCCAGGGTATACAAGCCGTCTCCCCCAACTTCCCTCACCCACTCGGTGGTCATCTCCAGATACCATTGCGCCGTGTTTCTAAACTGGCAAGCACGTCCATCATGCCATGCCTTACGGCCATGTTGGGCGATAGCCAAAAAGTGGGAGCATATCCCCACGTGACGATCACCGTCCATATCTTCTGTCGGATGCCAGTCTATACACTGGGCGCAACACCGCACGTGTGGATGGGTCATCCCGTTTTGATCCGGGCCATCGTACTTCAATCTATCCCGGACTTTCACGAACCCTGGATCGTCCATCAGAGGGGAATCTCCGTCTGCTCGTGGACTTCCTTTCCCTGGGCGGCTTGCTCTGCGACCCAGGCGTCTATCTTAACTTTGGCTTGTCCTACCGTGTATCCGGCCACGACCCAGGGAAGCACAGCATTCAGGTTCAGGGTTTTGTGGATGCCCTCAAGTCCGATGTCGAAGTGATTGAGGCCGTAGTCCAGAATTCCCAAGATCGCGTTGGCGTCTTCCATGCTGCGGTCCCATTCCTTCATGCTCTCGACGCCGAACTCCTTATGCACGGTCTCGCGTGACAAGTTCATGTCGCCCACCTTGGCCCAGAATCTGTCCCGTGCGGCCTTTGTCCAGCCTTCCCAGCCAACGCCTTTGGGCGCGGCTTTCTGCTTGACCTTGGGCGCTGATTGCTTGGTCTGAGGTGGTTCCTTTTTGCCCTTGGGTTCTTGTTGTGATTGCTGCTGGCCAGTCTCCTTTGAGCCATTATCGTCTCCGGCCTGGTCCATCTCTTCGGTGGTATAGAGTCCACTGAGTTCCTGAGGAAATGCTTTGCGCAAGCCAAGCGATTCAGCGCACTTCGCCAACTGGTTCGCGGGCATCTTGCTCCACATCCAGTTCGGTTCGCCGCTTTTCTTCGTGACCACATACTCTCTATAGATAGCAACCGTCCATAGGGGTTCCCTAAAGTTGCTGTTCTGAATGCCTACCTTGGCGGCTTGTGGTGGTTTCGATTGGAGCCAGACATCCAGCCATTTGCCGTCCTCGCCACACCAAAAGGGTCCTAACTGGCCCGCGTACTTTCCGGTCCGTTCCGCAACTAGACGGAAACCATCTATGCTGACCTGCACGCCCATCACCTCTCGACTCTCACGACTACTCCAGCGTTTCACCATGTAAATTTGTCGCGCAAATGGGTCAAGTCCCGTCCGGCGGCATTGGTACAAGAACAGTTTCAGTTCGTCATCGGTGGCACCCTTTGCGATAGTTCGCTTAATGAGTTCGATTTGATCTGGGCTGAACTCTATTGGTTGAATTGTCACCGTCTCCGGCGTCAGCATGGGCAGAACCGTCACAACCTGCTTGTCAGCCACCGCACTCCTCCTCAAGTTTGAGCATCATATTGAGATATGCCAGGTCGCCCAGCGGCAATCCCAGCAAACCATCTCTCACGATGGTGCGCCCCATGTCGCCATCTGCGGGCACGAAAAACGCTGGCGACTCCTGCAGATTGATGAACGTGTCGCGCGTGACACAGATTTGATCGCCGTCCCTAAACCACTTCATCGCGCTCCTCCTTTCCCCAATCTTGCCCCATTTTGAATGCTTCTTCGGGCGTTGGCACACCAGCACTGGCCTTGCCAAACACCGGGTGTGCGCAACGGAACAGCCTCTCAACCCTGACCCTGGTCTCGTGATCATAGTATCCAGCGTAATAGCCAAGATTTCCCTTCTCGACTTCTTCCGCCTTTTCTCTGGTACGACCCCAGTTCATAGTATGCTCCACGCACGACTCAAAATACGCATCGGCTTCTTCCTGGTCTGTGATCTTCATGGCTGGCCGATATTTCTCGCCCATCGTAATCAACTTCTCAAGTGCCATCTCGCTCCTCCTTTGAAACTACAACCGGTTAGAACTCTTTGCGATCTTTGCCCCGAGAGCAGAGTAGGCTTCATCCAGTTCCTCGTTCATATTCGCAATCCTGATTGCCAACTGTAGAATCTGCTCCTGCAGAGTGCCAATGTATTTAGTAATGTCAGCATCCAGTCCCCCGCTTCCCTTGCACACCGGGCACTTCTTCTCGTCATCGTCTGGCGGCCCATCGCCGGTGACGAATCCAGTGCCGTCACAAGCGGGGCAGTCGGTCTCTCCGAGTACATATGCGATTCCACACGATAGGCACAGGACGGTAGGATCGTCAGCGCTTATCCTTTCCTGCCAATCCCTGCGCCGCTCGCCGCATTTCGGGCACAGCGGCTCGGGGTTGTCGGGCGGGTCGTTATGATTCTGTGGATTCATCTTGGCCCTCCCTATTTATGCTCCATGGTACGTCTGGCTTTTTATGAGGCGAAGCCATGCGCTCTTCGCATTGATCCCTCACACGGCGTGCCCGTTGCCCAATTTCATCCCTGCAATTGACAAGATTCAGTTCTCCCCAAGGGAATCCGGAGTTCGCCAGCTCACGACCTAACCAATAAGCTCGCCGCTTATTCTGGTACAGCAACAATGCATAGCCAGTGGGCATATGCGTAATCGTATAGCCAGGTCCTTCGGGTGTTTTGTGTACCCCTATGAAGTCACCATACAACATGCCTTCCAGTTGTCGTATCACGGCCTCCTCGTCCAGCGCTGTAAGATCTGGACGGCACATACAGGGCACCAATCCGGCATGTCCCTTGATGATGGGCTTGTCACACATGCCTCCTCCTCTCCTTGCGGATTCTGTCATTGGCGGGCGGGGCATTCGCCACTATGCTCACCCGCCCCTGCGATAGTCCATGAAAGCCAACCGGGATAATTCTTCCGTCTCCATATCCATCCCCACCAATACGCCTCAACGCTTCCCTGGTTAGCTTGACTCATATTGTTAACTGTCTTCGCGAGCCAATCACAGAGCCGTCCCGAAACATCTTTGAGCGTTCTGGCTGGCCTCGATGGCCCATGAATGAATGTGATGTAGTTAGTCTCGTGGTCAATGGCGTATGCGATGCCCCAGATTCTTGTCATGAATGCTCACCCTTTCACCACGGGTTGCGAAACATCTGCCAGACGAAATGCTCGCCGAGCCACCACGCCAATCCGATAGCGACCGCGATCACCAACAGTCTGATGGGCACGACCAGTGCCCCGCTGATGCTCCTCGATGATGGCCGGTCCGACCACTTCATATTGCTCCTTTCGGCCTGCGGGGCGCCCCGTGGCACCCACCCATCAGACATATTCGATAATCTGATCCATCGGCACCCATTCGGTTGCATGTCCACCGAGGATGAAGCCCATGTCGATCAATAGATGCGGGCTACCACTGGCCATAGCTCTGCGACGAGACGCCTTTCGGATTCCGCGTTTGCCCGGCTCTCCCCAACCGCATATGGTCCCGGTACGTCCATCCGCTAACAGGACCTTATGCCCTAGATTCCGTGCCTTGACGAGCATCTGTCCTCCTTGCCGCCCACGCATTGGCCCTCTTCACGATCCTGCGCCAGAGGGCGCATCGATAAGCGTGGTAACGGTCCGTCGGTCTGCAAATCTCCAAGTCCTCCTCGACGGCCTCAATCCAAGATTGGCCAGAACGCCTGCCGATCCCGTGATAGGTAGCGAAGCGCTCGGCTTTGGCTTCCAGACTGAATGGATTGTTCGTGAATGCGCTGGTCATGGTGCCTCCTTGCCGCCGTCGCTAGTCGGCGTCCTTGACCAGTACCTTTAGCGCCTCATCCGAGGCCGGGGAAAAGTCCAGCACCTTCTGAATCTTGGCTGCCGTCTCGTCCGTCGCCCTGACCAGGCCGGTCTCGATGAAGCTGATAATCCTCTGGCTGGAGCCGACGCGTTCCGCCAGTTCCGCCTGGGTCATTCCCCGCGCGGTACGCATTATCCTTACGGCTCTGCCGAAGTTCATGAACCCTCCTCATCCTTCATCTCACTGCTATTATAGCATACATTATCCAACTTGTATAGCCCCTATGCGTCAATTTTTATTGACATTTCCGTGACGCATCACAGACAACGAGAAGAGCGGCGCCGGTGAGACGCCGCCCTTCCCTGTGAAAAGGAGGAGTATGGTCAGCGCTTTCGCGCTGTTTCTGCTAGGATCGTTTCTTGAGTCCGCTAAAGAAGCCGCAGGCTGCGAACCCGGCTAGAAGACCAGCACCGGTCACGTTAATCACGGTCGCGGCCTCCGGGTAGAGTTTTGCGGTTTGGGCAAGCCAAGATAGCCCGACGCCCGCCGCGACTGACACACCGACAGTCCAACGATCTTTCAGTTTGGGAAAGCAATACTTGATTACCTCCATGATGCCAGTGACCAGAACCATGCCTCCCAGACCCCATAATGAGAACTCCGCCATGTCTCAACCTCCCAATATGCTAAGCCTATTCTACCATGCTTTTGCAGCTAACGCAACCGCTAGAGTGATGAGCACTGCCGAAACCTGGATGGTCAATAAAATCATTGAAACCATCAGCACCCGAGATTTGAAGTGGCCGAGTCGGTTATTCGCCGAAAGCGCGTACAGATAATCGCTCACCAGTTGCTTATAAGCATTCTCATCGCTTTCAGACAAGTATTCTTTCCAGATCGTTTCCCAGTCAAGTCGGATAGGCGACCGAGTGGTTCGTGGCCACAAACCAACCAGGGTCAAGGCTAGCATAATAAGATAGGCTGCGAACTGAACCCAACCCCACAAGCCAGTTGCGGGCTTGAGGGCGACGAACAAGGCGAAAATGAAGCCCGCGGCAATAAAGATGGAGACCAACTTGTTGTCAAGGCTATCCCAAGCCCTGAGGGCTTCTTCATGTTGCGTTTGAAGCTCAACAAGAATCATCTTCTCTCTTTCGTTCATAGGAAGTTCCTCCATATCTGATACCTTGCGCCGTTTGATTCGGTTCTTGCGAGACGTCATTGCTCAATGAGTCGGGTCTTGAAGAACTTCTCCATTCCCTTCGTCGAGATTATGCCGTCTGCTCGCGCCTCACAATATGGAGGCTCAGTATGTGTCATGTTTCGCAGAGTCCAGGCAGTGAATTGACCATAGACAGCAAAAACCTCATCCAGGACTTGCCTTGTTTCGTCTGGCAATTGAGACAATGCTTCCTTTGGACAAGCAATTGGCCCAGCCCCATATTCCTTGAATGCGCGGTAGATTTCGGGGACTACTGGCCCATGCATCCACCTGTAGATTTCTTCATCAAAGAGCCGACTTCCTAGGATTGCCAAATGGAATCCCTGGGCATAATAGAGTAGCTTTTGAAGCTTGAGGTTAGTGATAAAATCACCCTCTTCTTCACAAACGATTGCAAGGAAATATCTGGCTACATCCATAGCATCTTCCATCGTGATTATCTTCCCTTGATCATCCATCTACTCCAATGGGATAGTCATCCTTCAGGTTCTTCAGGGCCGGAATCCAGCCAATGATGGCGTAGGCTAGCCAGCCCCGCTGCCGATGAGCACCCATTGCAACGCTTCCTGTAGAGTCATTCCGATTCTCCTTTACGCTATGATCCTCACCCGCTCTTTGTCGGGTTCTATCCATGCCTCGACCACGCTCGCCAATGACGGGGGATAGTCCCTGCGTCGGGCGTATTCCGGCCACCCCGCCCCCTCGGTGCCCAGGAAACAGCCCGCGTTCACCGAGTGCGTGACGCTCGCTAGTGCGTTCGGTCCTCTGCCCGCCCTCAGCCGAATCTCCGCGGGCAGCACCAGGGGCTCGTGACTGTGACCCATCACTATTATATGCGCCTCGTGCGTCCTGTGCAAATCCTGAAGCCTTAGCGCCTTGGCCCCGGCCTTCCTGCCTCCGGCGGCTCCGTGCGTGGCGTACACGTCGCACGTCCAGGTTGCGCCTTTTTCGCTGCGCCTGAAGATCAATCGGATGAATCCGTCCGGCCCCAGACCCAACGGCTCCGTGATGCCCTTTTCGCGCCGGGTCTTGATGAAACCCTCCACGAGTCCCCGAAAGACATCCCTCTCCGTGTGTTTCTTGATGGCGAACTCATGGTTCCCCTCAATCAGGCCGACGCATTTGTCCGCTATCGGCTCTAATCTGCTTTGGATCCGCCTCTTCTGTTCCTCCGCCTTGTCGTCGACGCCCCAAAGCCAACTGGCCGTCTCCGATTCCTGGTAGCGGGGATCCCTCACGTTGATCCATTCACAATAGTCCCCAAGTCCGATCCAAAAGGCGTTCTTGCTGCGCTTGATGGATTCGACCGTCTCCCTTAACAGCCGTTCATCGCAGTGCTTTGATCCGAGGTGTATATCCGACAGGAACACCAGCCTGAACATGTCCCGGCGGCTCGTGTAGGAGATCTCGCGTTTTAGGACTACGCTCATTCGGATAGTCTCTGCCGCAAATCGCCCAACTCCCTTTGTATAATCGCAAGTTGACTTTGCATGTTTCCCTGGCCCACCTCCAATCCCCTTATCTGCACCTGCACTTCCGTGAGTAACAGGATAACGTCTTTTCTTTCCTCATTGCCCTCCTCAATGTCTCTGGTATTCGCAGATACATCAGCTCTCAATGTTGCCCATCCCGTGGCCATGGCCGCGATCAAGACAACGATGTACAGCGCAGCCCGGATGTTCGACCAGTTCGGTTTGCCGTTTAGCATAGATCACTCCTCGATGATTGTGAGATCCCAATTCACGAATCTGATTGTCCCGTTCGATAGCACCTCGATAACCCCCGTACCGCTGAGCCGTATCCGCATCGTTCCCACGACCGTCACTGGCGTATCGGTTGCTAGAATGGTAGGCGTGTTCGTGGGCGTCGCTCCGCACTCTATGGCGAACACTATCCCGGTGGCCTCTGGCATGTCCGCCGGAACTACAATGCCTATCACGTAATCGTTGTCGGATACCGGGCTCAGTTCCCACGGCGCGCTCGCCCCCAGGCTCACACAGTCCGCGGGCAATGATAGGTACAGGCTGTACCTGTCCGTGAACCTGCGGATCACGAAGCACCAGGTTCCGTCCATACCAATAAGTGTCTGCTTGGCCAGGTCTCCGTACTGCAGCTTGACGGTCGCCCCGGTGACGCCCGAACCGTCGACGTTTCGGACCTCTCCACAGATCGTGAGGTTGTCCGACTGCGCGCTTGCGCGGAACACCACGGCCAGAAACACAATGCAGATGATCCGCTTCATCACCAAGCCCTCGTGTAGAATGCGGTACCTATCAGATATTGACACTGCACGGTATCTGCCGCATTCATGACTTGGATTCTCAGATCAAGGTTATAAACGCCCCTGGCGAGAATGTTCTGTGTCCGGCCCGTAATGTCGAGATCGTGATAATCATTGACCACAGATTGACCGAAAGTCGATCCGTATACGGAAATGGCTGCGCCGCCTATTGTGGGCCAAAACGTATGAGAGAACGCTCGCGCATTGGTTATGTTTCTGTGGCTGGATAAGTGATAAGTGAACCAAATATAACCCGGTTCTTCTAGCGTGAGTGTAAGCGTCGAAGTCGGATAGATCGATACTCCGACCGTGAAATCCCTGAGCGTATCATCTATGGTCCAGTCATCCATCAGTCGTATCAGCGGGCTGTAGGTTTTGTCGAGTTCATGGAATCTCACGTGATCGATGTAACACCAGGCGTCCGTGAGCGCTGCGTTCGTCTGCAGATTGCTTATGACCTTAGCATACCGCGTGCCACCAAGCCATTTCGTATCGCCGACCGGCCCGATGTCGAGCTGCCTGCGGTCCCAATCCTGTCCGGGAGCCCAGCCATCGAGCGGCCAGATGCTTCCAATGAACACCTTAGCGGCGTCGTAACAGTAGACCCCGAAATCCACTGTGGCTGCGGCGTCCGTGGCGATGAAAGCTGCAGTGAGATAGTATTCCCGATTCTCATCCACGGGCTGAAATTTGTCACTGAGGACGTACCCGCCCGCGCCGGTGCCCACCTGTCCACCCATGATGCGCCAGTTGCCCGACAGTCCGCCCGTGACTCGCGTGACGTAATCGTTTTCGGGAATCCAATCTTGGCAGAGCGGATATTCCCTGGTCGGCCCGCACTCGAAGTCGCCATTGCAGATGCCCTTGCCCTCGACCGGCGGAGCGATATGCTGGCAACCAATCCCGCGCGCCCAGAGCATATAGGACTCCAGCGTCTCTAGATGCTCTATGCGCCGGTTCAGAATGGCTATGTCCTTGTTTATGTCGCCCGTGAGATTACGCATCCTCCAACTCCACGTTGATCTCCTGCACGTCGCGGTTGAACGTGAATGTCGTCTCGACCACCTTCTTGACCGCCGTGTGGCCCATAAACTCAGCCAGCACCAGGTCGCCCCGACGATAGTGATATCCCAATAAAGCGCTCGGAATCTGCACAGGAATGAAGGTCAGGTCCTCCGTTGGATTGCCCTCCGCCAGGGTCTCGTCGCCAGCCGTTTCCAACCCCGCCGTCTCGTCCTCCTGCCTCTGGTCACGCCACACTTCCCGGCGGTTCCATGGGCTACTTATCATCCTTGCGGCGTCGGTGCGCCACACACGCTCCCGAGCTGTGCCTGATTCCTGACCCCCGACAAGTACCGCGTTGATCTCGTCATGGTGTGCCAGTTTGAGTCTGGGTTGGCGCATGTTGCCGAGATCGTAGGCGAACCGCACCCTGTCGGAACCTATCGAGCGGTCCGTTCCCAACTGGCCGTCATGCCACTGGAACTCCCAATTGGCCGGGGTCGTGGGAATCACATCGAAGTCGCCGCCCCCGGCCTTGGCTATCTCCTGCACAATCTCTAACAGGTTGCGGTGTCCCCGCTTCCACGTGTCTACGTTGCCGCCCGCGCCGTCGGCCTCAATCGCCACGTTCGCCAGCGAAGTTGCTCCGCGTGCCTTCTGTTCGGTGATGTACTCTTTGATGACACTCTCCGCCGGGCCCGCCTTGTCTGCTGTGGTGGTCCCCGCCGCCGCGTCTATGATGGGCCTTCCCAACAGGTCAACAGGTCCCCGCCCCGAACTATAGAACATCAACCCGTCCTCGACGGTGATATACCATTCCCAGTCAAGCTGCAGAAATGTCCCCACCAATTGCTTGTCTATGCCCATCTCCGGCCATCTGCGCCAGAATTCCACCTGGCCGTCCAGCTCGAACCAGCCGGCGGTCTTGCCCACCCTCGTCAGGAAATCCGCATCGGTCTGGGTCGCGCGCTTCATAAAGTAGAGCAGGTACGCGCCGGGGCTGTTCACCCGCTGCGTGAACGAGAAACCTGTAAATCCGTCACGTTGTCCAGTTAGTATGGCCTGAACAGTTCCGGCCTGATTCTTGATTCGCACTTCCCAGATTTGTGGCACGTATTAGTGATCTCCTATGTGCTGGTCGAATGCCGCGACCCAACCCATGAAATAGATCGTGGCTGCCAATGTGTCATTGATATGGGTAGCATCACGCTGAAATAGCAGAGACACGCGACTTGTGCCGGCATTGACGTTGGGTGGTGCAATCACGATGATGGTTCTGCATTCGAGTATGACTAGGGCCCCGCCATAGGCTTCCGCATTCCAGGCAGAAGCCAGAATCCCGTTATTGTACGCAAGCCCCGCGTCTGCCCAGGCTACGTTGTTCTGGACCTGGACATTTCCTGCTGCGCCTGCGGCGGCAAGGATTCCTCTTATGATGATACCCGTCTCGCCCGCCGCCAGATTAGTCGCGTTGCTGGGCACGCTCCAGTTGCCGTAGCACAGGGTCTGCACGGCATCGGCCATGTCCCAGCCCGCATCGGACGTGCGGGTGACATTTACGCCCCCAACGGTTGCACTTGTGCAGGGAATGAAGAACTGCTGCGCCAAGTCGGGATGTGAAGGGATAATGAAGTGGCGCGTATCCGTCAGGGCAATAGTCCCATCCGTCGACACGACCGCCGAGGCCAGTTGGATTTCCCAACGGACGCCCGGCGATTGTGTCACCGCCGGTATCGCTATGAGGCCGTCGGTGTTCTGCAAGAGCGCCAGGCGGACAGTCTGTGTCAACCAATCTACGCGCAACACGACCGCCGCTCCGGTCGGACCAATGTTCGGCGTGTTCGGCATGAGGATGACGGGAGAGGTGTTTCGATATGGGTATCCATAGCACATGCCGGCGCCGCTTGCGACGGTGATATAATCCGGCGGCCCCACCACTACGGTGCTCAACAGCGCGTTGAGATAATCATAGAAGATGCCAAACTGTGCTGGAGTCGCCGTCCATTTGATTCGTTGCCAAAGGGTTATGTCATCGGACGGGTAGCCCCCCGCCTTGCCATCCCCCATCCCATCCGTCGTCCACCAGATGCTTTTCTGTGTCATATTTCTTTCCTTTCGTCTATGCCATATGTCGCGTGAACTGTATTAGATATTCTGCAATCCATCCGTGGAAATAGACTGTGCGCGGCAGCGTGTCCGCCGCGTCAGCGCCCAAACGCTGGAAACGAAGGGATACTCTCGATGTTCCTGCGACAACTGGCGGCACGGCCCCCATGATGGAATGTGGGCAGCATTCGAGTATCTGCTGCCCGCCGGGATAAGTTTCTGTTTCGTTTCCACCACCGCTGGTGCCGCTATTATATGCCACACCATTTGCGCCCCACTGGGCACGGTTGGTCAGAACGACATTGCCACTCAAATCCGGCCCCGTGAGGACCGCCCAGAACATAACCCCTGCCTGACCAAAGCCGAGATTGACCGCCTCAATAGGAACTGACCAATTCCCATAGCAATCCGTCGTGAAACCATTGAGCAAGTCCCAGCCCGCCATCGTTGACCGCACTATTTCCGCCCCAGCCCTGATTGCAGTGACGCAAGGGATGTACTCTTTCACACGAAAGATGGGCGCTATCGCGTCGACATACCTTCGCCAGGCGGTCAAGGTGGTGATGGCCCCGCCAGGCGCAACAGTCCCCCTGATAAGCCGGATTTCCCAAACCACGCCGTCCGTCTGCGTTGGATTCGGCGGTCCAGCCACGCCATCGGCGCTCTGTAAAAGCGCCAGGCGAACCGTCTGCGCATTCCAGTCGACCCGCAAAACGACCAGCCAACCGGTGACGCCCGCCGGATTGAATGGTCGGAACAGAACCGGCGCGTCATTCTCGTATAGGAACCCGTGGACAATTCCCGCGCCAGTGTCTATCTGAATGTCATCCGGCGGTCCTACTACCACGGTGGACACTAACGCATTCAGATGCTCAAAAAACACCCCGTGGGGATCGAAGATTCCGGCTCCCATCGCCGCGTCCGTGTAGGCCGGATTCCATCTAATCCCCTGGTCCCGTGTGACATCATCCATTGAATATCCGTCAACAGAACCGTCGCCCGTCCCGTCGGTCGGCCACCATAGGCTTCTTTGGGTCATATCGACCACCACCGGATATAGTATTGCATAATGATCTCCGTCTCCGTCGTGCAACTCATAGCCACGGCCCAGATTTCGTTGATTCCGTTTAGGGCTTCGGGATGTGGCGCGATATGGAATGTGGCCAGGTCGCTGTCGTTGGTGAGTTCTCCGGTACGCGGTTTGCCAGCGGAATTGAGTACTTGCTTGTACCCGTATCGGCAATCCACTTCGTAGTAGTCGTTCTCGCCTATTTCCGTGCCCGCCTCAAAAGCAATCTTCTCACCGGTTGTAACATTCCGGATTTGCGGACTCGTGCACGGACCGCTAAATCGAATAATGGGATACGTGCCCCACGAACTGGCGTATGTCAGGGTCTGTACCTGGCTGATGGTGCTGCTCCCGACGAATATCGGGACTTCTACCGGCACTTCGACACCCTTCGCCCAAAGGCCGTAGTAGTATTCCGCCAGGGACCAGGTGAGCACGCGCAGCGGAACCTCGTACAGCACCGGATCGTCGGCTATCAGCTGGATCACGTCGTCAGCGTAATAATACAGGTCGCTCGCGGCCCTCGGCGCCATTGCCCCGTCGTAATGCAACACGTCCAGCCGCCGCTCCACGCCGTCGGGGTATATGCAGACCAGGTGGATGGGCGAGTTGAGGTTGTTGAGCATGAAGGCCAGCTCGTCCCTGGCACTCAGCAGGGCCGGTTCATCATCCGTGTGGTAATGCAAGGCGAATGTCACCACGCGGGGATTCAAGTATGCGGCCCCCAAAGTCTGGCCGTCCTGCTGCGGACCCGTCTGCGCGTAGCGCCTCGGCTTGACCAACCCGAGCCCATCATGCGCGGTGACGTATATCGGCCCGTCCAGTCTCAACTCGTCACCGACGTCGTTCCGCAGCTCAAACCGTTCCTGGACAATCTCTACCATCAGGGTGCCACCGTGCCCATTTCGAGCATTGAGATTAGAGCCCGCATCTCAAATAAAGCGTCGCCTGGCGCTTGATGAATATGGATATCCCCAAAACTGTAGGTTGCCCTGCCTTCCCTACCCAGCGGCGTCACCTCGACATGCTCGGGACGCCCTCCCTCGCCCACACCTATGAGCGTCGGCCTGCTTATGATCGCGTCCAGGCCATGCTGATACCACCCGATACCCATTGCCGAACCGCCCGATATGTTGGGTTGTAATTGGCCCATGTTCGCGTTGAATCCCGCCTCGATCCCGTTGGCTATGTTGGCACCCAGCTGATAAGCTGTTTGGTAGAATGGTCCGATATTCCAACTTATTTTGGTCATGGCTTCGTTTAGTTTTCTTTGAATAGCGGCAGCAAGATTGGCACCGTCCGATATGCCTTCGGCTATCCGTTGGCCAATGGTATATGCGGCATGATGGAAGCGCCCGGCTGCGCCCGCATACTCTTCGCTTTTGAGGACAGCGATAGCCGTTTGGAGCGCGGAAATTACGGCATTGGCCAAACCCAACATACCAGTTTCGCCTGCTCCACCTGGATGGGCGGCTTCAGTTTGCCAATCTCTGAAACTCATAATTCCCAACAATGAGTCCACGCCTGCCTGGGCCGCCGCCGCGACCTCACCAGCTGCAGTTTCGAATGCTTCGGCATTCGCTAGGCCACCCCCCTCGTATAATGAGTATCTAATCTCGCCCAACTGTTGAAGGAATGAGTATAGATCATGCCTGAAGTCATACATAGCTTCGACGAGACCGGTTTTCTGCGTATAGGCCGCCATGCGCTTCAGCGCACCAAGCGCCGGAGTCACCATGTCAGAGATGTCAGTCATGGCTTTGGCGGCCTCGCTCGCTCCCTTTATCGCGTCGGGGCCGAACTTCTCCCATACATCCACCATGATCTGGACCAGATCGTTCATCCTGATCTCGAATATGCCTGCGGCCTGCTCGAACTTGCCCTTGAGGGGCATGTCCATCAATTCCTTGATGGCCTCGAGTCCGGGGACTACTACACTCATCATCTCTTTCACTGCACCGGCGAAGGCCGTGGCGTCTTTGACTCCGGGTCCGGTGTACTGTTCTTCTATCTCGCCCAGCTTCTGCAACAGCAGGATCAGGCGCTCCTTGAACTTCTCCGCCGTCCGCTCCAGGGTGGTCGCGCCCTTGTACTGAATCATGGTGGTTATGGCTTCTATCCCCGGCACGATGATCCCTATCATCTTGTTGACGGACTCGGCCCAGTCGAACGAGACCGGGACGCCCTCGACGACGAAGTGGTCCTTGAGCTTCTTCAGCTCCTCAATTATGGTGTCAAGATGAATCACCAACCGATGCATCTTAGCTGGGATACTTCCTTCCTCCTCCCATGCAGCTAGGTCGATCAAGGCCTCGATTGCAGGTTTCACTATATCAACGATCTTCTGGGCGCTCTCGTAGAATCCAGCCGCCGCGTCTACTCCGTCATAGTCGAAGAATTGCCAGCAGGCTTTCAGTTCATTGACCACAAGGTCAAGGTCCATCACGAAACTCGCGATTGCATTTGTGAGGCCGCTAGTCCGGGTGTATTCCCCAAGCAGAATCAACGCTTCGATTCCCGGCTTGACAATGGATAGGGTGCCCTTCATAGCCTCGGACAAGAGGCTGGCCGCCTGAAGGCCCTCCAGTTCAAAGCAATCTGCGCTCTCCTCAAGCGCGAAGACCACCTGGCCGATCAATCGCTGGAAAGCGTCCATCTTGTCCACCAGCGATTCTACGGGTGCCCAATTCGTGAGGGCCTGGATGGCTTCTATTGCCGGTTTGATGATGGCCACGCTATCCTTCATGGCATTGAATAGGATGCTGGCTGCCTGAATTCCTTTCAACTTAAAGGAGTCAGCACTTTCCTCCAGGGCAAAGATCACCTGGCCAATCAGTTGTTGAAAAGCGCTCATCTTGTCTACTAGCGATTGCGTTGGCTCCCATGCAGTCAGGGCCAAGATAGCCTCTATTGCAGGCTTGATAATAGAGACGCTGCCCTTCATGGCCTCGAATAAAGTGCTAGCCGCTTGAATACCTTTCAGTTTGAAGCCGTCAGCAGCTTCCTCAAGCGCGAAGACTACCTGACCAATCAGGCGTTGGAAGGAATCCATCTTGTCTGCTAGAGATTCTACCGGCTCCCATTCAATGAGTGCTACCATGGCCTCGATAGCAGGCTTGACGATGGAGACACTGCCCTTCATGGCCTCGAATAGGACACCAGCCGCCTGAATACCTTCCAATTTGAAACAGTCAGCACTTTCCTCAAGAGCATTCACAACCTGGCCAATCAACCGCTGGAAGGAATCCATCTTGCCTACTAGCGATTCCACCGGTTCCCAATCCGCGAGAGCCACCATAGCCTCGATAGCAGGCTTGACAATCCCAATGATACTACTTGCGGCCCCGGCCAGCATGGCCGCCGCCGACTTGCCTTCTTCATCGAGCGTTATGGCGCTGCCCTCCAATGCGCCGACTATGGAATCGACCACGGTTTTGAATCCCGCTATCCAGCCGGGGAGTCCGCCAAGTTCTGGTGTGACCGCAAGTCCCTCCTGAAGACCCACGAACTGCGCGAAAGCGCCGACTATGGTTGCCGTGGCCGTGGCCATCGTTGCCGCTACATCGGCGCTGGCCTTGTCTATGCCCTCCATGGCGGTATGCAACATGCCCGCCGCTTTGGTCAGGAATGAAGCTACCCTGCCTAGACCAACCTCTACGCCAGCGGGTACATCGAACTCGACCAGGTCCTTAATGGCCTGCATCGCGGACTTCGTGGCCTCTTCTATGTCCTTGGCAACCTCGGCCATGACGCGGGTGGCGGGTTCGGTAGCTTGCTGCGCAGCCCTTTCCCCTGCGGGGCCACTACCAGCCAGAGCACCCAAATCGAGGCCCGGTAAGGGCGGTATAGTCCATGTCCAACCAGTTAGTGTAGCTTGGGCGTCCTTTAATTCTTGCAGGGTAGCCGCTTCTCGTGCTTCCTGTAATTCTATGAATGCCTTAAGTGCTTCAGCAGCCGCATCCACTGAACCTTCAGCGATATATTTGCTAACCTCTAGTTGCTTTAGCGCAAAGTCACGTTCATTTGCTAATCTATCGGACGCCCCGGAATAGGCTATATCGAGGAGGGTTTTTTGTGCTTCTGCACCTAGATCAGCCCATCCCACATTTTTCTGGAGTTCCGCAGCCAATACCCTGGCCGTCTGATCGTTTTGATCACTGAGGGCCTGGTGATAATTAGTGAGTTGAGCAATACGCTTAATGAGGTTGTTGCGCTTCTGCTCCTGCTGCTGTATCAGGTAGTCTCTGTTCGCTAGGGCCTGTTCGCGCTGGTGTTTCGTTAGGAGATCTGCCGCGTCCTTGACCCTGCCCACTTGAAGCAGCGCCGCGTGCATCTGCTGGAATTCCTGCTCGGACTGCGCCATCTCAAAGCCGAGCTGGCGCTGGGATTCCACCCGTTCGTCGGCGGCCTCCTGTGCAATTTGCACCACGGCCTCATTGTGGTCCTCTATGATGTCGAACATCTTGTCGAGTTGATCCTTGACGGGTTCTGAATCCAGGGCATCAAGTACGATTTTCCGGGTGCTGTACATCGTTACCTGTATGTCCTGGCCAGCCATGTGCATCGCCGTGGCCATGCCATCGGCAGAAGTCCTCCAATTCCTTTCAGCCTGTTGTATCCAATAGTCGGATTCCCTCACATAGTTCGTGGTGGTATCCAGTTCGCCCTGCATGTCCCGAAGACCGCCCATAACTTCATCATTGATAGAATCCCAATACTGGAGAGTTTGGGCGTTCTTGTCCTGGGCCACATTCAACTGGAGTGTGGCTATGTAGGCGAATTCCAGCCCATTGGTGACACTGGCCATCGCCCCCGCATAGTCACCGGCGGCGATTTTCGCATGGATATAGGCATCACGGGTATCCATCAGCCCTTCTTCTAGGAGAATCTGGGCCAATGTCTCATCTGTTACCGCGCTGTGAATCTGGTTGACCACGCGGATCGTATCCAACACGCTTTGCCGATATTCTCCATAACTGCTCGTCGTTTCTTTGGCTTGGGCGCTGGCGCTAGCAGTCGCCTTTTCCATCTCTCGCGTGTTGTCGCTGATCTTTTTGACTACGGCGGCGATCGCGAGTCCGGCTGCCACTATGCCCATAGCGATGAGCGCTATGGGATTAGCAGCTAATATCACATTCAAGGCGATCATGGCGGTTTTTATGATAGCTATGGCATTCTTCACGGCAATCATTGCGCTTATCAGTTTTGCCACACCAATTAGAACGGGCCCGATACTAGCGGCAACCAATGCAATTGTCAGAATAGTCTGCAATTGTTCCTTATCTAGGGTTGCCAACGTCGTGAGCCATCCCGTCAACACCTTCACGACCTGAATGATCGTGGGTATATAGAGATTGGCTAATCGAATGCTGAATACCTCCAGCTCGGACTTCATCTTCGTGATCTGATAGGACCAGGATTGGTGGCGAATTTCCGCCATCTTCGCGTGTTCGCCAGCACCCTCAGAGGCCAGGGCCACCTCATCCATTGAATCGGCAAACGCCTGACCCTCACCCCGGCCAAGGGCAAAGGCCGCCTTCATGGCCCGCACATTGCCCAGAAGCGTGGCGATTTCCTCCGTACTGCCCCCAGTTGTCTTGTTTAGCAGAACCATCATCTTCTGGAGTCCGAGTTCCTGCAGCGCGGTCTCACCGCTCTCATAACCCCAGACCTTGATGATTCCGGCCAATTGATCGGTCGGCTTGATAAGCGACTGGATGAGGGCACGCACGGCGGTGGACGCCTCGGCCTCGCTATAGCCCGCATCAACTGTCGTCATCAATGCGGCGGCCAGGGTCTCGAAACTGATTCCCGCCGCCGCCGCTATTCCGGTAGCATTCCCGATAGTCGAGGCAAGAAGTTCGAAATTGATTGCGGATTTATTCGAGGCCAGCTGCAAGACATCGGCCACATGCGTAACGTCGGAGGCTTCGTAGCCAAAGGCGGCTAGCGTCGAAGTCAGGGCACGCGTGGTCGTTTCGGTGTCTGTCATCATATTGCCAGCGGCGTCAACGGACACCTTGAGGATAGTCATGGCGTCGGCGGTCTGGTAGCCCGTACTCATAATGCCGCGCAGGGCAACGGCGACATCTGCAGAACTTTTGCTTGTGTGCGTAGAGAATTCCAAGACATCTTCTTTGAGGTCTTGGAATGCCTGGCCGCTCAGTTTGACAACTGAGTTCACGCCCATCATCGCCTTGTCAAAGTCGATAGCTGTATGCGCAGCCACAGCACCAAAGGCGACTAGGGGCGCAGTCACATATTTCGACATTCCTTTGCCGATAGTCGCGAAGGAATTGGCGACACTGGTCATCTTTTTCTGCATGCCGCTAATGACGCCGCTGGCTTCGTCCTTTGCGGTTATCTTGATGTCCAGGTTACGTTCAGGCATGGTTAATCCTTGAAGCTCACGCCCTTGGCCTTGTCCTTCTTGCCATACTTGGCTTCATAGTGCATGACCATCATATGGTCCCGTAGCCGGTCCCAATCCTCAAGATCGAGCATCCATCCCAGACAGTGATAGACGTCGCGACAGAGATGGAGTTCTGTCACCACCCACGGCTCCTCACCGACTCCGGTAAAACCAGCTCCCGTAAAATAGTAGTCTAGGAGCTGGCGGTCGAGTTTTTTCGTTCCGCCGCCGTCCCCACCAACGCCTCGCCGAGGAACATCAGTTCGGCATCGTAAAGCTGGTCGAGCACGTCAGGATCGTCCTTGAGTTGGGGCATGGCCTTACCATCGTCGTCGACCCAGTTCCATTCGACGATATGGTCGGCGTAGAGCTTGGCCGCGCGCTCGAACTGCTGTTCCGGGGGCGCGTCCTCTCCAGCCTCCTTTATCACCTTGCGCATCTCTTTCACCTTGAGTTTGCGCACGACGACATAGGAATCATCGCCCTGGATTTCGGGACTCTCGACTCTCCGGGTTCCCGTTCTTTTGGGCATGTTTACCTCCTTTTATTCAGTTATTCTTAGGTCGTTCCCTGGCCCAGCCTGCCCTTGTAGACGCCCCACAAGGTCGCTTCGACGAGCAGAATGTCCGCGGTCGTCGCGTCCGAGGAGGGGATGCAGGGTCCCACGACGTGGCCATGGAAGATGTACTCCCAGTTTCCCGCGCCCGCGCCCGCCGGACGATACCGCATCCAGATTCTCGTCTCGTTCTCATAGAATCCCTGGAACAGGTCGGTGCTCTCCTCGTCCTCTTCCGTATAGATGGCCCGCGCCACCACGGAAGCCGGTTCGACCTTGCCGATGCCGGTCAGCGGGTCGTGGAATTCGCCAAAGCTGTGTGTGTAGCCGGTCATGTGATCCCCGCCCGAAGGCGTGAGCGCATTGCTCGATCCGCTGATGTCGGTCCACGTGGTCACGTTGCCGACGGCGGATACCTGGTCGCTCGACACCTCCAATGTCGAGTGTTTGCTGGTCATGTGTCCGTCTGTCTGAGGCATTTTTCTCCTATCCTCTTGCTGTTACTTCCGCTACCAGGGCCCAATAGTTGAAGCCCTGGACGGTGTATTCCTGTACTCTCGTCGTCATAGTCGGATAACTCAGAGCTATGTCGGCGTCCTTGAACGCTTTCGTCAGGTTGTCCGACATATCCACCGCAGCCGTGAAGTTGGGTTCCGGCAAAGCCTGTGCAACCGGTTCTATTATTATGATCACCTCCACCGTCATCATTCCCGATCCGTGCATGTCCGCGCCCTCGACACAGAAGGCGAAGCGCTCCCTGGTTGATTTTGGCACCCGCAGGAACTTGGCCGGGAGCATCGCCGTCGTCAGCGACGCAGGCGGCTCCATGCCAAAGTCCTTGGTCACACCTGGTACTTTTGTGGCCGCGACACCCTCCACATAGGTTCTGAAATCATAGGTTGGCATTACAGCGCGTTCCTCCTCCGGTTTAGACAGATTTTGAGCACGTCAATCGGAAAGCCCTGCGGAACCGTGAGCACGCCGCCCTCCAGGAATGCCGTCGTCTCGAAAACCTGCGCGTCCTTTTGCCTGTACAGATACGCAGTCAGACGGAGGCAGGCCTGCTGTATGTCATACGGGATGTTCTGACCCAGACAGTAACCCCACCAGCCGCGCACGCTGATGGCATTGAGCGGCGAACTGCTGTAGGTCCACACATCGTTCTTCAGGACAATCGCGTACTTCGGCTTGCGGTTGGTGGGCTTGTACACATAGTCGTTTGCGCCAATAACCGTGCCGTCACCGTTCTTGACCGCGAACGCCTTGACCAGATCCTCGTCGAGCATGAGCGTGATCCCATCATCTTTCACGCCGTAGCCGTGCTCGTTCGCGCTACCCGTATCGGCATTGAAGAAATGCGTGTCCTTATAACCTTCGAAGGTGCGACCCGTCAGGTTCTCGATGATGCCCTGCGCCCTATCCAGGTCCTCCTCCAGCAGCAGGTCGTCCTTCTTCATTATGTCGGGATCGTTCGTTGACAGATACCGCCTCACCCGCTCAACCGGGATGTATGTCATGTCTCACTTCCAACAGAGCCACATGGGGTGCGCGCCGTGGTCGGTCACGTACCCGAGCCACTGCACCGTGCTGAAATCCCGCGCTAATTCCGCCTGGTACTTCTCGCGCTTCTCCGTGCTCTGTCCAGAGAACCACATCAATCCCCCGCAAAGCCGGGGAATCCACGAAGCGTAACCCCCGGCATGTCCCACGATTGACAGGCAGAACGCTATGTCGAACGTCCTGATCCCGCTTTTCTCGCGTATCTGCTTCCATTGGCTGGGAAGTTCCAACTGGTAGAAATCGAGATTCCAATAGCCCAGCCAGTTCGCCAGCAGGTAGTTCCCTTCGCGGTGCTTGTGGTCAATGCCGATCACCCTCGCGGCGCCCATGTCGTCGGCCAATCTCATGAAGGCGCCCTGGTTGCAGCCTATGTCCAGGACAGTCGCGCCCACGAAATCCACTTCGGACATCTTCATCTGCTTGGCCCTGGCCTTGACGTCGCGCTTGCCCCCCACTCCCAACTCCGGGCAGGGCTGGTAGCCGATGCGCTCCTCCCTGGGTTTCTTGTGATACAATTCGACATGTCGCTTGACCCACACCCTATAGAGGCGCGGGTTGGCGAACCGCAGCCTTCCGAAATCGACGAGTTTGTCGCCGACCCATTTGCTGTCGCGGGCCAGATAGTGCGCTATATCCTGTTCGCTCTTTTCCAGTTCGTATGCCGTGATGTCCCACGTCCCGGCCATGCGGGCGGCCCCCTTCTTGTCGGGCGTCCCCTCTCCCGTGACATAGTCCGTCACCTGGGCCAGTCTCTCGCCGTTGAGGAGAACCAGTCCATACACTCTAGGCGCGAGTCCGGCGAGCGCGAACAGATTCTGTATCTTGGTCGCCTCGATCAGTCGGTTGCCGGCCCACTTGAACTGCTCCGGCTCCAGCAATTCGTCCTCGGTCATCTTGCGGAATATCTTCAGGCAGAGATTGGGCCGTGCGTACCTGGTTTGCAAAGCGCTTGCCAGGCTCTCGTTGTGCGCGATGTAGCAGTTCTGGCCTTCGTGGACTTTGCCCAACATGCCGCCGAAAAGTCGCAGTTCTTTAATCACGAACCGTCATCCTCACTGTCCCGCTGGACACTTCCCTCTCGAATAGACACCACCACACGGGCGGGTTGTCGGCATAGTTGATCTCGTGCCCGATCATCCTCCACCCCTCGCGCCCCAATGCGTTGATGCGGTTTATCACCATATCGCAATTGCTCCTATGGTCACTCAGCCTCTCCTCCTGGAATATCTCCGTCCTGTATTGCCACATCTCTGTCACCCCTAAAATGCCTCTCGAAGACTCGTTTGTGGTTATCGCAGAACGCCCGGATCGTCATGTCCTTGGTGATGGCCCGTAATTCCCGTTTATCATGTGTGCCCAGTTCGGTGATGCAGTGCAGTATGGTTCCACACATTTCGTCGAAGTCGCCACGTGGATACCGATAGATTCCATGTGTGTCCGGTAGTTCATCCATGATCCCCACACCAGACGGTATGACCACGGGAATCCCGCAACTCAATGCCTCTAATGGTCCACCGGGACCCGCGTCCACTAGGCTAGTACAGAGGAGGAGATCAAGCCTATGATAGAACTGACTTGGCAAGTCTTCCCATCTGTACCACTTGCTCTCAATTGGCCAGCCCTGGCCCGACGCCTTGATTCTGAAATGGCCGGTTGCGGCATATTTGTTGAGCTGGTACACTAAGAGTTCGCCCTTGCGCCCTCCAAGATTGACGAATCCATTGATGCCAACAACCGGCAACGTTTCTGGGTCATACTTCCTCGGACTCAGCGTGAAATGACTTACCTCAACACAATGCTGCACCAGTTCAGTCGGGCCATGCTGAACCAAATCATCATAGTACATTGGCGCGTTGCATATCCTGAGATCGTGGTGTTCTCTCGCTTCATCCCACCAGCTGCGCTTCGCCCCATATGGCTCCTTGTGTGTAAAGAAAGCCGCCGTGTCAGTCAAATCCCACGGTCCCCAATGCTTCCAGCCGTTCGTGAACGGCAAGAAATAGTTCACATCCGCTTGCGGATCAGGTTCCCGCCCCACGGTCCATCCCAAATTCTCATGCAAATACCGCGCGTGGCGGGGCAAGATACGCTCCGGCCCCTTTTTTCCGTATGCGGTGCAGATCACGTGGACGTTCACAGGAATTTCGCCAGGCTCACCATATCGCGGCTCTCGCCGTCCCAACGCTCTTCCTCCACGTATCGACCCTCTTCGGTGAAGCCATATGTATCCTTATAGATATGCAACATGGGCGCGTTGTCGCCATACACGCTCGCGTTCGTTTTGTGCAAACCAAGCACCTTCGCCTCCTCTAGTAGTTTGGCCACGATCTTCGTCCCGTAGCCCTGACCGCGATAGTCCGGCCCGACGCAGACCCCGAATCGGCACACATGACGTTTCCTGTCGGACTCGTAGAGTTCAATGTGACCGTAGGCGGCGGCCCGCCCATAGTCCGTCCAGAGCCAACTGCGTAGCCATTTATCCAGGGCAATCTGCGGACCCGTCCGATTCTCGAAGTACGTGAATTGGCGGTTGCCCTTCATCTCCGTTATCAGGCTTTGCAGAATCTTCGCCATGTACTCCGTTACCGGGGCGACGCTCATTCCCGATTGGTGTTTCATCTTCCCCCTTTGGTTTGCGAAACGCTATGGTCAGATGTTCCCTACTGATGAACTCCCACTTGGCTTTCGCCTGCCACTTGTCTACTTCCTGCCTCACTACTATGCGCGGACGCTTCTTGGGATTATGGCCATAGTCGTGAAAGACAATGATGCCGCCGTTGGCCATCCTGCGTGTGTACGCTGCTATGTCCTTCGGGATTCCGCTTTTCTTGTGGTCGGCGTCAATGAACACGAAGGCGAAATCGCCATCCATCTCCAGCGGCGCGAGCCACGAATTGCCCTTGATGAAGATAACATCCTTATCGTAACCTGCCGTCTTCAGGTTCTCCCTCATGAGTGGGCGGTCTATCGTGTCCACGGCGTAGCATTCGCCCTTGTCGAGTCTGGCGGGAAGCCATGCTATTAGACTGGCACCGTTTAGCACTCCCGCCTCGATTGCTGGCCCCAGTGGTGCCTGCATCGCGCAGTCATAGAGGAACCGAAGTTCGTTGGCCCTCAAACTCCCCGTTCCCTTGATCGACAAGCCCATCTCTACAGCCTTTTCCCTAGGCGTATCTTCCGGCCTCTGAAACGCTATGGCACTGTTGACCTTTCCCAGGGGAATCCACTGTGCCTTTTTCTGCCAGGCGTCCACGTACTCTATGACCACCCCCTTGGGGTCTTTCCTTTCATAGTCATGAAAGACGATGATGCCTCCGGGCTTGATACGCTTTGTGAATGCCTCGATATCTTTAGGTATTCCATTCCTGGTGTGGTCCGCATCGATGAAAGCAAAGGCCAGCAATTCCTCTGTTACATATGGTGCCTCCCAGCTGACGCCCCTGATGGCCTTCGCATCGTAGTCATAGTGTTCGATGTTGGCGCGCAGATCGGGTTGGTTCTTGATGTCTACGGCATAGCATTTGCCCCTACCCTCACGGGCCGCCGCCCAGCACACAAAGCTAGCCCCACACATGGCCCCCGCCTCTACCGCCATGCCGTCCGGTGCCTTTTCCGCCAAGTCATACAGGAATCCCATGGTTTCGGGATAGAGATTCACGCGCCCCTGTGCCGTGCGTCCCCGCTCTATGGCCGCTGTCCTGCGCGCTTCGCCCGATTCTGGCAACGGTTCCGCCGGGGGCCTAGGCGTCTTCCAACATCGGACCAGGACCTTCTTCCTGGCTTCGTCACGAAGGAATCCTAGCGTCTCAACACGCTGGAAGTCCTGTCGTAAAGCCTTCAGCTTTGAATCAGAGAAGTCTTCCAGCCATATCACCTCATCGCAGAGATCGGCAATCCATTTCTGGTAGCCACCCTTCACGTGGGGCAGTATGACCAACCCGAACACAACGTCGAAGGACTCAATTCCAGACAGCTTGGCAATTTGATGCTTTTGCTGTGGGAGTTCTAGTTCCAGGAAATCGAAGTTCCAGAATCCGAGCCAGTTGTTGATGTCATGCCACAGGCTGCAATGCTTGAAGTCTACACCCACGACCCGCTTCGCGCCGCGCCTGTACGCTTCGCGCATGTAACTACCGGTGTTGCACCCGAGGTCCAGAACGGTCTTGCCCCGGAAATCGATCTCGTCCAGCCGCATGTGATTCAAGCGATATACGCGGTTGCGCTGCCCAGGTACATTGAGTTCCGGAACAGCCTGGTAACTGACCAGGCTATCTTTGGGACCCCGCCGCCGGTGCATCAGTCTCTTTCCAAGCCGCTTTTCGTGGCTCTTGGGATCGGTGAAGTGGAACCGCCCCCAGTCCACAAACCATTTGCCGACCCACTTGAAATCGTAATCGAAGTAATCCTGGGCCTTGGCCAGTTTATCCTCGTATCCAGCAAGTCCGATCTCATACTTCTTGGCAATCCTCTTGGCCTTATCCAGGTCCGGCTTGCCATCTCCCACTGCATAATCGGTGACTTCCGCCAAGCGATCTCCCTCGCCCTGGTCATGTAGAAGAACCACCGCATAGACCCTTGGGGCGAGTCCCCGGATGGCGAAGTGATTCTGCACCCTCACCGTTTCCGTCAGCAGCGTCCGGCCCCACTTAAAGCCTTCGGGATGGGCCTTCTGTCTTGCGGCCAACGGATGGAATATCTTGAGGCACAGTCCGTCACGCCCGAACTCCTCTTTGAGCACTTCCGTCAGTTCGGGATTGTGGGCGATGTAGCAGTCCTTGCCGAAGTTCTTGTGTCCGGGTCTTGTTGGCTCCTGCTGTATCAAATCCGCCTCTACGCTCAATTCCTTATACTTCATTTGTTTCTCCTCGATGGACTGGACGTGTTGCAATTCTCCCAGAAATACCACGCGATTCTTGGTCTTCACGTCAGGAATCCTTCCCTATTCATGGCAGCTGACAAGTAATTCCGGTTTTTCATCTGGATAGAATAATCCCATCTCAATGGCCTTTTCCCACGACACGGTTCCGGCTGGTTTCCCCGTCTTCTCATGTCCTAAATGCACCAGCCATTGATCCCCCTGATAGATGTAGATCGTGATATACTTGCCGTCTTTTGATTCACGCGATAGTGGATGTTCTCGCGTCATGTCAGCAGTCCCTCCTTCGACAATCGCTTGGCCATTAGCGCCGCGCAGCCCAGGGCGTTGAGCTTGTCCCCGTCGATCACCGTGTCGTATTCGCCCTTTTGGGGCGGATCAAAGATAGGTGTCTTCTCTTCGCCTTCCTTGTGCTTCAGGTACACGCGGTAGGGATCACCCAATATCTCCATGATGCGGTCGCGCCGCTTCTGCGGCGAGGCTATCATGCTCACCACTACCCGATGACCCTGGTTTGCCAATGCCTTTGCAGTCAGCGCGACCTCTATGGCGAAATCCCTGTGTGTCGATTCCCTACGTTCGTCCTTGAACCAGTCGACCCCGAACTCCGCCGTCTTCTCCAAATTGAGTTTGGCGTAGGTGTACTGCCAGACGCCAAACCAGAAGTCGTGATCGTCAACCACGACAATGCTGGGGAATAGCGTCTGCAGATACCGACACATGGTGCTCTTGCCCGCGTTCGACCTGCCGTTGATCCAGATTATGCGTCTCGGTTCTACGACCCTGGCCCCCTCAACCATCGCTTCCTCCCATTGCTTGAAACTGCATATCTTGCGCAGGCTCGCGGCGATCGCCACCTGGGTACTGTCCGTCCAGTTTATCTCGATTATCTGCCATTTGAACGGCGTGTAGTAGTCGCACTCCCGCCCGCGCCTGGTGGCCGGATCGAAGAAATGGAACACCTTGGGGTGCCAGCCGCGCGTGATGTGGGTCGGGTCGGTATAGGCCCGCGCCGCCTTGTAATATGGCACCTTGAGATGGACTTTGCCGCCCGGTCGGAGAATCCGCCATATCTCGTCCATGCTCTCCAGGAGCGTTAGGTGCAAATGTTCTAGCACGGCCCAGGCGTTCACCCGCGAGAACGTGTTAGACGGCCACGGCCAGGGTCTTTGATTCAAGTCCCAGGCCACGTCTATCTCGGGGCGGTGCTTGTCCAGGCTGTGGTTAATCCACAACGGGAATACCCGGTTCCCCGCCCCCAGGTTCAGACGTTTGGTGTGCGCCGGGGGCCTGACATCCCACGGGTCGAGGCCCAGACGTTCCCAGAGGCTCTTCTTGTCCTCGGTCACTATAGATTCTCTCTCGGATACCCGTGAGGCGAATCATGCCCATGGCAGCCGATGTAGAAGTCCAGGGTCGCGAGATTCGTGGCGTTCCATCCCTGCGCCCACACCTTGTATTGCCGCGCCGGAACGTTGCCTATCCTGATCTGGATGGGCGCCCCGGCGGTCGCGTGCGGATTATCTACTGAGGCAATCACCATGATCTCGCTCCATCTATGCCCGTACACGGCCTCCTTCAGCGACTGGTATCCGAATATGAATCTCGGCATCCATGCCGTCGTGGTGCTCTGCTCCGCGACCATCACCCGGTGTAGATGATAGGTGCTCGTTCCCTTTGGCCCCGGATCGTCACGAGACCCTATGACCTGAATGACCGGGCCCCAGGCGTTGTTTCCGCTGACCACCCGGAAGGGATTGGTGACACCCTTGACTATGGCGTTCTTTTCGGTCGGCACCGCCGCCGACCCCCACCAGCGCTCGCGCGTTTCCAGTTCCCCCAAAACCTCCAGGACGTCATCCCGTATCTCAGTTAATATGTCCATGTCTCATTCCTTCTCCCGGAACTGCGCGCTCATCTCTCGCCACAGTTTCCGCCCCTGGTGCTTGACTACCCACGCCCTCGCGGCGGTGGCGAAGTGGTATATCCCCACGCTTCTTTTGTAGTCCCGTTTGTGAACGAAGGTGTTCCATTCGGTGCCGAACGTCCACATCCTCACCGGACATTTCCAAAGCGCCCGCATCATCGCCTGCTGGTCAGTATGCTTGAATCGCCGCCATTCCGTGTGAAAGGTTTTCAGAAGCGTTTCGGTTGCCTCGCATCGCCGCCAGGCCCACACCCCGCCTGCTATCTGGAGCCACCTGTCGCCGCCCAGGGCCTTGTTGGTGAACAGGTTCTCAGCCTCGTATTTCCTCCTCTGCGCATGGTGCACCAGCGCCGCGTCGGGCGGACTCAGTGTCACCACCATCTCCCAGCCATCGCTGAGTATGTTGAAGAAGGCGTCGAGTTTCGTCTTGACAAGCATGTCCACGTCCATGTAGAGCACGAGTTCCCACTCCGCGGGCGCAAGACTCCATATCTTCGTCTTCTGGTAGCGCGCCCTCCTGTCCCTCATGGCCGACGGGATGACTATGTCATCTGCCAGCAACCGCTTCTTGAATCCCTCTGGCACCGGCGTCGGCGACCACCTGGGCAGCGGATCCGCCGGCTTGCGGTAGTCCTTCTCGAATCCCTCACACACCAGGCATATCGGGATGCCGGGAGAATACTTGTGGATCGACGCTATCAGGTGGTATGCGCAGTCGTGCGCGTGCCTGCCGTAGGCGACGAGATAGATTCCTGCCTTTCCTGTCCAGTCGGTCACGCCATGCCCCCAATGAGATTGTGCAGCGCATCATTCCATCCTCGCCACCAGCGTTCCGGTGTATATCCTTCGACGATTGCCCTCAGACTGGTCATTTGACTAGCAATCTGGGTCTTGTTTTCAATCGCTGTCTGCAAGGCTTTCACCATTTCGTCATAGTCGCCCCTCTTGTAGTGATAAATGCCGGGCATGTTTGGCAATTCATCAAGAGCGCCTACCCCCCAAGGAATGACTACCGGCCTGCCAGAAGCTAATGCCTCCAGAACTGTCACCGGCCCGCCCTCGATCAGACTGGTGCAAAGGAAAACATCTAACCGGTGATAGAATCTGGGCAACTCAGGCCATTCGTACCATTTCGTTGGAACGGGCCAGCCCTTGCCCGACCCGATGATCTTCCATCGGTCACCGTATTCTTTGGCCAATCGCGCCACAAGCATCTCGCCCTTGCGACCGCCTGGATAGATTCTGCCCGAAAGGCCAATGACGGGCTTCTTGTGCTTCTCGAAAGGCCAGAATGTGAAATGATCCAGTTCTACCGGATGCGGGATATGCGCCGTCGATCCGCACAGCCTGAGTTCCCTGGCGTACATCGCGCTCGGCGTCACCCGCAAGTCTAAACCCCGACTTGCCGCTTCCCAGCGCCTGCGCTTCGCGCCATGCTCTGTTGGCCAGATTTCCTTGTGTGTGAACCATCCCGCCGTCGGCGTGCGATTCCATTTCGAGAACCGCCACTGGTCGTAGGGCATGAACACGTTCACAAGTGCCCGCGGATTCGGCTTCGTGGCAATACGCCAGCCGTTGCCATCTTCCAGGTGACGGGCCAGCCGCGCTATGATGGCGCTGCTGTCCTTGGCATAGTTTGGGGTGACGATGCAGACTTTCATGGTATCTGCCCCAGCGCTTCCTTCCATTCCCTGGCGTAGCGTTCCGGAGTCCTATCCACGACATATCCACGCAGTTGTTCCAGCGGGGTCTTGTCCTTCACCGCCCGCTCCAAGGCTGTCACCATCTGTCCATAATCCCCCGCCTCGTAGCGGTAAATTCCATCATCGTCGGGCAGTTCGTCAATGAATCCCACGCCATTAGGCACGACTATCGGTCTACCACAAGCCAACGCCTCTAGGACGGTGACGGGTCCCCCCTCGATGAGGGAGGTGCATAGGAACACGTTGAGCATCCGGTAGTAGTCCGGCATTTCCTTCCAGCGATAATGTTTTGTCCTGATGGGCCAGTCCTTTGCGGTCTGTATCTTGCCGGAACCGACGAACTTCCATTCCTTGCTGTGATCTTGCGCCAGTTGCCGGACCAGATGTTCGCCCTTCCTGCCGCCCCGATACACGTCGCCGCTGACTCCTATCACGGGTTTTTCGTGTTGAACTTTCCCTTTTGGTCGAAATCTGTCCAGTTCGACCGGTGGCGTCACGTTCACGGTCACGCCATGTTTCCTGAGCATCCTGGCGTACTGCTTCGCCATGGTCACGCGCAGATCCGTGTTTGCGGCGAGATGATTCCAGTGCTTGCGTTTGTACTTGTCGTTCGTGTCGTAGTGCGTGAAGAAGGCCGCGGTTTTGCCCCCCGTCCATTTCGAGAATCGCCATTTCAGGTAGGGAAAGAATATGTTAACGTGCGCACGCGGGTCCGGCCTCGTGCCGATTCCCCAACCGTTGTACTTCGCCAGATGGCAGGCCAGACGCGCCAGTATCCAGCTAGTCTTGTACTCGAAGACGACGAGATGGACTTTCACTTGACGCGTTCCCCATCATATGGGGGCAAGCCCAAGTATCCCTTGCAGCAATCCTTACAGATTTGACCGGATGGCAAAGACAAGGCTATCTGACCGAACGTATCGTGAATTATAGCGAAACCGTTGCCGCATAGTCCCGTCCACGTTCTGCCCTTGTAGTGAATTGAGGCGAATGTGCCGTCGTGATCATCCCATGAATAGTTATGAATGCCTATCTGGGGCTCATCGTCTATCTCGGCTTCCGGCACGCCCAGATGTCGCAACAGTGCCCGTTTGCCAGCCAAGTTATCGAACAGGAATGTGTGCGTGCGTGTATCCATTATCTCCTCCTTTGTTTCGCCTTCCCGAACCGGTGTTTTATGATCGGCCCGCCGTTGAACTCCCGGCTCAACAACCACATTCTCACCGGACATTGCACCAAGGCCCTTATGAGTGCCCCTTGATCCTGGCCCTGCCAGCGATTCCATTCCTTGCGCCAGACCTCGAAGAGTTTCTGTGTTCGTTCATTCCTGCGAAACCAGAACACTCCTCCGCCGACGGTGCAGACCTTAGCTCCCTCCGCCGCGTTCATCGTCTCCACCCGCTCTTCCGCGCTGCAAAAAGACAACCAGTCCGCGTTCTGCATCTTGCTCAGTATGATGATCAGGTCCCACCCGTCAGTGAGTATGTCAAACCCCAACGAGATGTCGCCGTTTATGCGCGTGTCCGCGTCCAGGTACAGGGTCGGCTCGAAGGGCGACAGTTTGTCAAGGTGAACCTTGGCCCAGCGGCCAGGTTCGCCCTTGTCCCTGAAGCGGATCGGTTCTATGTCCAGGACCTTCTCGCCAATCACCGCGACCGGCCAGTCGTGATGCTGCCTCAGAGACTTGATGGATTCGGCGGCCTCTTTCCGCGCAGGTTCTCCATAGGCGATGTAGACGACGCCCTTCACAACCCAAGCGGCCTCCCAATATAGTTGCGAAGTAGCGTGCTGATGATGCTACTGAGTACAACGTAAGCCAACCAACTATACCATGGACCTCGCAAGCCAAGAATACTAATCACCCTTCCTCCTTATCGGCTCGCGATCCAGGCCGCGGGCAGTGCCAGAATGTAGGGCTTGGTCACGTAGACGGCCTCCATGAAGGCCAGCCTCTCGTCCCTTCCGGCCTTGACGCGCTTGTGCCACTCGTCCAGTAGTGCCTGTACCCGCTCGTTCCGTTTCGCCCAGAACATCCGCGTTCGGAAATACGGAATCCGCAGGTCGTGGATCAGCTCCTCGGCTTCCTTCTTCTGATCGCTCAACGGCAAGTCCCTCAGCAGCTTGTCGTAGCTCCTCACCGGCGCGAGCACGTCCCAGCCGCTCGTCTTGAGCAGCCGGAAGGTCGGCACGATGAATTGCCTATTCGGTTTGATCGCCGGGTCCCATATCATACAATGGGCAAACGGCAGGTTCCACAACTTCCCCGTCACCATCTTCAGTTCCGCCGCCTGCACCCACGCGGGCGGGCCGGGGATCTTCCGCCTCAGCAGGATTCCCGCGTCGTCGGGTATGTCCTGGCTCTGTATGCTCGCGTCTATCGCGAAACCATCCTTGATGAGCTGCGCGGCCAATTTCTTGTTTTTGATGGTCAGCACGTCGCCGGGATAGAACAACTTCTGACGCCCGGTCTCGTCCGGAAACCTGTGGTGCCGAATCAGCTGAAGAAAGGGCATGTTCCTCCGTTCGCCCTGGTTGGTCCCGCGTTCCCAGGGCTAAGGCCAGTGGAGGAGTTTCAGCGGGCCTGGCCTACCTCTCTAGGCGATTATCTCGGTCGCTCGCGATGTGTCCACCGGTGCCGCGCGCGGGATACGTCCCTCGGCGATCACGGAGAAGCAGACGGCCGCGGTTCCAACACGCACCCTTACGCAGATGTGCGTAAAGAGATTCTGCACGTCCATCTCTTCGGTCCGTAGGTTGATGTAGTCTATGTCGTGCTCATCGCCCCCGGCTGCGGTCAGCTGCGTGATCGCCTTGAGCGCCTTTGAGCCAGTCCCATTGGCGTCCTGCGCCTGCAGAAGAGCCATATCCAGCGTGGATGTGGCCGCCATATCGCCAACGGTCAGAGTAACCTTGGCCTGGTGGAAGTTCTCCATCGACATCCAGGTCGGCGCGGTGCGGTAGGTTCCCGCGGGTGCCGCGACCGCGCAGATTTCGCCAAGAAGTCCCTCTCGTTCAGTCGGCAAGTTTGTATAACTCATGTTGTCATATCTCCTATGAAGTCGCCGCTTCTACATCGAGAACCACGAACGGCGAAACCTCGGTAACACCGTCCTTCAGGAACACGGGCGCACGCAACTTTTCCTGACCATCAACCCGGATCACGAACTTGTACGCAACCCGGTTCTGGCGGAAGACATGCTCGGCATCGCGGCTAGCCGCAACGGTGAAGTCCTGCCGGTTGCCGACGTAGTAATACTTCCAGTCGGCCAGTATCACATCGCCACGCAATCCCAGGGTTCTGGTCTTCTCGGTGAACGTCCATGGCAAACCAAGGATGGTCTGCGGCTCGCCGCCAACGGCGTCCGTGGCCCAGATGTAGTGCCCTGCGGGATCCTGCAGCGTCCGCAGCGTCTCATAGCACGAAATGTGGAAGACCCACATGCCGCGCGTCCAGGACCTCGGAAGGAAATGCCCCTTCATGCGCACAAGGTCCAGATATGTGATCGTCCCCGCCGTCTGCCGCGCCTGCACAAAGGTGCCGGGTGCCATGATGACGCCCTGTGGCTGACCCACCGCCGTTCCATCCAGAAAGGCCTCGTCCCGATAGAATGTCACGGCCTCCCGGAATAACCCCCGAAGCAGCGTATCCAGGCTTATGGGCGAATCGGCCAGAAGGGCCTCTTTCACTTCGGTGTAGCCTGACGCCTCATGCGCAACCAATTCGATCTGCGTGAAGGCGGGTTCGGTCTCGCCCTTTTGCGTGCCGGTTTCCACCCAGTGCATGACAACGCCGCCGAAGAAGTTGGAACGTCCTGGCGTCGAGCCGGTCGTGTCCAGACCGGGTACGGGAAGTGTCCGCGTGGTCATGGGAATGACGTCGGCCCTGGGCATCACGATCTCGTCTTCGGGATCGATGCGGATGAAATCATTGCTGATTCCAGGTGGAACCGTGAAGCCACCGGCAGCGCCGGTCTGGTCGCCCAGAACCTTGACCTCGTCCTTCGCCTCGTACTGGTACTCTACCCACTGCGAGCCCATGTTCTTTAGGGTGTTCCGGTCGTTGTTTGCGACAGCGACCCAGAATGCACCCCGATCCCGCGGACTCCAGACCTTGACTGGCACGGAGTCGCTCGTCCTGGTCGTGAATCCGCCCAACGGTTCAGTCCTGGCCTTTTCCATGCCCTGTATGGCCTTAACAACCGCTTGCGCCGTCGCGTCCGCACTCTGATTGGCCAGAAGAACCAACGTCTCGGCATTCATCTGGATAGGCTGTTGCCCCACGATCCAAGTCTTCACCTTGCCCTCATCAGGATCAACGTGTCGGGCCTCTCCGGTCTTCTGTCCATCCTCATCCACCTCATAGGCCGCGAATTGGCCTGCGAGGGGAAATACTTCCATTTTCATCTCTCTGTCTCCTGTCTTGTCTCTCTTTCGTTTCGGTTTGGCCTTGACTATCTCTTTGCTCGCGCCCGCCGTGGACGCCCCCGCGTCCACCTTTGGCAGCAGCGCCTTGAGCGCCGGTCCCGCCTCGGCCTTGTATGTCTTCAGGGCCACGATTCGATTCCGTGGCTCCGCTGGCATCGGTGTCATGCTGGCCTCGATGATGGGCCAGCGGATTATCTCGCCCTCCTCCGTCACCTTCCTCAAGTGTGATGCTGTTGCGCTCGACCAGCCCAGTTTGCCCGCTGTGGCCAGGTCATAGATCATCTTTTCGTAGTCATCGGCCATATTCAGGACGGTCTCGGCGAACTTGCCATAGTCCGTTTCCTTCACGGAGATAGGCCGGAAAAGATGGTCGGCTTCCTTCTCGTAACCCTCGGCAACCACAAGGCCGTGATGGAACATGCAGTCCGCCCCGTCGCCCCCGCGCGCGCCCAGGTATGTGCGTGGGCTGAACCATTCCTTCTCCAGGTCCCGGTGGTCAATATCGCCATATTGGATCAGTGAGCCGCCCACACGCCCATTGCCCAACGCCTTGAGAGGCCCCCCGAAGGCGACCAGGGATTCCTCTGTCAACTCGCCAATCTCGTCTTCCGGTGGCTCGCTAGGTGTTTCCGGCGCCGTTTCCACGGCCTTCTCCTCAATCACTGGCTCTTCTAACGATTTCTCCGGCTCCTTGAGCACCCACTTACCATCCTCTACTTTGTAGAGTTTCTTGAATTGACTTATTGCAACGGCCCACGGGTTCTCGGCGCCCGTTATCGCGTCCGCCCACTCGGCGATCTTGTTCGCCTGGCCCAACGTCACGGGCGGATCAATTCCCCTTATCGCCGGATTCACGTCTTCCATGCTCGCGTATGGCATATGTCACCCCTCTATCTCAATCGATCCCTCGTTGATCAACTGGTCGCGGAACCACAGCAGTTCCTCCGGTGTGTATACCGTGCCCAGATACCGCTTGAGGAAACGGATCAATCCGCTCTGTTCCATCCCGGTTCTTTTGAGGTTCTGCGTGAGCACAGCACGTACCCTGTTCAATTCTCTATTCTGCCAAGCCGTCTCGGTCAATCTGATTATGGGCATGAATGCTCCTAGTTCACGGAAATCTGATAGATTTGAGCGGCGGTGACATCACAACCCCACAAGCACCGGCCATCCCAGGTCAGCCCAGTAGGTCCTGTCCCGGGAGAGGCGAACTGCGTGACAACCCTTCCTGTCCATGGATCGATCTTATAGATTTGGTCGACCGGAGTGCCATCAGAGTTCCACAGGAAGGCTCCGTCCCAGGCGAGGCCATATGGAGTAGCTGCCGGACTCGCGAATTGCCGTTTCACTATGCCTGTCCATGGATCGATCTTATAGATTTG
>Ga0307379_10001596_pt1 | contig 35477 bp, 30 predicted proteins | sample UN2MG_FD_202237 | JGI IMG/M metagenome (GOLD analysis project Ga0307379, IMG submission 202237) | Soil microbial communities from Risofladan, Vaasa, Finland - UN-2 | ecosystem: Environmental > Terrestrial > Soil > Coastal area > Acid sulfate soil | place: Finland: Risofladan, Vaasa | collected...
CGCGGCGAGTCACACGACTCGCCGCGCGCCGGTTGACGGCATGAGACCCCTGCCAACAGCGCTGGCGGCGGCCGCGATCGCGGTTGCCGTGGTTTTGCCGGTGCGCGCTCAGCCCTCCGCCCACACCATCGCCGACGTCCCCTTCGTCAAGCAGGAGCCGCGGTGGTGCGGGCCGGCGGCGCTGGAGAGCGTGCTGCGCTACCACGGTCTGCAGGTCACGCAGCGGGAGATCGCGGACGAGATCGCTCTGCCCGACGGGCGCGTGCTCAACCTTGACCTCAAGCTCTACGCGCGCCGCCGGGGGCTGCGGGCGGAGTCTGCCCGCGGCAGCTGCGACCGCCTGCGGCTATGGATCGCGCGCGACGTGCCGGTCATCTGCCAGGTGCGGGTGGGCGCTCCGGGCGCGCGCCGGAATCACTTCGTCGTCGCCTACGGCTACGACGAGCGCAGATCGTGCTTCATCGCCCACACCGGCGAACGCGCTGCGCAGGAGATCCCTTACCTCGATTTCGCGCGCATCTGGGGCGACGGCGACAACTGGATGCTGGTCATCCGCCCGCGCCCACCACGGCCGTCGCCGGCGCACGAGCCCGCCGGATGACGAGCCTGCGCGCGGCGCTGGCGCTGCTGGCGGTGGTGCTCGTCGGCTGCCGCAGTGACGTGCGAGAGGTGCGGCTCGACCTGACCCAGGCGGCGCGTCTGCTGCGCGCCTACGGGTCGGCGGCCAGCGCGCGAGCGAGCGGCCCCGCGCCCCCCGAGGTCGCACGCCTCTCGCCCGAACGCCTCAACGATCTCGGCGTCATGCTGGAGCGCCGCGGCATGTTGGAGCGCGCGCAAGAGCACTACCGGCTGGCGGTCGAGCACAAGCCCGGCTTCGCCCGCGCCTGGGTCAACCTCGGCAACGTCGCGCGCGAGCAGGGCCGCGCCGAGGAGGCGCTGGCACACTACCGCCGCGCCATACGGGAGGACCCGGAGCTCTTCGAGGCGATCAACAACTTCGCCGACCTGTGCGCCGACACGGGCCGCTGCGTGGAGCAGGCGCTCGCCCTCCTGACCGCCGCCCTGGAGAAGCATCCCGCCGAGGAGAGCGCGGGCCGCGACACGCTGGGCAGGTTGCTGCTGCGCAGCGGGCGACCCGCGGAAGCGGCGCAGGCCTTTCGCGCCGCGCTCGGACGGGGGGACCCGCGCGAGCGGGCGTTTATGGCCGAGGTCTTGCAGCACTTGGCGCAGGCCTATCGAGCGCTGGGGGACCAAGATGCGGCGCGCAGCGCGGAGCTGCGAGCGGCGGCGCTGGAGCAATCGGTAAAGGCGCACCGCCCCGCCCCCGCGCCCGCACCCTCGCCCTAACGCGGCCGGCGCCGAGGCGACCCGCCGCTACCCGTCTCCATACGGGGACAGGTACTGCTTCCAGTGGGGGTTCTTGAGGGCGGCGAGGAACTTGGTGTAGCTGATGTAGGGAATGAACTTGGGCCGGCGCGGTTTGCGCACCAGCTTCATGCCCGCCTGGTGGGGGGTGTGGTTGCCCTTGAGGCTGTTGCACTTGGTGCAGCAGCATACCAAGTTGTCCCAATCGGTGTGGCCGCCTTGGTCCTTGGGGATGACGTGGTCGAGGGTCAGCGCCACCTTCCGGGCGCCGCAGTACTGGCAGGCGTGACCGTCGCGCGCGAAGATGCTCTTGCGCGTGACGTGGAGCCGCGGCAGCGGCCGCCGTACGTAGTGATGCAGCCGCACTACCGTCGGCATCGGCAGCATCACGCGCTCCGAATGGTATTGCTTGGAGTCGGTCTCGACCGTCTCCGCCTTGCCCAGGAACAGCAGGTTTATGGCGCGCCGAACATTGGCGATATTCAGCGGCTGGTAGTTGTTGTTCAGTACCAGAACTTCGTCCGCATGGTTGTGCATGGCTCGACCCGACCCGGCGAATAAGAAAGCCCGCTCGAGAATCCACCGAGCGGGCCGTGCGTGATGGCTAGCAGTTCCCCTTGAAGGCGAAATAGGAATCCCATACCAGCACTTGCCGCAGCCGCTCGCGGCTCATGCTCACGGCCCCCGACCCGACGTCAACTGGCGTCACGTGCGACCTCCGGCAGCAGCCCTCTTGAAGAAGATATTACCCGACGAAACTCCCCTTGTCAACCCTCACCCGCCGCGCGCCGGCGTACGAGGGGAAGCAGCACCCCCACAGCACCCGCTCTTGCTTGACGGAGGGCCGTGGTTGTTGGACAATCCTCGAGAAGTCGGATCCATCGTGTCCCGAGTTGGCACTCCGGGATGCCGTGATGTGGGCCGAGAACAGACTGCTGGAAATCAAGCAGGCCTTCGAGGAGACATACCAGACGTACCCTTGGCGCACGGACCGGAGCTAGTCGAGTGCCCGACCGAGCGCGCAGGCACCATTCCCGCACCCCCAATGACCTGCATGGCTGGCATCGCAGATCAACGTGACAGTTTCCGCGCCCGTTTCCCTGCCAGGCGGATATTCGACGAGGTTGCGACTATCCGGGCAGTCTCTACCGCAGCAGCCGGATGAACTCGTCGTCGCCGAGCTCGGCGGTGCGCAGGAGGTCATGCAGCAAACCGCGACCAACGGGATTGTGGAGTGGAACGGAAAGCGAGACGAGTGAACCGGCTTTGGTCAAGACGACGTGGCTGCCCCGCTGTCTGGCGCGTTTCTATCCAGCGCATTCCAAGGCTCGTACCACGCGATCCCCACTGACCTGCGGCAGCCTGGTCACGAAGCGGCGACCTCGAGTTCTCGCAGCGGCACGGTGAGCGGCAGGCCCTGCTCCTTGCGCGCCTCCAGACACAGCTCGATGGCCTCGCGCAGGTTCTCCAGGGCATCCTGCTCGGTCAAGCCCTCGCTCATGCAGCCGGGAATCTCGGGGCACGCCGCGATGTACCCGCCGTCTATCTCGTCCGGTCGAATGGCTACGTGCAGTTTCATGCGCACCTTCCGCAACGATTCTACCATACCCCTCGCCGCTGGTAAACAGGGAGTACCGACCGGGATGCGCCCGGCTTGCGAGTCACACTTCTACGCGGCGCACGACTCGCTTCCCCGCCAGCCGCACGTAGGGCGGCAGCGGCCCGCCGATGAGCGGCCGCGCGTAGTCGAGGAAGGCGGCGGTGACATCATTCCCGCGCTGGTTGATGAACTCCCGCGGCACCACCTTCTCGGCGTTGGCAACCTCCTCCAGCGGCGCCAGGCCGGTGGTCACGCGATATGGCGAGTTCGATTCGCGCACCAGCGTGATCATCTGCCCGCTCATCCCCTCGACCGCGGCCATCACCGCCTGCTCCCCCACCCGGTAGGCCTCCTCCTCATCCACCGCCGAGGCGGCAAGGGCCGACATGCGCTGGACGGTGCCGGGCTTGTCGAAGCGCGCCTTGAGGCCGAGGTTGGCGGCGATGGCGTCGCACAGGAAATCAGCCACTCCGCCGAGCTGTTTGTGGCCGAAGCTGTCGGTGTCCACCGCGCGCGCGGAGGCGACCAGGGTCTCCCCTTTTTCGTCCTTCAGGCCCTCGCACACCGCGACCACGCAGTACCCCAGGCGGTCGAACGTCGCCTTGACGTCCTGCAGGAACCACTCCCGGTTCAAGGGGCGCTCGGGCAGGTAGATGAGATGCGGGGCGTCGTCGGGGCCCTCCCTGGCGAGGGCGGTGGAGGCGGTGATCCAGCCGGTGTTGCGCCCCATGGTCTCGATCAGCTTGACGTTGTCCACCACGCCGATGGCCTCGGTGTCGCGGCCGGCGTCGCGGGTGGCGATGGCGTTGAAGCGCGCGACGCTGCCGTAGCCCGGGCAGTGGTCGGTGAAGGCGAGGTCGTTGTCCACCGTCTTGGGCACGGCGATGGCGCGCAGCTCGTAGCCGGACGCGTGGGCGAGCCGGGCGACGTGGTGGCAGGTGTCGGCGGAGTCGTTGCCGCCGTTGTAGATGAAATAGCGAACTTGGTGCGCCTGCAAGACCTTGAGGATGCGCTCGTAGTCGGCGGCCTTGAGCTTGGTGCGGCAGGCGCCGAGGGCGGCGCTGGGGGTGCGGCGCAGGCCCTCGATGGTCTCGGACTTCTCGGCGCGCAGGTCAATGAGGTCTTCCTTGAGCACGCCCTCGATGCCGTGCACCATGCCGTAGATGCCCTGGATGGCCGGGGACTTCAAGGCCGCCTGGATGACTCCGGCGAGGCTGCTGTTGATGACCGCCGTCGGCCCCCCCGACTGGCCGACGATGAGATTGCCTTTGAGTTGGGGCATGATGGTTGCCTCCTCCGTTGCGTCTTTACGCCCGCCGGCGCGGTCATCAAACGGTGTCGCCATCACACGCGTGGTAGGGTATTGTATGATTATCGGATTGTGGCATAATGTACAGGTGCAGGCGTGCGCGGGAACTCTCTCAGGTCGTTCGCAAGGACGGCAGCCCTAAGCGGGTGGGATCCTGAGACCCGGAGCCTGCATTCTTTCCATCACGAGCGGTATGTTCCGACCCATTCGAATGCCGCTTCGCCCTTCAGCACGTCGTCCACCTCGCGCGGCCAGAACTTGAGGCCGTACCCCAAGTATCGCCCTTCCCGATGGTACACCACAGGCTTCGGCATCCTCGCGTAGCGGTCTTCCGTGAAGCCGTGTTGTGTACGTTGAACCGCGTAGTAGAAGCTGCTCGCTACCGCGTCGGCGATCTCGGCCACGTAGGGCAGGCGCTGCTCGTGTTTCAGGTCCCGAAAGTGAAGCGGCTTCTTGTCCGGCTTGCCCAGTTGCCTCCGCGCCCGGTCCACTAACTTGACTACCTGGAGGTCTCTCGCTTTGCGCGTGACCACCGCTGCCAGCACAAACCAGTCGGAGCTTCCCCGGCCGAACGAAAAGCCTTCGTCGCCGGATTCGTCAACATAGACGACGAACGTGTGGTTCATGCCGCGGTCCTACCCCAGCCACTTGGTGAGGGCGTCGAGGTCCTGATCGCGCTTGCTCATGAGCAGCTCGACCGCCTGCTCCGCGGGAGTCTGCTCGTGCACGATGTCGTTGATCGCGAGCGCCACCGCCAGCGGATCGTCGGGCCCGGGGTAGGTAACGTTGCGGCCGACGAGCGCGCCGCGGATGCTGGCGCCGGCGCGAATGCCCGTCGCGAACTCCTGCAGCGTCCCCGTGGGGTCGCCGCGCGACTCCCCGCCGAGCATGAGGATGGGGCAGGTGGCGGAGCGGGCGACGCGCTCGAACTCGTCGCAGTAGGGGATCTTGAGCCAGGTCAGGCGCGAGGTCTCGCCCAAGGCGGTGGCGACGCCGACCGCCTTGACCAGGGCGTCGGCGTTCTTCTGGATCTTCCACTTGCCGTCCTCGTTTTGGACCAGCAGCGCCTCGATGAAGATGGGGATTCCCAGCGCCACGCACGCGTTGACCGCGTTCGCGGTGTAGTCGAGGCAGAGGTTGGAGTTGGGATCATCGAGGGCGAGGCGGAACATGACCTTGGCGCCGTCGAGGTTGAGGGCGGCGATGCTCTCGGCGCTGAAGCAGGTGTAGCGGTCATCCAGCTCCCACGCGCTGCCCGCCAGCCCGGAGCGGTTCATCGAGCCCAGGATGACGCGCTCGTCGAGGAAGCTGGGGCCGCCCTGCTCCTGCACCAGGTAGTCCACGATCAGCAGGTCCTCGATGATGTCGGTGGTGCCCATGACGCCGTCCACGCCGGGGCTGGCCACCACGCGCAGCACGCGCCCCAGGTACTCCTGGCGGTTGGCCATGCGCACCGGCTCGTCGCCGTAGCTGTTGACCATGCGCGCGGGGTGGTCGGCGGCGAGGATGGTGAGCTTGCCGTCAATCGTCAGCGACAGCCGCCGCTTGCGCGCCCGCGCCGCCGCCAGGATGACGTCGGGGCGCTCCACCCGCACCTCGGTGATCTCGTCGAAGATGTCGCGCGGGAAGAACTTCTCGTAATCGAACTGGTAGCCCTTGACGCTGTATGCCATGTTATACCTCCGAACGCGGTTGGCAGGCGAGACGCCTGCCCTACCATGTCTTGTGCATCCGCGTTGATCCGCGGCTACTTCTTCTGCTTCAGCACTTCGCGCGCGGCGGCGACGATGGCGCCGGCGCAGCAGCCGAACGCCTCCAGCAGTTCCTCCGGCTCGCCCGATTCGCCGAAGCGGTCTTGAATGCCCACCAGGCGCATCGGCACCGGGCACTCGGCCGCCGCTACCTCCGCCACCGCGCTGCCGAAGCCGCCCATCACCTGGTGCTCCTCGGCGGTGACGATGGCGCCGGTCTCGGCCGCGGCCCGGGCGATGGCGGCGCGGTCAATCGGCTTGACCGTGTGCAGGTTGATGACGCGCGCGCTGACCTGGTCCTCCTGCTGGAGGGTCTCGGCGGCCTTGAGCGCCTCGCTCACCATGTAGCCGCAGGCGATGATGCTGAGGTCGTCGCCGGGGCGGAAGGTCTCGGCCCGGCCCAGGGTGAACGGGGTCTGCTCCTCGGTGATGACGGGGATGGGCTCGCGCCCGAAACGGACGTACGCCGGGCCGTGCATGGCGCCGATGGCGACGGTCGCCTTGCGCGTTTCCAGCGCGTCGCACGGCACCACCACCGTCATATTGGGCAGGCAGCGCATGAGGGCGATGTCCTCCAGCGCCTGGTGGGTGGCGCCGTCGGGACCGACCGAGATGCCGCCGTGGGCGCCGCCGAGCTTGACGTTGAGGTTGGCATAGCAGACGGTGGTGCGCACCTGGTCCCACGCGCGGCCGCTGACGAACACGCCGTAGGTGCAGACGAAGGGCACCTTGCCGGCCAGGCTCAGCCCGGCCGCGATGTTGACCATGTTGGCCTCGGCGATGCCGGTGCTGAAGAAGCGCCCGGGGAACTTCTCCTGGAACCAGTTGGCGCGGGTGGAGGCCGTCAGATCGGCCCCCAGCACCACCACTCGCTCGTCCGCCTGCCCCAGGTCCACCAGCCCCAAGCCGTAGCCGTCTCGCGAAGGTTTCATCTCCGGCATGTCAAATCGCTCCCCTATCCGTCCGCCTTTTCGAGCTGCTCCGCACTGGGGCGCATCTCCAGCTCCCGCAGCGCCAGCGCCAACTGCTCGTCATTGGGCGGGATGCCGTGCCATTCCGCCTTGTTCTCCATGAAGCTGATGCCCTTGCCCTTGACGGTGTGGGCGATGATGACCGTCGGCGCGCCGCAGTTGCACTCCGCCTGGTCGAGGGCCTCCATCAGCTGCTCCAGGTTGTGGCCGTCGCACTCGATGACGTTCCAGCCGAAGGCCGCCCACTTCTCGCCGTAGGGTTCCAGGCGCATGACCTTCTCGGTGTCGCCGTCAATCTGCAGGCGGTTGCGATCCACGATCCCGCACAGGTTGTCGAGGTTATAGTGGGCGGCCGACATCGCCGCCTCCCAGACTTGCCCCTCGTCGGTCTCGCCATCGCCCATGAGGCAGTAAACGCGGAAGCCCTTGTTATCCAGCTTGGCGGCGAGGGCCATGCCGATGCCGATGCTCAACCCCTGCCCGAGCGACCCGCTGGAGGTCTCCAGGCCCGGCAGCTTGAGCATGTGCGGGTGCCCCTGCAGGCGCGACCCCAGTTTGCGCAGCGTCGTCAGCTCCTCGACCGGCAGGTAGCCCGCGTGCGCCATGACGGTGTAGAGCGCCGGGCACACGTGCCCCTTGGACAGCAGGAAGCGGTCGCGCTCCTCCCACTGGGGGTCGTTCGGATCGTGGCGCAGCTTGTAGAAGTAAAACGCCGCCAGGATCTCCACCGATGACAGGCTGCCGCCGGAGTGTCCGGAGCCCGCCGCGTGCAGCGACACCAGGAGGTCCTTGCGCAGGCGCCGGCAGCGGTCGGCAAGCTCGGCGATATCGGGGTGGGGGGGGCTTCCACTCATGTCACTCAGCCTCGTCCTCGTTGGGCATCGTATTCGGGCGCAGAGGCACGCCATGCACTGCCCCTACCGTGATCCGCGGCGGCGGCTTGACCTTCGTTCGGCGGGCGGCGTCGTCTACCCCTGTCCCAGCCGCGCCCACGCCTCGCGCAGGACGCGCTTGGCGTTGGCGATCACCAGCTCCGGCTGCTCCCCGGGCAGGGGCTTGACCTCGAAGCTGACGACGGGGCGGCTGGTGGGGACGTTCTTCTTGAAGTAGCCTGCGTAAATGAGCGCCTCGATGAACCTGGCGACCTCGGGGATGTCGTTTTCGCCGCCGGGCAGCCCGAATCGCGGGTGCTGATCCCCGTAGGCCGGGTGCGCTTTCTCGCTGGTGAAGCAGTTGCCGATGTGGACGTGGATGAGGTGGTCTATGGCGGCGATGACCATGTCGTGGGGGGTCTCCCCCAGCAGCGGCTGGTGGCTGAGGTCAATGGTGAGGCCGAAGTTGCTGTAGTGCTGCTTGACCGCCGTCGCCACCTGCGCGGCGAGCGGGGTGGAGCCGATCAGGCAGCGCTTGTCAACGGCCCGGTCGAAGGTCTCCAGCGAGACCGCGAGCTGGTAGTCCTCGCCCTTCTCCTGCGCGTAGGCGCAGAGCTGGCCGAGCGAGTCCACCAGCAACTCGACCGCGCGCTCGCGGCCCGCGTCCCCCGGATCGGGGCCGCTGAGCACCGCCAGGATGCGCGCGCCCAACTCGTAGGCCATATCCACCGAGAGCTTGCACTCGTCAACCGCCTGCTTGCGCTTCGCGTCCTGCGGGTCGTTGAGGCTCAGCTTGCGCCCCAGCAGCGGCGGCTGGCCGGCGAAGATGACGTCCACGTGGGCGGTGTCCAGCATCTGCCGCGCCTGGCGACGCATCGCGGGGTCATTGATGCGCGTGACCTCGACGGCGGTGAAGAAATCATCGCGCAGGATGTGCCCCAGGCTCTCCAGCACCACCGGCCCTTCGCCCGTGGCCGCGTCGGGATAGGCCATAGGGTGGATGATGCCGACGTGGCACAGGGATTCGATGGGGTCAATCATGGCTAGCCCTCCAGTTGATGCACCCACGCGTGGTCGGGGTCGTCGCGCGGGCGCATGACGCGCTCCGGTCCTGCCAGCATCCACAGGTAATAGACCCGATACCCGGGCGCGGCGGCGACGGGATGGTACCCCTTCGGGATAACCACCGCGTCCCCGTCGCGGATCGCATAGACCTCGTCGAGGTCGCCGTCGCCGCTGTAGATGCGCTGAATGCCGAACCCCTGCGCGGGGTGCATGCGGAAGTAGTAGATCTCCTCCAGCTTGACCTCGTCCGGCGAGGCCGCCTGGTCGTGCTTGTGTGGGGGATAGCTCGACCAGCACCCCGGCTCACTATAAGTTTCGCCCACCAGCAGACGCCGGGCCGCCACGTTGGCGCCGACGATGTCCTGCACCTCGCGCCGCCAGTTGCCGGCGCCGACCGCGCGCGCGCGCACGTCCTCGGGGCGGATGACCTGCGCCTTGCCCGCCGGTCGTTGGGAGGGCGACCCGCCGGCGTCGCTCACCGCCTTGCACACGGCGACCTGCGCGCCACCCGCGCGCGCCCGTACCACGAAGCTCCGCTGCGGCGGCAGATAGACCGCGGTTGCCTTGCCATCGAAGACGTCGGCGCGCGTCCCCAGGTTCTCCCAGGCGTCGCCTTCGCTGGCGATGTCGCAACGCCCGCCGAGGATGACCAGCGCCGCCTCACAGTCGCCGGTCGCGCCCTGCCACTCCTCGCCGGCAGCCAGGCGCGCGAGGTCGAACTCGAGGTATTCCAGGTGGGCCTGAGCGCGCGAGATGATGGTGGCACAGCCCGACTGCGGGGGAACGCGATACAACAGATTCAACGGAGCCTCCATGCACAGTGACCCAAGCGCTCACGGCCGGCCGAGTGGCCGACCGCCGTATGCTACCATAGCGCAAAACCGGTGTCAACCGAAGGCGCAAGCGGGCCTCGCGCGATAACGCGGCGTCGGCGCAGGATGAGTGGAGCGCGGTCACGGGCGCGGCCCGGCTGGCGCGAACAACCCGCCGCCCGGGGCAAAGGCGTCCGGCAGGGCCGGGGGCAGCGTCCGCAGAACAGTGCGGCGGAGGTGGCGCGATGAAGGTCGGCGACGTGATGACCAAGGACGTGGTGACGGTGTCCGAAGAGGTCGAGGTGAGCGAGGCGGTGCGCCTCATGCGCGAGCGCGACATCTCCGCGCTGCCGGTGGTGGACCGGTCGGGCCGCTTGACGGGAATCGTCTCCGAGGGCGACCTCATCCGTGAGCTGCTGCCGCGCTACACGGAGCTGTTCGAGGAGGAGCGCTACCGCGTGGACGCGGAGTACACGGAGCAGCGCGCGTCGGCGCTGTGCCACCGCCCGGTGGGCGAGATCATGACCCGCGGCGTCTTCACCATCCGCGCCGATGCTCCTCTGCTCAAGGGCGCCGCCATGCTGCAGCTCAAGCACATCAAGCGCCTGGTCGTGGTCAGCGATGGCGAGATCGTCGGCTTACTCAGCCGTCGTGACATCTGCAACGGCCTGCTGGCTGAGCCGCACTGAGTACCGCGGACGGCCTGCTCCCGGGCTCACGAGCGTCGGTGATCGGCGCCCCACGACCGCCTTGACGTTGGAGCGCCTGTGTCAACGCACAGTCATCATCCCCGCCTCGACGACCGGCGTCTCGGTACCCGCCAGTGCCACCCGGGCCAGGACGTAATAGCGCCCCGGTACCAGGTAGTCAGGGAGTATGGCGCTGAACTCCTGCCGATAGTGGTAGCGGGGACGATTGGCGGGCGCCGCCAGCCCGAAAAGCAGCGGAGCCGAACGCATTACCAGCCGCTGGCGGGCGATCTCGGGATCGGCGACCGGGGTCTCAACGATGTCGCGGCGGGCGAACGCGACGGTCAGCATGCCCTCGGATTGCGTCGTCCCGCTCCAGCGGATGGCGGCGGCCACCGGGAAAGGCTTCCTGCGTTCGACTTCCCGCGGCACCGCCACCTCCAGCAGCACGCCGGCGCCGTCCGGGAGTTCCAGCAGCGGTCTCGACCCCGGGGCGTCCGCGGCCTGCGCAATACCGGGCGCAAGAACCATCCGGCTGAGCGGGGGGTCCTTCAGCAGCACGTAGCCGGGCGGGGCCGCCTCGACCTCTACGCTCGTGTAGAGGGGCCGCTGGGGATCGAGCCGCGCGCGTATGGTGCGGGCCAGCCATGCCGGCCGCTCATGGACCGGCACCTTCTTCGACCGCACCGCGACCTCGCGTATCGCCGGTTCCAGCCGCGCCTGGTACCACGGCATCACCGCCAGCCCGGTGCTGATCAGCACCGGCGCCGGCCCGTGGTCGAGCGCGTAGTAGTGGTAGAGATAGGACGCATTGGGCGCATCGGCTTGGAGCACCAGCACCGCATCGGATGGCACTCCCCTGAGCGCGACCGCGGCGGTGTCGAATGACACATACTCCCGGCTGCGATCAACCGCCTCCCAGTTCCTCACGACCAGGCTCGCCGGCAAGCCCGCGGCCGCCGCCCACGCGACCACGGACACGGCGCGCGCTGCGTTCGCGCGGAGCCCGCGCCGAGCAATCGCACTCGCGCCATGCGCCAGCCCCCATCCGCACCAGGCGCTGATGACGATGAGGGCCGGCAGGTAGAAGATGTCCTTGTCCGGCACACCGTAGAACGACGCCCAGATGACGATGGCGACGAAGCTCGCCGCCAGCGAGATGCCAAGAGGACGATGGCGGGGCGAGCGCACCATGCCGGCCATCCCCACCAGCGCCAGTGCCAGCCCCACCAGACTCAACTGCTGGTGCAACTTGATTAGCGATGACTGCGTATGAGCCCAAGCGTTGGCCGCGGTATCAAGAAAAGCATAACCCGCGTAGTAGCTGCCGATGACGTGTTCCAGAAAGCTCCGCAGCCCGGCGCTGGTATTGCCCCAGTCAATGGGCGGATGGTGCGCCGAGCGATAAGGCAGCCACCCGTACAGCAGCAGCGGCAGCAGACCCCATCCCACGGTCCTGGCCAGCCCCAGCACCCTCACCGGCCTGGTCGCCACCAGCGCCCATAGCAGCACCGGCATGATGAAGAAAGCCGAGGTGCGATGATGGGTCAGCGCCAGACCGCAGCAGAACGCGAGCTGGTTGAGCCGCCGCGGCGTGCGCTGCTCCAGCCAGCGCACGAACATCGCCAGCACCAGGCACACCAGCAACACGTGAAGCGCATAGACCTCCACCTGGTTGGCCTGGGGCCACACCCACCAGTTGAGCCCCAGCACCAGCCCGCCCAGCACCCCCGCCGCCCCGCTGCCAGTGAGCGCGATCAGCATCCAGCACAGGAGCCCCCCGCCCGCCGCCGCTGACACCGCGCTGAAGAAGGCGATGCGGCGCGCCGGCTCGCCCAGGGGAAGCAGGTCGAATAGCTTGCCCACTATCAGGTACAGGGGATAACCCGTGGGGTGGGCGACGCCCATGGTGTGCACCGCGGTCGCCAGTTCGCCGGAATCGGGGTCGGTGATCGTGGGCGCGAGCGTCAGCCAGTAGCAGATGAGCAGCATCACCGCGACCGCGACCGGGAGGCCGACCCGCAGGGCCAACCGCCGCCGGCCGGGGGAGCCCCGGACACTGGCAGACAGCACGCGCAGGGATCTCACCCGCCTATTCTGCCACAGCCCTGCCCAGCCGGTCAATGGCGCACGAGGCGCGGGTGACCCCGGAGAAATGCTACGGCTGCGCGCCGCCGACTAGACGCTCCTGGCGGCCGGCGACGGCGCCGGGGGGCGCGGGCTTCTCGCGGAAGCGCGCGGTGAGGCGGAAGGGGACGTCGGAGAGTTCGCCCAGATGGTGAGGGCAGACGGCGATCCACTCGCCGGGGAAGTAGACGATGGGGCGGGCGGGGACATAGTGGTTGGCCTCGCCCCCGGCGGCGGCGGCGTTGATGGTGATCTGGTACCCCCCGTCGAGGGTGACGCGGCCAATGCTGCCGCCGCAGATGGCGTGAGGCGCGGCGTGGCACCAGAACACGAACTCGTCGAGCAGCACCACCTTGCCTGCGGGCACCTCGTAGACGGGATAGGTGTCCCCACGCCGCGGCAGGTGCACCGAGACCTCCGCGTACCAGGTGAGGTCCACGCCCTCGCCTTCCTCGTCCAGGAGCGGGTAGCGATAGAGGGTCAGATCGCGCGTAAGGGAGCGGTTGAACTCCAGGTCTGGGGTCAGCATGAGGTCTCCTTCTCGACTGCCGTCTATCCCGTCGGCGCCGGGGCGGGCAGCTCGGCATTGATCTTGCCGGCCAGCGCCTGCCAGTCGCCGCGCAAGATGCCAATGCGGCCGCGGATGGTCGCGGTCTTCTCGGGTTCGATGAGCTCAGCGACGAGCGGGACAAGATGCATGCATGCGTTCCCGGGGAAGGGCCCGATATGGCGACAGGGCGCATCCCACGCCTGGAAAAAGAGCAAGCTTCCATCCGCAGACCGCGCGGCGCAGGCGTGGGCGTCGGTGCGAGGGCTGAGAGTCCACTCGTACTCTCCCACCGCGTCGGCATCGGGGTGAGCAGGGCACGGATGCATGGCGACCCAGCCTTCGGCGGTGAGGGCCTTCAGGCCGTGGGGGGTCACCTTCTCGTACCAGTAGCGGCCCTGCAGGCCGCGGTCGAGCGGGACCGAGGGGATGAAGTCGCGATTGCACCACCCGGGCGCGCCCGGCAGGTGATTGACCGCCGCGCAGAAGTCGGCAGTCACGCTCGACAGCACCCGCGGCGAGGTGTTGATGAACTCGATATCAACCCGGATCTCGGCCTCGCCGCACTCGATACCGACCACCACGCGCACCAGTGGCGACGGCGCGAACTCGCCCCGCGCGCCGGCAAGCGTGAACGCCCATTCGCCGGGAACCGTATGGCTCGGTGCCACCAGCGTCGAGCCTGCGGAAACGATCCTCTCCGGCAGGAGCACGCGAAACGCTGGCGCCGCCCGCTTGCCGAGAACAAGGTCGAAATCGGAGCATCCCGGGGTCTGCTGGATGAGCTTCATCGCCTCCCTCGCCACGGCGCACGACTGCGCTCGCCGATGCGTCATCGTACTGCGCCCATGCGCCCCCGTCAAGCGGCTCCGCCCCGGGGAGTGTAACCGCAACAAGCGGGGATGCGCTCCGCTGAACGTGGAACCCCGACTGGTCGGGGGCACTACCCGCCGGCATAGCCGCCGGCGTGTCCTCGCTGCTGCCGTCGAGAGGGTTACAGGTGTCGCGCAAGCGGTGTCCGAGGCGGGTGCGACCTGCACCAGGAGCTCCAAGCTCCCCCATGCCCCGGAGGCCATGGCAGCTTGTCATCGCCGTGACGGGTGCAGGACGTTCCGGGCCCGCGAGTCGAAGAGAAGGGAGCGGGGAGGTGGTTGGCGATGAGCGCGGTTGAGATAGTGCTGGCAGCGGGGCTGGCGGTGGTGATCGTGCTGTTGGTGGTTCTCCTCGGGCGGCTGCGCGGGAATGGCCCGGCCGAGCTGTCGTGGCTGCGGCAGAGCATCGCGGACCACGGCGAATCGCTGGCGCAAATCCGCGAGCGCCTGGCGGCCTCCAGTCAAGTGAGCGGGGACCTGCAGTCGGGCCTGGGCCAGGCGCGCGCGCTACTGGAGCGCATGACGGCGCAAGATGAAACCGACCGGCGCGCCCGAGAGCGGGCCCAGGAGACGGTGAGTCGCATCCAGGCGACCCTCATCGGGAGCTACGCCAAGGGGCGCGCGGGCGAGAACGTGGTGGCGGAGGCGCTGGCGTGCTTTCCCGCGGAGATGCTCCAGCGCGACGTGGCGCTGGGGGGCAAGCGGGTGGAGTTCGCGCTGGTGATGGGTGACGGGCGGCTGCTGCCGATTGACTCCAAGTGGCCGTCCACGGACTTGCTCGAACGCCTGGCGCAAGCGGAGGATCCGGAGGCGCAGCGGCAGTTGAACGATGAAATCGAGGCCCAGGTCGTGAAGCGCGTGCGCGAAGTGGCGGGGTACATAGACGCCGAACGGACTCTGCCGTGGGCGGTGGCGGCGGTGCCCGAGGCGGTTTTCGCGGCCTGTCGGCGCGCCCATGCCCAGGCCCACGAGCGGGGGGTCATCGTGGTGCCCTATGGCCTGCTCGTGCCCTACCTGCTGACCGTGTATCATTTGCATCTGCGCTATGCAACCGGGGCCGATGCGGCGCAGACCCAGGCGCGCTTGGTGGAGATGGCGCGCCTGCTCGACAACCTGGAGCGCACCCTCGAAGGCAAGCTCTATCGCGCGAACACCATGCTTGCCAACGCCTGCAGCGAGTGCGGCCAGTTCGTCGCCGCCATGCGCACGTCGCTCAGCGGGGCGCTTGCGGCCGCGGGTGACACCGAGGACGCGGCGCGGCCGCCCGGCACCACCGAGGACCCGTGAGAGCCTGTCGTCACAGGAGGCTTGCCTTGTTCGAGAATCCCTTCCGTTGTCGCGGCAACTGGTATCGCGCCAACCTTCACGCCCACACTACCGACACCGACGGCGACCTTGCTCCCGCCGACACCGCCGAGTTCTACCGGCGCGCCGGGTATCACATTCTCGCCATCACCGACCACTGGCTGGTCACCGAGTTCGCGTCGGAGCGCGACGACTTCCTGGTCATTCCCGGCGCCGAGCTGGGCGGCGATCGTGCCCGGCAAGGCGCCGGCTATCACGTGGTCGGGCTTGACCTGCACGCGCGCGGCCGGCTGGCGCGCCCGGCGGTTCCGACCGCGCAGGAGCTGGTGGACATCATCCGCGCCGACGGCGGCGAGGCGATCATCGCCCACCCCTACTGGTCGGGGCTGGCGGCCGAGGAAATAGCGGCGCTGGCGGGCTGCCTGGCGATCGAGGTTTACAACACGAGCTGCGACCTCGAGAACGCGCGCGGCTGCAGCGCGACGCACTGGGATGACCTACTCAGCCTCGGCCACGACCTGGGCGCGCTCGCGGTGGACGACGGGCACCACAGCGCGGTGGATCACGGCCGGGCGTGGATCATGATCCGCGCCGAGAGCCTGACGGTGGAGGCGGTGATGGAGGCGCTGCGTCGCGGGCGCTATTACGCCTCCACCGGGCCGGAGATCCGCGACCTGCGCATCGGCGACGATCGCATTCGCGTTACGACCTCGCCGGTGCAATCAATCGCCATGGTTTCCGCCCCCACCATAGGCGCGCGGGCGTTCGGCCGCCGTGGCCAGGACCTTACGCGGGCGGAGTTCCCACTGCCGGCCGCGCGCTACTGCCGCATTCAGGCCATGACCCGCGACGGGAAGACAGCCTGGTCCCACCCGGTGCTGCTGGTAGGCCCGCCCTGAGCCGATGGCGGCGATGCGACGCGCGCTTCTTCGATGCCACGATCGGGATGCGGGGTCGAGCGATGTGCTCCCGTTGATATTGACCGGAGTGGGGGCGCTTGCTATAATCCGCACACAGACGATCGGGGAAAGGAGAATGGTTTCTATGAGCATGCGAAGCGGCGAGTTCGTGGGAGGCCTGCTGTTGGGTGCGCTGGTCGGCGCCGCTCTGGGGTTGCTGTTCGCGCCGGAGGCGGGTGAGAAGATGCGCAGCCGCATCAAGGACCGCGCGGGCGATCTCAAGGAGCGGGCTGCTCGCAGCGGCTCCGAGTGGTGCGAGAAAAGCAAGGAAGTGCTGCGCGAGAAGAAAGAGCAGATCGCGACGCGCCTGCGTGGTCGCGGCGAGGAGGAAGAGGCCTGAGCCCGACCGCGATGGCCTCATAGCCCGCGCCGCCCGGTGCTTTGTGGAGGGCAAGCTTCTTCGAGGGTGCGACCGTTTCTCGTTGGGATGGCTGGGCGCACACCCGGGCGCGACTACGTAGTAGGGGCAAGGCATGCCTTGCCCCTACATCCGCGCGGTTTCCAGGTTTATCCGCCGTGGCGGACCACGCGCCCAGGGTGATCCCGACCCTCCAGAGGCGGGGAAACCTTTCGCGGTCATACCCTTGTTCGGCTTCGCGTTACGCTCGCGCTTGAGGCTGCGCTCAGCATGACATCCCAGCGGTTCATGCATGACTGTGCTTCACGTGTCGCCACCGCCACCCGCTGCGTTGATGAGGAGTTCCCGATGAGCACGGTGGACATCTCGCCCTCCAGAGCGGAGGAGTTCGACCAGATACTGGTGCTGCTGCATCAGCTGTGGCCGGATTGGCGCGCTGACGAGGAACGCGTGCGCCGAGCATTCCTGAAGGGCATCCGCTCGCGGGCCCAGGTCTATCTGTCGGCGCGCGTTGACGGCGAGGTCATCGGGTTCGCTTCCCTGACGATCAAGAACAGCCTGTGGCTGGATGGAGGCCCTGCCCATACTGATGAGATGATCGTGCACGAGGACTTCCGTGGGCAGGGCGTGGGCAGCCTGCTGCTAGAGGAACTGGTCAAGGTCGCCAAGCGACACTCGTGCACATGCATCGAACTCGACTCCGGCTTCCACCGAACGCAGGCCCACGAGTTCTACCGATCGCGGGGCTTTGAGAGTCGCGGCCTCGTGTTCTCGAAGGGGTTGTGAACGTCGCCTGCCCCCTGCGTCGAAGCGCACATCCTCGATGCCGCGCAAGGAGACTTATGTGGCCGCGACATCACGCTCGACGTCATGTCCCGCCTACGCGATGAACGGGCATTTCCCAGCAGCGAGGAGCTGGCGGAGCAGATTCAACTAGACATCGCCCAGGCGCGGGAAACGCTGTCGCGCCGCTGATCCGCCGCGCCGCTACCGGCCCGCCGGCGCTGTCGGTGGGCATCGGCGCGGTCGAGGTGGTGTCAAAGATGCTGCTCTACTACCTCCACGAGCGCACATGGGGGGCGTATCACGTGGGGGCGGCTGAATCATCCCCCGTCAGGGCTGCCGGTCACGCGCGAGCTAACCCCCGATGACAAGTAGGAAATCCGCTGGCGCCTCGATGACCTGGGATACCTCTGACGGGCGTCCGCGTGTGGCTGTCTGTCACCCATCCAGCAGCGCGCAGTAGCGCGAATAGGCCTCGTCCCAGCCGGCGGGAGAACCCGGTTCATAGGTTTCGGTGGGGAAGCTGGCGGCGATGATCTCGCGCGCCTGCGGCAGCGAGCCGACCGCGCCGGCGGCGATGGCCTGGATCATGATGTTGCCGATGGCGGTGGCCTCCACCGGGCCGGCGATCACGGGGCGCTGCATGGCGTCGGCGGCGAGCTGGCTCAAGAGCCGGTTCCGCGCCCCCCCGCCGACGATGTGCACGCGCGCGATGCGCCGCCGCAGCATCTTCTCCAGGCATGCCAGCACCCAGCGGTACTTGAGCGCCAGGCTCTCCAGAATGCAGCGCACCACTGCGCCCACGTCCGACGGCTCGGGCTGGCCGGTGTCGCGGCAGAAGCGGCGGATGCGCGCCGGCATGTCGCCCGGGGCCAGGAACGACGGATGATCCGGCTCGATCACGGACCTCAACGGCTTGGCGGCGCTGGCGCGGGCGGCCAGTTCATCATAGCTCAGGGGCGCGCCCTCGCGCTCCCAGGTGCGGCGGCTCTCCTGCACCAGCCACAGCCCGCCGATGTTCTTGAGCAGCCGGAAAGTCCCCGCGACCCCGCCCTCGTTGGTGAAGTTATAGTCGAGCGCCGCGTCGGTGATGACGGGCGCTTTCGTCTCCACCCCCATCAGCGACCACGTGCCCGAGCTGATGTAGCACCAGTCGTCACCCACCGCCGGCACCGCCGACACCGCCGCGCCGGTGTCGTGGCCGGCAGGCGCGATAACGGTGCCGCGCGCCCCGGTTTCCTCCGCTACCGACTTGTGCAGCGGCCCCAGCACCGTGCCCGGCGGGATGATCCGCGGCAGGATGGCGGTGGGGAGGCCCATGCGCTCCAGCATCGCGCGCGCCCAATCGCCCGCGCGTGGATCGTAGCACTGGGAGGTGGTGGCGATCGTGAACTCCCCCGCTTGCTCGCCGGTGAGCCAGTAGTGGAGCAGGTCGGGCATCATCAGCAGGCGCCGCGCGGCGGCCAGCGCGGGGGAGTGCGCGCGGGCCATCGCCAGCAGTTGGTAGAGGGTGTTGATCTCCATGAATTGGATGCCGGTGCGCTGGAAGACCTCCGCGCGCGGGACGAGCGAGAAGGCGGCCTCAAACATGCCCTGGGTGCGCGCGTCGCGGTAGTGATAGGGGTTGCCCAGCAGCTCGCCGTCGCCGTCAAGCAGGGCGAAATCCACCCCCCAGGTGTCAACCCCGATGCCAGCCAACGCCTCGCCCTCCTGCGCGCACGCGCCGAGGAGGTGCTTGAGGTGGTGGAAGATGCCGAGCGCATCCCAATGCAGGCTGCCCAGGAGGTTGACCGGGCCGTTGGGGAAACGCCCGATCTCGCGTAACTGCAGCTTGCCGCCGTCGAGCGTGCCGAGCACGCCGCGCCCGCTCTCGGCGCCCAGGTCCAGGGCCAGGAAACGCTCGCCCGCCGAACGGGATTCGCTTTGCGCCACGCCTACATCACCTCGCTTGCCGGTTGTGACCTGCGCTCCGGTGGACCAGGGTTTCTGCGTCCGCGTGCTCTACGCCTCCTCGCGATCGCCCCGGGACCGCGTCGTCCCCTGCTGGAGGTGGGAGCGCATTGATCCGGCACGGGGAGTCCTGTTCCTCGCTCGGGGTCACATCGCAGGCAAGACGCCGCGCCGCAGGTCGGCGCGGTGGGAATGGTCGGGGCCCCGATCGGCATCGGGGCCCCTATCGTAAAGCCCCGACGAGTCGGGGCGACTAGGTGCGGCGGGGCAGGATATCGAGATGCTGCTGATTGGCGCGTTTGTCGGCGTACATGGCGGCATCAGCGGCGGCGATCAGGGAGTGCATATCCGGGGCGTCGTCGGGGAAGGTGGCGACGCCGATGCTGACGCGCAGGCGCGCCAGCGTGTGGCTGTTTACGCGCAGTTGGTGGCCGGCGACGGCCGACTGGATGCGGCCGGCGATGGTGTATGCCTGGTCGCGGCCGGTGGCGGGCAGAACGACGAAGAACTCATCGCCGGCGTGACGCGCCACGATGTCGTACTCACGCAGCGCGTGCCCGAAGATGTCGCCGATTTCGCGCAGGGCCTGGTCGCCCGCCTGGTGACCGAAGGTATCGTTGATGGTCTTGAAGTCGTCGAGGTCGAGCGCGAGCAGGGACAACGGTTGCTCCTGGCGGCGGGCGCGGCTGATTTCCTGCTCCAGCAGCATGTAGAGGCAGCGCCCGTTGGGCAGGCCGGTGAGGCTGTCGGTGAGCGCCGACTGCTTGGTGCGCTCGAACTCGCGCGCGTTCTCGATCGCCAACGACGCCTGGCGCGCGACGATGCCCAGCAGGCGCTGGTGATCCTCGGTGAAGGCGTGCTGCTGCTCGTGGTAGAGGCTGATGACGCCGACGATCTCGCGCTCGCGCATCAGCGGCACTGCCAGCATCGAGTGCAGCACGCCGCCGCTGGGCCCCGGCTGCGCCCACTCCAGGTCGCGGCCTGGATCGTCACAGCGCATGGGCATGCCGCTGGCGGCGACGCGGCCGCTCACCCCCTCGCCCAGGGGGATGCTCATGCCCGGCAGTTCCTTCTCGCGCAGGCCACGCACCAGTTCCGCCACCACCGCCTTGCTCTCCGAGTCCACCAGGAATACGATGCAGGTCGAGTAGCTGACGATGCCCTTGGTCTTGCTGGCGATCAGGCTCAAGGCCTCGGCGACGCTCAGCGTCGCGCTCATGGTCTGAACGATGTCATAGAGGGCGACCAGCTCTTCGCGCGCGCTGGCGATGGCGTCTTGGATGGAGGCCTGGTCCCCGCTCTGCGTGTCGGGGCGCAGGGAGCCGACGTCGCCGTAGATGCGCGCCAGTTCACCGCTGGCCGCAACCCGCTGGAACGCGGCGGCCACCTCGGGGTCGAAGTAGGTGCCGGCCTGGCTCGCAACGTGAGCCAGTGCGTGGTCGGACGACATCGCAGGGCGATAGGGGCGCTCGGACACGAGGGCGTCGTAAACATTGGCGACCGCGAGGATGCGCGCCCCCAGCGGGATCTCCACGCCCTGCAGCCCGTCGGGATAGCCGCTGCCGTCGAAGCACTCGTGATGGTGCTCGACGACGGGGGCCACCGCGCATGGAAACCTGATCGGCTCCAGGATGCGCTTGCCGACGCGGGTGTGGTTGTGGACCTTGCGCTCCTCTTCCTCGGTCAGGCGCTCCGGCTTGTTGAGGATGTGCTCGGGCACCGCCAGCTTGCCGATGTCGTGGAGCAGGGCGGCGATGCGCAAGGCTTCCGCCTCCGCGGGGCCGACGCGCATCTCGCGCGCGATGGCGAGGGCCGATTGCTGCACCCGCTCGATGTGCCCCTGGCTCATCCGATCCTTGGAGTTGATGGCGACGGCCAGGGTGCGAATGATGGAGCTGTTGAGCTCCTCCAGCCGGTGGGTGCGCTCCAGTTCCGTCTCAATGCGCTCCACGTGCAGCTCGCGCAGGCAGTAGAGGAGAAACAGCACCGCCAGCATCGCCATGGCGGCGAATAGCAGCAATTCCGAGGCAGTAAGCCGGGGCATGGTCAGCCAGGTTGACGCCTGCAGACCCAGGGTCAGCACGCAGGCCGCCAGCACGCCGGCGCGCACCACCCAGTCCAGGGGGTGGCGCCGGAGGCTGAGCCAGAAGTCGCCGTCTGCCACGGAGCATGAAAGGCGATTGCTCATCTTCCGTGATTAGGACTTTCCACATTTTGCGCCGCTTTTCGCTCCCGCCTCCGGGGCGGCGGCGGCCGGAGCAGCGGCTGGCCGGCCACGCCCGCGTCGCCCACGCGTGCGCCGAGGGCTTGCGGCGCGCACTCTCGCTGTGATACCATGACCGCGCCGGGGGCGGTGCAGGGGGTTGCGGACCGCCCTCAAACCCGCCGCCGGGGACGGCGGGCGACAACCTCCCGCTTCCTGACCCCGGGAGGTGCTGCGTCGGCGCCTGGCAATGACCATCCGTGAGCAGACCGAGCAACTAGAGCTGCGGATCCTCTCGCCCCGCGCCGCCCGCGCGGTCGAGTCCCGGGGCCGCGCCCGCCGTGAGGACCCGTGCCCCCTGCGCACCGACTTTCAGCGCGACCGCGACCGCATCATTCACTGCAAGTCCTTCCGCCGCTTGACCTATAAGACCCAGGTCTTCATCGCCCCCGAGCAGGACCACTACCGCACCCGCCTCACCCACACCCTGGAGGTGGCGCAGATCGCGCGCACCATCGCCCGCGCCCTGCGCCTCAACGAGGACCTGACCGAGGCCATCGCCCTCGGCCATGACCTCGGCCACACCCCCTTCGGCCACGCCGGCGAGCAGGCTTTGGATCAGGCCTACCGGCGCTTCGACCCCGACGCCCGTTTCACCCATTGGGAGCAGAGCTTGCGCGTGGTGGAGGTGCTGGAGAACGACGGCCGCGGTCTCAATCTCACCTGGGAAACCCGCGACGGCATCGCCCGCCACAGCAAGGGCCAGAGCGACCTGCCGCGGGCGGAGGCGACGACGGGGTCGGGCGCTGGCGGCGCATCTAACCCCTCTCCCTTTCAGGGAGAGGTTGGGAGAGGGTCGGCAGGCGGCGGGATGCACCCTCACTCGGCCTCTCCCTTCGAGGGAGAGGAATCAGCGGCGACCCCGCCCTCCGGCCCGCGGGCAAGCCCCGCCACCCTCGAGGGGCGGGTGGTCATGTTCGCCGACCGCATCGCCTACATCAACCACGACATAGACGACGCCCTGCGCGCGGGCATCATCGCCGCGGCCGACCTGCCCACAAACTGCATCCAGGTCCTGGGCGCGAGCCACTCCCAGCGCATCACCACCATGGTCGGCGACCTCGTGCGCCACAGCGCCGACGCGGACGACGTGACCATGGGCGACGCGGTGGCGGCGGCGACCGACGACCTCAAGGACTTCCTGTTCGCACGGGTTTACGGGGGTATGGGCACGGGGGCGGGGCTGCGCAAGGTCAGCGAAGTGGTGGGCAACCTCTTTCGCTACTACATGGAGAACCCCGCTGAGGTGCCGCAGTTGGCAGTGGCGAGCGAGGAGAGGACGCCCGCGCCTGACAAGAACCCGCCCGACCTGGCGCGGCGGGTGTGCGACTACATCGCGGGCATGACCGACCGCTACGCCAAGCAGCAGTTCATCGCCTACTTCCTGCCGGAGGACTGGCGGGCGGGGTAGGCGAGGGTGCTTCGCCTCGCTTGAGGCTAAATGACGCGGCTGGGAAGAGCGAGTGCCCTGGCGGGAGGCTGTTTGGCCATTCGATGGCGGCGGTGAAGTAGGACCGCTTGCCGCGGGTGCGCACCCGTGATTCCCACTCCGGCGGCACGGGCGCTTCCAGCGCCAGCCACTACACCGCCAAGGTGAGGGCGACGACAAGGGTGGGATGCGCGCGCCGGTGCGCAGCCGGCAAGCCTCCAGGCTAAAGTGCTGTTTGCTGTCCTCTTGATCTGCGAGATCAATGAGTCGCTAGACGCGCTATCGCCGCCACGATAAAGAACACGAGTATGGCGGCAATGCTCATGTGCAGCGCTGGCTCGTCATCGGTCCACAACGGGCGTCGCTCGAGGCCCAGGACGCGGCGCGCATAGGGCCAAAGCAGCAGCAGGGTGATCACGCCGCCAACGATCAGGGGGATCAACGCGCCCGCCACTGTCGCCGGACCGATGGCGCTTCCGGCCCCAGGCAGCGGCTGGGCGCCCACCAGCGGCACCACCATATGAAAGACGGCGGCCGACCAGCCGCCGAACATGAAGCACCACACGGGCGCACCCGGTCGGGCCAGGGCCTGGTGCTGCGCCGCGTAAATCAACGCCACCGCGGTCGCCAGAGCGGCGTCGAGCATCAGCAGAGGCGGGCTCGGGACAACAGTCAGCACCCACACGAAGCCGGCAGCGGCGATGCCGCACAGTGCGGTGTCGAAACGCGTGTCCGGTGCCCGTTCCGGGCCCTCGTTGCCTGACGGCGGCCGCGTGGCCACGTTCCTCTCCCCGCTCCGACCAGTCCCTCAACCCACGCTACGCGGAGCGCGCCGTCCGCGGCGGCAACGCCCGCCCTACGGTAGCCCGGCGAGACCGCGAGCCTACCGGGAATCCGCATCTATCCGCGCAATCGGCCGACAGCGCTTCCGCAGGACCGCTACCCCCGCCCCTCCCACCAGTAGGTGCGGAATTCCTCCATCGCATCGCACAACGGGTCCACGTTCTCGGGCGGCGTCGGCGGGTACATGCCGACCAGCAGCCCCAGGCCGCCGGCGGGCGAGCCCAGCTTGCGCACCTTGGCCACCAGCGCGCGATTGGTCGCCAACAGGGCCTGCGCAGTCGGCGTCCGCAAGGGAGCGAGAAAGCGGCTGAAGGCGCTCTGGCTGGGCAGCGCGGCCAGGCCGGTCAATTGCGGAAACACTGCATCGTCGCCCAATTCGGCAACGTGGGCCCGGCGCGAGCGATCCAGCACCAGGCCATACAACAGCCCCAGCAGGAAACGCGCGGCAGGGTAGCGGGTGCGCGGAAGATTCGGCAACGCCGCCAGCGACTGCGGCAAGCCCAGCCGCTGCAGAAACTGCGCCAACAGCCCGGCGCCGCCAAAACCGGTGAGACTCGGCTCGGTCGCTTCGATGCGATAAGACAGGGGCTTGGCCGCCGGTTGTTTGGAGGGCTTGCCCGTCGCTTTGGCGGAAGGCTTGACGAGGTGGGTTTGCGGCGCGATAATAGCCATGCGGGAAGCGCTTCCTTGTCGCGAGATTGCAGGCTGCACTCTCATTCGACATAGGCAAGCGCTTCCTTGCTTGTGGGGCTGACATTATGCCCAACACGGGTGCGTTCATTCGATCACCCATCAGGTGAATGCTTCACGCTCATAATGCATAATCCGGGTTAGAGGTGCTCGGCGATGAACGCGGCTGCATCGGCGACGTACTCGGCCGGAAACTGGTGGCCGGCGTCGTAGAGTACCAGCTTGGTGTTCGCTCCCTCAATCAGCCGGTAGAGTTGGCGCGCCTGCGCCTCACCGATCATGTCGTCCTGCTTGCCCATGAGCAGGCAAAAAGGCCGATTCCCGATGCCGCGCGCGTAGTTGGCCGCCGTGAGAACGACATCGTGGTTCCAGGAGCTGGGCACGGCGCAGGCCACGCTAGCCTTGATGCGTGGCTCCGTGGCCGTCAAGGCGAGGGCCTCGAACCCGCCCATGCTATAGCCGAACACACCGATGCGCTGCATGTCAATGTCGCTGCGCGTGGCCAGGTAGTCCATGGCGCGGCGGCTGTCAATCACCGTCTGCACGATGATCTCGCGCAGGGTGAAGTAGTTCTTGCGCGTCGGAGCGCCCGGCTCGTTGTAGAGGTTGACGACCTGGTAATCGTTCTCGGCGATGCGGTCGCCGTGGCCCTGGGCGTCGAGCGCAAACACGGCGTAGCCCTTCGCCAGCAGCGCCTTGCGCGCTACGCCGCCGCTGATGTAGCTGCCGTCCTCCCACCAGTCGGCCTTCGATCCCGACCAGCCATGCAGGAGCAGCACGCACGGATACGGCGGCTTGCCCGCCGTGGGGAGCTCGAGATACCCCGGCACCAGGAAGCTGCGCGCGCTGCGGAACACCACTTTCCGGCGCACGCTCGTCGCCTCCTCCTGCAATTCCACCACGCGCGCCTCGAGCGGGATCTGCTGATCGTAATCGTAGAAGGCGGTCAGGACCTTGAAGGACTCCTCGCTGATGCGCGCGGGAGTGCTTTGCGCCCACACGGCGCCCGCCAGCGCGAGACCGGCAGCGACCAGCATCAGGAATGTCGGAGAAGGTGGAAATGCTGTGTTGCTCATGACGGATCCGTCTCCGTTGCCGCCCTACGGGCGGAAATGTGCCTCAATCGGCCGACAGCGCTTCCGCAGGCCCGCTACCCCCGCCCGTCCCACCAGTAGGTGCGGAATTCCTCCATCGCATCGCACAACGCGTCCACGTTCTCCGGCGGCGTCGGCGGGTAGATGCCGACCAGCAGCTCCAGGCCCCCTGCCGGCGAGCCCAGCTTGCGCACCTCCTCCTCGATCAGGTCGCGGATCTCGCGGCGCGTGCCGAAGGGGACGATCTTCTGGCGATCAATGTCCAAGCGGATGCACGCGCGCCCCTTCACCTCGCGCACGAGGTTGTCAATGCCGTTGCACAGGTCCTGCGGATTGACGATGGTGACGCCGCAGTCAATGAGTTGGCCCAGCAACTCCATGACGTAGCCGTCGCTGTGGAAGGCGACGTGGCAGCCGGCGTCGCGGCAGGGCTTGATCAGCCGCTTGTACACCGGCGCGACGTACCCGGCGAACGCCCGCGGGCTGATGATGGAGGCGGTCTGGGTGCCCAGGTCCTCGCCAAACCCCATCACGTCCACGCCGATGTCAAGCCAGGCGCCGATGAGCCGCCGATTGTGCTCCGCCAGCAGCTCGATGAGCCGGGGCAGCCGCGGGTCATCGGTGGCGATGTCGAACATCAGGTTCTCGAACCCCCGCAGGTACCACATGCGCATCAGCAGAAAGCCGTGCCTCACCCCGCCCGTGACCAGCCGCTCCTCGCGCCGGGCCTGTTCGGCATCGCTGCGCGCCTTCTCCCAGTTCGCCGGCTCGCGGTCCCATTGCACCAGCGGATCGGGCGCGCGGTAGGTCTCGAGCTTGTCCCAGTCGGCCAGGGGATGTCCTTCCACCTGTCCCTCGATCCCAGCGATCTCGCTGTACCACACGCAGCCCCAGGCATCGGTGAAGCGCTCTCCCGCGCGATGGGCCGCGCCGTAGTCCCACTCATCGTAGTCGCGCTCACCCGGCTCAAAGCCGGGGAACAGCGTCGGGTGGCGCGCCAGCACTTGCTCCAGCTCGCCGCGCCACTGGTCCCACGATGCGCCGGAGATGCTAACACTGCACGGCATCCATTCCGGCCCGGTCATGGAGGCGTTGCGCAGGTAGTTTTCGCGTTCCGAAAGGGGCATACGCTACCTCGATTCCACCCGACTCAAGATTCCTCGCCGGGGACGCTATTGCGCGCGAGGGCCCGACACCATCGGCTTCTTCTCTTGGGCGTCCGCCCCTTCCGCGTTCATCCGCCGACGGTGTTTCCGCCGCTCGCGGCCGCGGCGACCAGGTCGCCGATCTCGCTCGTGGGCAGGCCCCCGGTCGCGGACATGGTGGGGATCTTGCCGCCGGCGAGCACGCTCTGGATCGCCCGCTCCATGCGCTGCGCGGTCTCCGCCTCGCCCAAGTGCTCGGCCATCATCTGCGCGGCGGAAATGGCGGCCAGCGGGTTAGCCTTGTTCTGCCCCGCGTATTTGGGGGCGGAGCCGTGAATGGGCTCGAACATGGATACCCCCTCGGGATTGAGGTTGCCCGAGGCGGCGATACCCATGCCGCCCTGGATCATGGCCCCCAGGTCGGTGATGATGTCGCCGAACATGTTGCAGGTGACGATGACGTCGAACCACTCCGGGTTCTTCACCATCCACATGCAAGTTGCATCTACGTAGGCGTGGTCCTGCTCGATGTCAGGGTAGTCCGCGCCCACCTCGCGAAAGACGCGCTGCCACAGGTCGTGGCCGTAGGTCAGGACATTGGACTTGTCACACAGGGTGAGCTTGCGCCCGCGGTTGCGCTTGCGCGTCAGCTCGTAGGCGAAGCGGATGCAGCGCTCGGTGCCCTTGCGGGTATAGACCATCTCCTGCACCGCCACCTCGTCGGGCGTGCCCTTGTGGACGAAGCCGCCGCTGCCGATGTAGAGGCACTCGGTGTTCTCGCGCACGACCACGAAGTCAATGTCGGCCGGGCCTTTGTCCTTGACCGGCGTCCACACTCCGGCGTAGAGCTTGATGGGGCGCAGGTTGATATACTGATCGAGGCCGAAACGCAGCGCCAGCAGCAGCCCCTGCTCGAGGATACCGGCCTTGACCTCGGGATGGCCGACCGCCCCCAGGTAGATGGCGTCGAAGCCCCGCAGCTCATCAAGCGCCCCCGGCGGCAGCGCCTCACCGGTGCGCAGGTAGCGCTCACCGCCGAAGTCGAAGTTGACCAGCTCATACTTCATGCCCGTGGCGGCGGCCGCCGCCTGCAGCACCTTGAGCCCTTCGGCCACGACCTCGGGACCGATGCCGTCGCCGGGTATGACTGCGATCTTGTAGGTCTTCATGCCGATGCATCCCCTTGCCGATCAGACAACCACAACGCGGGGATTATAGCACAGCCTGCGCGCGCAGAGAAACGACTGCGGCGCGAAGAAGGGCTTCGAGGGAACACCACGCTATAATGAGGATGAGCGACCATGACCAAGTTCCCCACCGTTGACCTCAGCCGGTATTTCAACGCCCCTGCCAAGCCCCGGGGCAAGGGATGGAGCGCCGCCGCGGACGATTCCTGGCCCGGCGCCCTCAGCGCAGCTTCGCGATGCCCGCCGCTAGCTGGTCCGGCCCAAGCGCGATGCAACCCGCGGGGCCCACTAACTCCTGCCCGTCGCGCAGTACCCACCGCATGAACTCCTGGACGAGGCCCGTCGGCTTACCCCTGGTGAGCAGGTAAACCTCGTGCGTCAGCAGCGGCGGATAGACGCCGGCGGCAATCGCCGTTCTCGCCTGGCCGATCGTCCCGTAGAAGTCCTCGTGGTCGTCGAGTCTCCCGTCCGCGTTGAGGTCAATGGGCACGACCATCAGGCCCGCCGTGGGGCGGCCCGTCTGCGCGTCGTAGGCATAGGCGAGGTTGTTGAAGCCAATGCCCTGAGGGTCTCTGCGCAGCGTGTCCGTAAGCCGATCATCGCCGAACCCCGCGACTCCCTTGAGGTCCGCCACTTGCTTGCCCAGGTAGCGCGCCCAGGTCTCCGCCGCACCGCACGCATCCCCCCGGACATAAACGCGCACGCGGTCCTTCACCGCCGGCTTGCCCACTACCTCGCCCCAGGTCGGCGGGCTGCCGCCTGTCCACAGCGCGATCAGGGTGCTCCGCTTGATCCCCTGCGCTGCCAGTTCGCTCGCCACCGGATTGGCAGCATTGAGGGTAGCAAAGACCGCAGTCTTCGCCACCGGCACCCAGAAAGCGTCCTGGGCCAGCTCCTCGGGGCGGATGTCCCGCGATACCATGCCGATGTCCGCCCGGCCGGCGAGCGCATCCGCCGCGCCTTTGCCGGCGCCGCCCGCGGAAACGTCAATGCGCACGTCGGGGTGGATCTGGCGGAACTCCTCGCTCCACCGCACCATCATGGGGTAGAGCGCCCACGCGCCCGAAACGCGGATTACCGGACCGCGCGCCTGGCGGGCGCAGCCCGCCAAACCGCCGGCGGGCAAGCCCACCGTCAACGCTGTCATCAGGCCCAGGCCGAGTGCTGCGCACATCCCCGTCACTGCGGCCCGCCCACGCGTTCGCTTCATGTCGTCTCCTCCTGTTGCCGGCGCTCTCCGCCGGACGCGAGGGTGCGGCTGCAATCCGCATCCTGCTCGCCTCCAAGGGCACCGTACTGCCGGACCATGGCTTTCCCCGGCAGGGTTGATTCTCCTGTCGCTCGCGGGCAGATTGCCGGCAGTCAGGCCCTGGCCCCCGGGGGGCTGTCTGCCCCCGCTCTGGCGACCTCAGCCGCAGTGCAGGAAAGGCCGCCCACGCCACGAAACCAGGAGCTGACGGGTGCTCCCACAGGCGCGACCGGCGCATCGCCCGCAGCAAGGGGATGATTGACCATGACCAAGTTCCGCACCGTTGATCTCAGCCCACATTTCAACGCTCCCGCCAAGCCCCGGGGCAAGGGATGGAGCGCCGCCGCGCGCGAGGGCTGGCCGCACCTGCCCCGCGGCCGCCGGCGGTTCTGGGGCATCCCCTTCCGCCTGGAGCCGCGGGACCCGAGCCGGCGCGGCCTCGTCGTCCTGGAGCGCGCGGACCACGAGGTGGTCATCCCTCTGCGCGGGACCGCCACCCATCTGTGCGTGCTCCATTTCTGCGACGTCGCCAAGGGGCCTGAGCACGTCGGGGAGCCCCTCGCTGACTACGCGCTGAGATATGCCGACGGCGAGGAGCACGTGCAGGTCATCCGCGCGCGCTTCGAGGTCGGCACGTTCAGCCCCGGATGGCCGCCCCACGGCTATGCCGCCGCCGACGCTAACGAGAACCGTGTCGCGGAAGCGCAAGAGGCCGCGAAATCGTGGGGGCTGTACCAGACCGGCCTCACCAGGCAGCCGAGGCTCTGCACCGCCTGGATCTACGCGCTGGAGAACCCGCGCCCCGAGGCGCGGCTGGCCGCGCTCGTCCTCACAGCGCGGGGCAGCGGCCCGGTGGCAGTGCTGGGGCTGACGCTGTACGACGGGCCGGGCCACCCTCTGCGCCACGTCCCGCGGCGGGTGTACCGGCTGCTGCTGCCGCCCGGGGACAAGGTCAAGGTTTCCGAGTTGGACGCCGGCCTGGACATGGGCCACATCACCCGCCTCTACGCGGCGCCCGCGAGGCCCGACGAACGGTGGCTCAAGGCGCCCGAGCGCGGCCTCGGCGTCCCCAAGCCGGAGGACAAACCCACCCGCGACTTCTTGCTTCACGCCACCGGGGCCGAGGGCGCGACCCTCTCCGTGCGCGCGGGCGAACGGCGATACGAGTTGGCGTTCGGCGAGGCTTACCGCGGCGGCCGGGCCACCAGTGGCGTGGGCGGGGCGCGCCTGCAAATCGTGCAGCCGCGCACCGCGTGGGTGTACGTCACCGTCATAGACGACTCGACGGGCAAGCCGACGCCCACCCGCGCCCACTTCCACGGCAGCCGCGGCGAGTACCTACCGCCCTACGGCCACCACGAGGTGGTCAACGAGGGCTGGTTCGAGGACTACGGCGGCGACCTGCAATTGGGCGGCAGCAGCCACGCCTACGTGCCCGGGCGCTTTCAGATCGAGCTGCCGGTGGGGGAGGTCTTCTGCGAGATCGCGAAGGGCTTCGAGTATGAGCCGCTGCGGCGCAAGCTCGACATCAAGCCGGGGCAGCGCGAGCTGGAGCTGCGCCTGCGGCGGGCCGCCGACTGGCGCCGGTCGGGGTGGGTGACCGCCGACACCCACGTCCACTTCATCAGCCCCCAGACCGCCTGGCTCGAGGGCCAGGGCGAGGGGCTGAACCTGGTCAACCTGCTGGCCTCGCAGTGGGGCAAGCTCTTCACCAATGTCGCCGACATCACCGGCGCGCAGTCAGGGTGCTCGGCCGATGACACCATCGTCTGGGTCGGCACCGAGAACCGCCACCACCTGCTGGGGCACATCTCCATGCTCGGCACGCGCGGCGACCCCGTCTTCCCCATGTGCGCCGGCGGGCCCGGTGAAGCCTACCTCGGGGACCCCGACGTCACTACCTTGACCGAGTGGGCGCAGACCTGCCGCCGCCGCGAAGGGGTGGTCATTCGCCCCCACTTTCCCAGTCCCATCTGCGAGGAGCCGGTCTATTTCGCGCTGGGGCAGTTGGACGGCGCGGAGCTGCGCTACTTCGGCGACCCCGGCGCCGGGGGGCTGGACGCGTTCTGCTTCACCGAGTGGTACCGCTACCTTAACTGCGGCTACCGGGTGGCGGCGGTCGGCGGCACCGACAAGATGAGCGCGGGCATGCCTGTGGGCGGCGTGCGCACCTACGCGCGGCTGGATGGCGACGACGAGTTCACCTTCGCCAACTGGGCCGCGGCGGTGCGCGCCGGGCGCACCTTCACCACCTCCGGCCCGCTCATCACCATGCAAGTCGAGGGACGCGAGGTCGGCGATGAGATGCGCCTGCCGGCGGGTGGGGGCACGCTCGAGGTCGCTGCGGAGGCGACCTCACTGTGGCCCATACACGCCCTGGAAATTGTGGTCAACGGCCGCGTCGTGGCTGCCACGCGGGAGGGCAAGGGCGCGCGGCGGCTGGCGCTCAAAGCCGCGGTGCCGATCACCCGCAGCTCGTGGATCGCCGCCCGCTGCGGCAGCCGCCTGCGGGTGCACCACTGCTGGCCCATGCACCTGGGGGCGCACACCTCGCCGGTCTATGTCGCCGTCGGCGGCGCGGAGATGTTCAGCCCCGTCGACGCCGCCTACATGCTGACCCTGATTGACGGCGGCCTGACCTACCTCGACACCTTGTCGGTGCGCTACGACGAGGAGCGGCACCTCCGCATGAAGGCGGTCTTCGACCGCGCCCGCCGCGAGATCGAGCGCCGCCTGCGCGCCCACGCCCGCCCGTAGCCGTGGGCGCCGGAGCAGGAGATGAACCCGATGCGGCCCCTGTGGCAATCTGAACGCCCGCTGACCTGGCTCTTCGCGGGCGACAGCATCACCCAAGGCGCCGTGTTCACCCGCGGCTGGCGCGACTATGTCGGGCTTTTCCGCGAACGACTGTGGGAGCTGGGGCGCACCGAGGACGTCGTCGTCAACACCGCGGTGGCGGGTTGGACCGTGGCGAAGCTGGCGCCGCGCATCGAGGAGCGCATTCTCCGCTTTCGCCCCGACCGGGTCTTCCTCATGTTCGGCACCAATGACGCCGGCGCCGGGCCGGACGGAATCGCGCGCTTCGCCCAGGACTACGCCGCGGTCATCGGGGAATGCCGCCGCCAGGGGATCGAGGATCTCGTCGTCCAGACCGCCGTTCCCGGGCTGCCGGTGGAGGCCGAGCACATGGTGGAAGCCCACTACGGCGCGCCGGCGGACGGCTTGCGCACGGCGATGGCGCATCTGCCGGCGTACGTCGAGGCCACGCGCGCGGCGGCGAGAGAGCTGGGCGTGGCGCTGGTGGATCACTGGTCGGCGTGGCGCGCGCTGGGGCCGATCGTGGGCGGACTGCTCAACGCCGGTTTCCACCCTAACGAGTACGGGCATCGCCTGATTGCGCACACCATCTTCCACACGTGCGGGATGTGGGATGACGCGAGCTGGACCTGCCGCCTCTTCGTGCCGATAGACGCCTCTGCGCCCGCCGGCGCGAGTGGGGGGATGCAAGCGTAATAAGGCTGGGCACAGGGACGAGAGCTGTGGAGGGCTTGCGCGGGCGGGCGAGAAGCCGGCCCGGCTCCCCCTTCTCCAGGGAGGCCGCTCACAGCCATTCCGGGCTGATGGGAGTTTCAGGGTAGAAGGTCTGCAGGAAAGTCGGGTTGTTCTCGCGGAAGAGCTGGGAGGCGGTGCGATCCGCGATCGCGATCGCCATCCGCTCGTGAAAGCAGACGAGGGGGCCGGTGCAGTCGAACCTGCCGGTCAAGCGGTGGTTCACGCATGAGCACCAGTTGCGGCACCGGCGCCGCAGGTCGCATTGTAGGCACTCCGGGTTACGGGCCTGCCGAGCATCGGCCAGTTGCTCACACACCGCTTGGTTCATCCCGGTGAAGACGTCCCCCATCAGCCCCAGCTCCCCCACATCCTCGCCCACCATGCGCTGACACGGGTAGATGTTTCCGCTGGGGGCGACCGCGATCTCCTTCTGTCCGAAATCGCAGCAGTCGCACAGATCGTAGCCGCCCTTGAGATGGGTGACGACCTTGGCCGTGATGAAGCCCACGTTGACCGCGCGTCCGCAGCGATATTCCTCTATGAAGCGCCCAGCCGCGTGCTCGTAACCGCGCCGCCAGAGGTCGAGCTGGCTGTCGCCCCAGCGCGCGAAGAAGTTCGGATTCAGCATCAGTCGCCGAACCCCCGCGGCGAGGAAGAAGTCAATGCTCAACGGCAGGTATTGCACGTTTTCCGGGCTTACGACCGCGCAGATCGCGAGCTCCGGGAAATGCGGCAGGAGCCGATGCATGGCGGCCTGCGTGTCCGCGAAGCTGGAGCCGCCGTTGCCATAGCGGCGGGTGGCATCCTGGGCCGCCGCTACGCCGTCGAAGGACAGCGTGACCTCCATCTCCTGCGACAGGCAGTACTCGATGGTGGCTGCGTCCGCCGCCAGGCCGTTGGTCGCCACCTCGAGTCGGAGCGGGTGGCCCGTATCTGCACGCCTGGCCTTCGCGTAGTCAACGCACCGCTTCAGCAGCGGCAACTCAAGGAGCGGTTCGCCCCCAAAGAAGGTGAGCTTGGAAGGCATCTCTGCGCTGGAGTGATCGAACAGTAAATCAATTGCGCGCCGGGCCGTGTCCCAGGCCATGGCGCAGGCCCGCTTGCGTCCGCCATAGCAGTAGACGCAGGCGAGTTGGCAGTCCTGCGTGAGATGCAGGATGACGTCCATCGGCGAGCCGCTGCGTTTCCGCCGGGTCTAGCTCGAGATGGTGCAGCCGCTCAACTGCACGGCCAGCGCGGCCAGTCCGGCAGCGAGCGCCAGCCTCGAGATCAGCCGCCCTCTACGCTGTCGCCTGACGTAATCAGCGAGACACGGGTAATCGGCCTCAGAGTAGCCGCGGACAGGTATCAGCTTCATCGCCTGCACCATCCTTTCCCCGGAGCCTCGCCGTAATCATACCACAGTGCCACCCGAGCGTCAACGCAGCGCAACCCTGGGCCTGACCGCAACGGGGCTGAAGAACATGCAACCGGCGCCTCCCATCGGTGCCCGGCTGCCCCCTACCACCCCACGGCGCGGGGCCTCAGGCCAGTACCAATTCAGCGGCGCGCACACGGCGGGCGATGTTGACCCCGTGCGGGCACGCCGCGGCGCACTCCCCGCAGTCGTCACAGGCGCCGCCGCGCTGCGCCGCCGGCAGGGCGCGGTACTGCGCGCGCGCGAACTGCGGGCATCCCGTCTGCGCATAATAGTAGTCGAGGTCGCGCACGACCTCGAAGATGTTGACTCCGCGCGGGCAGGGCGGGCAGCCGCCGCACAGGAAGCACGTCTCTCCTTGCCGGGCCACCAGGTGCTCGCGCAGGGCGGTGCTCTCGGCGCGCGTCGGCTTGGCGGTCGCGGCCCCCAGGCAGGCGTCCAGGAGCTCGAACGTCAGCACCCCCTTGCACAGCGTGGTCACGGTGCGGTCGGCGAGCACCTGGGCGGCCGCAGTGCGCATCTCCGCCAGCGCATTGGGGGCGATGCCGCCGATGGTCTTCATCGCCACCACACCCAGTTTCTTCTTCGCGGCCTGCTCCAGCACCGGCCGCAGCGCGCCGCGCGCCTGGGGCGACGGAGGGTATGACGGCATGAGCACATCCCAGAACCCGGCGGCGATCGCGGCCTGCAGCGTCGGCGCCACGTTGGAGTGGGAGGTCAGGCCGATGAAGCGCGCCTTCTTCTGCCGCTTCACCTGGTTGAAGAACTCCAGGTGCGCACGGTCGCGCGCCGCCTCCGGCGTATTGAGGGGGAAGAACAGGACCTCCACGTGATCCACCTTCAACGCTTCCAGGGAACGGTTGAGGTGGTCCCAGTCCACGGCGCCCGCGCGCTCGTACTTGAGCCCTAGTAGCGGCCGCGGCCGCCGCCCGGCGATGGCGGTCGCCACGCGGTCGAGGGTGCCGTAGCCCTGCGCGCAGTGGATGAAGTTGACCCCGCGGTCGAGGCCGGCCTTGAACACGTCAACGTTGGCGCCGATGGCGCCCATGCTGAAGGCCGTGATCTTGAGTCCGGTGCGCCCCAGCGTGCGCTTCGGCAGCGGTCCCACGGGGGCTTTCGCACGTTCGACCGGTGTGGCCTGCCGTGGTGGAGCAAGGGAGGTGACGCGCCGGTCCGCGGACGCGCATCCCGTGACCAGCGCCCCCAGCCCGCCCGTCGCTGCCGCTCCCGCCGCTCCCGCCGACACGCCAAGGAAGTCCCGCCGGGTGAGGCG
>Ga0307379_10001600_pt1 | contig 35415 bp, 32 predicted proteins | sample UN2MG_FD_202237 | JGI IMG/M metagenome (GOLD analysis project Ga0307379, IMG submission 202237) | Soil microbial communities from Risofladan, Vaasa, Finland - UN-2 | ecosystem: Environmental > Terrestrial > Soil > Coastal area > Acid sulfate soil | place: Finland: Risofladan, Vaasa | collected...
CGGCTCCTTCAAGGATCGCGGAGCCGCGGTCCTGATCAGCCACGCCCGCGAGTTGGGCATCGAGGCGGCCGTGGAGGACTCGAGCGGCAACGCCGGGGCGGCGATTTCGGCCTACTGCGCGGCGGCGCGCATCGCCTGCGAGATATATGTTCCGGAGGCGACGAGTTCCGGCAAGACGGCGCAGATAGAGGCCGCCGGGGCGCGGCTGGTGCGGGTCCCGGGCGATCGCGAGAAGACGGCGGAGGCGGTGCGCAAGCGCGCCGGCGAGATCTTCTACGCCAGCCACTACTGGAATCCCTACTTTTTCCACGGCACAAAGACGTTTGCCTACGAGGTGGTCGAGCAGCTCGGCGGTCGTGCGCCCGACGTCGTCATCTTCCCCGTCGGCCACGGCTCCCTGCTCTATGGCAGCTACATCGGCTTCCGCGAGTTGCAGGCGAACGAGGTGATTGGGGCGATGCCGGCTTTGATTGCCGTCCAGGCGGAAGGTTTTGCGCCTCTATCGTATTTGTGGCGGGGAATGGAATTCCCCGGATCCGCCGACAAGGCCGGCACGGTCGCCGAGGGAATCAGAGTGCGAAAGCCCGCGCGGGCGGGGCAGATTATCCGCGCCGTCGAAGAGACGGGCGGGGAGGTCGTCGAGATTGGCGACGACGAGATTGCCGCTGCGCTGGCGGAGCTCGCGGGGAGAGGTTTTTTCGTGGAGCCGACTTCGGCCGTGCCGCTGGCCGCACTGGGAAAACTCGGCCTCGGGGAGGGGGAGATCGTGATTCCGCTGACAGGGAGCGGTCTCAAGGCCTCCCTGGACGTCAGCCGCCTCGTCTGCCGCGGCAAAAAGTGAGCTCAGGCTCGATTACTGCGGGCTCTCGCGGAGACAGTGCAGGCGCAATCTGTTGCAATTTCAGGCTTGATCTTGCCCGTAAGTTGTTGTATTTTCTGCGTTTCGATGCAGGCCAGGCATTTGTGTTTTAACAACAACGGGCCGCGGAATTGTTGTTTAAACACAACAGGAAAGACCGGGATCCTGTGGCGGCGCACATTATGAAGGGTGTAAGTTGTTGTTTAATAAGAAGTTATGTTATAATTTAAAAATGCCAGCATTGGCACGGTTTGTGCTCTCCTCCTCTCGGGGAATAGTATAGAGTGGGTTGGTAAAAAATATATGACACACCAAAGAACGGTTAAAGAGCCAATTTCTTTTGCAGGTATTGGTCTTCACACCGGTCACAGAGTTCTGATGCAGCTTCGCCCCGCGCCGCCCAATGCGGGGATCAGTTTTATCCGCTCGGATCTCGATGACCACCGCATCCCGGCAATTCCGGAGAACTTCTCGACGACGGCTTACGCCACGTCGATCAGCCTCAACGGCGCCTCTGTGCAGACGGTTGAGCACTTCATGGCGGCGCTTTATTGCCTCGGGATCGACAACCTCGATGTGGCGATTGACGGGCCGGAACTGCCGATCATGGACGGCAGCGCCGCGCCCTTCATTTATATGCTGCACGAGGCGGGGGTGCGCATCCAGACGCGCCAACGCCGGCTTCTTCGCGTGCTCAAGCCGGTGAAGATCTCCAACGGTGACAAGGGTATCGCGATCTATCCCTCCGATGCCTACCGCATCACTTACGCGATCGAATTCGAGCACCCGCTGATCAGGCGCCAGAGCCGCAGCATCATCGTCAACGAAGAGCTCTTCGGCGATGAGATCGCGCCGGCGCGGACATTCGGCTTCATGCGCGACGTCGAGCAACTGCGCCGCGCGGGAATGGCCCTGGGAGGGTCGCTCGAGAACGCCATCGTCATCGGCGAGAACCGCATCCTCAACAAGCAACTGCGCTACAACGACGAGTTCGTGCGCCATAAGATTCTCGATGCCATCGGCGATCTGGCCTTTGTCGGCCACCGTCTACAGGGACACGTGGTCGCCCACAAAGCCGGCCACACGCTGCACATCGAGCTGGTCAACAAGCTGCTGGCCAGCAAGGATTGCTTCGATCTGGCCCGGGCGCACGAACCGGAGGCCGAAGAGGTCGCCGCTTTCGACCTCGCAGAGGGCAAGCAGTTCAGTTAGACGGTTTCTTCCTTACCTGATTTGTTATTCCGGAGAATATATCTAGAGCGGAGGTTTGCCTCCAGCGCGCTCAGGAGATTTCCGCTGGCTCCTCGGGTTGCGCCGCGGCTTCCTCCGGCCCGCCGTCATCTTCCTCCCCTTCGATACGCTTCAACTCCTTCCAGGTGTAAAAGATGCGGTGGGCAGCGTCGATGTGCGTGGTCACCGCAAGAATCCAGATGGCGGTGATCAGATGGTTGAAGATCGCGCCCAGCATCAGCGTGATGTGGCGCTCGGGGCGTTCCATGAAGCCGACCTTGCAGAGCGGGATGGCCAACTCGGCGCGGGCGCGCGCGTAGGAAACCATCACCGCCCCGACCATGGCGATGCCCGCCAGCACGAGGTAGAAGGTGTTGCCGATGGAGGCGAAGTAGATCATGATCCCGACCCAGACCGCCAGGTCGGAGTAGCGGTCGATGACCGAGTCGAAGTAGCCCCCGAAGCGGGTGATTTTCTTTGAGATGCGTGCCACGGCGCCGTCGAGGATGTCGAAGGCGCCCGAGAGAATCATCATGTAGCCAGCCCCGACCACGTGCCCGAAGGCGAAGAGGACGCCGACGACGATGTTGAAGACCAGCCCCAGGAATGTGAGCGTGTTGGGATTGAAGATGAACATTGCGCGGGCGAGGAAGTCCCGCAGGCCGCCGACATATTTTGCGAAGGGGTTGCGAATCATCCCGTGGCGTCTCCAGGTTCCACCTGAGCTGGAATTAGTCCCTGCCGATCTTGCCGAAACGATTTAGCTGTCGGTCTGAATCATCGGCGGAGCGGTTTGTCGCTGCTCTGTTCAGGACCGCTTCATGGTAGAAAAGAGGCCACCGAATGTCAAGCGCGCCATTAACGTCTAAATGCCTCCCAACTCGTTGATAATTAATGTGTTATTCAAATTTGTACAGTTCGTTGACTCACCTTGGGTGCTGTTGTATAGTGGTAGTGGGCCTCTCTTGAAGTTCCCCCTAAACAACAATTAACGCGGTGGAGAACTGTTTGCGAGCGATCGGTGTAATCCCGTCTAGGTATTCCTCGAGCCGTTTCCCCGGTAAGGCATTGACTTCCCTCCACGGAGTCCCGCTCGTGGTGTGGGTGGCCCGCGGCGCCTCCCAGGCCAAACTGCTGGAGAAGGTGATCGTGGCCACCGACGACGAGCGCATCGCGGCCGCCGTCGCCGCAGCGGGCTTCGAGGTTGTCACCACTTCCGCGGACTTGCGCAGCGGCAGCGACCGCGTCTGGGAAGCGGCTCGCAGCACCGATTGCGACCTGATCGTAAATATCCAGGGAGACGAGGCGACGATCAGGGGCGAAGTGGTCGATGCGTGTGTCAGGCCCTTGTTGGAGAGCGATGAGCCGGATGTGGTGACGCTGCGGACGCCGATTTCGGATGGGGAGGAGTTGCGCAATCCGAACGCGGTGAAGGTGGTTGCCGATTCGCGCGGCTACGCCCTCTATTTCTCGCGCTCGCCGATTCCGCTTCCGGGCGGCGAGGCGCCGGTGCGCGGCCTCCACTATCGCCACATCGGCATCTATGCCTACCGGCGCGATGCCCTCGAGCGCTTTGCAAGCCTTCCAAATTCGCGATTGGAAGCAGCCGAGCGGCTGGAACAACTGCGCGGCCTGGAAGCGGGACTGCGCTATCTGGTTCTCGACACCGATTACCGTTCAGTGGATGTCAACACGCCGGAGGATCTGGCTAAAGCCGCGGCGGCAATCCGGCCTCAAGGGGAGAAGTAATGGAAGCAAAATACATATTCGTCACCGGCGGCGTGGTCAGCTCGCTGGGCAAGGGCCTGGCATCAGCCTGCATCGGCAGCCTGTTGGAGAGCATGGGTTACACCATAGCGATGCAGAAACTCGACCCATATCTCAACGTCGATCCGGGTACGATGAGCCCGTTCCAGCACGGCGAGGTTTTTGTCACCGACGACGGCGCGGAGACGGACCTCGACCTCGGTCATTACGAGCGCTTCACAACATATACAACGTGCCGCGACAGCAACTTCACAACGGGGCAGGTCTACGAGGCGGTGATCGAGAAGGAGCGCCGCGGAGATTACCTCGGCAAGACGGTGCAGGTGATTCCGCACATAACCGACGAGCTGAAAGCCTCGATGCGGCGCCTGGAGAACGGCCACGATTTCATCATCATCGAGATAGGCGGCACGGTCGGCGACATCGAGGGCCAGCCGTTTCTCGAGGCGATCAGGCAGATGCGCATCGAGTTGGGACGCGAGCGGACGCTGTTCGTCCATCTGACCCTGGTGCCGTTCATCAAGGCGGCCAACGAGTTGAAGACCAAGCCGACGCAGCACAGCGTCAAGGAACTGCGGGAGATCGGTATCCAGCCCGACATCCTGATCTGCCGCAGCGACCGCCCGCTCCCCGATGAAGTCAAGGCGAAAATCGCGCTCTTCTGCAACGTGAAGAAGGAGGCGGTGATCACCTCGCGCGACCTCAGTTGCATCTACGAGGCGCCGTTGATGTTCGAGGAGGACGGCCTTAGCGAGGTGATCTGCGAGCGCCTGAAGCTGGAGAAGTGCGAGGCCGATCTAACGGCCTGGCACGAGTTGAGCCAGAAGATCAACAATCCCAAGGACACGGTGGAGATCGCGATTGTCGGCAAGTATGTCGACTACGAGGATTCCTACAAGAGCCTGATCGAGGCCCTGCATCACGGCGGCTACGCCCACGACCTGCGCACGGTGATCCGATGGGTGGAGGCGGAAGGGCTGGAGGGCCCGGAGGCCGACGTGGAGGGAATCCTGGGCGGCGCCGACGGAATACTGGTGCCGGGTGGCTTCGGTGGTCGCGGGATCGAGGGCATGATCGTCGCTATTCGCCACGCTCGCGAGAGCAACACGCCGTTCTTCGGCATCTGCCTCGGAATGCAATGCTCGGTGATCGAGTTCGCGCGCTATGCGGCGAAACTCAAGGGCGCGCACAGCACCGAGTTCGACTCCGACACGTCGTACCCGGTGATTTTCATGTTGCGCGATCTCCTGGGCGTGGAGGAGATGGGCGGCACGATGCGCCTCGGCGCCTACGAGTGCCAGCTGCGCGAGGGTTCCAAGGCGCACAAGGCCTACAATGAGAAGGTGATCTGGGAGCGCCACCGCCACCGCTACGAATTCAACCACCAGTTCACCTGGCAGCTGGAAGACAACGGCATGGTGATCACCGGCAAGAGCCCCGACGGCAAGTTTGTCGAGATGACGGAGGTCGAGAACCACCCTTGGTTCGTCGGCTGCCAGTTCCATCCCGAGTTCAAGAGCCGGCCGCTCAATCCGCATCCGCTGTTCCGCGATTTCATCGGCGCATCCTACAAAAACAAGACGAAGGAAGCCTAATACCCGCCCTGCCCGGCGAATTATTTCTCCCGATCGCGTATCGCAGAGGATACTATAGCTTTATCAAATCCGATCCGGAGGTGGAGAAATGCGCCGAGACAGAGGGATAAACAGGTTTGTCCGCCTGGCTGTTTTTACGCCGGCCGCCGTGTGCCTGCTCACGGTGATCAGCGCATCGCCTTCGCTCCCGCTGCAGGAGGATGAGGGAATTATGCCCGCCGTATATCTGAACCATCTGTATATCATCCTTGATGGGGAGGCCTACGAGGCGATCGCGTCGTCGGAAATCATCCGCAACGAATTCGCGGGCTTCGAGCAGGCTACAACCCAGGCCGGCAGCGGCGACTCCTGGACCGGCACCTATATTTACGGCGAGAGGACCTATATCGAGCTCTTCGAGGCGGCGGACGACGACTGGGGCGGCCCGGGCGACTGCGGCATCGCCTTTTGCGTGGAGGCCGAGGGCGGCATCCAGAGAGTCGAGGCGGCATTGAACCGGAAGCTGGGAGAGGGAGTTGTGCAGCCCTTTTTGCAGACCATGGCGACGGACGAGGGAGAAGTGCCCTGGTTTCATGTGGCCCAGCTGGTTTACGGCGACGGCGAAGAGAACATGGGATTCTCGACCTGGGTGATGGAGTACCATCCGGAGTTTCTCAGCACGATGGCTCCCGAGATGTTTCCTCAACCGGGAGCGATCTCGCGCAGGGAGGGCTTGCAGCGGTTCTTCGATCCGGATAAGTACTTGAAGGAGATAGTGGAGATTCGCATGAGCCTTCCGCTGCGGCGCGCCGAGACATTTTTTGATGAGCTCGCTGCTCTCGGGTGGAGGGTGGAAAAGCAAGGTAGCATGACGGTGTGCAACGGCCCTGAGATCACAATCACCGTGGAGAGTGCGGAGGGGAGCGAAACAGGCATTCGCGAGATAGGATTTTCTCTGCTGCGGGAGAAGCAAGGTCAGAAGGTATATGAGATCGGCGAGAGCTCGTCGCTGGAATTCGGCGACGGATTGAAGGCCGCTTGGAAGTTCAAGTAGCTTTGTGAATTGCCGGCGTCGTCGGCGATGTCATCTGGAAGTTGAGGAGGATAACGTTGGAAGCGTACGAAGCGATACTGAGCCGCCGGAGCATCAGGTTGTACGAGCCCGGCGAGGTTTCCGAAGAGATGGTGAACAAGCTGCTGGCGGCGGCGATGAGCGCGCCCTCGGCCGGCAATCAGCAGCCGTGGGAGTTCATCGTCATCCGCGAACGCGCGAAGATGCTGGCCATCCGGGAAGTCCACCCCCACGCGCCGATGCTCGACAAGGCGGCCGTCGCGATCGTCGTCTGCGGCAATAAATCGCGCGAGAAATACAAGAATTACTGGGTGCTGGACTGCTCCGCCGCGACCCAGAACGTGCTGCTGGCGGCGCACGCGCTGGGGCTGGGCGCCGTCTGGCTGGGAGTCTACCCGAACGAGGAGCGCCTTGTGCCGATCAGCCGCCTGCTCGGATTACCTGGCGAGGTTGTGCCGCTTTCAATCATCTCGATCGGATATCCGGCTGAGGAGAAGCCCGCGGCCGATCGCTTCGACGCCGGCAGAATCCATGCGGAAAAGTGGTGAGATGAGAACCGGTCCGCGAGGCGGCGAAACGCGGCGCCTGCTGCTGCTCCAGTATCAGGGGGAGGCCCGCCGGCAGCGGGCCGGGGGCCTGAGAGCGCTCGGCTTCGACGTCGTGACGGCCGATCCGTTCGACCTGCACTGGCCCAAGATGATTGCCGGGGGGAAGTGGGCGGCCATCGTGATCGATCTGAGTTGCATTGGCGACATTGCCGTGGAGGTGGCCGCGGAACTGGAGGAGAACGCCGAACCCTTGCGGATTCCGATCTTACTCGTGGGATCGCCCGATCGGGAGGCCGGCGAATTGCCGACGCCGATCAGGGACGGTAAACATTTCGCGAACGATGAAGAGCTCGCGGACTACCTGAAACATTTTTCATAGGTCCTCAGGTTGCGCTATCCTTGGAAGCAAATCTCCAAACCGGTTGAAGACGGGGGAACTATTGCTCAGAGGCGATAAGGCAGTGCTGTACGTGGCGGTTGCGATGGCAGCCTGGACAACCGCATGCTGGTTCTCGCAGCCGTTTGATCACCCGTTTCTGGGATCAGCGGTGTTCGCTATCGACGCCTCCATTCCATTCGTGTCATGCCTGCTCTCGCTGGCGGCGGCCCTGTTGTTGTGGTTAATGCGGGAGAGAACGGAGCCCTTCAGCAAAGCCCTGCAGTGGATCCGGCGGAACCGCGGTTTCGCGGCCGGGTTGGCGGCCTGCCTGTTCGTCTACATCCTGCTGCAACTGCCGGCCGTGCTCATGTTCCAGGGAGCCAATAACGCCGACAGCGGCCAGTACGGCGTCGCCGCCTATCACATTGCATCGGGCGAAATAAGGCCGATGTACATGATCGGCAAGCACCACATCGGCTCGCTGCTGCACCACGCGACCGCCGGCATGAACGTCCTCTTCGGCAGGAGCCCGCAACACCTGCGGATCGTGACGGCCGGAGCGTATCTCGGTTTCATCGTGTTGTTGTCGTTCCTCAGCCGGCGCCTTTTCGACAACCGCACGGCCTTGTCAGCAGCCGCGCTTGCGACTCTCGCGCCTTACCACATTTATCAGAGCACGATGTACACGGAATTCCCGGAGATGCTTTTCTGGGGTACGATGTCGCTGCTGATCGCGGCGGCGGCGGCCGAGCGCGAGCGGCCGAAGTTCGAGCAGTACTTCTGGCTGGGAATGGTATTCGGCCTCGGGCTTTGGGCGCACCCGCAGATGCTCTCATTTATCCTCGCGGCACTCATAGTCCTCTGGCTCAAGGACAAGCTGTTCTTCCTGCGACCGCAATTTTCGGGGATTGTGCCCGGATTTACGGCGGGCGGAGCGGTTATCCTGATCAACTCCTACTTCTATTTCATCCCCCATCTCGGCGGGGGGACGCAGGACCACGCCGTCACCGGCGGCGCGTTGAATTCAGTCGTCGCAGGCGTGCTGAACTTTTTCTCCTACATTCCTACCTACCTGGGACTTCAGATTCGGGATTCGCAATTCTTGCTGTTCCATCCGATTGTTGTGCTGACGGTCCTACTGTTGGCGGCCGTCTGCCTGGCCGCGCACCTCTACTCCGCGCGCCGGGAGATCGCCAAAGCCGTCTCATTTCAGAATTTCACGCCGCGGAAACTGGTGTTCGCGGTGCTGCTGCTTTCGGTGTTCCTGGTGTTTGTGGGCAGCGCGCCGATACGGGGGGGTGACTCCGCCCGCTACGTTTTTCCCATATGGCCGGCGCTCGCCGGGATTCTTGCCGCCGCCGTCGTGGAGGTGAGCCGCAAAAGCAGGATCATCGGCTACGCGATCGCCGCTCTGTTGGTCGTCGTGTTTCTCAGCTCGATTTTTATCAGGATATCGGTTATCCGCGAGCGCGAGGAGACCCATACGCACTGGCTCGAGTTCTGCCGGAGCAATGATATCAGCCGCTTTTACGGCCCCTGGGTCAGGACCTACTGGACCAATTTCGTAAGCGGAGAAAGGATAATCGGCGCCAACCATCCCTATCAGTGGGAACCCTGGCTCGCCTACCAGCGAATTGTGGGGAACGCCGATGAAACGCCTGCGTTCATGTTCCCCCGCAGGCATCCCGGAGAGCTGAAGAAATTCGAGCTGATCCTCGCTTCCATCGGCGTCAACTATCGCAAGGCCGACCTGGGCGTCGATCCCGTCATCTACGGCCTGAGCAAGCGGGTGACTTACAAGCAGCTCTACGGGCTGAAGCGCGGCGGCTACGGGGCGGATATCACGGACCTGAGGGTCTCGGCGATCGGCGGCTTCGGGGGTCGTGGGGGGCCGCGGCTGGTGGGAATCACCGTGGCCAACGCGGGAAAAGTCGACTGGCTGCCGAGCGGCGTGAACGGCTACATCGAGCTTGTCGCTGGCGATACGGCCGGGCGCGAACTGCGCCGGGCGGTTCTCCACCGGCCGGTGGGGGCGAATGAGGAGATCTCGTGGCGACTCCTCCTCGATTCCGCTCCGCTGCCGGGAGGGAAGCTCCGTTTGGACATCCGCGTCAACGACATTTCGATCACCGGCGGCGGCTCTGCGGTTGAGGTGGATCTCGCTTCGGCAACCGGGGAGCCGGTGACCGCCGGCGCACTGAGCCCTGTGAGGCTGGGCGGCGAGCGGCACAACCTGTTGGACGAGGAATTCATCTTCTTCGAGGGTTGGGGGGAGAAGACCGAAAAGGGGATCTGGAGCAGCGGCGAGGAGTCGAGCTTCGGATTCCTGCTGCGCAGCCCGCGCGACATGGAGTTGGTCTTGCGCATGCAGCCGTTCAAATCACGGCTAATGCCCGAAGGCCTGCAACAAGTGCGGTTCTCGCTCAACGGCAGGGAGTTACCGGCTGCCGTGTATCTCGAAAAGATCAGGAATATAGTGATTAAATTGCCGGCAGACGCGCTCAGGGCGGGCATCAACACAGTCTCGATGAGCTACGGCATCGTCGAACCCGATTTCTGGCCGGAGCAAAACCAGCCGAACCTGCGGCCGCGCCCGCGGGCTGTCGGCGTCAATTACCTGCGGCTGCGATACGCGCGTCACGGCGGGTCATAAAGCCGTCCGGAGGAGCCGCTTCGAAGTCAATCCGCCTTCCGGGCGGAGATCTCGCCAGAAATAGAATGGAAAGAGACCGGCTCGGCCGGGATTAAGTCCTTCTTTGCTTACCACGGATAAGAATAGCCTATAGAATCAATATAAAACGGAAAGAGATCGGGAGGACCGGATGAAGCACTACAGGAAGGAGTTATGGTTCGAGGTGCCGACGCGCCAGGCGTTGATCAACATCACGCCTCAGGTGAGGGAATGCCTGCGGGAGAGCGGCATCCGCGAGGGGTTGATTTTGTGCAACGCGATGCACATCACGGCGTCGGTGTTCATCAACGACGACGAGAGCGGCCTGCACCACGATTACGAGGTCTGGCTGGAGAAGCTGGCGCCGCACGAGCCGGTGAGCGGCTACCGGCACAACGTGGGGGAGGACAACGCCGACGCGCACATGAAGCGGCAGATCATGGGGCGCGAGGTGGTGGTGGCGGTGACGGAGGGGGAGCTGGACTTCGGGACCTGGGAGCAGATTTTCTACGGCGAGTTCGACGGGCGGCGGCGGAAGCGGGTGCTGGTGAAGATCATCGGGGTGTAGGCGGCGATTTGGAGCGTGGCAGCGGGCAGCTACCACCCCGGTTGTGGAGCCGGGTAACGAAAGTTAAGATGGCGGCGGAGGGGGCGATACCGGCGATGGCAAGACCGCTGCACAAGAGACTTCGCGACGGGCTGGTTTACCGGCTTTCGCAACTGATGTGTTTCCTCGGGAGGATTACGCCGCGCCCGGTCGGCTACGCTGCGGCCGAGACGCTGGGGGCGATCGGCTACGCCCTCGCGGCGGGCGAGCGCCGCAAGACTCTGCGCAACCTGCAATCGGCCTTGGGAGAGGAACTCAGCGCGAAGCAACTGCGCCGGATCGCGCGGGGGATGTTCGTCCACTACGCAAAGGTGGGCTACGAGGTGTCGCGCCTGGCGAAGCTCTCCAAGGAAAAAATCCGCGAGCTCATCGATTTCGAGGGCCTGGAAGCCGTCGAGCAGGCGGTGCGCGACGGCAGGGGCGTGATCGCCGCCACGGGGCACATCGGCAACTGGGAGATGATGGGCGCCGCCGTCTCCCGCCTCGGCCTGCCGGTCAACGTGATCGCCCGGCGGATAAACAACGAGCGGCTCAACCAGCTGGTGATCGGGCTGCGCGACCGCATCGGCATCCGCACGATCATGCGGGAGTCGGGCAACAGTGCGAAGCAACTTCTGAGGGCCTTGAGAAGGGGGGAGTTGCTGGCGTTGCTGATCGACCAGGACGTCAGGGTCGACGGCTGCTTCGTCGACTTCTTCGGCAGGCCGGCTTTCACGCCCACGGGTGCGGCGGCACTGGCCCAGCGCACAGGCGCGCTGCTGGTCGCCGCCTCGATCCAGAGGCTGGATGACGGCAGGCACCTGGTGCGCGCCGTGCCGGTGGAAATATCACGGAACGCCGATGCGGAGCGTGCTATTATAACCGCCACGGCCGAGGTGACGGCTCATTTCGAGAGGTGGATCCGCGAGCGCCCGGAACAGTGGTGCTGGAATCACGATCGCTGGCGGAGAGCCGCCGAGGCGGAAAGCGCGACCTGAGCAGCGCTGACGCGCAGGCAACCGCAGCGGAGTTGAACGTATGTATCTTGATTACATAAGCCTGTTTTGGGTGCTGCTCGGGGTGCTGGTGGCCGGCATCCTCATGGGCCGCATCTGGTCGTACTTCTCGGCGCGCGAGGAGGGCCTCATCTCGAGACGGCTCGTCAGGGGCTCCTCCTCATACGTACTCGGAATGAACTACCTGATCTCCAACCAGCCCGAGCTGGCGATCATGGAGCTCAACCGCGCCGCCGAGCAGGACCCCGAGGCCATCGAGGTGCACATCGTCCTGGGCAATCTCTACCGCGAGAAGGGCCAGGTCGAGCGCGCGATCCAGATTCACAACACGATCCTGAGCCGCAAGGGCCTGAGTCCCTCTGAGGAAAACCTGGCGATGTTCTGCCTCGGGCTCGACTACAAGAGCGCCGGATTCGTCGACCGGGCGATAGATATCTTCGAGCAGATCATCGATGCCGACCGCTCCGACGAGGGCGCCGTGGCCAACCTGGTGAAGCTCTACGAGGAGGTCGGCCAGCTCGACAAGGCCTACAAGTTGCAGCTCGAGCTCGGGCGCCTGCGGCGCGATGAGGACCTCAGCACGCTGGCCTTCCTCGAGGTGCAAATGGGTAAGAAGCTGCTCGACCGCGATGAGCTTGAGGGCGCCGAGAGGCGCTTCCAGCGCGCCATCGACCTCGAACCGCGCACATACCCGGCCTACCTCTATTACGGCGATCTCCTGCTCAGGCGCGGCGAGCGGGAACAGGCGGTGGAGATGTGGGAGCGGATGGCGCGGACCAATTACAAGCACGCCCACCTGGCCTTCGACCGCCTGGCGCAAGCCTATCATGACCTCGGTCGCGACGAGACGATGGAGGAGTTGCTGCACGAGGTGATGGAGAACCACCGCTACGACTGGCGCAGCCGGGTATACCTGGCCCAGATTCACGCCGGGCGCGGCGAGTACGAGAGCGGCTTCGAGCTCTTCAAGCAGGCAGTCGAGCTGAATCCTCACAGCCTCGCGATCCATCAGAAGGTATGGAAACTGCTGAGCGGGCGCGAGCTCAATGATTCCCTGCTGCTGGACTACATCAAGCTGACCGAGGACATCGTCTTTTTCCTCGATCCCTTCGTTTGCATCGTCTGCGGCTACAAGACGACGGAATTCCTCTGGAAATGCCCGCACTGCCACTCCTGGGATTCATTCGCCGAAGCCCGGCTCTGAAATACACATAGCGGAATTAGCGCGATTGCCGGCGGGCGGCGCATCCCCATTTCAGCGTGCATTGCTGCCGGAACCAAGTGACGAGAGGTAAGTGATGGAGAACAGGACTTTCGCCTTTGACTTGAAACCGTTCGGCGAGCCGGGAGAGAAGCGCGACGCGGTTGTCGTGGGGCTGGTGGAGGGAATGAGCGAGCCGGGCGAGCGGATAATGGCGCTGGACAGTGCGGCGGGCGGCGTCATCGGCACGGCGCTGGCGGAGGGCGATTTCGCCGGCCGCGCGGAGCAGGTGTTGACGCTCTTCTCGACGAAACAGACCGGGCCGCGGCGGATACTCCTGATCGGCCTGGGCAAGGCGGGAGAACTCGACGACGAGCGCGTGCGCCGGGCGCTGGCAGCCGGTTGCATGGCCGCCGAGAGGCTCGAAATCGAGACGCTGAGTCTCGACATCGGCTCGCTGGCGGTTGCCGGACCGGACCTGGTGCGTTGCGCTGAGTTGGCGGCCGAGACGGCACAGCTCGCTCTCTGGCGGAACCTGAAATATCGCTCCGAGTTGAAAGAGGAGGAGCGCCCCCGGATCGGCAAGATTGAGCTGCTCTGGCCTGGGGAGAATGTTCCCGCCGAGGCGACGGCCACCGTGAATCACGGGATTGTGACCGCCGGCGCCACCTGTTATGCGCGTGAGCTGATCGGCCGTCCCGGCAATGAGCTTTTCCCCGAGGCTCTGGCCGAGGAGGCGGTGAAGGTCGCCGGGAGCCACGGCTATTCGGTCAAGATATTCGGCGCCGACGAATTGAAAGAGATGGGTTTCAACGCGCTGCTGTCGGTGGGCATGGGCAGCGCCCGCCCGCCGTGCCTGATCGTCGTGGATACGGCCCCCGAGAGCGAAGAAGCGCCGATAGCGCTGGTGGGCAAAGGGATCACTTTCGACACGGGCGGGATATCGATCAAGCCGTCGAAGGACATGGATGCGATGAAGGGTGACATGGCCGGCGCGGCAGCCGTGCTGGCGGCGGTGGATGCCCTCGGTAATCTCAATTACGAGCGCCGGGTGGTGGCTGTGATACCGGCTGCGGAGAACATGCCGGGCCCCTCCGCGCAACGCCCCGGCGACATCTGGACCAGCTATCAGGGGATCACCATCGAGGTGCTCAACACCGACGCCGAAGGACGTCTCGCCCTGGCCGACGCGCTCGCTTACGCGGCCAAGGAATACTCGCCGGAGGTGATGATCGATCTGGCGACGCTCACCGGCGCCTGCTTCGTGGCCCTGGGAGATGTCGCCGCCGGCCTCCTGGGCAACGACAACGAGCTCTGCATCCAGCTCGAGAAGGCGGGGGCGAAGACCGGCGAGCGGGTGTGGCGCCTTCCCCTCTGGCCCGACTACGACGAGCAGCTGAAGAGCAAGATAGCCGACATCAAGAATATCGGCGAACGCGGCGCGGGGGCGATCACCGCCGCGGCCTTCCTCAAGCGCTTTGTCGGAGAAACGCGCTGGACCCACATCGACATCGCCGGAGTCTCGTGGCTGGAGAAGGAGAGGGCCTACATGCCGGTCGGCCCCGTGGGATTCGGAGTCAGGCTCCTGGTTGAAACCCTGACGCGCCGGATGTGATATCGGCGGGGCGGCGGAAATCAGTCGGCACTCGAGACTTTGAAGAACCTGCGGATCTGCAGGAACGTTTTCTCACCGATACCCGGCACCGCAAGCAGGTCCTCGACCCTCTCGTAGTGGAGCTCCTTGCGGAATTCGACGATCTCCCGCGCGACGGTTTTGCTCAGACCGCTTATGCGGTCGGCCGCATCCAGTAGCTCTTCGAGGCTTACTCTGTTCAGGTCGAAGACCAGTTCCGGCGGCGGGTCGGGCAGGTTTTCGGGCGCATCCGCCTGCTCAACCGGCCCGGTGCAGGCCTGTGAGGCGGCGATCAGGGTGGAGGCGGTTACGAGCAGCGCGATCAGGCACACCGCCCTCATCTTGCAATGATTTCCCGAAGCTGGAGCAGGGAGTCGATCTCGAAATCCGGATCGGCCTTGAGCGCGTGGTTGTCGCCGTTGCGCAGCAGCACGGTGGCGATGCCCGCCTGCCTGCCGGCTTCGATATCGAGGGCGAAATCGCCGACCATCAGCACCTCTTCTCTGTGGACGGCGTATCTTTCCATCAGCTCGTTTATCGCTCGTGGGTCGGGCTTCGGCGGCGCGTCTTCACGGGCGATGATGCGGTCGACTTCGACTCCGATTTTCGACAGCACGGTCTCCACCGATTTGCGGGAATTGCGCGTGAAGATCGCGGTTTTGATGCCCCGGCGTCGCAGTTCGGCCAGCAGTTCGACGGCTCCGGCCTGGGGCTCCGCGTTCTCGGCGGCTTCATCTTCGTATCGGTGCATTATCTCCCAGGCTTTCTTCTGCTCGTCGGGCGGAAGAGAGAGGATGAAATCGAGGCTGAGCAGGGAGGGGTCGTCATTGCCGATCGCTTTTCTGATTTCGCCGAAATCGAGGCGCGGGCGGGTGATTGTGCCGTCCATATCGAAAACAATCAGTTTGATTCTCGACGGGCTATTCATCAGATCCAACATTGAAGTGAGAGGCTTTAATCGCCGGCATCGATCCCCTCCAGCCCCGGATGGTCCGGAGCCAAAGCCCTGAGTTGGTCAATAATTGATGCCAGCTGTACGTCCTTGCCCATCGACTTGTAGGCCATTGCGAGCTGGAAGAGGGTGTCGGCCATGATCCTTTCGTCTCCGCCGGCCGTGAGCCCTCGCTGGAGCCACTCGGCGGCCGTACTGTCCATGCCGCGCTTCTGGAAACAGATTCCCAATTGCAGGCATGATTTCTGGTGGAAGAGCGAATCTTCGGCGGCCATCTGGAACTCGGTTATCGCCTCCTCCACGAGGCCGGTTTCCATGTACGCGGCTCCCAGCTCGAAATGGATCCTGGCGGTCTCGTCGGCCGACTGGCGTTGGCGCTCCGAGTGGGTGTGGCTGAGGATTCGTTCCGCGTCGACTTTGCGCGAGGCGCCTGTGAGCGAGCCGTGGCGGCGCTCGGCCGCGCTGTGCAGAGCATAGAGCTCCTCGGCCAGCTCATCGCTGATCGAGCTGAGCGGCGGGCCGCCGGCGGCGGGCGGAGGAGTCCCGGCCGCTTCTTCCTCCAGCTCGATGAAGAAGTCGTCGATTTCCTTGCCGACCTGCTCTGTGTCCAACTCCACGCTGACCATCGAACGCAGGCGGTCCCACAACTCCTCGATTCTTGCTTCGCCTGAGAACTCCTGGCGCAGATCGGCGAGTACGCGGTGGGCAGCGCTGATGAATCGCTGGTCGAGATAGTAGCTGGCTTCGGCAATTTTCTTGGCGAGAGGTTCATCGGCGGCGAATTCTTCCTCGATCCCAGGGGCAATTGACGGAGCGGCTTTTTCGGCCACCGCCGAAATTTCAGCGATCTTGCGGTTGAGTTCTTCGGCTTTCTTGAAATTCTTGCGCTTCTCCCAGATTCCGGCGGCAAGGGAGTAGGTTTCAAGAGCAGTTTGTGTCTCGCCCTCTTCCAGCTGGATGAAGGCGAGCCGCTCGTGGAGCTCGGGGTCGTCGCTGAGCACGGCCAGCCCGGCGCTGACCCGCTGCTTCGCCTTGTCGCGAAGGCCGTAGCGCAGGAACACGTAGGCTTCCATCAGAATCCGCTTGATTTCAGGCGTTTCATTGCGGTCTGTGAAAAAATCGGGCGCCGGTAACCCGCTATCCTGATCCACTCGTAGGGGTTCCGCGGAGGTCTCGACATCAGGGGACCCGAAAATGGCGGCCCCCCTGGAATGCTCGTAAAGCCTGCCGAGTCTCGCCTTGTGCGACATCACCCTGGGTTCCAAACCCTGCAGGCGCTCGGCGACCTCGATTGCCTCGGCGTACTCCTCCTCTCGTTCGAGGGCGTCGGCGAGACGCGTGAGAGCGGATGTAAGCCGAGGCTTGTTGCCGAGAAACGTGTGGAGTTTTTCCAGCCGCCTGAGTGAAGGCATGTGGCCGGGCACTTTCTCGATAAGGTACTCGAGAGCGGCTACTGCCGGATGGTTTTCGTCCTCGATGTTCAGCTTGTCCAGCACGCTTTCGAGATAATTGAAGGCTATATCAACATCTCCGTTGGCCGCGGCTATCCGCGCTCCCAGCAAGGGGACGCGGTCGCAGGATTCGTCGCTCTCGCCGGCTTTGTGGAAAAGCTCTGCGGCTTTGTCTCGATCCCCCTCGTCGAGTGCGATTTCTCCCAGCGCGGCGAGAACCTCGGCTTCGGCCGGGGTTCGCTCCAAGAGCGATTCGTAGAGCTCCCGAGCGCCGCCGGAGTTGCCGGCCCGGTGCATCAGATCGGCGAGGAGTTTTATCACGCCGACGTTTTCAGGGTCGGCACGATGCGCCTGGTCGAGCAGCTTGAGGGCTTCCTCCAGCCTACCCACGACCGCCAGCTCCTTGCTGACTGCCAGGTAGGCTTTGTACTCGGCCTCCGTGTCGTTCTCGGCTGCGGCCAGCTCACTTATTTTCAACAGGGATGGAATCGAATGGGGATCGATCTCCACCACTTTCTCAAAGGCTCTACGGGCTTCTTTTGTATGCCCCAACGAGTGGTGGTGGCGCGCGAGGTCGAGCAGCAGCGCACGTGCCTCCACTAGCAGTCCTTCCTGCGTGTAAAGATCGGCGAGATGCTCGACAACCTCTCTGACGGTCGGGGCCTGACGGTGGGCTTTGCGGAGAATGGCGATGGCCTTTTTGTAGAAGCCCCCAGTCTCGTAATTTTTAGCCGCTCGGAGGAAAAACTGAACCGCTCTTTCTCCCTCGCCGATGCGGATATAGAGATCGCCTACCGCGTTGAGCGCCGAGATGTCGTCAGGCTTGTGGGCCAGGATATCCTTATAGATATCGATTGCACGCTCGTACTTACCCTGAGTGACCAGCTGTTCGGCCTGGCGAATTGTGAGGCGCTCTTTAGCCATGGCAACCGGGAACTCCTTGTGTCTAAATCATAACACGAGTTTGGGCTGTCGCACCCCATTGAATGTTTTTCTGTGCAACGCTGTCGGGCCGAGGCGGCGCAGGGCTTCGAGGTGTTCCGGCGTGCCGTAGCCCTTGTTGCGGTCGAGATGGTATCCGGGAAAGCGGCGATGGAGGCCGCGCATCAGCGCGTCCCTGGTGACCTTGGCGATGATCGACGCGGCGGCGATCGAGCCCACAGTGGCGTCGCCGCGAATTATCTTGCGGCTTGGTATGGGGCCGTCGAGGCACAGACCGTCAACCAGAACCAGCGCAGGCTTGAGCCTGAGTCCGCGCAGGGCCCGCTTCATGGCGAGTTTGGTGGCGACGAGGATGTTGAGCCTGTCGATCTCGGCGGCGGTGGCCAGCCCGACGGCGAAGTCGGCTGCGGCGTCGATCACGGAGGGGTAGATCGCCTCGCGCTCCCGCTCGGAGAGCTGTTTCGAGTCGTTGACATTTTCGGGTAGGCCGATTTCCCTGGGGATGAAGGCGGCGGCCAGCACCGGTCCGAAGAGCGGCCCTCTCCCTGCCTCGTCGACCCCGGCGACCGGTCCGAGGCCACAGCGCTTCAATTTTGCCTCAGTCTCCCACATTTTCCGGTGATTCGCAGTCTAATCGGGGGTAAGCGATAGATCAACGCCCAGTTAGAGCGCAGTCGTCTCGAACTGCGGCTGGGTGGGAATGCGGTAATCGGCTCTGTGCAGGAGAGCGAATTTACCGACAGCGATCTCTTCCAAGGGAAAGATTGCGACCGTTCAGCTCTTGGCGACGTCCCGGCGCAGTTCGCGGATCCTCGCAGACTTGCCCTTGCGCGTGCGCAGGTAATAGAGCTTGGCGCGGCGGACGCGCCCGCGGCGAACGACCTCGATCTTGGCGATGATCGGCGAGTGCAGGGGGAAGATGCGCTCAACGCCGACACCGAAGGAAATTTTGCGGACCGTGAACGTCTCCGTTGCAGCGCCGCCGGAGCGACCGATCACCACGCCCTCGTAAACCTGAATACGCTCTTTCTGCGCCTCGCTCACCCGCACGTGGACGCGGACCGTGTCGCCCGCGCGGAACGGTGGGATGTCATCGCGAATCGCTGCAGCGTCTACTATCTTCAGCTTTTCCATCATCTTTCTCCACGGCGCTGCTCAAGAGCGCGCCGGAGTTTTTACCATTTCTTTTTATATCCCGCAAGAGATTCTTTTGCTCTTCGGTCAACTCCAGCCGCTCCAGGAGATCCGGACGCCGCCTCAGAGTCGCTTCCAGGGCATCCCGCAGCCGCCACCGCCTGATCTCCTCGTGGTTGCCGCTGAGAAGCACTTCGGGCACCGCCATGTCCTCGAATTCAGCGGGCTTGGTGAAATGGCGGTGATCCAGCAGCCCGGAAGTGTAGCTGTCCTGCCTGGCGGACTCAGGGTCGCCCAGTGCTCCGGGAAGGAGCCTGGTGACGCCCTCGATGACAACCTGCGCCGCCAGCTCGCCGCCGCCGAGAACGAAGTCGCCGATAGAGATCTCGCAGGTGACCCAGCGCCGGCGCACGCGGTCGTCGATGCCTTCGTAGCGACCGCAAAGGACGACCAGGCGCTCGCTCCGGCTGAACTCCTCCAGCGAATTCTGCGTCAGGCGCCTCCCCCTGGGGGTCAGCAGGATCACTTCGGCCCGCGGTTGCCCGCCTGTCGCCGGCTCTCCGAGGATGTCGCGCAGGGCCGCGAACCACGGCTCGGGCTTCATCACCATGCCGGGGCCGCCGCCGTAGGGCGAGTCGTCGACCGTGCGGTGCCGGTCGGCCGCGTAATCGCGCAGGTCGTGAACCGCCACCTCCAGCAAGCCGCGCTGCCGCGCCCTGCCGACAATGCTGCATTCGAGGAAGGCCTCGAACAACTCCGGGAAGATGGTGATGACGTCAACCTTCATTGATCTCGAACAGCCCTTCCGGCGGATCGACCACGATTCGCTTGTTCGCGGTATCTGTTGCGACGACGATCCCATCGGCGAACGGGATCAGCAGTTCCTTGCCGCCGGCCCCATCGATGGTCAGCAGCGGGGCGCCCTTATCGTCCGCGGCGTTGACAGTGCCGATGAGTGTGCCGTCGGCCAGCACGACTTCGCAACCGATCAGGTCGGTGGCGAAGAACTCGTCGTCGTCGAGCGGCGCCAGGTGCTCGCGGAGCACGAACATTTCTGCGTGCATCAGTTCCCGCACCTCGTCGATGGAATCGTAACCTTCGAAGTGGCAGATAGCCTTCTGCTGGTGCCACCAAAACCGACGAATGGCCAGACGGCGATCAGCGCGGCCCGGCCGGCGCAGGACAGCCTCTATCCCCTCGAGACTCTCTCGTTTGAGGTCGAAGTAAGGATGTAGAATAACTTCTCCGCGAATTCCGCGGGGCCGTCCGACGACGGCGACAGGTATTTCACGCCCCTCGGTAGCGGGCTCCGCCATCTACTCGAGGATTTCCAGCACGAAGCGCTTGCGAATCTTCATGCCGGCAGCGCCGAGGATTGTGCGGACGGCGCGTGCTGTGCGACCCTGCTTGCCGATTACCTTGCCCAAGTCTTCCTGTGCTACCCGTAGTTCGAGTACCGTCGTCTGCTCGCCCACGATCTCAGTAACCTTGACATCATCGGGGTTGTCAACGAGGGATCGTGCGATCTGCTCAACCAGGTCTCTCATTCTTTGTCCTCCTGCTGCACTTCATCTGTAGGGCTTGATTCAGATATTTCTTTTTCTTTGGTTTGTTTAACTAAAGAGCGGACTGTGTCACTGAGCTTTGCGCCTTTGCCCACCCATTCTTCTATTTTATCTGTGTCGAGCTTGACCATCGCGGGCTTCTGCACCGGATCGTAATGCCCGACCACCTCGATAAACCGTCCGTCGCGCGCGCGGCGCGAGTCGGCGACAACCACCCGGTAGAAGGGGCGGTTCCGCCTGCCTAAGCGTGTTAACCTGATGGAAAGCATAAGCCTATCGGTCCTCCTAAACTGCTATTTTAACATGTCAGCGAGCTTGCGTAACGAGCGCCCCTTGCCCATCGGAGCTTTCGAAAGCTGCTTCATCATCTTACGCGCGGCGACGAACTGCCGCAGCACCTGATTTACCTTCTGCACCGACGTTCCGCTGCCGCGCGCGATGCGCTTGCGGCGGCTGCCGTTGATTATCCTGTAACTCCTCAGCTCGCGCCCGGTCATCGAGTTGAGGATCGCCTCCACGTGCCTCATTTCTTTCTGGGCGTCGACATCCTGCCTCATCTTGGCCACTTTGCCAAGTCCCGGGATCATTCCCATGATGCTGTCGAGCGGCCCCATCTTGCCGAGCTGGCGGATCTGGTCGCGGAAGTCGGCGAGGGTGAACTCCTGCCTGCGGATCTTGCGCTCGAGCTCCGCGGCCTGCTCGACGTCGATCGCCTCTTCCGCCTTCTCGATCAGGGTGAGGACGTCGCCCATGCCGAGGATGCGGCTGACGAGGCGGTCGGGATGCATCGGCTCGAGGTCCTCGAAGCGCTCGCCGATGCCGATGAACTTGATCGGCTTGCCGGTGATCTCGCGGATGCTGAGGGCGGCTCCGCCGCGGGCGTCGCCGTCGAGCTTCGTCAGCACGACGCCCGTGATGTCGAGGCCGGCATTGAAGGCCTCAGCGCTGCGGACGGCGTCCTGCCCGGTCATCGAGTCGGCGACGAAGAGTATCTCGCTCGGCTGCATCCGCTTGCGGATCACCGAGAGTTCCGTCATCAGCTTTTCGTCGATGTGCAGCCGGCCGGCGGTGTCGACGAGTATCACGTCCCGCCCGGTTTTGGCCGCCTGGCGCGCCGCCGCCTTGCAGATGTCGGGAGGCGACATCTTCGGATCGCTGTCGAAACATGGGAGCGAGACCTGGTCGGCGATCTGGTGCAACTGTTCGATGGCCGCGGGGCGGTAGACGTCGGCGGGCACCAGCAGCGGGTGGCGGCCCTGCTTGCGCAGCAGCACGCCGAGCTTGCCGCAGGTGGTTGTCTTGCCCGATCCCTGGAGGCCGACGAGCATGATCACGCTCGGCGGGAAGTTGGCGAAATTGATGGCGCTGTGCTCGCCGCCGAGCAGGGCGATCAGCTCATCGCGGACGATCTTGATCACCTGCTGGCCGGGAGTTAGGCTGGTGAGAACATCCTGGCCGAGCGCCAGGTTCTTTACCCGTTTGATGAAGCCCTTGACGACGGCATAGTTGACGTCGGCTTCGAGCAAAGCTATACGAATCTCCCGCAGGGCCTCTTCGATGTTCTTTTCGGAGATCCGGCCCTCGCCCCGGAGATTCTTGAAAACTTTCTGTAGCCTTTCGGACAGGTGGTCAAGCATAAGCTACTTCCGCCTAACTGCGTGAAATCATGACGATTATGGCTACAATCGAACGTCATACGCTACAGGAAGCTCCCGCGACTGTCAAGCGGAATCAGGGTTGAGCCCGGGGGTGGGATCTTGCCGGGTAAACTATTGATACCCTGCGTGTTATTTAACGGCACCGCATAAAATCCGGCCGTTTTTCCGTCGGCTCGATCAGCCGTTACAATATTTTGGATTACCCGCACGGGAAACAAAATGGGCCCCCTTGCGGGGGCCCGCTGATCTATGGTTGGTGGAGTGAGGAGGGGGGGCTGATTATATTCCCGTCAACCGCCGGGTCAGCGATCCCTATCGCGACGCGCCGGGGACCTTCGGCCGAAATCACTTCTGCCGTGGAAGTCCATGCCACGACCGTGCCGCCCGTCGAAGCGGCGGTCTCCGTGCCGCATTTTCATGTAGCCGACGGCGCTTTGGAGTTTACTCACTTTTTCCCACTGCTCATCGGTGAAGACGGCTCGGCGGTCGAGCTGGTTCCGAACCATCATCTCAGCCGTCTGATTGCGCAGCGCGGAAATCTCCGCGGCTTTCTGTAGTACGGCGTCGTCGTTGCCTTTGGTCTTCATCAACTCGGCAAGCTCGATGCCGGCGACCTGTAGTTTGGCCTTCAGCTCGATCTGGGCCTTCCAGTGCTCGCTGCGCATCTGCTCCAGCTTTGCACTCTGCTCATCGGTAAGGCCGAGCTCGGTCTTGAGCCAATCGTGGCGCCAGAACCGGGTGGGGGGAGCCGGTTCGGCAGCCGTATCTTCCTGAGGCGGGAGCACTTCGAGAGCTTTTTCCGGTTCGGGCGGCGTGACGTCATCCGCGGACACGGACATTGCCAATCCGAAAGAGCCGGCGAGCACCGCGGCAGCTGCAACCAATATCATTTTCTTCATGACTTCCTCCTGATGAGGGTGAACTTTTATTTCTGCCGTTAAGACAGCGCGGCGCAGGCAAAGGTTAAAATTAGACGGTATCGATTCAGAACAGCCGGCCCTGAGGCGGCGGGACGAGCGGCTGGGCGTCGATGCCCTCGGCCTTGAGAAATTCGGCGAAGCGGACGGCATCGCCATGGTGGGTGAAAATTTTCTTCGCGCCGCTCTCGGCGGCCGCCCTGATGAGTTCGGCGAAATCGCAGTGGTCGCTGAAGGGGATGCACTCGTCGGCCCCGAAGAGGTGGCGGCAGCGGTCGTCCAGCGCCCAGCCGGTGAGGATGGCGGTCCGCACGGGCCCGAGCAAGCCCAGCTTTTCCCTGGCGGCGTTCTGGGGCGGGAAGAGAACAACGCGGCGGCCGACCGGCCCCTCATCCAGCCTCGAGAGCAGGGGAAAATCGATGCCGAACGCGGCGTAGACCTCGCAGATTTTCCAGATTGCGGGGTGCGCTATCACGCCGAAACCGAGCTTCTCCACCAGCTTGATCGCCTCCTGGGCCTTGCCCAGAGAGTAAGCAAGCAGCACCGGCGTGCAGCAGGCGTCGAAGCTGCGTTCGATGAAGGCGCCCATCAACTCCAAAGTCTCCTCGCGCGAGGGGAAGACGTAGCGCGGGTGGCCGTAGGTGCACTCCATCAGCATGTAGTCGCAGCGCACCGGTTCCGCCTGCTCGCTCGTGAGACTCTCGCCGAGGCGTAAATCGCCGGTGTAGAGCAGCTTCGTATCTTCCCGCTCGATCAGGATCTGCGCCGAGCCGAGGACGTGCCCGGCGGGCCAGAGAGTGATTCGCGCCCCGGCGATTTCGATCGTCTCGCCATAGTCGATGATCGTCGCCGCACAAGGGCCCATCCGGGCCTTGATCAGAGCAAACGTCGGCGGGGTGCAGATGATGCGGCGGTGCCTGCCGATGTGGTCGGCGTGAGCGTGGCTGACGAAGTTCAGCGGGCGCCGCTCGCGCGCGTCGAGCCACAGGGGCAGGCGGCTGACCTGGATGTCGCCGTCTTGGTGTAAAAAAAATTCCATGTTGTGCCGTCGCTTACTGTTCCATTACAGAATAAATAAGATTATATTAGCTTGAAAGGGGTCTTGCGTTGGGGTTTTTCGTAGTTCATGCATCCAGATTTACCGCCGGAAGAATCGAGCGCGACTCCTGTCCAAACCAACATCCGCTGGGGGAATTCTATGGACAAGGAACATAAGAGCAAGAGTTCCCGGACCAAACAGGGTTTAAGCCGCCGCGGTTTCATGAGCACGGTCGGCGCCGGCGCTATCGCCGCTGCCGCCGCGAGCACGGCCACGGCCGGGCTCGCACAGGAAGTGAAGTCGGCGGGCGAGTTGGTCGAGGTGATCCTCGATGTCAACGGCCGCAGGCGCAAGGTGCTGGTCGAGCCGCGCTGGACACTGCTCTACGTCCTGCGCGACGTGTTTGGTCTGATGGGAACAAAACCCGGCTGCGAGCGGGGCGAGTGCGGCGCGTGCACTGTGATCATCGACGAGCTGCCGCGCTACTCCTGCATGACGCTCGCGGTCGAGGCCGAGGGCCGCAAGATCACGACCCTTGAAGGCCTGATGGACGGTGAGAAGCTCGGAGCCGTGCAGCAGGCGTTCGCCGAGGAGGATGCCTTCCAGTGCGGCTTCTGCACGCCGGGGCAGATAATGGCGGTCGAGGGCCTGCTGCGGGCAAATCCCGATCCCTCGCTCGATGAGATCCGCATGGGAGTGAGCGGCAACCTCTGCCGTTGCGGCGCCTACCAGCACATCTTCAGCGCTGCCAAAAAGGCCTCCGAGCTCAAACGGAAGGGAGGTGCGTGATGGCCGGAAAGAAAGACGATTACGCCGAAGCCTATTTCCGCAGCGAGTTCGAGCCGGAGACGCCGACGCCCGACGAACGGCTGGAACAGTGGCCCGGCGAGACGAAGATTGTGGGCCAGGCGTTGCCCCGTGTGGACGCCTACGAGCGGGTCAGCGGCGCGGCGCAGTACACCTTCGACGTCACCCTACCCGACATGCTTCACTGCGCCATCCTCCGCAGCCCGCACGCCAACGCCAAAGTCAAGAAGATCGACAGCTCGAAGGCGGAGAAGATGCCCGGCGTGCGCGCCGTGATCTCGGGCAAGACCCCCGGAACCGACATCCCCTGGTACGGCCGCGGCAACAATCCGCTGAGCAAGCTCTTCGATCCCCACTGCCGCTACGAGGGCGAAGAGGTGGCCGCCGTGGCGGCCGAGACTCCTCAGCAGGCCTGGGACGCCGTCAAGGCGATCGAGGTGGAGTACGAGACGCTTCCGTTCGTGATTGACGAGAAAGCGCTCGAGCCCGGTGCGCCCGAGGTTCTGGAGGGCGGCAACGTCGGGGAGCCGAGCAATTACAGCCGCGGCGACCTGGAAGCGGGATTTGCCGAGGCCGATGTGGTGGTGGAGGAGACTTACTCGGTCGGCACCCGCATTCATACGCCGATGGAGACGCATGCGTCGGTGGCCAAGTGGGACGGCGACAACCTCACCGTCTGGGATTCAACCCAGGGCGTCTACGCGGTGATGATGGGCGTCGCGCGCGCTCTGCGCATCCCCTTTAACAAAGTTCGCGTCATCTGCAAGTACATGGGCGGCGCCTTCGGCTGCAAGCTGGAGGTGGGCAAATGCACGGTGATCGCCGCCTTGCTGGCGCGCACCACCGGCAGGCCGGTGAAGTACACGCTCACTCGTGAGGAATCGTTCCTGTGCGCGGGCAACGGTCCCGGCCCGAAGATGAAGCTGAAGGGCGGGGTGAAGCGCGACGGCACGATAACCGCGCTGCGGATGGTCAGCACAGGCACCGGCGGCGCCTATTGGGGCGGCGGCATCAGTGCCTTCCAGGTCGGCGAGCTTTACAAGTGCTCCAACGTGGAGTACTCGGTCGAGCAATACCTGACCAACATCGGCAAGGCGCGCGCGATGCGGGCCCCGGGCTTCCCGCAGTGCTCCTGGGCTCTGGAGCAGCTTATTGACGCGCTCGCCAAGAAGATCGGCATGTGCCCGGTGGAGTTCCGCCTGAAGAACGTGCCCGATTTCAGCCAGATGGACGACGAGAACCGTCCCTACTCGAGCACGGGCCTGGCGGAGTGCCTCAAGCAGGGCGCCGCGGAATTCGGCTGGAAGGAAGCCAAGTCCAGGCCGAAGGGCGACGGCCATATCCGCCGGGGCGTCGGCGCGTCCGCAGGCGTGTGGAGTTACGGCCGGGGCGGTCCGCCGTTTACGGCCATCGTCAAGATGTTCGTCGACGGCAGCGTCCTGTTGACCACCGGGGCGATGGACATCGGCACCGGCTCCAAGACGATCGGCTGCATGACGGTCGCCGAAGAGCTGAACGTGCCGCTTGAGCGGGTGAAGATCGAGAACGCCGACACCGGCAGCACTCCCTACGCCTACTCGAGCGGCGGCAGCCAGACTCTTCCCGGCCTGGTACCGACCGCGCGCAACGCCGCGGCGAAGGTGAAGAAGCAAATGCTGGAGTGGGGCGCCGAGGACCTGGGGGTGCCGGTCAACGACCTCGAGTTAAAGGATAACTCGGTGGTCTGCATCAGCGACCCGGAGAAGAAGAAGTCGATACCGGAGCTCATCCAGGCGCGGCAGCAGCTTGACGTCGTCGGCGTCGGCTACGCCGATCCTCTGCCCGAAACCCACATCTACAGGCCGTTCGGAGCGCATTTCGCCGAGGTCGAGGTCAACACGCTGACCGGCGAGGTTAAGGTGCTGCGGTTGGTGGGCGCGCACGAGAGCGGGCGGGTGATCAATCGCAAGACCTACGACAACCAGGTCCACGGCGGGATGACGCAGGGCCAGGGTCTGGCGATGACCGAGACGCGCGTGATGGACCGCCAGACCGGCAAGATGTGCAACGTCAACTGGCACGACTACAAGATCCCCACCGCGCTGGACGTGCCGCCGCAGCATTCGGTGGTGGCGATCGACCCGCACGACGAGATCATCAACAACGCGGGAGTCAAGGGCCTCGGCGAGCCGCCGGTGATCCCCGCCGCGGGAGCGATCGCGAACGCGGTCTGCGATGCCATCGGCATCAGGATCGCCGATGCCCCGATCAATCCTCCGCGGATCCTGCAAGCCCTTAAGCAGCAGAAGGAGAGGGGGTGAGACGATGATAGGCCAATTCACTTACGTTAAAGCGAAGTCGATCGACGACGCCGTGAAGCAACTCGGCACCCCCAATTCCACCGTCCTCGCGGGCGGAACCGATCTGCTGGGCTGCCTGCGCGACGAGGTGCTGGAGGCCGGGAAGGTCGTCAGCATCAGCGGGCTGAAGGAACTTCACGGCATCAGCGCGGGCCCGAACGGCGGACTGCGCATCGGAGCCCTGACCACGATCGCGGAAGTCGCTGCCGCCGAGACGATCAGATCGAAGTACGCCGTGCTCGCGCAGGCGGCGGGCGAGATCGCCAGCCCGCAGTTGCGCAACCAGGGCACAATCGGCGGCAACCTCTGCCAGCGGCCGCGCTGCTGGTACTTCCGCGGCGACTTCCACTGCGCCAAGAAGGGCGGCGACATGTGCTACGCCGAGGGCGGCGAGAACATGTTCCACTGCATCTTCGGCGGCGACCCCTGCTACATCGTCTACCCCTCCGACTCGGCGCCCGCACTCTGCGCGCTGAACGCCGGGGTGAGGATCGCCGGACCGGGCGGGACGCGCACGCTGGCGGTGGATAAGTTCCACCAGCTTCCCGGGGTGGACATCGAGAAGGAGAACGTGCTGCAGCGCAACGAGATCGTCACCGAGGTGCTGCTGCCCGCGCCGCCGCCCGGCCTCAAGAGCGCCTACCGCAAGGTCCGGGCGCGGCAGGCCTGGGATTTCGCCCTGACCAGCACGGCGATCGCCCTGACGATGGACGGCGGGACGGTCAAGCAGGCGCGGATCTTCCTGGGCGGCGTGGCGCCGGTTCCCTGGCGTGCCGAAGCCGCGGAAGCCGCACTGAAGGGCAAGAAGCTCGATAAGGCCACAATCTTGGCGGCTGCCGAGGCGGCTGTGCAAGGCGCGCGGCCGCTCGAGGCCAATGCCTATAAGGTGGATTTGGTGAAGGGAACGCTGACGGAGCAGTTGGCTTCCCTGGCTTGAAAGTACAGTAACCCCGGCGAATCTTGCAGGAGGGCGGGCCTTGCGGTCCGCCCTTTTGTTTGCATAAGATGAAGTCGTCGCAATAAACGGCAATACCAATAAACCAGACAGGCCGGAGCGTGGTGCACAAAAATATGAGCGGGAATCAAACAGGGGCGACAGGAACGGACTACCGCCGGCCGGGATGGCTGGTCTGGTCTTTCGTGTTCATCTCGCTGCTGACGTTCGCGCACTGGGCGATATACAACACCGGCAGGCTGGAGCGGGGCGACAGCCTGCTTGTCGCCGACGGCGTCAAGTATTTTGTCTTCCTGCCGTCGGTGCTGATGCACGGCGATCTCGATTTCGCCGACGAGATTGAAGAGGTCTCGACAAAGGCCGCGAGGCGTGAGGAGAGGGGTAAAGGTCCGTTAACGAAGACCGCGGTAACGGGCCTGGTGTCCAATGCTTTTCCGATCGGAGCGCCGGTACTCTGGTCCCCTTTCTACGTGGTTGCGCACATTTTGATCCGGGGTGAAGGCGTCGAGCCGGGCTACCAGCTCGCCGTTCTTTTCAGCAGCCTGTGTTACGGCCTGGCGGCGCTTTGGCTGATGATCAGAATCCTGCGGAGCTTCTTTTCGCCGGCATTGTCGCTATTCAGCGCTCTGCTGGTCTGGGCCGGGAGTTTCGGCTACTTCTATGCGGTCTACCGGGGCGACATGTCGCACGCGCCGTCGGTGTTTCTGGTTGCGCTGGTGCTGTGGCTGTGGTTGAGGTTTTACGAGAGGTTCACTTGGGGGAGGGCGGTAGTGTTCGGCGTGGCCGCCGGGCTGATGATTCTAACTCGGCCGCAGAACGCGCTGATGCTGCTGGTTCCGGCCGCCCATTCGGCCTGGAATCTGGTGGCGGACAGAGGCTGGCGGGATTATCAGGAGTGGTTGAGGCTTGCCGGGCGCTGGGGGTTGGCGGCGTTATTTGTGTTCATCATATTTCTGCCCCAATTGCTGGTCTGGAATGCCATTTTCGGCGCGCCGCAGCCGCCGATGGCGTCAAACTTCTACCACTTTGATTATCCATATATGGTTGAGCTGCTTTTTTCGCGAAACGGGATAATATCGTTCACGCCGCTGCTGGGTTTGGCGCTTATCGGGATGTTCCTGGCGGTGACGACTGAGAAGAGATTCCTGGCGCCCTGCCTGGGCGTGCTGCTGCTGTATATTGTTCTTTACAGTGTATCGGGCGATTGGTGGTGCGGGGACACGACATTCGGCATCAGGCGCTTCGCCAATGTGATGCCGCTCTTGGCCGTAGGCATGGCGGCGTTTCTACAACGGATCACCGAGCTGTTTCGCAGCCGTCCCGCGGTGGCCACGGGGATAATCACGGCTCCGCTGCTTCTGTGGAATTTTTTATCGATGCAGACTGTCAGCGAGCATAAAGGAACGCGCGATTATCTCAGTTTGATCGGGGTCGCTGAGACCAATTACCGGAAGGTGTGGGACCTGGCCGGGTGGCCTCCGAGCATGCCGGGGAGCATACCCTACGCATTGGCGAACAGCGTTCCGCCATCCAGCTACGACGCCGTCACGGGCAAACCGATCGACAGCAACGTCGGGAATTTGTTACTGATTCCCGAGCTGCTGGTGGAGGGCTGGGAGCTGTTTGAGGCCACGGAGAATCAGTGGATAATCAGCGATTCCCGCGCGCGCATATTGTTCTCCATCAACCGTCCGCATCGCCTTGAGGGCGAGATCGTCTGCATCTTGCGCCTGACACCGCCGAAAGATAAATACGTGCTGACGGCGGACCTGAACGCGCGGAACTGCGGTTCGGTGGCACTTTCTGCCGGAAGAAGCACCTGTGTTTTCCGCTACTCCGCAGACGTCCTGAGGGTGGGGATAAATGAGCTGAGCTTCCGGATTTTCAGAGAAGAGGCGGAGGGCAAACGTGTGCCCGCCGGGCGGGTGGAAAATGTGAGATTCCGCCACGTGATTTTTCCGCAGGTGCAGAATCGGGAATAATTACTTTTGAGCAAGCGGTGACGAATGCACTCGGGGTATTGCCTTTTATTGGATAAAATAGCATTTTGTCGCCGGACGTGGCGCAGGCGAGCCAGGGCCCAAAGAAAATTCAACCCGTTGCAACCGGACAATTGAGAAAGAAGATCGCGTAGGGATATGAAAAAACACCGGGATTACCAGCTGACGGCCCTGTTGATAATATTGTTGCTGCCGCCGGCGGTTTATGCAGCGGATGTACAAGAGAACGACGTTCAGAAGACGGTAATTACCTTTGCCGACGTGACCGCCCGATACGGGATCGAAAACCACATCTGCACCTTCGGGGCGGTGTTCAGCGACATCGATAACGACGGCCGCGACGACCTCATCGTCAGCAACCACGGCGGCGCCAGGCCGTCGGTCTACCTCAATCGGGGCGGCCGGTTCGAGGACCGCACGCTCTCCCTGCCGATCACCGACATCGTCGATATGCACGGGATCACTGTCGTCGACATCGACAACGACGGCGACAAGGACGTGCTGATTGCCGGCGGCGGGAGCCTGGGAGTCGGTCACGGCTCGCCGAACCAGATCTTCAGGAACCTGCTCACCGAGACCGGAGTGCTCTCGTTCGAGGAGGTCGCCGCGGCGGTGGGCGTCGCCTGGCAGAAATGGCGCGGCCGCAGTTTCATTCCCATCGCCGGCTCCGGCGGCGGCGCGCTCGACTTTTATTTCGTCTGCAGGCCGAGGAAGGGGACTTCCAGCGTCTATCTCGTCAACAAGAGCGACGGCGACATCCGGCTCGAGCCGGATCACGGACACGGCATCGACTGGAAACGCGACCAGAAGGGCAGGGGGGATTTCTTCTTCGATTTCGACCGCGACGGCGACAGAGACCTGATCATCCTCGACGCCGAAACAATCCTCCTGTTCGAAAACAAGGGCCGCCGCTTCCTCAGAAAACAGGCGTCCTTCGACAGGCTCGAGCGCGTCCTTTCACTCGGCGTCGGCGACCTCAACGGCGACGGCTATCCCGACATTTATGTCGGCACGAGGCCGCAGAATTCGGGCTCCGACCACGTCTGCTCCGGCGAGCAGAACGGGCTGAGCCGGATCAACTTCGTCCTCTCGGGCAACGGAGGGGATCAGGTCGACCGCATCGAGTTCAAGTCGCCCAGCGCCGAGATCCTTCTCGAACTGGACGACGGCAGGGGAATGTACCAGCGCTCGCTGGAGAACATCCACATCGGCCGTAGGAATGTCCACCCCGGCTCACTTACGGATCTGCGGATCACCCGATCCGAAGCGATGGGCACCCCGCAGGACCGTGGTCCGGGGACATATATCTGGCGGACAGGCAAGAACCTCTGGGCGTTCGAGTGGAGGTATCGCGCGCGTACGGACGAGGCCCGCGGCGCCGTCATCGCCGACAAGATCTCGGCGGTCATTCCAAAGGGAATCGAAACCTTCGCCAGGCACACGACCCGCGATCGCATCTTCATCAACCGCCAGGGAGAGGGTTTCGGGGAACTCGACGGAATCGATCTGTCGCACGACCAATACACCCGCGCCCTCGCCTTTTACGATCTGGACAACGACGGCAACGTCGACATCGTCGGGATTCGCGGCAGCGAGCCGGGCAGCATCAACGGCGAGCCCTTCATCCTGGTGAACAGGGGCGGCGCGCAGCCTATTTTCGATTTTCGCAAAAAAACAGGGCTCGGCAATTCCGACGACGACCTCTCGCAGGCGGACCAGTTGACGGTCGGATTCGTCAACGGCGACGGCCTCCCTGACCTGTTCGTGACCAACGGCTACGGCCAACTGCCGGGCTCACGCGGGCCCTACAAGTTGTTCATCAACAAGACGAAAACAAAGAACAACTACGCGCTCTTGGCGCTCGAAGGCGTGGACTCCGTGAGAGACGCCATCGGCGCCCAGGTGAGCCTTTACACGCGCGCGGGCGATTTTCTCGGCTACCGGGAGCTGGGTGTGGTCCACAACCGCATGCAGCACAGCCATAAAATCCATTTCGGGCTGGGCAAGTACAAAGGCATGCTGAAGGCCGACATTCTCTGGCCCAACGGCAAACGGCAGTCGGTAAAGCTCAAGCCCAATCGCCTCACTTTCGTCAGGGAAAAGACCGACTGATTTTATAGACGGCGGGGACGAGATGACCGAGAGACTCGCTGGGATAATTCTGGCCGCGGGGCTGTCGAAACGGATGGGCCGACCCAAGGCTCTGCTGCAGATCGGCGGGGAGACGTTCCTCGCGCGGATCGTGCGCCTGGCCCGCAGGGCGGGGCTCGATCCGATCAGGATCGTCGTCAGCGAGCACCGCGCGCTTATCGAAAAAGTCCAGCCGGAGCTCGCTGATCATCTCATCACCAACGACCAGCCGGAACTTGGGCAACTGCATTCCTTGAGGCTGGGGCTTCGGTCGCTGCCGCAAAACTGCACCGGCGCGATGATGTTTCTCGTCGACCACCCGAAAATGCAGCCAGCGACGTTGCAAAAAATTGTGCGTGCGTTTAAAAAGGGTAAAGGGGAAATTATTTTACCTGTGCACGCCGGGCGGCGCGGCCACCCGGTGATTTTCGGGCGCGCGGTCTTCGAAGAACTGCTTGAGGCGCCGTTGGACAAAGGGGCGAGGCACGTGGTCCGCAGCCGTCCCGATCGGGTTTGTGAGGTCGAAGTCGACGACGCGGGGATTCTGGCGGATATCGACACGCCCGGGGACTACGAGGAGTTGAGCGGGAATGACTGAGAATCGAGAGCTCTATCCCGACCTGCTGGAGGAGTTGGCGCGGCTTCGCCGCGAGGGGCGGAGCGTGGTGATGGCGACGGTTGTCGCGACGAAAGGCTCGACGCCCCGGCGCGCGGGAGCGCGCATGCTGGTCTTGCGCGACGGGTCGATCAGGGGAACGATCGGCGGCGGGGTGCGCGAATCGGAAGTCATCGAGCGGGCCCGCAAGCTGTTCCGCAAGGGCGAGGCGAAGCTGATCGCCCTGGATTTTCACGAGGAAGGCGAGGGCTGCGATGGGCCGATCTGCGGCGGCGAGATGGAGGTTTTCATGGAGAGGATTGATCCGGTGAGACGCATTGTCATCGCCGGCGGCGGGCACGTCGGCTACTTCCTGCACAGGTTCCTGTCGCTGCTCGAGCTCAAATCCGTCGTCTTCGACGAGCGCCCGGAGCAGGCGAATGCCGAACGCTTTCCGGGTGCGGAGATCCACGTCGAGCCGTTCGATCGCGGGCTGGAGTCGCTGAAGGTCGGCCCCAACGACGGCATCGTGATCATCACCCCGGAGCACAAGCACGACCAGGTGGTGCTGAAGCAGGCGCTGGCCACCGAGGCGGGCTACGTCGGCATGATCGGCAGCAAGAAGAAGATCAAGGCGATATTCGACAACCTGCGCGCCGAGGGCGTGCCGCAAAAGCAGATCGCCCGCTGCCACTCGCCGATCGGGCTGGACATCGGCGCCGAATCGCCTGCGGAGATCGCGTTGGCGATCGCCGGGGAGATTGTCGCCCACTTCAGGATGGCGGATGGGGGGTAAGCGGCGGGATACTCCACAAAGGGGTCAGTCCGTGAATTCTTCCCACACATGGATCCTTCCCACCGAATTCAGGGACTGACCTCTTTGTTCGCAAATCAAGACGGGGGCCGTAAACGACCCCCCTACTAAGCCATGAGAAAACGCTGCCAATCCTTGTAGGGCGGTCCTTTAGGGCCGCCGTTCCGATTTTCAGCCGGTGAACTTAGGTTTGAACCCTCCCCGGTACCTGAACGCCGCGGTGAGCTATTGATAACCGGCTACCCGATCGATTTGATCGCCTCTAACAGTCCGTCGATCTCCTCGATCGTGTTGTAGTGGCACAGGCTGGCGCGGACGACACCGCCACCCTCGCGCAGGCCCAGCCAATCGACGATCCGCGCCGCGTAGAGATCGCCCTCGTTGACCCCGAAGCCCGCCTTCCCCAAGAGCGTGGCCACCTCCAGGGGCGCGTGGTCTTCAACCGTGAACGCCGCCGTCGGCGTGCGCATGTCGAAGCGGGCGGGATCGGTGATGCCGTAAACCCGCACTCCTTCGAGTGCCTGTAATCCCCCGATCAAACGTTCGCTGAGGACTTTCTCGTAGGCGTCGATCCGCTCGAAGACCTTCCCGTAGGGGATCTCGCCACCGATGCCGAGTTCCTTCGCCAAGCCGGCAAAGTAGCTGAGAACGCCGCCGGTAGCCGCCAGCCCCTCGAAGTTCTGCGTGCCGAGTTCGAATTTCAGCTTGTCCTTGAGAAAGTAGTGGTTGAGGCCGGGCAGGTGTTCGAGCAGGCGGCGCTTGCAGGCGGCAAAGCCGATGTGGGCGCCGAAGATCTTGTAGCCGGAGCAGACGAAGACATCGATGTCGTCGCGCCTGACGTCGGTGTGGCGGTGGGGGGCGTAGTGGACGCCGTCGACGAAGAGGATGGCTCCGTGCTCGTGCACGAGGTCGGCAATCGGGCGCAGGTCGTTGACCGTCCCCAGCAGGTTGCTGGCCCCGCAAACGGCCACCAGCCTGGTGCGCTCCGAAAGCAGAGCCTTGAGATCGCCGAACTGCAAAAGCGCTTCGGGACCGCGCGGATTCCAGAAATGGATTTTCACGCCGTCCTGCTGGAAGCGGAGCCAGGGTGTGACGTTGGCTTCGTGCTCGAGACCGGAAATGATGATCTCGTCGCCCGGGCTGAAGATCTCGCGCAGGGAAGTGGCGAGCAGGCGCATCAGCGAAGTTGCGTTGAGCCCGAAGAAGATTTCGTCGGACGACGAAGCGCCGAGGAAGGCCGCCAGACTCGCCCTGATTTCATCGAGGAAGGCGATGTTCTGCTGGGAATGCCTGTAGGGCCCGCCGAGATTGACATTGCGCTCGACGAAATACTCCTCGATCGCCGTCAGCGAGGCTTGGGGCACCTGGGGCGCCGCCCGCATTGTCCATGAAGGCAAACGGCTGTTGCTCTTGCGCGGCGGCAACAACAGCGGGGAATTGCCGTCGAACCCAGTCAATCGGAAACTTTTCGGCTTGAATCATTCGCAGATTTCTCCTCTATCAAGATGGGAGATAAGGACGTTTGACTCCGGCGCTCAATGACCGGGCCGGACCTGGGATATCGGCGTGGCCGGGAAGAGT
>Ga0307379_10001601_pt1 | contig 35393 bp, 33 predicted proteins | sample UN2MG_FD_202237 | JGI IMG/M metagenome (GOLD analysis project Ga0307379, IMG submission 202237) | Soil microbial communities from Risofladan, Vaasa, Finland - UN-2 | ecosystem: Environmental > Terrestrial > Soil > Coastal area > Acid sulfate soil | place: Finland: Risofladan, Vaasa | collected...
CCCCCCGTCGCTCCGGCCCCCGCCCCCCGACGTCCCGCGGCCGATCACCCTTGGCGCCAGCCCTTCCAGAAAAAGCGGACATTCCTACTTTGCGGGAAAGAGGACATTTCTACTTTGCGTTGACACCATCCGTCTTGGCGCGGTAGCGTCAAGTTTCGTGTGTCATTTCGGAAGGCAGGCGCCGGCGGGCGAGTTGTCCGAAAACGGCGCGTTCGGCGGCGGTTACTCATCCACCCGGCGCCGTCGAAGCCTCCGGCGCCGGAGCGCTCGGCGTCGTGTCGGCCTCCAGGTCGCCCAGAGCGAACTGAATCCCCACCAGGTAGAACGCGAGAATCTTCGGGTTCCAGAAAATCTCGTTGCGGTGACCCAGCGAGCAATAGAAGACTCTGCCCCGGCCGTACGGCTTTACCCACGCGACGGCGTAGTCCTTGTCGGCCCGCTTGCCCTTGTCCGCGGTCTTCGCCATGTCGAGGCTCAAGAGGACGCGCAGACGCTCGCGGGAGTAGGCTTCCCAGCCCGCGTTGCCCGGGCCGAACTGATAGATTTCGTCGGCCACCGCGAACCCCTCGCCGCCGAACATCTGCGTGAGCGCGTGAGCCGGGTCGTCAATCTTCACGGTCACCGCTTCGTTCCATGGATGGCTCTCGAAGTACCCGCCCAGCATCTCGCCGTACACGCGCCACTTGTAGAAGCAGTCCGTCGCCGCGTGGATGCCCACAAGGCCCTTGCCGCCCTTCACGAAGTCGGCGAGGCTTTGCCGCAGCGCGGGGTCGTCGAACAGTTCGCCCGTCGTATTATTCATGCAGACGGCGTCGAATTGCTTGAGGCTCTCCGGCGCGAAGACCGCTGGGTCGTCGCTCTCGACTGTCTCGAAGGCGCCGGTCCTGCGGCCCATGATCTGGATCGCCTTCGACGCCACCGGGATTGAGTCGTGCTTGAACCCTTTGCACAGGGTGAAGACGAGCAGTTTCCTCGGCTGGGCGGGCGGGGCGGCGGGCCGGTCCGGCATGGCGCTGCGAATCTTCTCGACGTCGGCCTCCGAGACGCCTACCCCAAGGGCCGTGCATCTCGGACCCATCGCCATCGCTAGGCCCACAAGCACTGCCGCCATCCGCAGGTGTTTCATGTCATCATCCTTTCCTGGCCTTCGCCGGCGCTTAGCACAGCGCCTCTGCTCCCTGGAACCCGCCGCACCTGCGGCCGTATCGCGCCAATCTCTCGGGCCGTGGGCTGCAGCGCCTCCAGTGTATCCTGCCGACCGACCGCGGAAAAGGCTCCTGGTCCTTTTCCCGCGCTTGACCGTACCGTAAAGCATAAGTAGTATGCACGGAACGATCGCCCCGCCCGGCGGTTCAAAGGAAAGCGGCCGGGCACACGGCTGGTTCGCGGCAACTTCGAAGAGGCCAGGGAAGGGCAATGAACGCGACGTCCGCGAGAGGTTTCGTGGCTGCGATGGGAATCCTGGCCTGCGGCCTGATGCTCCAGGCCTGCCAACTGTCTGAGCCCGTCAAGCCGGAGGTGTCCGAGCGCGAGGAATCGTCCGAGCCGGCCCCGGTTGCCGGAGCGCCCGCCGCCCAGCCGCTCGAAGCGTCCTCCCCGACAGGCGGCGAGGACCTCCAGCCCATTCGCATCGAACTGCCCCGGCCGCAGTTCCCCGGCACGCCGCCCGCCATCCGGTTCGGCACGCACGTCGAGAAGCCGCTCGGCAGGCCGCGCCCGCCGTTCCTCGCCCCGAAGGGAACGAGCAATCTGGCGAGAGGGAAGCCCGTCACATCGAGCGATCGCCGGCCTATCATCGGCGAACTGGAAATGGTCACCGACGGCGACAAGGAAGGGTCGGACGGCAGTTTCGTCGAACTCGGCCCCGGCGCCCAGTACGTCCAACTGGACCTTGGCGCTCCGCACACGCTCTACGCCATCGTCCTCTGGCACTACCACAAGGAGCCGCGCGTCTATCACGACGTCGTCGTCCAGGTGTCCGACGCCCCCGACTTTATCACCGGCGTCGAGACCCTCTTCAACAACGATTACGACAACTCCGCCGGCCTGGGCGTCGGAGAGGACCTGGAATGGATCGAGACGAACGAGGGCCGACTCATCAATGTCAAGGGCGCCAAAGCCCGCTACGTTCGTCTGTACTCGGTCGGCAACACCTCGAACGACCTGAACCACTACATCGAAGTTGAGGTGTACGGCAAAGCGGGGACATGAAGCGCGCCACGCTCGCTAGCGCTGCGCTGCTCGCCGCCGTCGGGGCACTGGCGATTGCCTTTCGCCTGCCCCGCCTCGCCGACCGCCCCATGCACCCCGACGAGGCCGTCCAGGCCTATAAGACCGTCCTCCTCTACGAGACGGGCGATTACCATTACGATCCGCAGGAGCATCACGGGCCGAGCCTCTACTACCTTGGGCTCGTGCCGATCCGCCTCTGGGCCGGGGACGCCGCTGCAACCGACGATGCGACGCTGCGGCTCGTGCCCGCCCTCTTCGGTGCGGGCGTCGTGCTGCTCGTCTGGCTTTTGCGCGACGGCCTGGGGCGCCCTGCCGCACTTGCAGCCGCTTTCCTCGCCGCCGTCTCTCCCGCGATGGTCTTCTACAGCCGGTACTATATCCAGGAGATGCTGCTCGTGTTCTTCACGCTGCTGGCGATGGCCGCCGGCTGGCGGTATTTGCGGACGCGGCACGTTGGGTGGGCGATCCTCGCGGGGCTCGCCGTGGGACTGATGCACGCGACGAAGGAGACGTGCGTTATCGCCTACGTGGCCATGGCCGGGGCGGCGGGTCTCGTGTGGCTCACAACACGGGGAGAGATCCCGGCCCAGCCGGATGCCGGCCCGCTCGTCCGCCGACGCGACATCGCCCTCGCCTCCGCCGTCGCCGTCCTCGTCTCCGTCGCCCTCTTTACGTCGTTCTTCACCAACGCCTCGGGCCCGATTGATTCGCTACGGTCGTACGCGTACCTGGTGTCGCGCGGCTACGAGGGCGGCATCCACAACCACCCCTGGCATTACTACCTCGGGACGCTTCTCGGCACCCTCGACGGCGAGTGGGCCGGATGGCGCGGCGTCGCGCACCTGATGACCCATCCACGGCTGCCGACCGGCCCCGTCTGGACCGAGGCGCTTATTCTTGGGCTCGCGCTCATCGGCGCTGTCGCCGCCCTCTCGCGCCGGGCAGTCCGCGGCGCCGACTCGGCGCTCCTGAAGTTCCTCGTCTTCTATACCGTTCTGGCGACGGCCATCTACTCGGCTGTTCCTTACAAGACCCCCTGGTGCATGCTCTCGTTTCTTGTGGGGATGATTCTGCTGGCGGGGGTCGGGGCGGTCGCGCTGGTGCGATGGCTTCGCCGGCGGCCGCTTCAGGTTGCCGTCGGCGTCCTGCTCCTGGGCGCGGCGGTCCATCTCGGATGGCAGGCCCATCGCGCCGCTTTTCGCTTCGCCACCGATTCCCGCAACCCCTACGCGTATGCTCAGACCTACCCCGGGGTCTTGCGCGTTGTGGACCGCCTGCGCGAACTGCGGGCCGTTGCAGGCGGTCGGCTGGTCGTCAAGGTCATCTCCGACGAGAACTATTGGCCGCTTCCCTGGTACTTGCGCGGGGAGGAAGACGTCGGCTGGTGGGATGTGCCGCCCGACGATGCCGACGCCCCTGTCGTCATCACGACCGGCGGAAGCCAGGCGGCCGTCGAGGCGCACCTCGGCGACCGCTACGTCCAGGGCATCTATGGTCTGCGGCCGGGGGTGATGCTCGTCCTCGGCGTCAGGCAGGATCTTTGGGACGCCTTTCTGGCGAGCCGGTCCGAAACCGCCGGGCCGGGCAGGGGGGGGACACCATGAGCGACCCCGCTTCGGCCGTGCTTGTTGCGAGCGGCGGACCGGCCTTGCGGAGCGCCGCGCGGTTCGCCTGCGCCGCCATGGCCGTCACCTTCCAGGTCTTTATCGCCGGCGAGGACGCCGCCTACGCCGCCCAGGCCGCCGACGCCGCGCTGGGGGAATTAGCGCGCCTCGAGCAGGACCTCAGCCGTTTCATCCCCACAAGCGACGTTGCGCGGCTGGCCACCGCGCCGCCCGGCGCGAAGGTCCGCGTCGGCCTGGAGGCTTTCGAGTGCCTGCGAACGGCTGAGCGCGTCCGGCGCGAAACCGGCGGCGCGTTCGACGTGACGGCCGCCGGCGCGCATCCGGCCAGGGATGCCATCACACTCGACGAAAGCGACCACAGCGTTGCGCTGGCGCGGGGCGGCGCCGGTGTGGACCTCGGAGGCATCGGCAAGGGCTATGCCCTTGATCGCATGGCCGGCGTCTTGCGCGACTGGAGCATCACGGCTGCGCTGCTGGACGCCGGGGGCAGCACTGTGCTTGCGCTGGGGGCGCCGGCGGGCGAGCCGGGCTGGCCGGTCGCCGTCGGCGGCGCGGAGACGCCGGTCGGCGCGATCGGTCGAATGCTCCTGCGCCGGGGCGCGCTGGCGGGGTCGGCGGCGTCGCCGGCCCATCCGCACATCCTCGACCCGCGGACGAGCCGCCCTGTGCTGGCGAAGCGCGCAGCCTGGGCGCTGGCGCCGTCCGCCGCCGAGGCCGACGCCCTTTCCACCGCCTTTTTTGTGATGTCGCCCGACGAGGTCCGGCGGTATTGTGAGTCGCACGGGGACGTCTCAGCGATGCTCGCCGTGGACGCGACGCGCGGAACCAAGGTCGCGCGGTTCGGGACCTGGCACCTGGTCACGTGAAAGGAGCGGGAGATGTGGAGCGTCAGGCTGGGGGCGTGTGCGGTGCTTCTGGCGGTCGCGTGGTCGGCGTTTGCCGGTTCGGCCGCCGAGCCGCCCAAAAGTGCGGAGGACCCGTTCATGGGCGAGTACCGAGGGAGCGGCGTGATGTCCGCGGCCGGGTCTCCCGTCCAGGTCGAAGCGAAGGTCTGGCCCGTCAAGGACGGGTACCGGGCGGCGATTCTCGACCCGTCGGGTGCGCGGATCGAACTCGAGGGCAAGGTCGAGGAGGGCAAACTCGCCCTCGCGGGCGCCGCCGCAGAAACGCAGTGGCGGGCCATCGTAGCGGACGGGAAACTCTTGGCCGAGAGCACGGCCGGCGCGAAACTGGACCTTGAAGCGTACGAACGGATGCCGCCGACCCTCGGCGCCAAGCCGGCCCCGGGCGCCATCGTGCTTCTGGCATTCGAAGAAGGCAAGCCGCCGCCGCTGGAGGAATGGACGAATTCCGCCTGGCAGCCCATGCGGGACGGCAGCCTCCAGGTCGGCAAGGGCGACACGGCGACGAGACGCGAGTTCGGCGACTGTCGCCTCCACCTGGAGTTCATGACGCCCCTCATGCCCGAGGGAGTCGGCCAGGGCCGCGGCAACAGCGGCGTTTATCTCCAGGGCAAGTACGAGGTCCAGGTGCTGGACTCGTTCGGCCTGGTCGCGAGGAAGGATGATTGCGGGGCGATCTACGGCGTGGCGGCGCCGAAGGTGAACGCCTGCCTTCCGCCCCTGCGGTGGCAGACGTACGACATCACCTTTACCGCCCCCCAGGTGCGGGCGGACGGCCAAGTCGAGCAGCCCGCCCGCATGACCGTCGTTCACAATGGGCTGACGATTCACGAGAACCAGGCCGTCGGCGGGACGACGCGGTCGGGCCTGCCGGGCAAGGCGGCCGCCGTCGGCCCGCTCATGCTCCAGGACCACAGCAACCCCGTGCGCTACCGCAACATCTGGATCGTGCAGATCGAAGGAAACCCGCCGGAGTAATCGCCGCTTCCCGCCGCCGAAGGCCTCACGGCGGTCACGGCGCCTTGCGGAGGGAGCGGCGGATTTGGAGCAATTCCCTCGCGGTGCGCCAGGAGTTCCGCGCCGGGCGGAGCCGGCTGTCGAGGTCGCAGGCCCATTCCACCGGGAACTCGCGGATGGCGTATCCCCTTCTGGCGGCGCGCAAGATGATCTCGATGTCGAATAGGAAACCGTCGGTGCGGCACTCGGCGTAGAGCGCGCGGGCCGCTTCGCCGCGGTACACCTTGAACCCGCACTGGGTGTCCGTCAGGCCCTTCGGCAGCCCCGTTGCCGCCCGCACCGCCGCCCGGCTGATGCGAGAGAGCAGGCGCCGGTGGATCGGCTGCGGCCGGCGGATGACGCTTTTCGCAAGGCGGCGCGACCCGTGGGCCATGTCGCACGCGCCGGCGCAAATCATCTCCACGCCGCGCAGGGCATTGGCGAACGGCACGCACAGGCCGCTGTCCGCCAGCAGGACATAGTCGCCGTGCGTCTCGGCCATGCCGGTGCGGACGGCGAATCCTTTGCCGCGGTGCGGCGTGTAACGAAGGACGCTGCGTCGGACGCCGGCGGGCAAATCCGGCCGGCCAGCCGCCTCCGCCGTCGCGTCCGTGCTGCCGTCGTCCACGACGAGGACCTCGCCCTCGAGACGCTCGCCCGCGAGGAACGCCCCCGCCGCCTCCACGTCGCGCGCGATCTTCCCGGCTTCCTGGTAGGCCGGAATGACGATGGAAAGGTTCATGCGCGGTCCGGCGGCAGGGAAAGACTCGCCGCCCTCCGACCGAGGGCGACAAGGTACAGGTGCATGAGGGCCGTCACGACCATTCCCACGGCCGCATAGCGGTGGACCTCGAAAAGCAACTCCTGGCCGCTTGTCCCGAACAGCCGGACCCAGCAGAGCATCATGCTGAGGATAAGGACGGTGGCGAGAACCGCGGCGACCCAGAAGACGGCCCGCTGGGCGGGTGCGAAGAGCGCCGGCTCCGGACCGGCCGCGAATCGGCATCGCTCGGCCCAGAGGATCGCGAGCACGACCAGGCCGAGTGCGAACGGCCCCGCCGCCGCGTTGTGGACGAGCAGCAGCCATCCGCTCAAGCGCTCGCCGCACACCGCCGCCCATAGGGCCGTCCCTGCCAGCACCGCCAGCGCGAGCATCATCACGCCGTACACCAGCCGCTGCCACGGGCCCAGACGGACCCGGGCCGGTCCTTCGGCCGGGCGACGGCGACCGGCGGCCGCAAAATGCACCGCCAGCGCCGCGAGAGTCGCTCCCACCGCCGCGATGGTGACAATATGAAAGGCACTCATGGTCGCCCGTTATCCTTTCGCGCTCCTGGCCGACACCCATTTCAGAAGCGCCGCCAAACCGCGCAGACCGTACAGAAGCAGGATCACCCCGATCACCGCCGCCGCCGCAAACAGGAACGCCTTGAAGTAGGGTCGGAAGACGAACATCACCGCCCAGACGCGGAGGGAAAGGCTGCTCAGGCCCTCGAACTCGTACATGGGCACTGCCTGCGGCTCTCCGAGGTCCGCCGGCCCCTCCGCCGACACCGTGCCGAAGAAGAACGCCGAGTTCCATGCGTGGCAGTCGTCGCACGCCCCGCCGGAACCGAGCGCCTGCGCCGCCGGGCGGACGTCGTGCGCCAGCGCCCAGGCGTACGGCCGGGCGGCCGGATGGTCCTCCGCCGCGAGGCCTCCGTCCGCCCCGAGGCGATAGAGTTTTCCGCCGCCCACGTACACCGGCTCGCCTGCGTCGGGGCCGGCCGCCAGGATTTTCAGCACCTCGGCGATCCGGCGGCGCGACAGCCGCTCGCCCGACTCGCCGGCGTCCTTTGCTTCCGGCGCCGTTTTTGCGGCATCGGCCACGCGCTCCGGATGGATGGGCTGAACGGCCCCGTCCTTCAGCCGACCCCAGAACGCCGGCCAAAGGATGCGGTGCGGCCCGATTTCCTCCCGACCGTCCAGGCGATTAACCTGCTTGACGAACACGGGCTCGGCAATGAAGGGCAGGGCGTCGTCGCCGCGATGCTCGCCGTAAAACTCCAGCGCGTGGGCCCGGGAGGTCTGGACGCGGCCGGCCTGCATTCGCGGTTTCGGCCCACTATGGCAGGCCGTGCACGCGAGTTTCTCGAAGTGGACCGTCGGCAAGCCCACGTGCCGCGCGACCGGCGCGCCGAAGCGTGCGGCGGGGGGCGAGCCGTCGGCCTTCGGCATGTGGCAGCCGCGGCAGGTGAAGTCAGCCAGTTCCGGGCGCTCCTGGGCGAGGGGCTCGCCCTCGTAGCCGCGGACCATCCGGTGGTCCAGGCCGTGGCGGTGGCAGTCGGCGCACGCCAGGCCCGCCGCCAAGTGCACGTCCTGGTCGGTTTCCCATTTCTCCGGCGCCTCCGCGCCGACGCCGTGATTGGTGTGGCAGAAGTAGCAGCGCTCGGCGAGGGGTTTGTGGACGAGGTTGAAAAAGACCCGGCCCTCGGCGTCGAAGCGGCCGGCGTCGTAGGCGACGGTCGGCGCGCCCTTCTGGAGCGCCTGGGCGTTGGGCTCCATAAATGGGTCATAGGTCTCCGGCATGCGCCGCGCCGAGCCGCGCACCTCGCCCAGCCCGCTCGTCGCGAGCGGGGCCCACAGGAAGTTCTGCTCCGCAAGTTGAAGGAGCCACTGGACCTGGTCGTGGGCGGGGTCGGCGCTGTGGCAGGCGAGGCAGTTGATTTCGAGCCGGCCGGAGACGAGCCACCGCGGCTCGGCGGCGAGTGCCTTGGGGTCCGGCTCTCCGGGCCCGCCGCCCGGCAGGTGCCGGCCGAACGCCTGCACGAACTCCCACGGTCCGAGGCCGATGTCCTCCGGCCGCCAGGTGCCAGGCCAAGGACGGTACGAGAGGGGCAATTGCGTCGCCGTGGCGCGATGGACGAGGATCCAGGGCTGGGCGGGCCGGCCGCTTTCCGCGGCGGTGTCTGTCGCGCTAAAGTGCCAGCCTTGGCGAATCGTGTCGTAGTCGTGGCAATCGCCGCACGTCGTCCGTGTCGAGAAAGGAAGGGCCGGGTCGCTCTCCGGCCTAATCACGCCGTTCTCCGTGTCGCGCAGGGGGATGCGGTGGACGTAAGTGGCGCGGCTGGCGGGTTCGCCGGGAGGCTGAGCGTCCTCGGCGGCGCGCACGAAGGAGAAGGCGAGGCCGACGGCACCCGCCGCCGCGAGGATCGCCAACGCTTTCACAAAGGGCGGGGCGCGCCGACGACGCTTTGTTGCGTTCCCGGTCAAACCCTGAAGTCCTCGACCCTGAAAGGCACCCGTCGCCCCGCCTCGACCGCCTGGTTGACCGTCAGGACGGTGACGGCCGTCTCGTACCCCACCTCGGCGGGACAGGTGAGCGGCGTGCCGTCGCGAATCGCCCCGAAGAAGTTCTCGAGGTGCGGCTGGTGGTAGGACGTCTCAACCTCGACCGGCAGGAGCCACGTCACCTGCGGCGCGGACTTATAGACGCTGACGATGGCGTCCATTTCGCTCCTGGCGGGGGTCTCTTCCTCGGCGAGGGGCATCCGGACGATGTAGCCCTTCTTCGCCCACTCTTCCCAGGCGTCGGGCGCCAGGGAGCCTTCGGCATAGACGCGGCACTTGCGCGGATCCTCGGAGATCTGGAGGGTGCCCTCGTCGCCCATGAACGTCTCAAAGTAGCCGCGGGCGCTGGTCGTCGTCTGGACCTGGTAGAAGGCGCGGACGACGCCGGCGGGCGTCTCGAACTCGTAAATCGCCATGACGTTGTCGTACCACTCGTGGCCCTTGTAATAGTCCATGCCGCCGCTCGCCACGACCGATTTCGGCGGCGTGCCGAGGAACCAGTTGTAGATGTCGATCTGGTGGCTGCCGAGGTCTTCGATCGGTCCGCCGCCGTATTTGCGGAACCACCGCCAGTTGACGAACTCGTGCATCGAGGCGTAGCCGTACTTCTGAAGGGTGGCCTGGTCGAGTTCATAATCCTTCGGCCAGCCGAGGTCCGGCTGCTTGGCCCGGTTCCATTGGCCGTACACAGCCGTGACGCGGCCGAGGAGTTTGGCTTCGTCGAGGAGTTTCTCCGCGGCGTGGCGGTAGCGTGGGTTGCTGCGGCGCTGGTGGCCGATCTGCAGGAGTTTCCCCGTGCGCCGGGCCGCCAGCACCATCTCGCGCGCCTGCTCCAGACTGTTCGACATCTCCTTCTCGCAATAGACATGTTTGCCCGCCTCGAGGGCGGCGATGGTGTGCTCCGCATGGACCCAGTCGGGCGTCGCCACGATTACCGCATCCAGGTCCTTCTCCTTATCCAGCATCTCGCGGTAATCCTCGTAGAGGTTGACCGTCTGCTGGTAGGCCTGGAGGCGGCGTGAGGCGTAGCGCTGGCTCCAGGGCCAGATGTCGCAGACGGCCGCGAAACGGACGCCGGGGATCTTCAGACAGTTCTGGATGAGGACGCGGCCCTGGGTGCCGGCCCCGATGACGCCGACGCGGATTTCACCGGAGGGGGCGGATCCGGCCCCGAGGACGTACGGGCCGACCGCCAGGCCCGCGCCCACCGCCGCCGTCGCCTTCAGAAATCGCCGCCGGCTGCACTTTCCGGAGGGTGGCCGCTCGCCGTCGCTCATCGGCTCCACATCCTTCCGTTCGCTTGGGCCGAACCGGAAGCCGCTACGCCCGGCCGGACAACTCGGCCGCCACCGCGTGGAAAAACGCGACGCACTTCGGCACGTTCACCTTCAGATCTTCCAGCGAGCCGTGCTCGTACTCGATGGAGAAGACGCCCCGGAACTTCTGTCGCGCGAGTTCCGCAAGCATGCCCCGCGCGTCGCCCGCGCCCGTGCCCCACGGAACGTCGTGCCCGTTGCCGAACTCGTTCAGGTCCTTGAAGTGGACGCTGACGATGCGGCCCTGGAGTTTCTTGAGTTGCTCGATCGGGTTCAGGCCTCGCCGCATCCAGTGGCCCGTGTCGGCGCAGGCGCCAATCATGGGGCTGCGGCCTTTGCACGCGGCGAGGACCTCGTCCGGCAACCATGTGTTCGGGTGGTTGTGCAGCGCCATCCGCACGCCGTATTCCCGGCACATCCGGTCCAGGTCGTCCGTCGGCATCGTTTCAGTCGTCAGGACCTCGATGCCCATCTCCTTGGCGAACTCGAACGTCTCCCGGTTCGCCCCGGTCACGCCGAAACACACGAGGCCGACGCCCGCCTCGCGGAGTTTGGCCTTGATTTCGTCGCGGACCTGGCGCGGCAGGGCAATGCTGGTCGTGACGTCCGGCTTCTCGGGGCTCAGACGTTGACCGGGGTACATCTCGATGGTGCGGATGCCCATCCCGGCACACAAGTCCACCGTCTCGTAGAACGAGAGCATCCGGAACGTGTACGCCTGAGCACCGAGGCGCCAACCGAGGCGCTCGGCCGCAGAAGTGTCGAGTGACGGCATCGCGAAGACCCTCCTGTTTTGCATGGCCGCCAGCGCGGCGCCGACGCCGGCGCCCGCCGCGGTCCGAATAAATTCTCGCCGGTTCAGCCGGGACCTGTGGACCATCCGATTGCCCTCGATTCCGGGGCCACGCCAATCGGGGAATGGCGCCGGCGGCCGACCACGCCGCGCTCGACCGCTTGAACCCTCCGGCGCCGGCCGCGTTCCGCCCGATTCCGGCGGTCGCGGCTACTCGTCGGGCGCCTTGGCCTCGTCGGCCAGCATTTTCCGCGTGGTCGGCGGATGCTCGCCGGCGGGCCGGCCTTCGTCCGTCAGGTCAATCGCCGTGTACCCCCCCTTCGCGCGGAAGTAGAGAATCAGGCCCAAGTAGCAAAAGGCCATGATGATGGGCAGAATGGCGACGCTGGACATCGCCTCTCGCTTGGCTGTGGTGGTGACGTTGTCGAGAATGGTCCTGTCGGCGACGAGTTTCTCGTACTGTTCGGCGCTGACCAGGATGCCGCGCGCCTCGAGGGCATTCTCCATGACATCGTGCGGCTTGCGTTCGGTGTCGCCGGGTTCGCGGGCCAAGTGGTTGTAGGCGTTGCGGACGAGGGTCTGGTACTTGAGGTCGTCGGCGAGTGTGGCGGTCAATTCCTCGGCCGCGGGCGGCGGGGTCATGCCCCTGGCCGCTTCCTGACGGTACTCATAAAGGGTCGTCTCGTCGTTGATCTCATTGACGCGCTGCTGATCGAGGGCCCGGTAACTGCCGAAGATGCTCTCCTTTTCGGCAGGGCTCATAAGGCGCTCGTAAGCGGCGGTCTGGGTCTGGAGGGTTCGGTCAATGCTGGTGTCCTGCCAGAAGCCCAGAAGTTGCGAGCCGACGATGCCGACGCCCAGCATCCCGACGCCCGCGATGGCGTTCAGCGTCAGCGCTCCGCCGCGCGGGAACCGTTCCGACACCAGGCCCAGCGTCACCGGCCAGAAAAACGCCTGCCCAGTGCCGTACAGCGTTGCCGTGATCAGAATCATCACCGCGCCCTCTGCCGCTGACAGGAAGTACAGCCCCGCCGCCGCGAACAGTGAGCCCATCAGCAGCACGCCGAGCGGCCGGAGAACCTTGACGATCGGGCCGATGCAGAACCGCAGGATCATCATGATCGTGGCCGTGTACACGAGAACCAGGCCGGCGTTGAGCCCGATCTTGGTCATGGCCGGCTTCATCAAATCCTTGATCCAGGTGTCGGTTCCCAGTTCCGTGATGGCCAGCAGGATCATGACCAGCAGAAGGAAGATGTACATCAGCCTGCCGAGCGATTTCGTGTAGAGCAGGTAGGCGACGACCAGGAGCCCCATCAGGATTGTCATGGCGATGGAGGGCAGGTCGAAGAAGGCGGTATCGAGGAAGTTCCCGGCGAACAGGGGCGCGGGGAGCGCGTCGCCGAACGTGCCCGTGATGACGCGGTTGATCTCCATGCAGACCATGTAGACGACGATGAGCCAGCCGAGGGCGCCGGCTTCCTTGAGCATGTCCTTGTAGGGGATGCCTGCCACCACGCGCTCGGACACGGGGAACTTGGCCTTGAGCAGCATCAGGCCGTACGCCAGCGTGGGAACGAGGATGATGGCGACGTTCACGCGCCACCCGACGCCGAAGTGGTCCAGGATCAGTAGCGAGATCCCGCCGAGAACGAAACCGCCCGGCCAGCCCGCGTGGAGGACCGTGAGCATCTTGGTCTTGCTCTTGGTGTAGATGGACGCGACGGCGGGGTTGATGACGGCTTCGACCGTGCCGGCCGCCAGGCCGTTGAAAATCGAGCCGACGTAGAGCCACCAGTACCCGTCCGCAAAGACCATGAGGACGGCCGAGGCGATGTGGCAGGCGAAGGCGAAGATCATCGACTTGCCATACCCGATCCGGTCGATGACCAGGCTGAAAAGGACGATGCTCAGGCCGAACGGCCACATGCCGGCCCCGAAGATCTCCCCCTTCTGCGTCTCGCTGAGGCCGAACTCAATCTGCCATTGCTCCATCAGCATGACGCGGATGATAAACGCAAAGGACGTGGCGACGAGCGCGACGAAACACGCCACGAACAGGAACCTCCGGCTGCCGTGAGGTTGCCCGGCCTCGGCTCCGACGGCGATGGGTGCTGCGGTCATGACTTGCCTCCGGTCTGACTGGGCCTGCGGATCCTTGCCTTGTGCAACACGGCTCCCCTGGGCCCCGACCGACAACCTGCAGCCCAGGCGGGCAATCGGCCTCTGATTCTGCAACCGCCGGACTACGATGCAAGGAAAATATGCCCGCCGTTCACCCGCGCCGGCGAAAAATCCGAAAATTTCGGGGGGAGGGGGGGGTTACGCCTTCCAAAGCCGGTTCACCAGCCGCGCCGAGACCTCGACCAACTTGTACCCGGCGTATGGTTCCAGGCGGCACCAGTACGTCGGATCGGACGAGTACCCGCCGCCCATGATCGCGGGGATCGTCGGGCAGTATCCCGATACCCCGTCGGCCAGTTCCGCGACGGCCGTGACAGCCGCCGGACTGCGCCGCTTGATGTCGAGGCCGTACTGGCAGTAGAGCTCGCACGGGTTGGTGGCCAGGGCAAAATCGCCCACACGCAGGGCATGGACGGCCAGCGCATCAACCGGATGGTCCTTGAAAATTTCGTACAACCGCAGCAGGCCGTCCACCAGGAGCACATAATTCCAGCGGTCGACCTTCCCCTCGCCGTCAGCCTGGGCCTGGCGCGCCTTGGCCACCTGCTCCGGCGTCGGGATGCGCACCGCCAGCGGCACGTCCTCGAATAAGTGGCGAAGGACCGGCGATGCCTCAAGCCGCGCTTCGCGCATCAGGCGCAACGTCTCCTGGGCCAGGAACGCGCCGACCTCGCGCAGCCGTTGCTCGCCGTCGTACTGCGGCGGCGCTCGGAGCATGTTCCACGGCGACACGTCGCCGCTGGCGCCTTGAAGATACAGGACGGGCACGTTGTCTCCGAGGGACTCGCGAAGCCGCTGCCGCGCCTCGCCGGGAAAATCGGCCGAGGCGAACGTGGCGCCCTCAACGCACGTGGCGTGACAGGTGTTGTGGTGCGCCACGGCGATGTGGCGGCCGTCCTCATCCACCGCAAACAGGACGGCGTGCGATGGGTCGTCCGGCCCCTCCAGGCCCGTAAAGTCCGGACGCGTGGCGTCGCCGTACATCGTATGCGTCCCGTCGGCCCAGCACATCCGGCGGTTGTAGCCGATGCGGGCAGTGCCCCCGCCCCAGCCGATGCGGGCAGGCCGCGCCGAGGCGACGGCTTCCCGGGCCGCATCCACCAGCGCCAGCCGCAGCCGGCCCACGTAGGCCTCGTTCACCGGGACGTCATGAAGCGGGCTAAACGTGTTCGGACCGGTGTGCGTGTGCGTGTCGCACAGGATGACGTTGCGTGCGGGCACGCCGGTGGCGGCCTCGATGGCGGCGCCGATCGCTCGGGCGTCGGGCGTATCGGAACATGCCAGGTCGAGACTCGCCAGAAGCACCTGTTCCTTCCCGTCGGTCAGATACAAGAGATTGGCTTCGAGGTCGTCGCGGATTCGATCGCAAATCCGCCGATGGAGTTGCCCGCAAAGATCGTCGCCGATCTGGCAGTTGATGACACGCGATGCGCTGCCGGCTTTCATGGACGCCTCAAGGATGACGGCCCGCCGGACAAGCCCGGAGTCAGGCACGTTGGCGGCGTCAAGACCTGCCCAGGATTTTATCCACATCCAGCCGCCCGGTGTTCTCGAAAACTTTGCGGAACCCTTCGGCGACAGCCTTCGCCGCGTCCTGGCCGTTCGGCGCCCGAAGCGGCGTGGTCATGCCAAAGTGCGTTTCACAATGGCGCTGGGCCACGGGATAATCCGCCAGGTCGTACATGACGTCGGCAGCCCCGCGGCAGGACCACGGGCACCCGCGGCCGTAGGCGTTCCTGGCCTGGAACACGGTCATCGCCGGGAGGGGCCACGATTGCCAGATGCCGACTTGGGTCCCCTCGGCCTGAAGGGCCTTCATGATCGCGTCGCGCAGGCGCGCAGGGTGGCCGGTCCATCCCAGGGCCTTCGGGTCGATGCGGCAGGTGAAGTTGTAATAGGTGTGCCCGTGGCCCGGCGGCGTGGTTGGCAGAATGAGGCCGCGCACGCCCTTGAGTTCCTTGATCAGGACCGCCGCGTTTCGCTTCTCGATCGCCAGGAACTCATCCAGCCGCGTCAGTTGCGCCCGGCCGAACGCTGCCGTCAGATCGTTATTTCGATACATCCATCCGAGGGAGTAGGCGTGGTAGTCGCGTTTTTGGACGGGGGTGCGCGTCTCGCCGAACGACCACAGTTGCTGCGCTTTCTGGGCGATCTCCTCGTCGTCGGTCACGAACATGCCGCCTTCGCCCGAGCATAGGCACTTGTTCTGGTTGAAACTGAATGCCGCGCAGTCGCCCCACGTGCCAACCTTGCGGCCCTTGAAGGTCGCCCCGTGCGACTGGCAGCCGTCCTCGATGACCTTGAGGTTGTGCTTGCGGGCCACCCGGAGCACCGCCTCCATGTCCAGAGCCAGGCCGTGCAGGTTGACGGCGATGATCGCCTTGGTTTTGGGCGTGATGGCGGCCTCGATCTTCGTAACGTCCATGTTCATCGTGCCGTAGTCGATGTCGACGAACACCGGGATGCAGTTATGGTGAAGAATGCACGTTGCGGAGGACGACCAGGAGTAGGCCGCTACGAGGACGTGGTCCCCTGCTCCGCACCCGCATGCCGCAACGGCCATGTGAAGCGCGGCCGTGCCGGAGTTGGTCGTAATGGCGTGCTTGTTGCCGTTCCAGTCGGCGAACTCCTTCTCGAAGGCCACGCAGTTGGGGCCGAAGGCGTGGTTGTCGCCCTCCAGCGACGCCAGCACATACTTGCGGTCCACGTCCGTGATCGGCGGCCAGTTCTTGATAAGCCCGTCTGGAACGGCCTTGGGACCACCGAGGATGGCGAGTTTGTCGGGCAGGGCTAATCTCTTTTATTATAGTTATTCGTCAAACAGGGTTTTGTTTTGCAAACCCGCATATTCCACCAGTTTTTTTTATAGGTTCTCTCTATGGCGCGACGGCCTTTCTGTTGGTAGAGAGGGGTTTGTGTGACTCCTCGACCCAACAAGAAAGGCCAATCGCGATGACAGAGTGTAGCAGATTGCCCCTCGTCTTTTCCAGCGTCAACCGCAAGAAGTTGGCCGCCGATTTCCAGGGCGGCGACCTGACGAGCGACGGCGGGCTGCCGCTGCTGCGGGAGGTGGACCAGCGGATCGGCCTGCCTGTGTCGCGAGAGTCGAGTCAGCCGGCGAACAACTCCCGGATCATCTCCAGCGATGCGTCGCCGATCATCTCCAGGGCCTCCGGCGCCAGCTTGGAGCCGTTGGACGTGCGGGTCTCATAGCCTCCTCCTTGGAAGGCTTCGCGGGTCGGGATGTAACCCACATAGCCATTGGACATGTGAGCGGTGAACGTGAAACCGGCTGGCGATTCACGCTTGATCCGAAGCTGCTCCTCCACAAATGGCTCTCCGGGGACGGCGACGATGGCGACATCGCCCAGTCGGAAGACCTGCATGAAGTATGCGAACATTGGATCGCGATCGTAGTGTTCCTGCAGGTCCAGACGCATCGCCGCGTAGACCCAGTCCCATTCCACGGCCGTTCTTGACTCGTCTTTCCATATTGGCTCGGGATGCTCCCGGATCATCCGGCGGGCCTCTTCCATCTCGCCGTCGGTGGGCTTTCGCATCGGAATACGCAGGCTCCGCGCTCGCCAATCAAGGACGGGGCTCTCCATGGGCCGCAAGAGGCCCATGATCCGCTGGGTGCTCTCTGTGAGTTTGCGGCCCATCTCGATGTGATTGTCGTTCTGGGCCGGATCCAGGTGGTTGCCGTGGTTGATGTTGCCGCAGAACCCGTTGATCACCAGGCAGACGCAATCCGCCCCGCAAAGTCGGCGGACACCCTCGGACCATGCGCCCGGCCAACCCGCGGAAACCCACCGTTCCGGATAGCCGTGCGCCGGGTGGCAGGTGTGGTGCAGACAGGCCGCCAGCGGCTTGCCGCTTTCGGCGACGAAGAGCATCACGCCGACTTCAGGGTCCGTAGGGCCTTCACAGTGCAGTATCTGGGGATCGCACGTACGGGGATGAGTCTGGGTCGAGCCATCCCGCATGACGAACCTCCGGTTGAAGGCCACGCGACCGTCCACGCCTCGACCGACGTTCAGGCGGGCCGGCTGCAATGCGCCCATCGCCTGTCCGATGGCCTTCAGTGCGCCCTGCACCGCGATGGGGTTGTATCGCTCGTCTCCCCCGAGCAGCCAAGGGTATTCCCGCGGGAACCATCGGCAGTCGTCTTCCCAGGTGAAGCAATGGCCGACGCTGGGGGCCGCGTGGTTCTGGAGGACATGAACCAGGATCGCCTCGGGGGCCAGGCCAAACTGGGCGGAAGCCCTTGTGCGAATCTCCTCCGCCCATCCCCACGAGATGGCCAAAACGTCCAGGCAGAGGAAACAGGCCTTCTTGCCACGGGCCTCCACGATCATGGCCTTGGCGAAGATCGGATCGCGGATCTCCTCCACCGGCCGATAGCGCCCGATGTCGCCGGCGATCTGAATGCCCATGGCCGGGGTAATGTCAACTTGGGCCGCGCCGACGCGGAGACATTGAGCGGCACTGTTCGTCTTGGTCATGAAGCTGCCCTCAAACCATCCGTTGGTGCTTGCGGCATTCGTCAGCGACGAATGCCGTTTCTTCCATTGTCTTCTCGGGGTCAGCAGCCAGGCCCAGGATGAAGTGGTCGCCTGGGTACGCCTCCTCGAACATCGTGCGGATGCTTCGCGCCGCCGCCTGCCGGTCGGTCATGATCTCGGACATCTGGGTCAGGCCGGCGAAAATGGTGATATCGCCGCCGAGCAGCCGGCGTCCCTGGCCGATCGTGACATTACCGATGGGCGGGATCGTGAAGGCGTGCACGGCATCCATCTTCGTGCAGCGGTACAGGCCCAACAGGTCGCGGATATGACCACAGGAGTGATGAAAATAAAACTTGCCTTCGGCGTGGGCGGACGCGGCCATGCGGTCCGTGTAGCCCAGGCAGCATTCCTCGAACATGGCCGGGCTGAGGGTCGTCGTAGAGGTGTCATCCACGATGACGATTACGTCGCCATCCAGTTCGGACGCCGCACGCAGGCAGCGCAGGTGGTTGTCCTCCATCACGCGGAAGAGCTCGTGGAGCTCCTTTCGACCGTCGGCCCACAGGTAAGCCAGCGTCTCGACGCCTGCATGAACGCGAACCATCTGCCCCAGCGGCGTCCCACTCAGAGGGAACATCAAGATGCCGTCCTGGCCGATCAGATCCTTCCGCCGGCGGACGATTTCGTGGGCCTGCGGGGCCAGCTCGGGAACCGCGTCGTCGAACACCTCGGCCAACAGCGGAAGGTCGGCGACGGTCTTGATCATGTGCTCGGCGGTATGCCACAGGTTCGTGCCGGGTGAGTACCGCTCCACTTGCCGGAGTTGCCCGCGGGGCGTGTTCCAGAGAGTAATCTGGGCATCGCCGTCGCGCGCCGATTCGATATGCACCTTCTGTTGTCGGCTCCGCAGGGGCGGGCCGAACCAGTCGGCGATGTCCAGCCCCAGGTAGCGAGAGAACGTGATGGTGCTCTCGTCACCCCACTGCACGTTGGCCAGAGCTGCGGCAAGAGCCGCATCCATGCCCATCTTGTTGGGCTGGTTGTACGGGTCGCAATGCCCGGTGACGGGAATCCATTCCGGTCGCCGTCCCGCCAGCACGCAGAGCAGGTTCTCCCGAGGAGTCATCGTGACCAACCCGCATCCTTCGGCGCACAGGCCTCGTGGATGCACCGTGTACGTCCCATGAAGGTCACACTCCCGGTCACCGTTCACGGAATTGTACTCGAACATCTCCCGGGCAGCAAATGGAAATTGTTCCAGAATTGTCCGGCGCTATGGTGTTTGTTAGGGCACACAATTACATATGCACGATGATTTAAGCATCAAGCGGGTGTTGCGCGGCCGGAACCGCACCCGCGGGTCAGATCGTCATGGCCGAGAATCCGCCGTCCACCCGCACCAGGGCCCCCGTGACGAAGCCGGAGGCCCGGTCGCTGGCGAGCCAGAGGACCGCCCCCAGGAGTTCGTCCGGTTCGCCGAAGCGCCCCATCGGCGTGTGGGCCATGATTTGGGCCGTCCGCTCCCGCGTCAGCAGCCGACGGTTCTGCTCCGCCGGGAAGAAGCCGGGCACGAGGGCGTTGACGCGGACGCCGCTCGCAGCCCACTCGCGGGCGAGGAACTGCGTTATCTGATTCACGCCGCCCTTCGCCACCCCGTACGTGAACACCTTCGACAGCGGCGGGCCGCTGGAGGCGCTCGAAAGGTTGATGATGCTCCCGCTCTTGCGCCCGACCATTCCCCGCCCGAACACCTGGCAGGCGAGGAAGAAGCCCCTCAAGTCCACCGCAATCAGTTTCTCCCATTCCTCCTCGGTGATCTCGAAAAAGGGCGTGCCGGAGTTCAGCCCCGGCGCGTTGATGAGGATGTCCGTGCCGCCCCAGGCCTTGTCCACGGCTTCGGAGGCGGCCTGGAGGTCTTTCTTGGAGGCGACGTCCACCTGGAGCGCCAGCGCCGTCCCGCCCGCTTTGGCGATTTCCTCGGCCCGGGCCTTGGCCGCGTCGAGGTTGATGTCGAGGACGGCCACCTTGGCCCCCGCGCGGGCGAGGGCGACGGACATGGCTCCGGCGAGGACGCCCCCACCGCCGATGACGGCCGCTCGCTTCCCGTCCAGGCCGAACATCTCGGCCAAGTAGGCTTTATCCGCCATGCTCGCGCTCCTTCCCTCCTGGGCCGCCAAAGACGTCCTGATGATACCGGGGCCGGCCCCGCGTGCCAAGAGCATGGCGAAAAGGGTTGCAGCCGGGTAGGGCGGCCTGATTTAATGTCCCCCCCTCTCCCGCGTACCGCCGGGAACTCGAACGGGAGGATGTTGTGGCATTGCACGACCCGCACAAGGAACTGAAGGCCTTCAAGCCCGCGCACAAGTTCTTCGTCGGCATAGACTCCGACGGATGCGCGTTCGACACCATGGAGCCGAAGCACAAGGAATGCTTCTGCCCCGTCACCGTGTGGAAATGGGACCTGGCGAGCGCCAGCAAATACGCCCGCGAAGCGTGGGACTTCGTCAACCTCTACTCGACCCTCCGCGGATGCAACCGCTTCCACGCCCTCCAGCACGTCATGGACCTTCTGCGCGAGCGCGGGGAGGTCCAGCGGCGCGGCGTGCGGATTCCGCAGCTCGCGGACCTGGCGGCATGGACGAAGCGCGAGACGGCCCTGGGGAACCCCGCCCTCGAGGCCGAGGTCCGGAAAACCGGAAATGCGGAACTCGCGAGGTGCCTCGATTGGTCCAAGACCATTAACGAGATGGTCGCCAGGATCGTGCGGAACGTCCCGCCGTTCCCCGGCGTGCGCGAATCGCTCGAGTTGCTTTCGGGCAAGGCCGACATGATCGTCGTCAGCGCCACGCCGGCCGAAGCGCTCGAGCGCGAATGGGAAGAGCACGACGTGGCCCGTCACATGTCGGTCATCGCCGGCCAGGAGATGGGGTCCAAGACGGACCACCTCCGCGTTGCGACCGCAGGGAAATATCCGCCCGAACGCATCCTTATGATCGGCGATGCGCCGGGCGACCTGAGGGCCGCCCAGGCGAACCAGGCCCTCTTTTACCCCGTCAATCCGGGGCACGAGGAAGAGTCGTGGGACCGTTTCGTCCGCGAGGCCGGCCCGAAGTTCCTCGCCGGCGACTACACGAAAGAGTACGAGGCCCGCCTGCTCGCCGAGTTCAACAAGTTGCTCCCCGCCACGCCGCCGTGGAAAATCAACACCAAGTGACGAAGGCGGTCGCGCGCCGTCACGGGTAGCCGCGAGCCGGAGGCGAGCGAAAGTCCTGACCCGATTTTGTTTGACCCCCCGCCCGGCGGAATTGCGCCTTGCGTGGTCGGCGGACCCGTGGCACAATAATCGGTTGGAGGGGAAACAATCATGACCGCTCAGGATATGGACGTTCGCGTGGCGCTCCAAGGCGAAGCGGAGACGCTCCGCCGGCGATTCGCCGTCCGCTCCCTATTTCTCTTCGGCTCAGCCGCGCGCGGGCAGGCCGGTCCGGCGAGCGATGTGGATGTGCTGGTGGAGTTCGACGGGCCGCCGACGTTCGACCGCTACATGGATCTGAAGTTTCACTTGGAGGACCTCCTGGGCCGGCGCGTGGACGTTGTCACGCCGGCGGCGCTGAAGCCGCGCATGCGCCCGGTGGTGCAGAGGGAGGCGGTGCGTGTCGCGTGATTGGCGGTTGTATGTGGACGACATGCGGCAGGCATGCCGGAAGGTTCTCCGGTACACCCAGGGGCTGGACCTCGAAGGGCTCCGGCGCGACGAGAAGGCCTACGATGCCGTCGTGCGCAACCTGGAAGTGATCGGCGAGGCCGCCAAACATATCCCCCAGGCTGTCCGGGCGCAGATGCCCGGCATCGAGTGGCGAAAGATCGCGGGGCTGCGGGACGTGCTTGCCCACGCCTACTTCGGCATTGATGACGCCGTCCTGTGGGACCTCATCCAAGAGAAAGTGCCGCCCCTTCTCGATGCGCTGGAGCAGATCCCGACGGCGGAGTCCTGACGGCTGCTGCTGTGGAAGCGGTAGTGGCAAGTGACGTAGTAACGAAGCGAATGGGGGTGCGATAATGACGAATGGGCTTAAAGCGATCTTGGTTGTGGGCATCCTTCTCCTGGTCTCTGGTCCGTTGGGCGGCCACATATACAGTCACTGGGCCGAGGTTCAGGCCGAGCGCGAAACTGCCGCATTGGCGCTCGAAGCGGACGCGGAGGTCCTGGCTTCATACATTCTCTCAGCGCTGGTGGCAACGGCGATCGGCTACCTCGTCGGCCTGGTCGGCCTCGTGACGATTCTCGTTGCCGTGGTCCTCTATCTCAGGGCCCGGAAGCGAGAAAAGGCGCCCGCCGCGAGGACCCCGGCTGTTTGAGTTACAATCGCAGACCCAGAAGACAAACCTGTCCCCCCAGTGGCTCACGGCGTGCGGCAATATCAGACTTAACGAAACCTGAACCCGCCTTTGTCCCTCTGTCCCTGCGTCCCTTTGTCCCTTGTTCCTTTAGTGATGGAACAGCCGCAGGCCGCTCATCGCCATCACCATCCCGTGCTCGTCGCAGGCCGCGATCACGAGGTCGTCGCGGTCGCTCCCCCCCGGCTGAAGGACGTACGCGACGCCCGACTGGGCGGCACGGTCAATCGAATCGCGGAACGGAAAGAACGCGTCGCTCGCCAGGCTCACGCCCGCCAGTTTCGCGAGCCAGTCGGCCCGTTCCTTGGCCGAAAGCGCCTTCGGCGCCGGGTCGAACGCCTCTTTCCACGCCCGCTCTTCCAGCGGTGTCGGACGCTCCAGGAGATATTGGTCAATCGCGTTATTCCTCTCGGCCCGCGAGAGACCGTCCTTGAACGTCGCCTCCAGCACCCGCGGATGTTGCCGCAGCCACCACGTGTCGGCCTTCGAGCCGGCCAGGCGCGTGCAGTGAACCCGCGACTGCTGGCCCGCGCCGATGCCGATCGCCTGGCCGTCCTTCGCGAACGCCACCGAGTTCGATTGCGTGTACTTAAGCGTGATGCTGCCGACCACCAGGTCGCGCACCGCCTCCTTCGGCAAGTCCTTCTTTTTCGTGACAATCGTTTTGCAGAGTTCGGGACCCGGGACGACGGCGCTACGCGTCTGCTCGAGGTAAATGCCGTAGAGTTGCCGCGTCTCGACCTCGGGCGGCTCGAAGTCGCTTTCCATTTTCATGACGAGGAACTTTCCGCCGCGCTTCGCGCGCAGCACCTTGAGGGCGTCGGCATCGTAGGCGGGGGCGATGCAGCCGTCGGACACCTCGCGGGCCAGGAGTTCTGCGGCGCTTCGGTCCACCGTGTCGGAGAAGGCGGCGAAGTCGCCGAAACTCGACATGCGGTCGGCCCCCCGCGCCCGGGCATAGGCGACCGCCAGCGGCGAAAGGTCCGCCATGTCGTCCACAAAGTAAGCCTTTCGCTCGGCGTCCGAGAGGGGCGCCGTCACGGCCGCGCCGGCCGGGCTGACATGCTTGAACGACGCCGCCGCCGCTAGCGCGAGCGCCTGCCGCAGTTCCTTCACCAGCGCCCAGGCGTTCAGGGCGTCGAGCACGTTGATGAACCCCGGCGCGCCGGAGAGGACCTCAATCGGCAACTCGCCGTCCTTTACGAAAACGCGCGCCGTCTTCTGGTGCGGGTTCATGCCGTAACGGAGTTTCAGTTCCTTCGCCATTCGGTGCTCCTTTCACGGGTGCACGTATCCCGCCGCCTTGCGGCGGGCTTGGTTCATAATGTCATTTGCGGTGCGCTTGGGGCACGTAGGCCTCGCATTTCCTTTCGGCGAATAGGGGCTTGAAGCGCGCGAAGCGCTGGAGGCCGTCCTGGAGCGGCACTTGGACCCATTCGCCGCCGATGAGCGGCCGCGCGTAGGCAAGATATGCATCCGTGACGTCGCAGCGCGACGGCGCGATCCACGCCGCCGGGAACGAACGCTCCGAGTTCGCCACCTCTTCGAGCGGGACCTTGTCGTACCGGACGCCGTATTTCTTGCCCGGCTTGCGCAGGATGGTGGCCATCCAGCCGGAACCGTCGCGTGCGGCAATCTCGACGGCCTTTCGGCCGACCGCGTACGCCTCCGCCAGGTCCACCGTCGAAGCGTAGAGCATGTTGTGCCGCTGGTCCGTTCCCGGCACGTTGCCGCGCGCCGCCCCGCGGGCTGCCAAGCCTTTGGAGTTCAGGTAATTGACGACCACCTGGGCGACCGTGGTCTCGCTGGAGGAGAACTGGACGTGGCCGAACGAGTCGCGCCGCTCGCCCAGGCTCCCGGCCTGGAACCCTTCGCTGACGACGACCATGCACCGGCCGTCGCGCTTGAGTTGCTCGTTGGCGCGGTCGGCGAGTTGCTCCAGGTTGATGCCGGCCTCGGCCAGATAGATTTGGAGCGGCAGGCGGCGCTTGGGGTCGGCCAGGCGCGCGGCGGCGGCGATGAAGCCGATCTTCCGGCCCATCGCCTGCAGGACGAGCACGGGGTCCGCCGGCGAGGAGCCGGCGTTCTCCTCGTTGGCGCTCTGGACGTAGCAAGCCCAGTACCGCGCCACGCTCCCGTAGCCCGGCGTGTGGTCAATCAGCCGGAACTTCGAGTCGCCGACGTCGTTGTCAATCGTCTTGGGGACGCCCGTGGCCACCAGGTCCAGACCGCGCGCGTGGGCGAACCGGGCGATCTTGTGGGCGGTGTCCATCGAATCGTTGCCGCCCGTGTAGAAAAAGTATCCGACCCCGTGGGCCTTGAAGACCTCGATGACGCGCTCGAAATCTTCGGTCTGCTGCGTTCGGAGTTTGTATCGGCACGTGCCGATGGCCCCCGCGGCCGGCGTCGTCTCGAGGAGCCGGATTTCCTTCTTCGGCTGGGCCGAAAGGTCCAGGAGTTTCTCCTTCAGCACCCCCTCGATGCCGTGCCACGCCGCATAGACGCGGCCGAAGGTCTTGCGGTCCTCTCGGCAGGCTTCGACGACGCCGCGGATGGAGTTGTTGATGACGGGCGACGGCCCGCCCGATTGGGCGACGATGACGTTTTTCGGCTTTGGCATGTTTGGTCGCGCTCCTCGTATGTCGCGCGCTCGCCTCCGGCTCGCGGCTAAACGGGCTTCTCCGATTTCAGGCGGTGGAGGATCTCGCCGGCGTGGTCCACGACCAGAATGCCTTGGTCCTCGCGGTTCAGCCATGCGGCCAAGCGAACCTCGCGCGGGTCCATGTATCCCAGGTTGATCCGCCGGCACCGCTCCTCCGGGATGCCGGTGGCGAGGATAACGTTGATTCGCGGTTTTTCAACCGCATTGCAGTAGGTGCCGAGGCCCTTGACGTGCGTCGAGTGGGCACACACGGCCCCCGGCACATCGGCGAACTTGTCCATCTGCTCGCGGAAATAGTCGAGGCAGTGGTAGCCGATTCTGTCCAGTATCCGGCCGTGCGTGTACGAGACTTCGGTGATGTGCGGGGCGTAGATAATCAGGTCGCCGCCGTCGGCCACAATCGGCTCCAGTTTGTACATCACCTTGGCGCCCGTCCAGAGGTCGTCGTACATTTCCGGCGCGATGCCGAGCACCTTTTTGAACGGACGGTCCATGGTGCGGATGTGAACCCGGGCCGACAGGTCGGCCGCCGCCGACCACGATTCCGTCGGGTCGCCGATGTAAAGGCCCTTGAGGCCCTTCCGCGTGACGACCAGGCCGAAGTTCGTGATGGGCACTTGGACGAACTCAGCGGTACGGTGGATGACGCGCCGCACGACCGTGTCCTTGACGCCGTTTATTTTCCAGTTGGTGACCAGCGCGCCGAGCCAATGGAAGAAATTCAGAAACTCCGCCCCGCAGATGCCGGGGAAGAGGTACTTATACCCTCCCGAGAATCCGACGACTTCGTGCGGGAAGGTCGGCCCGACAATCAAGAGATGATCGTACTCGAAAATGCGCCGGTTGATTTCGACGGCGACCTGGCGGGCGTATCGGCCTTCGGTCAGCCGGTCCATCTGGCCGGCCGACAGCGTCCCGATCGTTTCCATCGCCTCGGCATCGTCCCACGCGTGATTGAAAACCTCCACCCCTCCGTACCGCGCGCGCCGCTCCTCGGCCGTCATCTCCAGGAGCCGCAGGATTTGCTCCTCGGTCATTGCGCGGTGCGTGCCGAGGGCGATGAGAAAATCGAGTTTCTCCGCGCGCCCTTCCAGGCCGTCCGCCAGGGTGCGGAACATGAGGCCCACGGGGGCGGTCCGCGTCGAGTCGGGAATCAGCGCCAGGACGCGCTTGCCCCCGAGGTCGAGGCCGGCGAGCGCCTCCCGCACGAGCGCGCGGATCTCCATGTCGGAGAGTTTCCCTTCCTTGTGTCCGCGTCCGATGAGCACCGCACGCCCTTTCTACGACGCCGCCCGAACCGGGAAACCGAGCGCTTCGAGCGCCTGGTGGACCCGCGCATCGGCACGAGGAAGTTCCACGGTCGTCTCGGGGAACTCCCGCCGCACCGGATAGTCCCTGCGGAGCGCCACAAAATACGCCGCCCGCTCGCCCTGTAGTAGAGAGCATCTCTCACTACAGGGCTCGTCGGCCGGTTTGGCGCCCATCGCCCGAAGATGCGCGTCGTCCGCCTCGATATCATATGCCGCACGCGTAGCATACCGTATCGCCTGCTGCCGGTCCACTCCGGCCGGCAGGCGGACGCGCGGCGAGTGCGGCGGCGGCATGAGGGGCGAGGGATCCCAATCGCGCGTCAGGCTGAAGTGCCGGCACAGCGCCTCCAGGATCATCCGCGTCCCGTTCACCTTGCCGTCGTAGGAATAGCCGGCGATGTGCGGCGTGGCGAGGTCGGCGGCATCGAGAAGTTCAAGATCAATCGTCGGCTCGTTCTCCCAGACGTCGAGGACGAGGCCTCCAAGCCGCTTCGCCGCAAGGGCTGCCTTCAGCGCCGACGTGTCCGCCACGCTTCCGCGCGACGTGTTGAGAAGAATCACGCCGCGATTAAGCCGGCCGATGAGAGATTCGTTGATCATGTGGTACGTCGCGTCGGGCGCTTCGCGCGCGAGCGGCACGTGGAACGTGACGATGTCGGCGTCGGCGAGGGCCTGGATGGGCACAAATCCCGGCGCGCCGGGATCGCCGGTCGCGCGGGCCAGCGGCGGGTCGTTGCGAAGGACCGTCATGCCGAGCCCCTCGGCGATGCGGGCGACGCGCGAGCCGATGTGGCCGACGCCGACGATGCCGAGCATCTTCTCCTCGAAGCGCCACCCGCCGCGCTCCGCCAGGACCGCCAGGGCCGCGAAAACATACTCCGCGACGCTTCGGGCGTTGGAAGATTGGGCGCTCGCAAAGCCGATGCCGCGCCGCGCGAGGTACGCGCGGTCCACGTGGTCGGTGCCGATGGTGGCCGTAGCGACCAACTGCACGGAGGAGCCGTCCAGCAGCGCTGGCCCGACGGGCGTGACGCTGCGAACGAGCAGGGCCTGGGCGTCGCGCACAAGAGCCGGCCGGATGGCGTCGGCGGGAACCGCCACGACCTCGCCGAGGGGGCCGAAAGCGTCGCGGAGGAGCGGGATGTTTTCGTCGGCGACGATCTTCATGGGTACGCTCGCAACGCGCTCCCCGTTGGGTCGCGGCTAAGCAAGGCGCCCCGCGCTAGGATTTTCCCCACTGCGTGTGGAATGTCCCTTCCTTGTCCACGCGCTCGTAGGTGTGGGCGCCGAAGTAATCGCGCTGGGCCTGGGTGAGGTTCTGCGGCAAGCGCTCACGCCGGTAGGAATCCACGTAACTCAGAGCCGACGCCAGGCCGAGGATCGGCACGCCCGCACGAGCGGCTTCACAGACTATAGTTCGCAGCGCCGCCGCCCGCTCGTTGACAATCTTCGCGAAGAACGGGTCCACCAGCAGGTTCGCCAGCGCCGCGTTCGTGCGATAGGCGACGGTGATGGGATCGAGGAGTTTGGAGCGGATGATGCAGCCGCCTTTCCATATTCGCGCAATCTCCGGAAATTCGAGATCGTATCCGTATTCCTTCGACGCCTCGCGCAGGAGGGCGAAGCCCTGGGCGTAGCAGCAGATTTCGGCGAGGTAAAGGGCGTCGCGCAGGGCCGCCAGGAGCGCCGCCTTGTCGGCCGAAGGCTCCTGCGCCGGGCCTTTCAGAAGCTTCGACGCGGCGACCCGCTCGTCTTTGAAGGCCGAGAGGATGCGGCCCTCGACGGCCATGTCAATCGTCGGCACCGCCACGCCGAGGTCCAGCGCGCTGCGGCTCGTCCACTTGCCGGTCCCTTTCTGGCCCGCCTTGTCCAGGATGAGGTCCACGAGGGGCTTGCCGGTGTCGGGGTCCTTGGCGGCCAGGTTGACGGCGGTGATCTCCGTGAGGTAGCCGCCCAATTCGCCGGCGTTCCATTCCGCGAAAGTTTTGCTCATCTCGCCGGCCTTCATGCCGAGCACCGACCGCAGGATGTCGTATACCTCGGCGATGCACTGCATGATGCCGTACTCGATGCCGTTGTGGACCATCTTGACGTAATGGCCTGCGCCGCGGGGACCGAGGTAGGCGCAGCAGGTCCCGTCCGCCTGAGCGGCGATTCGTTCGAGGATCGGCCCGACCAGGCGGTAGGCCTTCTCGCTCCCGCCGGGCATGATGGAAGGCCCTTTCAGGGCGCCTTCCTCGCCGCCCGAGACGCCCGTGCCGATGAAGAGGATCCCCTGCTTCGCCAGTTCCTCGACCCGCCGCTCCGTATCCTGGAAGAACGAGTTGCCGCCGTCTATCAGAAGGTCGCCCTTCTCCAAGTAGGGCAGGAAATGCTCGATCGTCTCGTCCACGGCCGGGCCGGCCTTGACCATCATCAGGATTTTGCGCGGCTTCTGGAGCGACGCGCAGAACTCCTTCGGCTCGTAGGTCGGGTGGATGTTCTTGCCGGCCGCGGGGCCTTCGACGAAGTCCCTGGTCTTCGAGCCGGTCCGGTTGAAGACGGCGACGGAGAAGCCCTTGCTTGCCAGGTTCAGGACGAGGTTCTGGCCCATCACGGCGAGTCCGGCAAGCCCGATTTCCTGCTTCGCCATGGGTTCCGGTCTCCTGGAAACCCCAAGAAGTGCCGACAGCCAAGGCGGGCCCGTCGGCCCGCGGCCTCGCCGCGAGGCGGGCCTCGCCCGGCGAGTCCGCCGAGGCGGGCATTGTAGCCGCCGGGCGGGGGGTGTCAAGGCACGCGGAAAAAGGGGTCAGAACCCTTTTCCGCGGAAAAGGGTCCTGACCCCTTTTTCCCCGGGCGAGGGGCGCTTACAATGGGCGGCGGAGGCAAGACATGGGAATCCCGGGCGCCAAGGCGACGCGCCGGCCGTGGTACGCCGACGGTCTGCGCTTCGAGTGCGGCGCGTGCGGGCGGTGCTGCGGCGGCGGGCCGGGGTATGTCTGGACCAGCGAAGCCGAGGCCGAAGCGATGGCCCGCCACCTGGGCCTGGAGGCCAAGGAGTTTCGGCGCCTGTACGCGCGGCGGCTGTGGCGGGGCCTCAGCCTCAAGGAAAAGTCGAACTACGATTGCATCCTGCTGGACGGCGCCGGCCGATGCTCGGCCTATCCGGTGCGGCCGAGGCAGTGCCGAACCTGGCCTTTCTGGCCGAGCAACCTGGTGAGCCCGGAGGCATGGGAGGCGGCGGCGGGGCGATGCGCAGGCATCGGGTCCGGAACGCTCTGGCGCCTGGAGGAAATCGAACTTCGGCGAGAGGAGATGGGGGCCTGAATGCGACCGCCGCATAAGGAAAAAGGGGACGGGAGTCTTTTGTGCGGAGCACCCGAAGGGCCGTTCCGGCAAAAGACTCCCGTCCCCTTTTTCTTGGAGCCGTGGGGCGAGCCGCCGCCGCTTCGGCCGCTGCACGCCCAGGACTCTTCGGCGCTGGCCGCCGTGTACGAGCGCGCGGACGCGGCGCTGGCGTCCGAGGCGGCCTCCTGCCGGGCGTGCGGCGAGTGCTGCCGGTTCGGACCCGACCGGCCGGTCCTTTTCGCGAGCGCCCTGGAACTGGCGTACCTGACGGCGTCGGCCGGCCGGCCGGCGCCGGACCGGGTGCCGAAGCCCGGCGGCCCGGATGCGCCGTGGCAATGTCCGTATCAGGAGGGGGCGCAGTGCACCGCCCGGGCGGGGCGGGCGATGGGGTGCCGGACCTATTTCTGCGACCCGGCGTCCCGTCGGCGGGGGGAAGAGGTCCATGCCGAGGCGTTTGACGAGATTCGCCGGATTGCCGGTCGGCGAAAAGAGGGGTGGTGGTACGGTCCGGCGAGGTTCTTCTTCTCTCGCGGAGCGTAGGGCAGGATTTCGGTTGACAGGGTCGGGGCGGCTCCTTATCATGCCGCACCGTTGTTTGGGGCCGCGACATTTGAGGATGCGGAAGGAGATGGAAGCGATGAAGCGAGCATTGCTGGTTCTGGTGCTGGTGGCGGCGGTGTCGCTCGTGGCGACGGGGTGTCAGAAGTCGGCCCACGACCGGTATCGCGAGTGGACGTATCGGCGCGTGGTGGCGGCGGACACGGTGGGCTTCGCCGACGACGTGGACGCGGTCTTCCTTTCGGAGCGGTCGACGCAACTGTCGCAGTGGTACCACCCGTAAGGCGCGGGTGAGGCGAGGCGAATACGGGGACGTTCCCGCTCTGCGGGAACGTCCCCTTTTTCTGTCTGAAGACAATGACTGAGTGGCGGCCCCGCCCCGGCGGGTAAACTTCCCAGGCCGCCACAGGTTTGGGATCGTGTGCTGTCCGCGGCGGCCTGGGAAGGCCGCCGCGCGGCAGGTTGATGGGCTTTACCGAATGGCGCTCACGGCCGCGCGCAGACGTCGGGGCGGTTGCAGGCCAGGGGCGGAGGTTCCAGTTCCTTGCCGGCCTCGACGCGGCGAACGAGGACCTGTCGCTGGCGGCTGCGGTCGCGGAAGACCGTGATGCCCTTGCACCCCATCTCGTAGGCCATCCAGTAAACCTCGGCGACGTCCTCGGGCGTGGCTTCGTGCGGAAGGTTGACGGTCTTGGAGACGGCGTTGTCCACGTGTTCCTGGAAGGCGGCCTGGAGGCGGACGTGCCAGGCGGCCTGGATCTCGTGGGCGGTGACAAAGACGCGCCGGACGTCTTCGGGAATCTCGGCGACGTCGGCCAGGGAGGGGGCCTCGGCGACGCGCGCCAGCAACCCCGCGCTCCAGAAGCCGCGCTCCCGCGCCGTCTGCTCCAGCAAGGGATGGGCCTCGGCGAGGACGGCCCCGTCGAGGACGTGGCGCTCCAGCGCGAGGGCGAAGATCGGCTCGATGCCCGACGAGCAGCCGGCCAGGATGCTGAGCGTGCCGGTCGGGGCGACGGTGGTGCGGCAAGCGTTGCGGAAGGCGGGACCGTCCGGCCGGTCGTAGATGCTCCCCCGAAGGTTCGGGAACGGGCCGCGCTCCCGACCCAAATCGGCGCTGGCGCGGTCGGCCTCGGCCCGGACGAAGCCCATCACCTCGCCGGCGACCCGGAGGGCCTCGTCCGAATCGTACGGCACGCCGAGGCGCAGCAGGAGGTCGGCGAAGCCCATGACGCCCAGGCCGATCTTCCGGTTCCCGTGGACCATCTCCGTAATCTGGGGCAGGGGGTACTGGCTCATCTCGATGCAGTTGTCGAGGAATCGGACGGCCATGCGGACGATTGAACCGAGGGCGTCCCAATCCATCCGGCCGCGACGGACCACCGTGTTGAGATTGATGGACCCGAGGTTGCAGGCTTCGTAGGGGAGGAGCGGCTGCTCGCCGCACGGGTTTGTGCACTCGATGGGCCCCAGGTGCGGGGTGGGGTTGTCCTGGTTGATGCGGTCGAGGAAGACGGCGCCGGGGTCGCCGCCGGCGTGGGCCTCATGGGCCATGGTCTCCCAGATGCGGCGTGCCGGGACGCGTCCGGCGACGCGCCGGCCGTGCGGATTGATGAGGGCGATGTCGGACCCCGCACGGATGGCTTCCATGAACGTGCGCGTGCAGGCGACGGAGATGTTGAAGTTCTCCAGTTCGCCCTCGACGCGTTTGGCGCGGCAGAAGATTTCGACGTCGGGATGGTTGCACTGGAGGACGCCCATGTTGGCGCCGCGGCGGAATCCGCCCTGGTTGATGGCGCCGGTGGCGTAGTTGAAGACCTTCATGAAGGAGATCGGGCCGGAGGCTTTGCCTCGGCTCGACTCGACCAGGTCGTCGGCGGGTCGGATGCGGCTGAAGGAGAAGCCCGTCCCGCCGCCCGACTTGTGGATGATGGCGGCGTACTTGATGGCGTCGAAGATCTTCTCGATGTCGTCGGGCACCGGCAGGACGAAACAGGCGGCCAACTGCTGCAGCCGCCGGCCGGCGTTCATCAGCGTGGGCGAGTTCGGCAGGAACTCCAGCCGCGTCATCAGACCGTAGAACTGTTCCTCGGCCGTGTGGGCGTCGCCGGCCGTCCCCCACGCGAGCTCCGCCTGGGCGATGTTGGCGGCGACGCGGCGGAACATGTCCTCGGGGGCCTCGATCGGCTCGCCCTGGTCGTCCTTTTTCAAGTACCGCTTCGCCAGCACCAGGCGCGCGTTGTCCGAAAGGGTCATCCGGGCCGGGATATCGGCGTCCATTTTCGGGATGGGCATCGTTTTCGTCTCGCGCAGGTTTCTTGCAGGACACGCCCGCCCGCCTAGGCAGGCGGCTCGGGCGGCGGTTTTTCAGTCGGCGTTTCGGTGTCGGCCTCGCCGGCCGATTCCTCTGTGGCCTCAGGTGTTTCATCCGAAGGCGATTCTTCCGGCCGGCCCAGGAGTTCCTTTTCACTATACATTGGGTGATAGGGCTCGACGTCGGGTACCCGGATGGCATCGAGGATTTCGTCAAACTCGGTTTTTTCGAGTTCGACCTCGTCCATCATTTCGCGGACGGCCTGGCGTTGGCGCGGGGTGGGCCGGCGGGGGCGCTGGCGCGCCAGGCCGTCGGCGCTGGCGGCGGCGCCCTTGGGCTTCTTGGCGCGGAAGGTTTCCGTGGCCGGGTCGCGCAGGAAGAGGCGGATGTCCTTGAAGTCCGCGCCCTGCTCCAGGCCGATGAGCCGCTGGCGCGCGAGTTCCAGCAGCGCTAGGAACATCGTAACCAGGTGCACCATGCCGCGCGCGGGGTCGAAAAGTTGGACGAAGAGGACGCTCTTCTCGGCCCGGAGGCGCGCGAGGAGTTCCTCGGCCGCCTGCTCGGCGGAAACGTCGTCGTACACGATCTCGCGGGGCTTGGAGTAGCCGAGCGTCCGGATGATCTGGCTGAAGGCGGTGAAGAGGTCCCAGACCTGGACGCCTTCGAGGAGTTCGTGGGCGGGGACCTCGGCGCTTGCGCCGGCGAGTTCCTCAAGCAACCGCTCGTCCACCTGCCGGCCGAACCGCCGGGCCATCTCCCGCCCCCGGTCGTCCAGTTGGCCGGCGGCTTCCTTGAAGCGGCGGTACTCAATCAACTGGCGGATGAGCGTCTCGCGCGGGTCCTCCTGGTCCTCCCCCTCCTCGACCTCGGCGGGCGGGCGGGGCAGGAGCGAGCGGCTCTTGATCTCCAGGAGCGTCGCCGCCAGGACCAGAAAATCGCCCGCCAAGTCGATGTCCAGCCCCTGGAGCATGTCGAGGTAGGCCAGGTACTGGTCGGCGATCCGCGCGATGGGAACCTCGCGGATGTCCACCTCCTCGCGCTTGATCAGATAGAGGAGAAGGTCCATCGGGCCGTTATAAACGTCGAGTTCAACCTTGTAACTCATGGGGTCCGCAGTTCCTTGGCTTACGCGGTCACAGTTTTCCCAGCCCCGTGAGCGACTTTACTTCATCGAGCGTCGCGCGGGCGACCGTCCGTGCCCGCCGGGCGCCGTCGGCCAGGAGTTCGCTGAGGCGCTCGGGGTGCGCCTCGAGTTCGGCCCGGCGCGCCCGCGGCTCGGCCAGGAGGTCCGTCAGCACGTTCGCCAGGTGGGCCTTGCAATCCGTGCATCCCCACTTCGAGGTGCGGCACTTGTCGGCCACGTCCTCGTAGGCGTTCGGATCGAACACCTTGTAGTACTGGCACACGTTGCAGTCTTCCGGGTGTCCGGGGTCGGCCAGGCGGATTCGCAACGGGTCGGTGATCATGGATATGACCTTCTTGCGGATGACGTCCGGCGGGTCCGCGATGTCAATCTGGTTGCCGTAACTTTTGGACATCTTGCGGCGGTCGAGGCCGAGCAGGCGCGGGCTGGACGTCAGTTTGGCCTGCGGCTCGACCAGGGCCTCGCCGCCCACCAGGTGGTTGAACCGCCGGACGATTTCGCGCGTCAGTTCCAGGTGCGGCAACTGGTCTTCGCCCACCGGCACAAAGTTTGCCTTGTAGAGGGCGATGTCGGCCGCTTGGAGCACCGGATAGCCCAGGAACGCGTAGTTGTGGACGTCCTTGGATGCAAGTTGCTCCATCTGTTCCTTGTAGGTCGGGTTCCGCTCGAGCCACGAGACGGGCGTATAGCAGGAGAGGATAAGGGCCAGTTCGGCGTGCTCGGGGACGTCGCTCTGGCGGAAGAGGACGCTCCGCTCAGGGTCCAGGCCGCAGGCGAGATAGTCTAGGAGGACCTGGATGGCAAATCCGGCGATGGGCCCGGGCTTCTCGTACTCGCTCATCAGGGCGTGGTAGTCGGCGATCATGAAGAAGCAGTCGAAGGCGTCCTGCAGGTCGCGCCAGTTCCAGAGCGCGCCCACCAGGTTCCCCAGGTGGAGGCGTCCGGTGGAGCGCATCCCGCTCAGGATCCGTTTCCGCCGCTTCTGCTTGGCTGTTTTGGATTGGTCCATTTAGGTCCCCGCTCCGAAAGCATACCATAGAATGGCGTCGGTGCCATTCGACCCCGCGAAAAGGCGCGTGAGCCCCAGGATCGGCCAGATCAGGAGCCCGGTGTAGCGGTTCAGCAGCACGATGCCGAGCAGCAAAAATATGCCGTAGCGCCGGAGTTGGACGTACCGGTCGGCCAGGCCCAGGGGCAGAAAGAGGCGGGCCAGATGGCTTCCGTCGAGCGGCGGGATCGGCAGGAGGTTGAAAACCCCCAGGCCGAAGTTCACGATGATCGCGAGCGAAAGCATCCTCCACAGGATCAGGCCGAGTTGGTTCTCGGCAAGAGCCCCTTGCCAGACCAACAGGCGCACCAGGCCGGCCAGCACGGCCGCCAGGCCGAAGTTGGCGGCAACTCCCGCCACGCTGACGAGGGCCTCGCTCCGCTTGCGCGTCTCGTAGTCGAAGTTGGCCGGGTTGACCGGCACTGGTTTCGCCCACCCGATGGGCGCGAACATCAGGCACAGCGTTCCTATCGGGTCCAGATGGGGCAGGGGATTCAGGGTCACCCGGCCCATGCGGTAGGCCGTGTCGTCCCCGCACTTGTAGGCCGTCCACGCGTGCATGAACTCGTGGACCGTCAGCGCAAAGAGGACGACGGGCAGACGCAGAACCAACCCGATGATGAAAGTGTCGTCAACCAAGTCCGAATCCTTTGACCGGTGGGAAAGCCGCCCGTGCCGTCGTGCTCGGCCGCCCAAAGGGTCCCAGTTTACCGTCCGCGCGGGGGCAAGTCAACGTTCGCGCCGAACCG
>Ga0307379_10001603_pt1 | contig 35376 bp, 33 predicted proteins | sample UN2MG_FD_202237 | JGI IMG/M metagenome (GOLD analysis project Ga0307379, IMG submission 202237) | Soil microbial communities from Risofladan, Vaasa, Finland - UN-2 | ecosystem: Environmental > Terrestrial > Soil > Coastal area > Acid sulfate soil | place: Finland: Risofladan, Vaasa | collected...
GAATCTTACATTAGTCTCATTAGGGATATGGAATTGCGTTTTCCATACAGTCGGATATGGTGTCAGCAAGTAGGATGGACGATAGTGATTCAACCTTGTTTGCATATCACCACCAACTTGCTGGGCAGCATCCCAAATATCATGTCCATACATAATAATTGGTACAGGTGGCCTATCCAGTAATGGTAATGATACACCAGTGTTCATGAAGAATGCAAAGTCATATTTGGACCAATCAATTCCAGTGAATGATGGGTATACATCTATCATACAGGCCTGTGCAAACTGCCTGCGCAATCGTGGCATCAATTGCTCACATCTGCGTCCATTCCACACTTGCCACAACTCAGCAGATGGTTCGTTCAGGAATATCACTGCACCTTTCGGAGCGTTCAGACTTGGATCACAGCCAATGGAAAAGCGAAAGTCTTGATGGACATTTGCCCATAGTTCACTGCCTTGCTTCTCGCACAATTCCTTGCAGGCATTGGACGTCGGACAACTATGTGGTTGATATGCATAGAATTGATCAACCCTGGACAACCATTCACTGTATTGGCATATCTCGCAGCCATTGAAGTCAGGATTTGGGCCACCATAGGTGTGCACCATTTGTTTGGTGAATGTTTTGTCTTTGATTGTCAGGCTGCCTGGCTCATTGTTGTACCACCATTGTCTGGCATGGTTTATCATTGCATGCCACCAAAATCAATTTCAGGTGTTATGTGCAACTTGTTGCATATGGCAAGAAGATATATTATGATGTCTCCAATCTCATGTGCGACACAATCATCAGGAACCAACGTTGCTTTGTGTGGTGATACAATGTAATCCATCGTGTGGTGCACAAGCACGGTTTGTGCCAACTCTCCAACCTCTTCCACAACACCAAGCATCAGGGTTTGCACACTTGCCTGGGTGTATCCCATGGCATAATACACTTCAGCAACTTTGTCTTGCAACTCTTTGATACCAACTTGAGATATCATTTTCCAACCCTAACTGTGGTTGTATGTCCATTGGTGGTAATTGACACATCACCACTCAGTCCACATGCACTCCGTAGTGCACCGATGGCTGCAGCCGCTTCGCTTGTAACACGTTGATTGCTATCCTCTGGAAATGCTGGCATCGTTGCCTGAGTGCCATTTGGCATTGCAACAGCCTGTGGCACCCACTGAGATTGTGCCAATGCCGCAACGATTATCAATGCTCTATTTCGCTCGTCCATCATTACCTCCCATTCAGAATTGTAACACTAGGTGAGAACCTTGCCTGAACACAACCGACTTGGCCCAAGATGACATTTTATCATACGCAGTGTCATCCACTGCACGGATATGGTCATACCCAGTCCTATCAGTCCACAGTGGATGGTTGTTGATGAAGTTTGCAACAATAAACAGGCCTGATGTTCTCTTCAACATCTCTATGGCAACCAACCATGCAAGATCAAACTCTTTTTCCGGGATGTGTTCCATTGATTCACACATGATTATGGTGTCAACCGGTTTGCCTTGCGATGCCAATTCAGCCAACCCATCATACATGCCTCTGGCAATGAAGTTTACAGGCAATGGTGGTATTGATAATCCACTAGGCCACCCCATCATCGTCCTGCGAAACAGTGGTGCTGCCCCAGGCGCAGGATCTATAGCCACAGTTTCTATTCCCAAACATAGCAAGGCAGCAGTCAATTCACCACGACCTGCTCCAATGTCAACCACAAACTTTGGAGTGCGAATGGCTTTGGCCTGCACACGTTGCGCCTGGGCATAGAAATGATCACCTGATGGCAACCACCTCGGATTATCATTAGGAATCCCAAACATCACTTGCACTTGCGTATAGCTTGTGTACCCAAGCGCATAGCACAGGCAAGCACCCATATCCCCAGGACGTAGGATTTTCATTTCGTAGGACATGCACTCAGGGCATGCACGTCCTACGAAATAGTCTATGCCATAATGGTTCAGTCTCTGTTCGTCTTGATATACCACTCAGGATCCTCTCCTTGCCCAACGCCAAGCGGATGGTATGCACATCCCTGTACTGGCTCCATACAACGCCATGGATCGATGATTATTGATCCAGGATTGAAATGGAAATCCTTGATTTGGTTGTGCCTCATACCAATCACATACACACAAGGCTCATCAGGCAGTTCTGCATCAGGAGCGATGATTGGATCATACAGATACACTCCACAATCATCATATACCATGCGCTTGATACAATCAACCAGCAACAACGCAGGGCTGTCTTCAGTCAGATTAGTCTCAGGTTTGAACGTCAATCCATACACAACTATTGGCATGCCATAGTATTCGGCCACATCGCATACTGCCTGTGCAACATAGTCTGTTTGCACGACACGGGCATTGATGATGTATTGGAACAGATTGTGCGAAGTTCCCAGTGCATTGGCAAAGTATGCCAACGCGCGTTGATCACGAGGATGACAACCACCACCATCACCCAATCCACTGTGCAAATACCTGCTCGAGATCAACCGATCACGCGCCAGTGCAAGCGCATCCACCACCACATCACAATCTGCATTTGGGATTCGATCACACATCTCGCCAATGAGATTGGCATACATAATCTTCATACCAATGAAGGTATTGTAGATCATCTTCACGAACTCAGCGCTCTCGATTGTCATTCTCTTCACTGGTGCATTTGTCAACTGAGTGTAGAAATGTTCAAGCACATCCCCAGATAGTTGATCATATTCCCCAACCAACACGAACTCAGGATGCAGCATATTATTGACGACAGATCCCATGGCAATGAATTGTGCATTGTAGCACAGGCCATACCGATTTCCAGGCGGTTCTCCCATGATGCCTTCTAATACAGGCAGGATTATATTGCGGACAGTCGTCGGCAACACTGTTGAGATGATTGCCACTGTCTTATGATCATCGCAGGTCTTCATGATGTCAGCCACATCCGCAACTGCATTGGAAACGATTGATGTGTCAAATCCACCATCCGGCCTGGATGGAGTTGGCACCGCAATGAAAATGATCTCAGCAGGCCTGACAGCAGCCTCCAACCGGTTTACGATGTGCAATCCAGTATCACCTGCAAGACACCCACACAACTGCATACCTATGCTTGGCTCATACAGATCAACCTGCCCTTGCCTATAGGCATTTGCTTTGTCGATGTCATTATCAAAACCGTACACTTCATGATGCCTCATGACCATAGCACATGATACTGGCAATCCCAATTTCCCAAGTCCAATCATTGCAACTTTCACAACTTGCCTCCTTGATAGAATGATATAATTGCTTCGCAAACATTATCAATATCATCGTCCGTCAACGACAATGACGATGGTAACCACAATCCGGATTGTGACACTGCTGTACTAACAGGGAATCCTTCATCCCCATTAGACCACGGACCAGGCAATGTATGGATGGCGGGATAGAATGGTCTGGTTCCGATTCCCAAACTTTTTAAATGATCCACCAACGTTTTCCTCAATTGAGATAACACCAGCGCATCAACATACCATGGCGTCATGGCATTCTCACATCCAACAATCAAATCTGTCTCTATGAATGATAACTTCTCCAATGCGTGCAATTGTTCCCAATATCGCATATACATTTCACGCTTCCGCAACACCCTTGTATCAATCTTCTTCATCTGTTCCAAACCAATCGCAGCCTGCAGATCCGTGAATTTCAGATTGGTGCCAAATACATCAAAATCATCCCCACCACTGCTCCACCTGCCAAAGTTCTTGAATCTGCGCAACATGACCATGTAATAGTCACTGTCTGTCACCAAACAGCCACCTTGCCCCATGCTGATGATTTTGTGTGGGCTGAATGAAAATGCACCAATGTCACCGAATCTTCCACACTTCTGCATCCTAACTGCTGATGCGCTGCCAAACGCTTGACAAGCATCTTCAATAACTCTACAACCATAAGTTTGTGCCAAGAATTCCAACCTGCCAATATCAGGTGTGCGACCATTGATATCAACCACCATGATGGTATCCATTCCATGATGTCCACCATACACACCACGATTGCGCAATATTCTCTCAACATTGTCCAAATCCAAACACAAGTTCCAGTCCACATCCACCAAGACTGGCTCTGCACCAAGCATGCGAATGGCATCAACACTTGCCACCATGGTAAAGTCAGGCACAATCACCTTGGAGCCAGGACCAACGTGCATAGCATGCAAGGCAGCATACAATGCCATAGTGCCATTCGGAAACATTATGCAGTGCTTGATACCGATGTAGTTGGCAATGACTTCTTCCAACTCACGTGTCTTGACATGTTCCGTCAACCAGGCACCTGTGCCCATGTAATCATAGACTGCTTGGCGTTCTTCTTCACCAAACAATGGCTCAATTTGTGGAATCACCTTAGACATGTCTATACTCCTCACTCATGGGATTATCATACAATCCATCCTGGATTGCTTGTACAACTTCTAGCATTCCTGTACTTGGCAATAAAATAGGATCAATGGGTGAATATTGGCCAATACGTGAGAAATTGACCATGTAATCACGTTTGTCTGCATCATTTTGTTCTACCACAATCTCAGTACCCATATGATCACGCAATATGCCTGCCAAATCTGATTTCCTGAGATTATGCCCACCAACATTGTACACACCAGCCATATGCCCCATCTGAATGGCAGTCAATACTGCCGTTGCCAAATTACGCACATGGCAAATCGGTCGCCAGGCCTGTGGATTGTAGATTACCAACTTGCCTTCCACAACAGCATGCATAGCAAACTCATTCACCATCGTGTCGAAACGCATGCAAGGAGATGTTCCATATGCAGTTGCAAAGCGCAGCACTGCCACACGGAAGTTGTGATCACCTAATAACAGAATGCCTTGCTCAGCAGCAACCTTTGTCTCAGCATACAAGGACAGTGGATTCACTGGATAGGATTCATCTGCCAATGGAATAGGATATTCCTCCGTTGTTGGTATTTCCATTTTGCCATAGATGCTGCAAGTGGAAGCGAAAATGAATGTCCTAACACCAACAGCCTGGCATACTTTTGCAATGTCTATGGCTCCATGCTGATTTATGTCAATAGCATCTACAGGATGATTCTTACAAGCCGTCTCACCGACAATGGCTGCCAAGTGCACCACGTGGTCATATCCACTGACAGGAAATGTGCGAAAGTCATGTTGAACGAAATTGAAATTAGGATGCCCATACACACCGCGCAATGCATGCGCGTTATTGTATCGCAAATCATCAACTACAGTCACGTTGTAACAAGCATCCAACAACATTGGAACCAAGATCGACCCAATGTACCCTGCTCCACCTGTCACCAAAACATGTTCGGACATCATCACTTTCTCCTTTGCATCAACTCAACCGGTATGCGATATGCATTGTACATCGCACCAACATTAGCACAACCATTTGGCACAACCAATTCCTCTACACCCTTGTTTTCCGCAAAATATCCATCTGGCAATGGTACATCACCAACGTTGCAATACGATTTGTCTGATTCCAACAACACAGACAACTCATTCTTGATCTCACGATGTACAAAGCCAATATCAACAGTTGGAGATAGTTGCAAGAACACGCCAGCATACCTGTGCATCATAGCAGGCATGTGCTCAGGAGTCCTGTACCACCAGGGCAATGGCTCTCCAAACAAGTTTTGGTGCAATGCATCACAATCAACACCAACTGCCTCCATAGAGAACATGCGTTTCTTGGGATTGGCACAACCTTTACCATCTGCCACTGCACAAGCACGATTTCCGCATCCTCTGCAACTTCCTGCCCCTAGTACATGGTGGCCATTGGCCTTGAAATTATTCAACATCCTGTGCAAATAGTTGACTGTTAGCCGGTCAGCATAACATAGGATGTACAATCCAGGTGCTGATACACCCTTCCACCAACCAGAATATTTGATTGCCCACATCATGTTGAATGATAATGTGATAACATACAACCATTCACTGGTTCTACACATCTTGTCAAAGTGTGTAGCATATGGAGGACAACCACCATTCCAACCCTTGCAACCACCACTGTGTTTGCAATGGCTTAGCACATCCTGACGATCTGGAACGACAGGAATGTCAGACCTATGCACCAGATGCCCATGGATTGTCATTAGCATCTTGTTGCCAGATCCAGTTTGATATCCAACCACCTTATGCAAGATAGTCCTCCAATCCGCCAATTTGCCCTGATTCCCCATCCAACACCATCTCAAACATCTTTATGATTTATGATTCCTATTGTGGCAAGGCCACCCACTGATAGGATGGCCTTGCCAAAAGCAGGCTCTTGGAGCCAACACCTTATGCCTTGATGGCGAAGCCGCTCATGCCAGGTCCGAAAGACCCTAATCCCCACCAGGGGACGGAAACTTATACTCCCGCAAGGTAAACAACAGGTAAAGAAATCCGTCCGAAAGACCCTAATCTCCGCCAGGGGACGGAAACACACCTTATGCCTTGATGGCGTTGCGCGCTGCCCTAGACTGGTATTCTGGCTTGTACTTCTCGATCCCCAACTTGGCAAGAACTGCCTCAGACAGATGCATCGCAAAGACCTTGGGAGCAGGGTGCGGCTCGACCTGCACACCGATCTTGTCAGCATAGGCCACACGCTCTTCCTCAGTCATGGCATCCCAACCCTTCCCACTGCCTGCATCCACCTTGTGGAAGTTCTTAAACTCATTGGAAAGGACCACGTCCCAATAGGCACTGCCCTTCAGACCACCGGACTTGCTGATCTTGGGAGCAACAGCCACAGGACTGGCACAGCACCCAGCAGTCATCTCAAACCGCCACTGTGCCCCAACCAAGCGGGTGACAACCACTGCCTGCCCTTCCTGCAAAGCCATGAGAATGGAACTGAGATCCAGTTTATCATCCACAGGTTCGTCACTCTTTGCACCACCACCAACAACACGCTTCTCATTGACAAACTCGTCCACTTCAGCAGTGCTAACAACTTCCATTGGCTCACCAGCGTCGTCTGCCAGCAACCGACGGATCAGTTTGCTCTTGCTTCCAACACCACTCAAAGTGCGACTTTCCAACTCCTCACGCAACTCCGGAATGCTCCACTCAGTGTAGTCCTGTGCCTTGACATTCTCAGGTGCCTCTGCAACAGGAGCATCCTCAACCTCTTCCACATCAGGCTTGGCAACGACTTCAGCATTGGTCGGCACCAGCCGTCGAATCTTGAATCGTTTCTTGTCACTCACGTTCGTATCCTCCAAAGCATCTATACATTGGCTCGCATCTATGCAGCGAGCACATTCCTCAGAATCAGCACTATACATCGTTCCGAAACATGTCGGTCTGGTTTCGGCTTGCCTAGCAAGACATTCTTCCTTGACTTTGCACCGTTTGCAGGAGGGATCTTTATCATCCCTAAACCCATAACAATCGGGCATCGTCCGTTCCTCAATATCGGCTCCTTTCGTTCTGAATGCAACTACCATCGTTGTTTTCTCCTCTATAAATACTTAACCGCTATGCGTATCCAAGCACAGATTTGATTTCTTCCCAAGCATTATCAAACCTTTGCTTGTCCCACGCCAATGCACGTCTCAAAATATTCTTGTTTGGCTCAATTGTCCACATGCGCTTGGGAGATATTGCTCGCTTGCGTGCAACCGCCAAACGCAATTGTGTCATGAGATTATCATTCGGATGCAACACCAACTCTGCCAAGGCACGTCCATCCACACTCAACAACTCGAGGAACTCAAACAACTTGAATCCACTGCCAATCTGGTACAAAGACTCATACCTATCAAGTTCCTCTCCATCACATTCATCTAGACTGATGTTAGACGACTCTTCCCTACGATGGGTGTGGTATTCCATTGCATAGATATCCATCAGCCTGTTGCGCATACAAGTCTTGGCAACCCTGATGATGTCTTCGTGAGTATGCCCATTATCACCATAATGGGCAACGACATGTACCAATTCTGCAGACAGTTCCGCAAACAACTCTTCTGCCTGCAATCGCATGCGTTCAGGGTTGACATAGTCCCACACCATCAACCACATCAACTTGTACAACTCTGCAAAATAGACCTTGACCTCTTCTGGATCTCGCTCCTGCAATTGTGGTTGCATAGTCTCTCCTCCATGCTACCATACACAATCCAAGGATATTAGTCGGTCTTTACTGTAATATCGAATCCTCCATAATATCCATTGTGCTCATTGTGACTTGCCATTGTGAACACACCCTTGCTAGTGGTAATGAGCAAGAACTGCACCTCGTGATTGCCATCCTCATCAGGCTCGTTTGGTGCATCTCGCACCTCACCATCCAGGAGAGTTGCACCAATAAACTGTGCCAAGTTGTCATCAGTGACCATATACCGATATTCACAGCAGCATTGACCATTGTCTAGGACTCGGATGCGAGTCCCATCCCCAAATGCAAAATGCAAGGCATTATCCTCTCCCAAATGCAGAGCAGTGATCTCCTTACCAATTGCATTTTGCCAAATGGCAATGGCCTCTTTACCATACATGTCGCTTATCAATATGCGCAAGCCTGACATATCTAAACCTCCCATACCTTAGTCTACCACAATCATACTCCTACAAGGTAAACAACAGGTATAGCAATTCATAAGAAATCCCTAAAATACAACCACCTGAGTGCCAAAGCCTTGCAATGAGCATTGCACTTCTGCACTAAAATCCCAATCCATAACCTTGCCAACTACACCATCTGCTGGATCACCAAACTCCATGTAACGGATTTTCAATTTGCCTCTGTACCCTGCCCGCACCAATTGATTCGCCATATCATACATAAACTGCACAGCATCAGCGTCCAACATCAACTCCAAGCACATAGGGTTGGCTTCGACAATCCGTCGTGCCTGCAATGGATCCATTGTCTTGCCACACAGTGCCATGGCACGATCACCAACCGCTATGGCACTGAACACTCCCTCACATATGATTGGACAAGCACACATTTCCATTGCCATGGCATTCCACAAACTGCCGCCTTTGGGCCATGGTGGGGAGATGTACTTTGGCTCTGCATTGATGATGGATCTGCCTTGCCACCAGTTCTTGTCAATCAGGATCCACACCCGATTTGATCCAGGCACCCAACCAAAGTGTTCTCTAATCAAATCTTCAGGAATGTTGCGTCGTTTGTGCAAATAGAACCAAACAGCCTTCTCCTCAAGTGATGTGCCCTTGTTTATACCAAGCAGTGACGTGAATCCAGCAGGGATGGACGCAACCACATCACCTTTGGCCAACCCAAGTGGACTGGTAATCTTGTCAAACAGACTGATGTCCTTAGATGGATTGGCAATTTCCTGCAATGCTTGGCTGTAGTTGCAACCATCAACACTCATCACCAGACTGAGATGGTGCCCACTCCACTCACATCGGAAGCAGTGTGCCACAGGCTTTTCTAGGCTGATATGCAAATGATGTTTGGTGTCAGGTCTTCCGATCTTGGCTTGGCAAAATGGGCAACATACCTTTGCCTCACGATCAGTTGTCTTGACATTATCAAACCTTGATTCAAGCCAATCAATGATCATCGTCCTATTCCCCATCGCTGACAACAATGTTGCTAACGCCACAGGTTGGGCAATATATCTCCTTGCGAATCCAATATGGATGTGCAAACATCACAGTCCCACAATTTTTGCATGCAACTCTGATTGGCTCAACATAGGTATTGCGCTCTGTGGCCAAAGGCAAAAACGTCCTGCCGCCACACCCCAAACATTGGCATGGCACATTATCATACTGACGTCCGCAATATGCACATTGGTATTTCATAGGTCTCCTTTCTTGTAATACTTACCTACTTATACTAAACCGGCAATAGGTTTGTCAATTGTCACATCTACAAGATCCCATTGCAATTGCAATGGATCCGATACCTTTATCTTGTCACGTTCCCACCTTGCCACTGCCTCAAGATTATCATTATCATTCTCGAACACCAACGCACGCATCTCAACATAAGTGGCATCGTGCACAATGCTTGACCATATCTTGTCAACCAGCATATTGTCATCATACAACACCCTCACAAGTTGTTCTGCCATGTACCACATCCACGATCCTATGGATGCATGGCACAACACACCATGGCAATAGGAATCAAACTCACTCATATCATCCTCAAATGAAAACATAACCACAATTTAATTGGTCCTATATGCAACCTAATACTAGGATGGAATATATGAGGATAATATCGAAAGGTGATGCCAAATGCTATTTGATATGGATAAAATGTAATCCCACCATCAATATATCTACAATAAACATCCCAATCTCGTGCCTTAGCAACCACCATTTCCATTTTCCCATCTCCTACCACTCACAGTTCCATCTTCCCACGCTGCACAATCAATTGTCTGGTAAAGTCAATCTTGACAGACATCATGAAAGATCCCTTGGCATCACGCATCTTGGCACCAAAGATCCTGCCTTGTCCCAACTTTTCTTCATCCCTGGTTTGGCATATGGCAAGAATGACATCTGCAATGGCTGCCTTCTCAATTGCTTCCGCAATGTCTGCTATAGTCACCACTTCCTTGTACAATGCCTGACGACCAGCCTGCGTGGCACTCCATATAGGAATGTCATAGTCTGCCCCAATCCCATCCCTGAGATCACGCGCAATGTCAGCCAACTCAAATCTAGTCTCATCACGCTTGCGACCAGGCAGTAGCAAGTCAGCATAGTCCACAATCAACGCACCAGTCTCAAAATCCTGTCCAGTAAGATTATCAATCAATTGCCTTATGGACTCAACAGTGCGCTTAACAGGCTTGGCTACACGTAATCTTGCCTTGAGATTGCGAGCAGCACTGTTTAGCAACAAACTTGAAAACCCAGACTCATTCTCCAATGTGTCACTACGATGATATGGTTGGCCTGTCAACCGTACCGCATAACGCTTCAGCACCTTCTGTACAGGCATCTCCAAGGTGATATGCAAAACATTGACTGCTCCCAATATACCAGCCAATGCATACCCAATGTTGATGAGTGCTGTTGTTTTTCCTCTGCCTGGTGCTGCCATTATAAGTCCATACTCACCAGCCACCAATCCACCACCAAGAAGATTATCAATATCAGGCCAACCTGTAGGATGGTGCTTGCCATGCAATTCATCATACATCCATTGCTTGACATCCTTCACCAGTTCCCACCCTAAGTTTAATCTATCCCCACCAACAGCCAAAGCCTGCTCAATCCGTGGCCTGATGTCTTGCAGTTTGTTTGCTTTGATGTCATCTACGGATCGCATTATGGCCTGTTTCATTGCCTGCATCTTTGCAAATTCCAATGCATGATCAGCCGCAAACCGCAGATCTTCATTGGATGCTTGGAACAAAATTTGCAATAGAGGATTATCATTCAGACCTTGTCTGATATCAGAATCAGATGGGCAGGCATGGTATTTGTCATAGTAGGAATTGAGCCACTTCACCACCAACTTTTCAGCATCAACCGGGAAGTGCTCAGGTTGGAGAATGGTTCCATAACGTAGCAACCAATCAGAGAACAACATCAATGCAAGGACTGATATGCGAAAGTCAGAGGAATCGGCAATGCCATCATCCACGTTGGATCTCCTTTGCTATCGCAACATAATTCGAGGACAAGCACGGAATGTTGTACCAACTACACACACATTCTGCAACGTATATCTGTACTTGCACTGGTGGTTTGCCATTGACTCTGTGTGGCTTGTCTTCGCATTCCCCAAGCAACCACTTTATGCATTGATGTGCAAACTCCAACTCATTGGTATATGCCTCCCAATACTCAGAATCATCCAACAAGAATGCATTGTCTACAAGTGGCTTCAGCCTCTCAAAGGTCTTGTCACAAACCACCATGTTCCAATATGGATAGGGATGCCCTTGTTTGGTTGCCCAACCATCCCACAACCCTACTGCAACATCAATGAAAATGTCATATGGTATGCCAAGCGCAGCAACCTTCTGTGCAATCACTGCAGTGCGTTCATACTTGTCACCATATATCTTGACACCATAGTGCTCTAGGATATACTGATTGTATGCTTGTTTGAGTGGGTGGATTTTCATTACAACACCTTGCGCACATCCAGGTCACCTTGTAATTCTCTAAACAGATCATAAAGCCGACTGCGCTCAGATGGGTCTACTTCAATATAAATCCAGAATGTGCCGTCATTAAAGTATCGCAAGCCAGCATCTGTAACTCCTGTTTTTGGAGCAATATCAAACAGAACTCGTGTTGTTATATTCTCGGTCGTTCTAAAAGCAACATGGGCTGCATCAATTAAGAAACCGCCATTTTCCAATGGTTGTACATGGCCTGCGCATGATTGGATTGTGGCAATTCCCTTTATCTCATTGGCGAACCGCACTAGATCACGAATCTTGCAATCAATTGAATCCCAGGGAATGGACTGCTTGATTGCTCGCTCTTCCTCTTCGGATAGATAGTGAAGTGTTGTATTATCCGCCATTCTACATCTCCGAATTCACCACCAACACCTTGACATTGAATCCCTCTTGCTCATAGATCTTTGCTCGCTCGAGCGAGTGCTTGAGAAGATATTTGTTGGTATCGTCCACAAAATCAATCACTCTCAAGGTATTGTCATTCTCCTTTCTTCTCATGCCACGTCCTATCCTTTGCAACAACTTGATTGGTGCTTTGCCTCCACCTACTAACACAAGCAGATTGACGGCAGGCACATCCACACCTTCGTCAAAGATTGGTGTTGCAATCACAACAACACCAGTTCCCGCACGCAATTGATCCAGTGCAGATTGACGTTCCTCCATCTGGCTGGAACCATGTACAAATATGGAATCAGGAATGTCGTGATGCAACAATTGCCCATGCTCAAGCCTTTCCACCAAGATCAATGCTGATGGTGCTGCACTTTCTACAACCAATTTCGTGATCAATGTGTTGCGAGTGTAGTTGCCTACAATGCAATCACCGTATGCCTCTTGCCAATCCGCCATGTACAGCACTCCACCATCCACATTGTACATCTCAATGAATGGTTCTGCAGAGATGCCTTGCTCTATCAATTCAGAGTTGGGAATATCAACCAGCACTGGGCCAGTGGCACCAATCAATGTCAAGTCAGCAAGATTATCATTCTTGAGAGGAGTGCCACTGAAGCCAAATCGGTATGGTGCAGGAATGCCAAGCATCACTTTCTCAGAGGTAGCACTCGGCAAATGATGCGTCTCATCATACATCGCAAGTTGTGTATCTTTGGCATTGAGATGCACCCAATCAAGATGCTTGGACAATGTTTGAATCATGCCAACGACAATACGATTTGAGGATTTCCAAACATCATCACCAATGATGCCAACCTTCTCACCCAAACGCATTTCAATGCGCTCAGACGTTTGGTACAGCAAGTCCTTCTTTGTCACCAACACCAAGACTGATCCAGGAACAACCTTTGCCATGGCTGCAATGACTTCGGTTTTGCCTGAATTAGTTGCCATCTTGGCTATACCACGTCCATATGCCAACAATGTTTTGATTGCTTCCACCTGGTATGGACGCAATGTCACACCATTCAACATGTTTTCTTGTATGGCATCTACATCGTATCCAGGGATTGGGTAGGAATTGATTGTCAAGTTGTGGATTCCATACTCACGGAGATTATCAATCACACTTTGTAACAAGCCTGTTGGGAACTTACTACCTTTGCAAAGCCTTATGTAGCCATCCCACTGATGCATCTTGTAACGTGGCATGAATTGGTATCCATGTGGCTTGGCCTGTGTGCACTCATGGATGAGTGCTATGGCACTGGATATATCGGTGTAAGAGGCATTGCTGAATGAAAATGCTGTATAGATGGGACCACGGTCAAATGTTATCTCCATACTATACTTAACCGCTATCAACTGTACGAGATAGCGGCACAACAGTTGCCAAACGTACATGATGGAGCAGGATTATAGTTTGCACCATTTCCGTTACAAAGTGCAGTTGTGCTATTGGCAAGGATGAATGACATGCCATAGGTTTCATATCCTGTGGTAACACATTGACGAGCCGTTGCAAATGCTGCATAAATGTAACCAGTGTATGTTGCATAGAAACCACGTGCCCCGATGTGAATAGCAAGTGCATATGGTGCAATGATCTTACCACCATGGGTCGAATAATACCCACGACTTGATGCACCTATTACTACCAAGTAGTAACATTCCATGTATCCACTCTGCGCGTTCATTCCATCTGCCCCACCCCATACAGATACTGCACCATCACTAGCATATGCATCTGTATTGGCTCCTTGGATACAAATACCAATATCCTCAGCATATGTGACAACATTTTGGAGAGTCATCATTGCATTAGCATGGGCATAGGCACCCCAACAAGTGGCTCCTGATCCTGTTTCAAGATACCAGCCATCTAATATAATGCCACGGCAACCATTGACATCCACACAGTATCCAGCCACAGACCGATCAATTGAGCGATTGGGAATCAGACAAATTGCTGTGCCATCATCCCCAATGGCAGGCGCAGCAACCGTTAGTGTAATGGTGTTATTCAGCGTTGAATCAATGTCATAGATCGCAATAGCGTGCGCATTGTTATAGACCAGCAGTCGGTCACCAGCAATCCATCCATCAGCATCGAAATCTGGATTAGTAACAGTACCAGTAACTGTAATAACAGCACCAAGATTGGAAATACCACATGTGCCACTACCTCCATTCGCCAATGCTGCCTGATTACACAATGCACCGTCCACATAAGATAGACCAGCCAAAACACGAACATCACCTTTCAGTGTCAATGTAGATCCTGGAGCAACCAGCAGTCCGCTGAATTCCACAGCCTCGTCATACGCTGCCTCATCCAACTCTTCGATTACACATGCACCTTTGATAATCCAGTTCCTGATCCAAATAATTGCTGCCTGAAGTGATGCAAAGTCACCTGCTGCTCCAACCGTGACAGTCAAATCTTCTACAATTCCAGCAATCTCATAGATGCCACCACCATCATCCATGAAGAAATACTTGGATTGTCCTGCATCATCCTTGGGATAGATGCGAGCAGTGCCAGCACCACCACTTGCAGGATCAGCCGCAACCTCAGCCTGTGCAATGGCACCATCTTGATCTGGAACTGCCGCATTGACTCCCAGGGCATCTGGTGTAATATCCTCACCACCTTCTGCCGCAGAACTATGGTCATGTACCATATCTGCCCCTGCTGCAGCAGCCACTTCATCCCAATCGAACGATGCCCAAACAGGATCAGTGGCAGCAACATTCATTTTCAATAGTTGGTGTGCAGTACCACGTGCAAATCTGGCCCAAAATGGTGCAGCAGTGCCAACCACCAAATCCCCCTGTACTGGTGCCGCAGGAACACCGTCTGTATGTGATAACAAAGCATGGGGAACTATCATACCAGCCGTGGCAACCATCATGCGGATATCATACAAATTGGCCCAATCAATGGATATAATGCCATTTGGCAAATACACGGCTACAATTGGTACACTGCCACCAGGTGCTGTTGGTATCATGTCCTCAATGTCGGCTGGAGGCAATACCACTGGAAATTCTGCACCATCCGTGTACTGCAATGTCTCAGTTGCACCATCAATGCTGATGAGCGTATATCGTGCATTCCCGACGATGCCAGGAATGCTGCCAGTCAAATCAGCAGAGACAGTTGCCTCGAAATAGTGCCAATCGGTGCCCCAACAATACCACCCACCATACACGTTGACTGTCATCGTCAATGGATCAGTTGGATATGCCAATAGAGGAACATACTGCTGGCTTTGGATCCAGGTTATGTCGTCTCCACCATCTGCATTTTGGAACTCATGGGATTCATGGTGGTATGGCACGTATGAATAATTGTCTGGTGATGCCATGCCACCCCAATCTGGCTCCAAGATTTGGAGAGTGTCAGGGTTTACAGGATCATGCCCTACAATGACAGGCAATCCATTGCGACGTGGCACCCTGGTGTTGTGACATTCCTCAATACGAGAACGTCCTTCACGACGAACATACACAAAGTTGCGTTTGCCAGGAACTTCAATGTTGCCAGTACCATCGCCAATCGTGGCACGGAAACGCTGTTGTACTTCTTCCCTTGTTCCAAGTTCCTCTTGGAAACGACGTCGTGTTCTTTGTACATTGGCAGAAATGTTATCAGGCATTTATACCCACCCTTGGCAACGCCACGCAACCAGCATTTCCATATTCTATGGTAGAACCACCTGCAATTGTACCGGCTCCAGACCAGGCACCGATAGCCACATACCAGTCCCCCATCTTGTTGAACCAAACTATTCCCCCCAAACCACCACTCACATCCGTATATCGAATTCTACATCGGTGTTGTGGTACAGTACTTGGATACAATCCAACCCACAGCAACACATCAACATCTGCATACCACACTTGGGTCGGAATGGCAACGAACGTAGCACCACTATTATCAAATAATGGAGAAGAATCTCCTATTTCCGCCCAATTTGCACCAGCATCTTGGCTGCGCAACAAAACACGATGATTTGGCCCAGCCGTCTCCATCCACATAGTAGCCAAATCACCTGCATTTCCATACCACCCAACGAATCCCGCCGTGCCACCCCCATCAGACTCCTGATACCCTGCTGCTACATGGGTAGTCCATGCTGCTCCTGCTGGACTATGCTTTGGAGAATCATCATCAGCAACGTTCACGGTGATCGCTGCCTGGATGTCGCCACCAAGATATGGTTGGTGTATATCATATCTCTTGGCATTCCACACACTGGTTGCCATGTCACCAATGGTCCAAGCAAACGCAGCACCATCAGCACTGACAAGCATGCGTGCACGGTTCCCAATTGCTGGAACATCTGCCCGACGCACCGTGTACACTTGCCCAGATATAGGATGCACAAAAATACCATGGACAGGTGCAGTGTCACATCTCCACACCATTGGCATAGCACTGTAACCCCAAGCACCACCAGTGTTAGTGGTGTACACACAACCATATCCACTGTTGGCAACGCAAGCACCAAGTGATACAATGCAGAATGCAGGATTTCCAAATGGGCCTGCTATACCACGAAATTCTGCATTTACCAAATCAGCATCATGCGCACGCACGGTCGCCAATGTCAATTTGGTAGACCATGTAGGTGCAAATGCATCCGGTGCATATAGCACATTTTGATCTGTCAAACACCATAAACTAACATTGCTACCAAACCTGGCATAGAACACATGGATGATGTATTCTGCGCCAGTCAATGTTGGCGTAACATCAGTCCACTGAGTTCCACAAATGTGATATTTGTTGGTCACCACCAAATTGATGTCAGCGATCAATGTCAAATGGTTTGCACTAACAACGATATCCACTGTTGTATGCTCATAAGCACCAGATGACATATTCTCAACTGTATCACCTGGTGCAATACCAAGTGCTACAAAGTCAACGGTCGTGTCAAATAATTCAAGGACACCCGTACCAACAGTGGCAGCGCTGTCAACATGATGCCTGAGAATGTCATTTGTATAACCAATTTGATTCCATGTCCATGCGACTGCCGCTTTCATTGGACCAGGTGGCGGTAATGTAGGTGGCACCAATGGAGCAGGAGGAGGCAACGGAGAGGCAGGTGATGGTTCGGATGGAACCGTAACCGTCTCCCCAATGAGCATATCAGTTGCCTTTTCCAATATCAATGATGTGATACATGTACTCAAACTTGGATCATCACTGAATTCCACCCGGCGCACCACAAATGTATCAGCCACCCAATCATCACGATCCAATGGATCATCGGCAGTCAATTGGACATACTCCTGGTATGCTGGATCAAAGACAGGCCAATATCCTGTCAAGTATACAGGCACATCAGGGTACAAGTTGTTTGCATATGTTAATGATAATCCAGACCAAAGGTTTGCTTCTGCCTGGTTCAGGAGGATACATCCATCAATACGTTTCTCATCAGCATTTTGCAATGGTGCTGCGCCGGGTGCACGTGATAGAAGAGGAGTGGTATTGGCAAATCCGCCAAGTCTTGTCATGCCAACCTGCGGTTGGTGCTTCCTGTCATGGTCAATTGTGCCCATCCAATCACCCTCGACCTGTTCGATGTGGCAAGCAATGACAACACCTAATCTATTTGCAGCACTCAAGTACTGTGGATCGCGAGTTGCATAGAAGATGCCTTGACGATCACTGATAATGCGGCACTTTGCATCACCAAGCAAATCCTCTTGTGCTTGATCATAGATGCTTTGGCCTGCATACCTTTGTATGTTGACAAGTCTGGCTGCTCCTTCCCCAACACGCTCTACATGGCATACTTGATTGACAGTAGAATATTTTTCGAACAAGAAGTGCAAAGCACGATCAACATTCAGATCTGCAACCTGGTACCACTCAGTGGGAGCAGCCTCGCTCTCAATTGTGAATGGCCATCCTGGAATTAGACGCAGAATACCATCATGTGCAGTTGCCTTGAACTCAACTACACCAATGTCAGGATCAAATTTGAGTGTCTCACCCAGGAGCCACCCAACGAATCGAATGTTGTCACGATAGTGCTTGTTGCCTGCCATACACCATCCACCAACACCCGTTTCAGTATCTCCAAACCAGGTGCGAGTGCAAAGGACAACCAATGCTCCATCAGGCCAATTGTAGATTATGTCTTCATCAATAGTGTTGGTTTGGAACACACGGAAACTGGCATTCCAACCATTTTCAATATCTCCATCCTGACTAACCACTTCCACTTTGGTGAATGGTTCCTCAACACCTTCCTGGAATATCCAAACAGGAACATATACAATGCCAGTTCTGTTCTGTGCCGTATCATCAGTGACAGTCAATGAGACATATCTGAATCCAGGAGTTATCCAACGCACCACATTTGGGTTTGCACATGTGCCATCTGCATTGACGCCAGGACCACCCTGCCAAACACCATCGGCAAAGTCCCAAGCATATGTTACTACAGCACCAATCTCAGTGGAATAGGAACGATCACCTGTGAATGATAAATCACAGAATCCAGTTATTGGATCAATCCAACCAACAGCAGGTGGTCCAGCATTGGCCTTGGGAGGAATTACAGTGTCGGCTGGAGCAGTGAAGTCTTCATCATAGTCCATCAAGAAGTTGACCACACCACCAGCCTCCACCAAAAGAGGATATTTGGCCCACAACTCACGGAAGCCATATGCCCCTGGACAAGTCAAGACAAGATTATCAACCCATGCAATCTCAGAATTCTCAGAGACGGTGATGGTGCCCGCATTGATGGCCTTGACACGAACCTTGCCAATATCATATGAGTTTGTTGTGCCAATACTGCCAATCCACAGTGTCATTCCAGCAGTGACGCTTGCCCATGCAGGGCCAGCATCATATGGAATGACTCTGCTACCACGTCCAAGGGTGCCACCAGGATCATTGACATTGGCAGTGAAGATTGGATTTCCATATGGTGCAATAGCCAAATACCATTCCACTCTGGCTGTTTGTGGATGTTGATCACGAAGATATGCAAGTTGGGCAGCAGGAATAACTGGCATCTACACCACCAGAATGTGATACAATGTGATATCCAATCCCACCAATGCAGGATCGCAATCAGCCACTATGTTCATCCTTGGGGAAACAGATTCAATGTAGCAACTGTAGGTTGTCAACTCGCCAGTGCGAGGATGCGGAAGCATGAAGTCATGCAAAATACCATCCCAAGCATCATACCACATGCCATGCACCACACTGGTCATGCGACTGAATCCCAATTGGCATTTCCAATGTGGGGCCATGACTGGAGCACTGTTACCATCATGACCAATCAACTCAGGCGGTTCCCAATCCAATGAGTCTGGTTGGAGTGGAATGATCAATCCATCAATTGAGATTTTCATTTCCTGAACACCTGCCCCAATGCTTGGGATACAGCAGCAGTGATTCTACCTTCATACCCTGCCATGCTGTTGCGAATTGTGGCCTGCACTTGTGCACTGATTTTGCCAGTGACAATATGGTTAACATTGGATGCTGCTTGTGTGGCTGGAACATTGTGCATTGGCTGCACCATTACCAATTCACGTCTGCCACCCTCACCAACAGTCAGGTTGGTTTGTTTGTTAGCCATGAAGTATGCACCTTTCTGTGCCCCAACCCAAGGTTCAATACCAGTAGTCGTTGGTGCTGTATATGGATTCGGATTGTATCCAAATGACACCTGCGGAGGCACCCAAGATGGCAATTGAGAATATCTTGCTTGTACACCAGCCACAAAGTTGTCAACCTCTTTCAGCATATCAGCATAATGCGTTTGTGCTGCAGCAAGTTCCTCGCTATGTGCAATGTATGCATCCGCAATGGCTTGGCCTTGTGCCAACAATACAGCGCCACGCTCCCTCGCACGCGCGAGATCCGCATCCTCTTCCTTGCGAGCATCCGCTATGCGTTGCTGTTCAGCCTGTGCATCAAGATTGGTTTGAAGATCTTGCTGCTGCTGAATATATGACTGCCTGGCATTTTCTTGCTGCTGTAACAGTGATTGTTGCGCTTGTGCTATTGCATCCTGGTACTGCTGCTGTGCTTGTGATTCTTGCTCAGTCTTTCCTTCGTCTGCTTGACGAAGTTGGTCATCACGGTTACGTTGTGCACGGAGAAGTGCAGTGGCATCACGCTCAGCAATCGCTTCCCACTCCTCCATCTTGTAACGACGTTGTATATCACGCTTTGTCTTTTGATAATTTTCCTCAATCTGCAGCATTGATCGTGCAAGTTGTGTCTGCGCAGTTGCTATTGCTGCATTGGATTGATTCATGGCCTGGGCCACAGCAGAGGCATATTGCATCTCAATTTGCTCAAGTTGTTTGGCAGTGGCTTTGGCACTATCTTCACGCTTGCGATTGGCTGCAATGGCAGCATCTACAGCAGCCATTGTGCCTTTTGTGACCATGTCAGCCATTTTAGCATCCGTGGCTTGCTGAGCAACCAACAATTGCGCATCCCAAGCATCCTTGATGGCAGTGATTGCTTCCCCTGCCTTTCTGGCTGCTTCTACCTGTGCATTCGATGACTCTTCTGCTGCAAGTGCCACTCCCTCATAGTGTTCCCTGACTTCTCTCTCAAATGTTTCGTAGTATTGTCCCCAATCTTTAATCCTAGTCCTAGCAACTTCTTGTGCTGCTGCCAACAAAGCATCTGCCTCTTCATAATTCCCTTTGAGATACTGCACTGTACTTGCAAACCTCAATGCAAGTGACTCAACCACAGCACCTAATTGCTCAAAGGATGCCTTAATGCGTGCTGTGAACTTTACATATGCTGCCTCAATGTTAGGAAGATTAGCAAGTATAGATTTAGCCATTTTGGTAATAACATCAACAAAATCATTGAATTCTGGAACCAACATAATCTTTATGCCATCAGCAAGATTCTCAAATGCCACACCCATCTGATCAAGTTTGGTTTGGGCTGTCTCAGTGGCAAGTCCCATACTCTCGACACGTTCATTCATCAACTCAAACACTGCAATACGGAATGCTTCCGCCTCAGAGACTTTCAAGGTTTCCTTCAGTTTCGCAATGCGATCATTGACTTCACCAACAGACAACCCAAATGCATCCAACCGCATCTTGGATTGGTTTGCCATCATCATTGTAAATACTTGCATTGCTGATTCAGGAGAAGGATATTGTCCAGCAGCCTTGGCAAGCAATGTTACATTGTGCACGACTTTGGCAGCATTTTCAGCAGTGTCTGCCATACCCATACGCATGATTTTCATTGCGCTTGCCATCAACTGAGAGTCTTTGACTGTGCTCTGCGTAGCAGCACGCATGCCAACCAATGCCTCTTCATACTCTTCCACACCACCAACCATCTCAGCAAACATTCTTCTGGATTTGAGAAGATTGACACCCTCAACTCCAATTTTGATATATTGTTGGAATGGCTTCATGAATGCTTGTACAGCAAACTTTGCCATGTCAATCTTTGCCTTGAGATCCATCATCTGTCCAACAGCAGATTGAGAAAACGCTCTCCAGCTTGCCTCAGCCTTTGGTGCTTCTGTCCTTACAGTGTCAGTGTAATCAACGGTCTTGCCTTTGAGTTTGTCGAGGCTTTCCTCCATGTCCAGCCTGTCTGATATTGCTCTGTTTGCAAGTTTCTCAAGTGCATCACCACCGCCCACGGCTGATTGCTGCATGGCAAGTGCCCAATCAGCCGTGCGTGCACCAGTGCGCTTCAGAACTTCATCATACAAATCCGCATTGTGTATGAAGTCCTTGACGCCAAATTCGGCTTCTATACCAATACGATCAACAGGATCTGGCAATTATGTTCCCTCCAACATTTTCATTTGTCATCTTTCTCCTGTTGGATCAAGTGATGGGCATGGGATATCATGGCATTGGCTCTGGACATTGCTACCATAACAATTCTACTTCCTCGTGAACAATTGTACCACTCGTCTGGCGAAAGATGCCTTTCCTCTGCCACCATCATCTCCTGCGCGAATGACGACATCCGCACTCCGCTCTTTGGTGGTTCTGGTATCTGATCCCACATTCCTGGCTGATCCTGGTGTTCCATCTCTAACTGGAAATTTGTCCAGCACTGCTGTCACCTCCTCATCCTTGACAGAAGAAGTGTCCTTCTCGCCACCAGGATATGCAGTGCTCATTATCCTGCTGACGGATTTCTTGAATGTGTCTGGATCATCCAGTAGTTCCAGGTAGATGAAGTTCAACCGTGTATTATCATACAGATCAACTCCATGCCTAGCAAGCACATCACGTGGCTTCCAATCCACAGGAGGATCGGTCGTCCACTCTTGCTCACCTGCTCTGCGCCAACCTACAATGGCATAATCAAGTGAGAAATCCATTTGCTCCTGATAGTGCTCCTCAAACAATGCATCACTATCAGCCTGCCACATTTTCATTTGCTCAATCCAAGCATCCCATTCTGCACTATCAGGCAGTGCAGGCACAACCTCCGTGTGTCCGTCCAATGGTGATGTAATTTCCACCATTGGACGGACAGGCTTTGGAGGAGTAGGAATATTGGCTTTTTGCCAACGAAAAGAGGCATGGGGAGGTACAGTGCAAACCTGCAACTCCCACCCATTGCCTAACAGCACAATCCTTGTGCTTGGCATTCCACTCTCCTTCTATACTAGGTTACTAGGTAGATGCACGGACGAACTTCGCAATGAATCCTGCATCACCTGCGATATAGATCATGTTTGTATCACAAAAGAACAAACTATTCAAGCCAGTGTTAGCCGGAGTGTCCCAAGCCATCCAGGTTACACCACCATCTTCACTGCGCATGAAGGATCCAACTCCAGCCGCATTGTTCCATACCAACCCACCGAAATACTTGAGTTTGTCATCAAAGCGTACACGGTTGATGGTGCCTGCTCCCATATCAAGCACTTCTACCCAGTTGGCACCATAATCAATGCTACGATGCAAAGTTCCATCGGCAGCACTAATGAAGATGTAGGCAGTCCGGTTGTAGTCCACAGAAGTCAGATCAATGCCACCAGCAGGACCACCAAGCAGATCCCAGTTTGCACCCGCATCTTCTGTCATGATTACAGCGTTGTTGTCCCCAACTGAGAATCCTATGTTCTGCGTCGGGAACGTGATGCCATTCAGATCCTGTGCAGTCTCCGTGTGGTTATGCATCAACACCCACGTCATTGCCAGGTTGTTGGAACGATACACATCACCACCACTGCAGCACACCCACATCCTACCAAGGATGTCACGGCAAATGCCATTAACAGATTGTCCTGCCACGTTGCCCATGGTAATGGTGGTCCACGTTGCACCAAGATCATCTGAGTATGCCACAGCAGCAGGTTGGCCTGCCTCTGTTCCACCACCAGCGATGATACGATACCCTGTGGCAGTTTCCACGATCAACATGCACATGACAGCGCGCGCGCCAGCAAATGGATCCGTAGCAGTGGCTGCCCACACTGCACCAGCATCAGCAGTTTGTAGCATGTTGTCGCCAACCAGGTATCCAAGGGTATCTTGCCCAGCATACCCCTCATACCCCATACGAATTCGACGTCCACAACGATCACCGCACTCTTCTGGAACGAATGCGATATCGTGGATATCCTGTTGGGTTGGAACAGTCTGCTGAGAACTGACCAACAGATACACGAATGACCATGCCAGTGCCTTCAGACTTCCGCCAGTGGCAACTCTGTCTTCCTCTGACGGTTGTGCAATGGCTGGCTGCCCAATGCTGCCAGACTCAAACTCGCCACCAAGCAACACCGTGGCCAACTCATAGTTCCACACGATGTTCCTATCGCCACGACATGCCCAGTTAATGCGAGCATTGACTGAGCACATCAATTCCAACAGATAGTTTTCCACTGTATCCAATGGACGCTGGAACGGAGCAGTCAACTCACTAGGCTCGCCACGGATGAATTCGGATGCGATCCACTCACCAGATCGAGTGACATCCGGGTCGTACTTAATTGTCCGTGGACGACTTGGAATGTTGACGTCACCAACACCAGTGCTTGTCAGATACTGCATTTCTTCTGTTGCATCAATCTGCAAAAAGACGTTACCAGAACCACGCTTCACGAACGACATAATTCACCTCCTGATGATTGCTTACCTTGCAGCCGCTTTGGCTCTCCTAATACCACGACGAAAAGCATTTTCAATATATTTGTAAAATTTTGGACCATATTCCCTGGCTATGTGCACCTCAAACTCTCTTGGCTCGAAGCCAGGGTGTGTAACCTTCTTGAACTTTCTCATCCTGCCAGTTGCTACACCAGGACCACCATAGTGCCCACCTTTGCTTGTCCTGGCTTTGTAACTGCCTTTGCCATCCCACCTGAAGATCAACCACTGTGCAACCTTAATGGTAATGTCATGGATCTTTGTACCAGTGACACTCACCCACTTCCATATCTTGGCATTTGGCCCTGCTGGGAACACATAGATGCTGATGCCTTTCTTAGTGACCTTCTTCACAGCTTTGAATGCAGGCCTGTGTTCCTCAGACCAGTGTGCTACAATGCGATTGAAATATTCCAACAAATCAGGCTTGACACGATTGTCAATCTCAGACTCAACCTCCTTGATCATCAAGTCCCAATTTGGAGTCTTGGCACGCCCTCTGACTTGTCGGAAATAGATTCTTGGCATCAATCCCCTACAGCCTGACGCACAGCACGCCAGGCTTGTATGTGGCCACGCTTTGAGCCAAACGGATTATCAATATCTGCCATCGCCAATTGGCGCCCACCAAATTCATTTGGAGTTGCCATTTCTTCCCGCCAATAGTACATGATGTCAGGTTGCGATGTGGCATCATACACATAATCAGGCAAGTTTGCTGCAGCCAAATATGCTACAATCTCTGACCACTTCCTGGACATATACCGGTCACCATTCAACTCAAAACCATGCTGGTATGAGATGTAGGCATAATCAGGGAACCTGCCATTCGGATAGCAAGTTGACAACTCAGTCCAGGTATCCGTAATGGCATCATAGGTGGATGCCTGGAAGGATACATGCCCAATCTTGTAGTTGCGATTCATCGCGCATGCAGTGCGAGTGGCGTGTTGACATATTGCACAGGAGTCTGTTGCCAAACAACCACACATGCTGATGTCTGGTTCCCAGGCCAAGAGGATCTGCTGACTATGATCAATCCACACTCTGTACACGTCCACTGTGGCCAATAGGTTAGCCACAACATCAGTGGCATCAATCGTGGCACCATCTATCCACAAAGCAGGATCCCCCATCAACCAACGCTTAACGGTGATTGTGGCAGCATTTCCAATCTTCGTGACAGTGATTGGCCTGATTTGCACTTGCGTACCAGGATAACAGATTGCAATCTCATCGGCAACTATTGTAGTGTTGACTGCGATGGTGACATCATCACTACCGACAACATACACAGGAACAGCCCCTGCCAAGATAGGAGTGTACGTTTGTACACCAACATATTGGATGTGCTTCCAACGTGTCAATAGGCTGAATGGAAGCGTGCGATACATGGTGGTTTGTTTTGGTGCTTGTAGAATGACTTTTTCATTCTCAGTGTATAGTGGTCCAGGCCATGTATCAAACTCACTTACAGTGGCAATGGCTGATTCAGCATTGGCAATGGCTTGGATGATGTCATGCCTGCCAGGACCACGCTTGGCAGACCTTGCAGGCATGGTTTGATCACCATACATCCACCGCTCATGCGGATAGATTTGGCTGTATCCCTCCATTGGATGATTTGTAAAAGTCATTTGCCAGAAATGATAGGGATCCAGCCCCATCATACGGCGGAAGTATTCCAATGGAAGGATTGTTAGTCCAAGATCTTCTTCATATGGCATTACTCTTCATCCTCAGCAGCCAGTGCTTTGATTGCCTCCTCTCCAGCCAGGCCTTGCAAGTATTTCAGCACACCCTTGCGTCCAGCACCCATTGCCTCTGCCTCATATGCCTCAGCAGCATCCTCTGCATCCAGCCCAAGGTTCTTGATTTGCTGCAATGTCAACAGGCCAATGTCAATGCCTTCCTCATCTGCACTGAACATTTCCAACTTGCCTTCCTCTGGTTTGATGTCATCCGAAGGAACAGTCACAATTGGAGTGCTAATGACTACAGGAGCAGGTGGTTGCATGACTGGTGCACTGACAACCACTTGGGGTTGTACAGGCATAGTAGGTTGCTGTACCACGGGCTGCTGCACTGCTGCCAAAATGTACAAATGTGCCTGTGCACGTTGATCTTTTATGTACATTTGGAACTCATGCCCATGTGCTTTCTTGCCATATTTGGTGCGGGTGATTGCACCAACCACCTGGTGTGCACCATAATTTCCACTATTCTCACGCACCATAACTGTATCTTCACTCACTGCTGATTTCTCCTCTACAGATCTATTTGGTCTACCACTGGGTGGAATGGGAATGCCACGTCCCATCCCAGCACTGGGAACACTCACTGCCGGACGACCCAGCACAGGTGCCTGCGCAGGAGCAGGTGGTGCTGGACTAGGTATCCGTTTACTGCTTCCACATCGTTTACACATTTTGTTCAGATGCCTCCCTTTGAAAATTGGAGTCAGTTTGTCAACACGTTTGAGACTGTCTTCTCGTCTCTGTCCATCCGATATATTGTAGATGATCAATGGTTCTTCAACACGATAGCCACAATGCTCTGTATCCAATACAATCTTAAGATTATAGTCCCAATCCTCCCATCCATCTACACCAAGATTTTCATCAAATCCACCAATTGCATCATGCCAGGCCTTTGGAACCAATGCAGTGACAGGGTGCAATGCTTGTAATTTCAATCCTTCACAATCAAATGCCCTACCGCCATGCTTGGAAGCCTTGCCATCATTTGCCAGCCAATCAGTGTAGATGTAGCAATCAGGATTATCATTATATGCCTGCACCACTCTTGTCAGATAGTGCATATGCATCTCATCGTCCGCATCCAAGAAGGTCAGCAATTCTGACTTGGCGAGTGCTGCACCTGCATTCCTGGCCTTGGAAACATTCCTATCATCAATGTCAATGATCGTCAGGAACGGATATGCCTCTTGTAATGTTCTGCCAGTAGATGGTTGCATCAGTGGATTGCCACTGTCATTGACTACAATGCATTCCCAATATGGCAATGATTGCAACCACACACTGTCAACTGCACGGTGCACAAGATTTTCATGGCCTGGCCCAACCGGTATGACAACCGTCACCCACGGTTGATCATAGTTCCTGACTGCAAAGGAATCGTGTTTGTACTCGCAGGCTGGAGCAGCGAACGGAACCAGATCCTTGTTGTATGCAAATGGTTTGTCATATGTTTCCCCTGGTCCTTTGACTTTGCGACTGAGACTGCCCTGATGTGCATCATAGATGTAGGTTACATCCTCAGTGGCCTTCTTGGCATCATACCCAAGAGTTGTAATACGTAACCACAGTTCTGCATCTTCCTGCGGAGTGTACTTACCACGATATCCACCAGCACGCTCCCAAGCATCCTTGCGAAAGATGCAAGCACTTGGCACCTGGTTGCTACCAGATGATTGGCGCATGTAACAGAAGTCAGGTGGCCAATCACCTTTCCTGGTATTCTTGCCATCACCATACACCACCTGCAACGATCCATAAGTGATTCCCAAGCCACGATCTTCCAGCAATGTTGGCAATAGTTTGGCTATAAAATCAGGAACCAGTTTATCATCCGCATCCACACACGCTATGTACTGCCCTTTGGCATGTCGAATGCCAATGTTCCTGGCTTCTGCCACACCTTGATTCTGCATGGTGATTGTGGTAACACGATCATTGTACTGTGCAATGGACTCAGCAGAATTATCGTTAGAGCCATCATTCACCACAATGACTTCAAATGGCACACTGGTCTGCTGCCCCAATGCAGACTCAATCGCATTTGCTACACGACCACCATAGTTGTAACAAGGAACGACAATACTGACAAATGGCTTTTCTTCTTTGGCTATGCTATTGTAAATGTTCGCAAGTTGCTGACATACACTGTCCCAAGAGAATCTTGTTTCCACTGCATGCCTGGCATTCTTTGTCACAATATCCCGATGTTGATTCACCCATTGGATACCTTCTACCAATCCATCTACATTGTCAGGAGCAACCAAGTATCCATCAACACCGTGCGTTATAATGTCAGCCACCCCACCCCAATTGTACCCAACCACTGGGACACCTGCTGCCATTGCTTCCAGTATCTGGATTCCAAAGGTTTCTTTGGTGGTGGCAAGATACACACCAGCCTGTCCTATTGTGCATCGCATTTGCTCAAATGGTTGTTTGCCAACCACTGTCACATTGGTTGTGGGACTGCCAAATGTAGTCACAAACTTCGTATCTGGCATCTTCTGCGCAAGAACATTGACTACATCAGGATCGCACACCCCTGGCTGATGCCCTTTGCCCCATAAGACATAACTCTGATTGGATGTTTGCATTGGCCAAATGTTCGCATCAATCCCATGCGGAATAACTACAGGATTGAGAAGCATATCCCGACGGAATATGTCTGCCACCCATTGGCTTGGAACTGTGACAACTTTGGCAATGCGAGCATTTTCAATCACGTTTGCATTCATTTGGAAGTATGCTTCTGCCTGGTCAAGTGTGGCAGTGGGATACAAACCATGGCAATGGTGTACATCAGGTTGTTTAGAAGATTGGTTGCCTGCATGTACTGCTATGACATCGGCATCATCTTCATTGTTAACGAACTCAAACCCAAACTTTGGTAGATGCTTGCGATATGCATCTACAACACGACCAATCCCAAGTTCTGCCTTGTCAGGCACCATGAAGATTTTCATTCACTATTCTTTCTTTGCTTCAGTTGTTTTGCGCGGATGCTCACTTGGATAGATGCCTGTTATGGCCTTGTGTGCTGCAGCGCATAGACCACCCAACTGATCTTTGTTGTAGCCAGCCAACTCAGGCCATGTCCCTGCCACGCATGCAGTCATGAATCCAGGATCACCACCATAGGTCTTGGCAAGGTGTGCAGCCAAATCTTCTATGTTGCCTTTGGCTTTGTCACCTGTCTTGACTGGTCTCAGAATTGCCACAAATTTCTTTGCCATATCAAAACTCCTGTTAGGTGGTGCGGGAACAGAAAGGAGACGAAAGTTCCCGCACCACCTGAGGATTTCCATTTCTGCCGTATCCTTAAGCAGAATGTCTACCCTCTAAAGATACTAAACCGCTTACTGATCGCGATATGGCCCATAGGGATTCCATTCACTGTAATAGCTATCAGCAGGGTTATCCCTATCATGAACACCACCCTTTAGGAAGTATGGATCATTTGCGAATGGGCTGCGCAAGTGCTGGAGAGGAGTATAGGCCACATTATCCAGCCGACCAGCGATATGAGGAGTCCGCAGGATGATGCGCGGCATAATTTGTGCCGCCATCACATAACACCACATTTGCCTTTCGGCAGTCCAGAAAAACCTCCCTCCGTCAGTCCAGAAGTCGTTCCCAGACTTTGACAGAGCGATCTCTGCGGTTGCCTTGGAGAAGTCCATGTGCTCCCAGTAGAGGACGTTCATGCCACCACGAACGGATAGAGGCAGGAAGAAGATGTCGGAAGCGAACTGCCCAGGAACCAAGTTCCCATTCCAGTTGGGAAGTCCGGGATCCCCACCCTGCTCTTCGGTCATCCCATCGCACATCACCACAGGATAGGTGCGACCGTTCACGATCAAGGTCTTGCTCTCACGCAGCATATCGCGCATGTCAGTGTTGGTGCGATCATTCATGATGTTGGCAGTGCCACCAACCATATGCCACGTTCCACCTGGATCCTGGACCCAAGAGTACTGCCCAGCCGTAGTGCCGCAACGATCAGTCAGGTAAGAGCACGGCCAAATCGCCGTCAACTCAAACCACAGTTCAGGACGCATCGCGAACACCCAGGTGGCCGGATCCATGCCCACGCGCTCGGACACGTGGCGTACATACCACTCGAGCATGCTAAGGTAGACCACGATGTTGTTACCAGCAACCTGACCACCGACATCGGTATACCCAAACTGCTTGACATCACTGTCAAGAGCAGGGCAGGCTACACCAGTGATGGCGTCCATTTTGCCCGTTCCCACCAGCATTTCCAACCCAGGGAATTCCAGATACCCTGTACCGATGTTGTTGATCGGATTGCCCTGCCACGTTGTCCTCACCAACCATCGCTGGATGAGAATGGCAATCTTGACCATCTCTGCACGGGTGACCACTTCGATCCAGGCACCCGGAGTGGATGGCATTGCGCTGATCCCACCAGGACCAAGCACATCACCCAACACTGTCAGAGGAGTCGTCTCGCCACGGTTGATCATCTGCATCGTGCGAGCGATATTGATCTCATCGGACTCACGGCAGACACGACCAAACGCTGCAGTCAGCAGGCATCCCTGCATCGTGCCGCCAAGGCAGTTATCACACTCACCGCTTGGCTCATTGCCATCATCCTCACTGAAGCCGGTCAAGGAAGGATACAGAGGATTGGTGTAGACGGTCGGATACACTGGCAGGAGAGCGTCGAGATCGCGAGGAGTAATGTGTGCATTGATGACAACATTCTCGATTCCTGGGGTAGAGAAGATGCCGCCGGGACCATGACTATAAACGGCATCTGGAGTCCCAGTGACACCTTTGGTGCCCTGGAACAGCGGATAAGATTTGTCAGCCTTGTACTTGTCAGGATCAAGCATCACCTGAGCAAGTGCAGCAGCCAACACGTCCACTTGCTGTTTGTTCAATTCACCCATGATAAATCACCTCCCAAATAATTGCTAACTGATCTGACCAGCCATCATCTTCTTGGCGAGAATGGTGACGACATCACCATCATTACGTTTGTTGGCCTTCTCCGCTTCCTTCACGACATCCTCAGGCACAAGATTATCATCGGACTTGGATGCAACATATGGAGTCAGCTTGATGTGACCAGACAAAGCCTGTTGCACGATCTGCTCTTTGGTTGCAATGTTGGCCTCAGCCACTGCCTCTTTGACTGCAATTGCAAGTTCTGCACTGTGGGCAGCCACAGCCTGCTGTACTGCAGCAGGAAGCAGTTCCTTGAGAGCAGCAATCACCACGTCCTTGACTGCAACATGGCTCGCGATTTCCTTGAGAAGATCATCGTCCATCTCCAATTCAAAGAGTTGTTCTTTGGTCTCCTCAGCAGATGTCTCTTCGTCTTTCTTCTCTTCCTCCTCAGACTTCTTTTTCTTCTCTTCGTCAGTCATCTCTTCGTCTGAGGATTCACCATCTGCTTCCTTGAACTCAACTCCAACCTTCTCAAGATTGGCACTGGCCTTCTCAGCATCCGCAAGAATTTCCTTGGCCAACTCCTCTCCCAAGAGTGCTTCGAGTCCTTTTGCCTTTTCTTTCGTCACTGGCATTTCTATCACCTCCCTAACATTGCCATATACATTGCTTGCCCGATGTGCAGGCAAGGTGGTGCTTTCGAACTTGTGCACCCAATTGTAGACTCCAGCAGATTTGTCACCTGCACGATATACAAACCCATGGCTGGTTCCCCAACCATGTGGTAACAGGTCTGGATGTTGTTCAGGGTGTTGCAAGGCATTGAACATCTTTTCGCCACGTGGAGTATTATCAATCTCAGCCAACTCCACCAGCATGCGTCCTACCATGCCTTGCCACTTGATGGTTGCATAATCACTACCCTTCACATGCCAGAACCAAACTCGTCCACGCTGCCCCAACCTGTCACATCTGTCAACATAGTCTTCCCAGGCTTTGGTTGAGAACGTTTCTTCCTCACGATCCTTGAATGCATTGGATGTCCAAAGAACAATGTAACGCTTGTCATTTGCCTCGAATGCCTTGACACCAGTGTTCATACCATCTGGAATGAGTTGTTTTGGCATTATTGCAACATGAGTAACATCCAAACCAGCATCCGGAGCGAAGAACGCTCTCAACCTGCCAACTGCATTGCTGAACACACCTTCCTTCTTGGCCTTCTTACCACGATTCTTCTTGAAGTTGCTTATGGCAATGGCCCAAGCATGCTTATTGCCTTTCGCTTCGAGTGCATCAGCCACACGCGCGATAGAGTTGGCCTGTTCCAATGTCACAGGTGGATCAATGCCTCTAACAGAATCAGATACGTCTTCCATCTTTGACCACGGCATAATTCACTCTCCTATGCTTTTCGGATTTGCTGTGATTTGGCACCGAAGAAGAATCCCAACACGACTGTCAATGCAGTGGCAAGCAGATCAGGTACTGGCAATTGTGCACACCAAAGATAAATGCAGCAACCAACCAGCCCAATCGTCACGACACCACTGACAATTGTACTTTGCTCAAGCAATTTCCAAAACGTTTCCATCATGATCACCTCCAGTCCTCAATGATAATTCAGACTTACACACCAGCATGCTGTAATGCATCTGGTTCTATATACACTTCACCAGCACCTGTCATTCCAGAACCTAGCAAATGTTTGGGAGCAATATCAATCACCATCAACCCAACTTCTCTTGATGCACTGCGAGATGCCTCCAACGACCGTGTAAAACTCATAAATGTATCACTCATTCCACCAACCCTGTACATCCGTTGTGGTGTATCCAACCACTCCTCAAATGATAAATCACTTTTATCGCTGCTCCAAAGATCATACAATGTCAATGCACGCAAGTCCTGATTGGAACGCAATGTTTCTGCAATGTCTTCCTTAACAGACACATCTGCTCCATGAGTCCATTGGTTGTTAATGCGCTCAAAGTGTTGCAAATCATATTCCTGCCCGATTGCTTTTGCCGCCTCCGACGTATCACCTTTTCCAAATCCATCCAAATCACTAATGGTTTCGTCATATATCTTCGGCAAACGATACCAATCAGCAACAATATACACATTTGTATCCTCAGGCAATTCCCCCCCAACCGCGACACCACCTTCCCCACCACTTCCTCCAACCAATCCAGGCCTGCCACTATGTCCGTAATTTCCAGAACCTGGTCCGCCCTTCTCAGCAAGTTCCCCGGAAAATTGCACGCCATATGAGAGTGGTCCAAGATTGATAATCCTCATTGTCCAACCCCTACATAATCTACAAACATCATATTGCCCTTGATATCAGTAACCATGAACTTGGCAGTGGCTGGCAACAAGAACTCCGATGCCAAATCATGTATGTAAAGTGCTGGCATACCTTCTCTGGCATTTATAATCAACAAGGCACCTTTGGTAACATCTCGCATGAACACTTTAGCAATTTCCATGCTTCTGGATGTAGAAGCAAATTCGCTGATTCCAAACTCCTCCCCAACACCAATTGAGAGCAAATCCTCTACGTACCTGCCATAAACTCCTCTATACAACACTTCATTAATTGGTAATGGAGAAGCAAGAATAGCATTCTGTAATCCTTCTGCTAGTGGGTGCCAACCACCATATAACGGATTATCTCCATACCATATATTCTCAGCCTTAGTATGAGCAACAGCACCTTCATTGGTACTAGGTTCACCATACATTTCAGCTGTCTTGGCAGCATCCCTTGCCATGGTTTTCCAAGAAGCATCATCAACTTCCGTCAAGAATCCTCTGCTTCGCAAATCCTCAAATTTGGAAACCATATCACCAACCTTAGAAATACCTTCCCCACCACCACTACCTCCAACCAAACCAGGCCTTCCACTGTGCCCATAATTCCCAGAGCCTGGTCCGCCTTTCTCGCCCAACTCCTTGCCTGCCTCAATATCCTCCCACCACTGTTTGACATCTGCGCCCATCCACAACTCTTCACAGTTGACTTTGCCTTTGTAGTGCGTCTCCCAATAGTGTGGGCAGTTGATATGGGCAGGGAATTCGATGCGACTGGCTTCTGCCAATGGCACCTTGCCGCGACTGGCCCAGTATTGGCATATCTTGCAAACTGTTCTCTTCGGTTGTAGGATTGCATATCCATTGTTAAGTTGCGGATTGTGTGCCAAGAAATCCTGGAACGCAATGTTAGTCCATTTTGTCTGATTCCAAAGTGCAATTTGCTGGGATTTCCATTCATCCCTTGTCGCTTCCCACTCCAACAATCGTTTGGCATATACATGCCGATTAGCACTTGGAGTCTCAGTGCGGATGTGCCTGATTGCTACAGCAAGATCATAGTTGTAGGTGTTTGCTATGCCGGCTGCCTCACTGTTTGATTCATCATGTGCCATAGTGAGTTTGTCATTTGGCATAACACCCTTGCGACCAGCACAGCCAGCATTGGCTGCTTGCGCAGTCAAGCCATCCTCATATGCCTGACGTTTCTCTTTGAAAAGTTCGTTGGCAATTGATGTGATATCAGTGGTGTCCCTGCGCATTGCAAGGTGCACCAATTTCATTACATCACTGAATTCTGCTACAAGCGGTTCCCATTGACGTGGCGGCATACGAACTCCAATAAACGATAAGAAATTATACCAATCCAACCAAATTGCCACTCATCGATGGAACCATTGATTGCTGAACCTCCTCCGATTCATCCTTTGCAACTGCCTTGTTCCACACATCATCCGGGATGCCAGTTAGCATGCCTGCTCTGCGCTTACGTGATTCTGCCATCACCTTTCCAAGACGTTTGGCATTGGAACGCACTGTGGATGCAGTTGCTGATGGAAGCGAAGATATCTTCTGCTTGATGGTTTGTAGTGCTTGTGCTTCTTTGTCACCCAAATGA
>Ga0307379_10001607_pt1 | contig 35330 bp, 28 predicted proteins | sample UN2MG_FD_202237 | JGI IMG/M metagenome (GOLD analysis project Ga0307379, IMG submission 202237) | Soil microbial communities from Risofladan, Vaasa, Finland - UN-2 | ecosystem: Environmental > Terrestrial > Soil > Coastal area > Acid sulfate soil | place: Finland: Risofladan, Vaasa | collected...
TGGATAACCTCTTAATAAATCAGCATCATCGTTTTTTTAGGATTGGAACAGGGGAGCTTACAGATAGTATGGCCTTAGATGATATTACATCTTACTCTAAAAGCATTATTCCACTTTTCGAGAAATACGATAATGCATTATTAGAATTAAAGACAAAAACTGAAAATATAGACGATCTTCCAAAACTAAAACATAATAATAAAATCGTTACCTCTTGGTCCTTAAATCCAGATAAGATAATCAAAAAAGAAGAAATGAAGACATCTTCGTTAAAAGAAAGATTAGATGCAGCTCAGAAGTGCCAGAAAAAGGGGTATAAGATCGGTTTTCATTTTGACCCGATTATAAATTATCCCTCCTGGGAAGAGGATTACAGAGAGGTTATCGAGAAGATGTCTGTGAGAATAGACCCAAAAAATATAATCTGGATTAGCCTTGGTGGTCTCCGTTTTAATCCCCCTCTAAAATCTATTGTAAAGGAAAGATTTCCAAAGACAGAAATCTTTTTAGGAGAGCTTATTCCGTGCTCAGACGGAAAGATGAGATACCTGAAACCTATACGTGTAGAGATGTATAAAAAGATGGTAAAGTGGATAAAAAGAAACTGCCCAAATGTCTTTATCTATTTTTGCATGGAAAGTAAAGATGTCTGGGCAAAGGTATTCGGATGGTCGCCAAAAAACAATAAAGGATTAGAGAATCTTTTTACAGAAAGGGTAAACACAATTTATAAATAGAAACACCTGTCTTAATTATTTTTTTGGCTTATCAAATAACCCTTTTTCGATCATGGCAAATGTCGAAGATTTCAAGAAAAAGATTTTTATAGGAACGAGCGGCTTCGTTTATGATCATTGGAGTAACGGGGTTTTTTATCCTCCTGACATCCCAAAGACAAAATGGTTTGAATACTATTCTCAACATTTTAATACTGTTGAAATAAACAGTACTTTTTATCGACTCCCATCACTTAAAACTTTTAGCAATTGGTATAATCGAACACCTAAAGACTTTGTTTTTGTTTTGAAGGGCAGCCGGTATATAACCCACATAAGGAAGTTAATTGAATGTTCAGAACCTCTTAAAACCTTTTTCAAAATGGCAAAGGCCTTAAAAGAAAAATTGGTTATGGTCTTATGGCAATTACCACCAGGATTTTCAAAAGATAAGTTCAAGTTAAATGATTTTTCTATACTCTTAAAAGGATTCCTTCCTATTTTAAATGTCTTTGAGTTCAGGAATAAGAGCTGGTTTTGCAGGGAAATATATGATTTTTTACAAGATAATAATTTAGGCCTATGCCATACAGATTGGCCAGGCATTCCAAAAGATTTACCACTAACAAGTAGTTTTCTCTATCTGAGGAGACATGGCTCTCAGGGTTCTTATTCATCTTCTTATTCATTGAGGGAATTAAAGAGCGATGCATCGAAGATTTTAGAACATAACAAACATGGCAAGGAGGCTTTTGTATTTTTTAATAATGATGCTTATGGCTATGCTATAAAAAATGCCATGACTTTAAAGGATATTATAGGTTTGCCCTAGCCTTTTTAAATTGAAACTTTAAGAAAATTATGGTATTTTTAAAAAAAGGAGGAATTCATTGAAATATTTAACCCAGACATTAATTTTTTTTATTACACTTAGCATCATATGTGGCTGTGGCCAATCGCAAAAAAGAAGCGGCACGACAAACCCTATTCAATCTTTTCATAATCCTTCGGATCTTATCATTAATGTTAATCCAGAAATTGAAAAATATAAAATTAAAAAGCTGGCTGTTTTGCCCTTTGGTATAAAAATGTTTGCTAATTTAGATACTACTGAGAGAGGTATTAATCATAAGATTACTGATATGTTTTTTAATCAACTCTCTGTTAATTCAAACTTTGATCTTGTATCTAAAGAAGGAATTAATTCGATCATCAATTCTTATAAAATCGATTCATTTACGAAAGAGAATTTTTCTAATGCAATCTCCCTCTTAAAAAATAGGGAAATAGATGGAGTGATAATGGGTGAGATATCGAGATACTCAGAAAGAAGAGGGACTGCCATAAGTGTCAGTAAACCAGCATCAGTGGCTTTTGATATCTATCTTTTCAGCATTGAAAGTGGTACGATTCTTTGGAGTGCCTCTTTTAACAAGACCCAAAGGCCATTATCGGAAAACGTATTAGAGATGGGCTCTTTTTTAAAAGGAGGAGGTACGTGGCAAACGAGTGAACAAATGACGCGATTAGCTATTGAAGAGATTATTAGAAGATTCCCAAAACGAAGGTATTAAATCAAGAAATGTGAAACGTATAGAGACAAAAAAAAAGACTTATATTTTTTTTCTCCTTATCGTATTAATTGCTGGCTGTGGATCTTCTCAGACACATCATAATCATTTTGCAACCTATCCCACTTTTAAGGTTTTTAATAGAGAGTATCACGAAGTCTGGGAAGCCGTTTTAGAGTCTTTAAAGGATTATAGACTTATTAGAACTGAAAAAGATATTGGCTATATAAAATCTACCTTAATAGAAAATAATCTAAAAGAAAGATTCGAATTTGAAATTCATGTAAAAAGACAATCAAGAGGAAAAGTATCAGTTACTATCAGCAGCTATATTCAGAGATATCAAGAAGGGGTTGGCTGGAAAAAGATCACATCAAACACCACTTTAGAATATACAATTTTAACAAAGATTGAGAAATTTTTAAAAAAGAAAGGAGACAGATAATCATGGCGGAAAAAGAAAAAAAGGCAAAAAAAGAAGAGCCAAAAGCAAAAGAAGCCAAACCGAAAGAGACAAAAAAAGAAAAAGATGTACCCTCTAAAGAAAAGATGGAGGTAAAAGGAGAAAAAAAAGAAAAGAAAAAGGAAAAAGAAACCAAAACTGCTGAAGTAAAGAAGGAGAAAAAAGAGGAGAAAAAGGAAGTAGAGCCTAAAATGGCAGAAGTCAAAGATGAGAAAAAAGAAGAAGCAAAGGCTCAAGAACCAAAGGCTGAAGAGGTCAAACCTGAAGAAGCCAAGCCTGAAGAAGCCAAGCCTGAAGAAGCAAAAGAAGAGAAGAAAGAAATCTCTGAAGATGAAATAAAGGCATCTGATCTTGAAAAAATGACCATAAAGAAATTACAAGAGATTGCCTTAAAGATTCCAAAACTTAAAGGTGTTCATGGTATGAAAAAAGAAGAGCTTATTAAGGCAATCGAAGAAGAAAAAGGGCTGGTCGAAGAGATTAGTGCTGAGCAAAAAGAACGAGTGATGAAGGAAAAATCAGAGTTAAAGAAAAAGATAAAGGCTTTAAAAAGAGAAAAGGAAATGTCACTTCAGAGCAAAGATCAAAAAAAGGTGAGATATCTAAGAAAAAAGATTAAGAAACTAAAAAGGGCTTTAAAAAAGGCTTCATGAGTCTTAAATAAACCTTATATTGATAAATATCATAAAATACTTTAAAGATACGTCTCTACGTAAAGCATTCTTCCAGAAAATCTTTTTGCATTTTAAAAATAAAATTCAATATGAGTCTTCAGAAAAAAGCGTTCACTATTTACCTATCTTCAGGTACTTTAGAACATTCTTAAAAATAGGTTGGCTTGAAGATGATAAAAATAAAATGGATTGGAATATTCTTTGAATGTTGTAATGTGTATTCAAGGGTTTATAAAAACAAAGAAGGAACTGCATATGAAGGATACTGTCCAAAATGCATGGGGAAGGTTAAAATAAGGATTGGACCTGATGGAACAGACAGCAGATTTTTTCGAGCCAAATAACACAGAAACTGATAAAAAGGCTAAGAAATATAACCAAGTAAAACGCAGATTAAGCATCTCCAATTATATTATCGATTTCCTCTTTTTGTTGCTATTTTTACTAACAGGAATGAGCCTTTCTCTCCAAAGACTTTTTGAGGAATTTACAAGCAATCCCTGGTTTGTCGTGGGAGGATATTTCTTTATCTTTATTATCCTAATAGAAATCTTATCATTACCTATTAGCTTCTATAGTAGTTTTTATATTGAACATTATTATAAGTTGTCAAATCAGAGCTTAAATGACTGGTTAAAAGATAAAATCAAAGGATTTGCCATCAGCATTGTTCTTGGATTATCTTTCTTGGAATTATTGTACTGGATTTTAAGGAGCTTTCCTTCCTGGTGGTGGCTTATAGGAGCATTTACTTTCACTATAATTTTTGTCTTGCTAGCAAAGTTATTCCCGGTACTATTTATTCCAATATTTTTCAAATTTAAACCTATAGAGGATGAGGAGTTAAAGAAAAGATTATTGGATATGTCCTCTAAGGCAGGAACAACTGTTCGTGGTATCTATAAGATTGATTTAAGTAAAAAGAGTAAAACAGCAAATGCAGGATTAGTTGGGCTTGGGAATACCAGAAGAATCGTTCTTTCGGATACTCTATTAAACAAGTTTCACTTTGATGAAATAGAGGTCATCTTGGCTCATGAATTAGGGCATCATCTTTACAAACACATGTCCAAATTAATCATCATACAATCAATGTTAACGATTTCTGCTTTTTTTGTTGCTGATAAAGTTCTCAAGAGGAGTTTTTCTTATTTTAATTTTGAGTTCATTCATGATATAGGAAATCTTCCTATTTTTCTCTTGGTTTTTCTGATATTAGGCTTTGTATTTTTTCCTTTTGCCAATTCCTATTCGAGAAAGTTGGAAAAAGCTGCTGATAGATATGCCTTGTTAGCTACAAGAAATAAAAATGCGTTTATATCTTCTATGAAGAAACTTGCTTCTCTAAACCTTGCAGAGATAGAACCAAGCGCGTTCATAGAACTCATATTCTACAGCCATCCATCCATTCAAAAGAGAATCGAGTTTGCAAAAAGCTATGTTTGGGAAGGAGGGAATAATTCAAATGGTAGAAGTCATTAGTGTTGAATCAAAAAAGCAGACTGAATTCATAGATATAACCTTCAAAATACAGGAAATCATTCAAGAAAAAGAAATAGCAGCAGGGATATGTTATCTATTTGTTCCTCATACAACAGCTGGGATAACCATCAATGAAAATGCTGATCCAAATGTTGTAAGGGATATCCTTAAAGAGATAAATAAGGTTATTCCTATGAATGACCATTACACTCATATGGAGGGCAATTCAGCTGCCCATATAAAGGCCAGTATTTTAGGTTTTTCAGAGATAATCTTAATTAAAGAACGGGGATTAATGCTTGGAACATGGCAGGGGATATATTTTTGCGAATTTGATGGACCTAGAAAAAGAAAGGTCTTTATCCAGATTAAAGAATAAAGGAAGACAAATTAAACCTTTTCCATTACTTTGGACTTTTCAAGATCGACCATCTTTATATCTTTAAAATATTCTGTCAATACAGGCTCTTTTAATATAGTCAATCTATTTATAATCTCATGAATCCTATGAACCTCTTTTTGAATAAACTTTAAGCCCATTTTTATATCTTCATCTAAATCTGGATTTTTTCTCAAAAGCAGTTCTGTATTTAATATGATTGAAGATAAAGGTGTATTGATATTATGATTGAGAGTAACCGCGGTTTCTCTAATAGTTTCGGCTTTGACTTTTTTCATACTGCTCTTCATTTTCTTTAATTTCGTACTCAGATCGTTAAGATTCATTATCTCTTCCATAATATTTCTGCCTTTCTTTTAAGTTTATAATACATGAAAAATCTCAAAAGTCAATAAAAAAATCAATATATTGTATATTTTCTATTTTCATTATCAATATATTGTATATATATATGATAAAAAAATATAAACGGTTTTTTAATTTTAACTGAAATATACTCTTTTTTGACCATTTTTAGCAGGAGAGGAGAGGTGTGATGAATAGGGATGATTTAATAATTTTTAAAATGTTTTTTTATGTTTTCATCCCACAATTTCATTACTCTTATATAATCATCCAATAACGATTTTTGATAATGGTCTATTTCCTCGAATTCTACAGCAGTATAAAACTTCCCATCAGTCGACTCAGAGCGTACTACTCGTCCAGAAATATCTGATAAAGAAACACCGTTTGGCAATAAAAGACTGATATAGACTATAGAGTTCTTATTATAGTGTTTTTCACTAAGAAATCGTGCTCCTAAGTGATTGATATCAAAGATTATTCCCCTTAGTTCCCTGTGAGTCTCTACCTTTTTATGATGTAGATCAATTCTTGCAGTTTCTAAAGCAATCCTTTTTTCACGACGTCTCTCTTCTTTTTTTTTCATTTTTCTTTCCTGATAAATGACATTTTAAAAATAATCATAAATCTATCTTTTTTTCTTTTATCGGCCATTTTCACTTAAAGCTTTAATAAAATTCGATAAATAACCAGTTGGAGTTTTGTATCATTGTATGGGTAATTTAAACCTCATTTTTCTTGACCACAGGATATTCTATTTGTTAGATTGATAAAATGTAAAATTTTTAACCATGAAAATAGGGTCTTCTGAGGTAATATTACCTGCCTATTCAAATATCTTAAAATCAAAATGAACCGTTCAACAGGCCAAAAACGTTCCTTTAAAACGAGTCAAAAAAATTTTTATGAAAATATAATAGAGAGTATTCCTGATGGTATAGCAGTTATAGATAAAAATTTAGTTATAAAGGTATTTAACCCCTCAATGGAGGAACTTATTGGTTTTTCTTCTGGAAAGGTATTGGAAAAATCCTTTGAAATTCCCTTTCGAGATAACCCCTTTTTAAAAGAACTTGTTATAAAGGTATTGAAATCTGGAAAGATATATACTGCTTTTGATCACAGACTAAAAAAGAAGGAGCGAACATTCATCTCTGTTGAGGTTTCTGTATCACCATTAGTTGACTTAAAAGGCGGAACTCAGGGAGCAATTCTCATCATTAGGGATCTCTCTCGAATAAAGAAATTAGAGGAGATATTAAGGAGAAATGAGAAACTGTCATCTCTTACGACCTTATCTGCAAGTATGGCCCATGAGATAAAAAATCCATTGGTAGGAATTCGTGGAGCGGCCCAACTTTTAAAGGAGGAATTCAAAGATAGAGATATTAAAGAATATACCAATGTTATTGTAAAAGAGGTGGATCGGATTAATAGGATTGTAGAGGAGTTGTTAACCATCTCTCATCCTAAAAAGCCAGAATTTAAACCAGTAAATATTCACAAGGTTTTGGATGAAATCTTAGTTTTGGAAAAAATGGTCACAAAAGAAAAGAAAATCTCCTTTATTAAAAGATATGATCCGAGTCTTCCCCATATTATAGGAGATGAAAAGCAACTGACTCAGGTCTTTTTAAACCTTATTCGAAATAGTATTGAATCAATGCCAAATGGTGGTGACATAGTATTAACCACTATGATTTCTAGTGGACATGTGGTAAAATTATTTTTTCAAATGGTTCTTATAGAAATAGAGGATAGTGGAAGGGGAATACCTCTTGAGATCCAAGAGGAAATATATACACCTTTTTTTACCACAAAAAAAGAAGGTACAGGTTTAGGGTTGTCCATTTCTAACCGGATTATTGAGGACCATAACGGGAGATTAGAAATCCTGAGCGATGGGAAAAAGGGAACGATAACAAGGATATATCTTCCTACTATTAAGGATGAGAGAAAAAAAAGCTGAGAGGATTTTTATGTCTTTGCCGAAAATTGAATTAGACAAAATCTTAGTCGTGGATGACGAAGAAAGTATTAGATGGGTCTTTAAAAAAGGACTGGAAAAAAAGGGTTATCATGTAAAAACCGTTGAGAGCGCAGAGGACGCCCTTCAGGAATTTCAGAAGACTCCATATCCTTTGGTGTTTGTTGATATCAGACTTCCAGGAATGAATGGATTGGAGGCACTTGAAAGGATAAAAAAGATTGATAAAAATACCTTTATTATTGTTATTACAGCCCAGGCTACCATGAAGAATGCTATAGAAGCTATGAAAAAAGGGGCTTACGACTATATCGTAAAACCCTTTGATTTAGATCAGATAGATATCGCGATTCATAAAGTATTAGAGACCAAAAGATTAATGAAAGAAGTGGCTCATGTTAAAAACGAAATAAAGGAGAAGCCCGAGATAGATGAAATCATTGGAAAGAGTGAAAAAATGCAGGAGGTTTATAAGACCATTGGGAAGGTAGCAGATAAAGATGTAACAGTTCTCATAAGGGGAGAGAGCGGTACCGGAAAGGAATTAGTGGCTAAAACCTTACATTATAATCATAACAAAAGATCTCAAGGTCCTTTTGTTGTTGTGAATTGCGCCAGTATCCCAAAAGACCTATTAGAGAGCGAGTTGTTCGGGCATGAAAAAGGAGCTTTTACAGGTGCGGTAAATAGTAGTAGAGGAAAGTTTGAGCAGGCTGACAAAGGAACTATCTTTTTGGATGAGATCGGTGATATGGACATGGGTCTCCAGACAAAGATACTAAGAGTATTGCAGGAAAAGGAGTTTTATCGGGTAGGAGGTATGGACTCCATAAAGGTGGATGTCAGAGTTGTTGCAGCTACGAATCAGGATTTAGAGGTTGCCGTTAGAGAAGGGCGGTTTAGAGAGGATCTTTATTATCGTTTGAATGTAGTTCCGATATCTTTACCTCCCTTGCGGGAAAGAAGGGAAGATATTCCTCTTCTTATCAGTTATTTCTTGAGAAAATTCACGACTCTTGGGCTCGGGGAAAAATATATAACGCCAAAAGCCAGAAAGTTACTCCTCAATCATTCTTGGAAGGGAAATGTTAGAGAACTAGAGAATGTATTGAAAAGGGCTGTGGTCCTCTCTTCCAGCAATACGATAGTACCGGATGATCTTCCTCTAACAACTCTTGAGGAAAGCGAAAACAAAAACAGCAGAACTATTGATAATATTTTTGAAGAGAAGTTTAAAGATTTTGTATCCAAAATGTGCACTGTGAAAAAGGGAAATCTATATGAGATGCTGATGAAAAAGGTTGAGAAGCCTTTGATAAAGTTGGTCATGGAAGAAACGAGCGGAAACCAGATAAAAGCTGCCAATATCTTGGGAATCAATAGAAATACCCTTAGGAGAAAGATTAAGGATTTAGGGATATCGAAAAAGAAGAGATAATAAATCAATTGATATTTTAAAAGGAAAATTAATAAATGATGAAAAAAAAGAAATTAGCCATTGTTATCTTAGGAGCCGGCAAAGGGAAAAGAATGAAGTCCAAGAAGGCAAAGGTTCTCCATTTGTTAGCAGGCAGACCCATGATAGAATATACAGTAGATTTAGCCGAGAGTCTTCATAGCGATAAGATTGTTTTAGTTGTCGGTTATCAAGGTGATCGTGTGAAAGCGCTCCTTGAAGATAAAAAAATAGATATTGTAGAACAAAAAGAACAATTGGGCACGGCTCATGCTATCATTCAGTCAAAAGGGGTTCTAAAGAATTTTAAAGGAAACATACTGGTACTTTCTGGAGACGTTCCTTTATTAAAAAAGGAAACTCTTATTAGATTACTCAAAGAACAGGATAAGTTGGGCTCTGTGGTCACTGTCCTTACTGCAAGAATTCCAGAGCCCTATGGATATGGGAGAGTGTTACGTAAAAAGGATTCCTCTATTGAAAAGATTGTTGAAGAAGGAGACGCGACTAAAAAAGAAAGGAGAATTAATGAGATCAACAGCGGGATTTACTGTTTTAAGAAGGACTTTTTATTTAATACCCTGCAAACAATAAAGAGAGATAATGTCCAGAAGGAATTTTATCTTACTGATATCATCGAGATTGCAAGAAAAAGGAATTTATCTGTCCATGCTCTTCTTGCAGATGATTCTAATGAGATAATGGGGATTAATACTCGGGTTGATCTGGCGAATATAGAACAGACAATGAGAAAGAATATCCTAAGTAAACTGATGCTTAATGGAGTTACTATTATCGACCCATCCAGTACCTTTATAGATTCAACAGTAAATATTGGTAAGGATACAATCATTTATCCACATACTCAGATCTATGGAAACACAAAGATTGGAGAAGATTGTGTTATTATGTCCCATTCTGTTATTATAAATAGCAGCATTGCTCACTCAGTGGAGATTAAGGGTTTTGTATTTATAACGGAAAGTACGATAGGCAACAATGCAAAAATTGGTCCTTTCACGCATTTTAGACCTGAGACCATTTTAAAGGAGGGGGTAAAGATAGGAAACTTTGTCGAGATAAAAAAATCTGTTGTTGGGAAGGGTTCAAAAGCCCCACACCTTACATACATTGGTGATTCTACCATTGGGAAAAAGGTAAATATAGGTGCCGGTACAATCACCTGTAATTATGATGGGAGAGAGAAACATCAAACGATTATAAACGATGGGGTTTTTGTCGGAAGCGATACACAATTTGTTGCCCCTATTAAAGTTGGAAAGGGAGCTTATATCGCTGCTGGAACCACAGTAACTAAGGATGTCCCTCCTTACTCATTAACCTTAAGCAGAACAGATCAAATCAATAAGGAAAACTGGGTTCTCCAAAAGATAAAAGAGGAAAAGGGGAAAAAAGATAAGAAGGAGAAATAGATATGTGTGGGATTATAGGATATATTGGAAATAGAGATGCCGTTCCGATCCTTTTAGATGGACTCAAGAGACTAGAATACAGAGGATATGATTCTGCAGGAATTTCTACTATAGATAATAATAAATTGGTTGTCAGAAGAAGTGTTGGCAAATTAAGAAATCTTGAGGAAAACATAAAAGATAATCCTTTAGGAGGTAAAATAGGTATCGGTCACACCCGCTGGGCAACCCATGGAAGACCATCAGAAGAAAATGCCCATCCCCACAGAGTCAATGGAGTCGTTGTTGTCCATAATGGAATCATTGAAAATTATCTTGCCCTGAAGGAAGAACTGATAAAAGAAGGAAGTGTTTTCACATCCAATACAGATACAGAAGTGATTGCCCACCTTATTCATAAATATTTTGAAGGAAACTTAGAAGAGGCTGTTAAAAAAGCCCTGCACAGAATTGTCGGTGCCTATGCTATCGGTGTTATTTGTGAACAGGATCCAAAAAAGATTGTAGCTGCGAGAAAACATAGCCCACTCGTTATTGGTCTTGGCAAGGGTGAGTTTTTTATAGCCTCTGATATTCCAGCGATTTTAGGGCATACAAGAGAAGCCTTTTTCTTGGAAGATGGAGAGATAGCCATCCTTACTGAAGAGGGCGTAAAAATAAGTGATCTTATGGGAAGGCCTAAATCTAAAGAAGTCAAAAAAGTACTATGGAATCTTGTAATGGCAGAAAAGAGTGGGTACAAACACTTTATGTTAAAGGAGATTTATGAACAACCCAGGGCCATTTGGGATACCTTTAGAGGAAGAATTTCTCAAGAAACAGGGGATATCATTTTGTTAGATGAGATCAAGATGGATAAAGAAAGTATTAAGGAAATCAAAAAGATTTTTATCGTTGCCTGCGGTACTTCATATCATGCTGCCCTTGTAGGCAAATATATCATAGAAGAAATTTGTAAAATGCCAGTAGAGGTGGATATCGCTTCTGAATTCAGGTATAGAGACCCTTTAATCGATAAGGAATCCCTTACGGTCTTTATATCACAGTCAGGAGAAACTGCGGATACCATTGCTGCCCTAGAGGAGGCAAAGAAAAAAGGAGCAAAGGTCATCTCGATCTGTAATGTCATGGAAAGCACGATTGCAAGAGATTCCCATGAAGTCATTTATACCCATGCAGGGCCTGAGATAGGGGTGGCTTCGACAAAGGCCTTTACCACTCAGATTGTGGCTCTTTATCTGCTAGGGATACTCATAGCTAAACTTAATAAAACTATTTCTGAAAAGAGGTCTAAGGATTTAATGAAGGACCTTGTCAAGATACCAGAACAGGTAGAGAGTATATTGAATCAAGATGAACGTATTGAAGAAATTTCCAGAATCTATTCTGACAGGAAAGATTTTTTGTTTTTGGGAAGAGGTATCAATTACCCTATTGCGCTGGAAGGGGCATTAAAATTAAAGGAAATATCCTATATTCACGCCGAGGGTTATCCTGCTGGAGAAATGAAACATGGGCCTATTGCATTGATTGATGAGAGCATGCCCGTGGTTGTCCTTGCGCCAAAAAATAGGGTTTATGAAAAGATATTAAATAATATCGAAGAGGTTAAGACAAGGGATGGAATTGTTATTGTTCTTACCAATGAGGAAAATAAAGAACTGGAAGAAAAAGTTGACCACGTTCTCTACATACCTAAAACATCATACTTTCTTGAACCTATCCTTTTGGTTGTTCCCCTTCAGCTCCTTGCTTACCATATTGCAGTAAGAAGGGGTTGCGACGTCGACCAACCAAGAAACCTCGCAAAGAGTGTTACCGTAGAATAGAAAAAAAGATATCATCATGGACATATTAAATCGTTTAAATCCCAATCAGAAAGAAGCTGTGACAAAGAGTGACGGACCTTTGTTAATCCTTGCTGGAGCAGGTTCTGGAAAAACCAGGGTGATCACTCACAAAATAGCCTATTTAATTAAGAATAGAGGGATCAATCCTTCCCATATTATCGCCCTAACATTCACCAACAAAGCTGCTGAAGAGATGAAAGAAAGGGTAAAAATTCTTCTTAGAAATTCTTCTTTTAATATTTGGATAAGCACATTTCATTCTGCCTGCGCAAGGATATTGAGATCAGAAATTGAGAGACTGGGTTATTCGAACGATTTTATCATATACGACTCAGGAGACAGTTTAGAGCTTATTAAAGAATGTATGAAGAAGCTGGATATCTTTGATGAGCTTTACCAATCAAAAGATATTTTAAATAAGATTAGCGAGCAAAAGAGAAATCTTATCTTTCCAGAGGCTTATCATGGAAACGATTTTGGATTTGAACAGCATGTAAAAAAGATATACTTATTATACCAAAGAGCTCTTTATAATAATAATGCCTTAGATTTTGATGATTTATTATTATTGACAATTAAGTTATTCGAAAAAAATTTAGATATATTAGAATCCTACCAGGAGAGATTCAGGTATATTCTGGTGGATGAATATCAGGATACAAACTATTCCCAGTTCTATCTGTTAAATTTATTAGCAAAAAAATATAGAAACATATGTGTTGTAGGGGATGATGACCAGAGTATCTATCATTGGAGAGGTGCAAATTTAGAAAACATTCTCAATTTTGAAAAAGATTATCCGGACACCCGTATCGTCACTTTAGAAGAAAACTATCGTTCAACAAAAACGATCTTAGATGCTGCGGCAGAGATCATAAAGAAAAATGAGGGAAGAAAAGATAAGAAACTGTGGACCAATAATGATAAAGGAGAAAAGATCATCTATTTTAGGGCAGACGATGAAATAAAAGAGTCAGATTATATAGCCAGCACCATTAAAAATTTATGCAATAATGGAAAGATGAAATTTAAAGATTTTGCCATATTTTTCAGAACAAATGCTCAGTCAAGAGTCATAGAGGATTCCTTAAGGAAAAATCAGATTCCTTATACAATAGTAAAGGGATTGAGATTTTACGAGAGAAAAGAGATAAAGGAGATTCTCGCATACATAAAGGTAGTTTTTAATCCTTATGATAGTGTGAGTCTAAAAAGAATCATCAATATCCCTGCAAGAGGAATTGGAAAGGTGACACTGAATAAGATCGATAGTTATATAAAAGAAAGGGAGATATCCTTTTTTGAGGGTATAGATGAGATGATAAAGAAAAATATTGTTGCTCCTTTAATAGAGCGACGATTAGAAAAGTTTTTTAAGCTTATCAAGGAATTAAAAAAAATAGGGGAAAAAGAAACGGTTTTTCGATTAGTAAAGGAAATATTGAATAAAACGAAATATCTGGAAACCCTTGAAAAAAAGAACAAAGGAGAGACAGACGGAAGATTAGATAATGTAAAAGAATTCATCTCAGCGATTAAAGAATTTGAAAGAAGAACAGAGGATAAGTCTCTGAAGGCCTTTTTAGATTACTCTGTTCTTGTTTCAGAAACGGATTTTATAGACGAAGATGCTGGGGTTGTCTCCCTGATAACCCTTCACTCATCAAAGGGATTAGAATTTCCCCTTGTTTTTATCTCAGGTATGGAGAATGGGCTCTTTCCTCATGCGAAAGCCTTTGAAACTATGGAAGAACTGGAGGAAGAAAGAAGGCTATGCTATGTGGGTATGACAAGAGCAAAGGATAGGCTTTTTTTAACAAATTGTATTCGAAGAAATATCTATGGAAATTATCAATATAATTTTCCTTCTCTATTTTTAAAGGATATTCCAGATAAATATATATCAAAAGCCTTTAATGAAACTTCTTCTTCTCACCTTGATTTTTATCAAGAAGAAGAAGAAAAAAAAGAAGATTCTTTAGTAGGAAAAAAAGTCTGCCATCCAAAATTTGGTGTGGGAGTGGTTAGTGCAAGCGAAGGTGAAGAAGAGAATTTAAAATTAACTGTATCTTTTCAGGGATTTGGTAAAAGGAAACTTATGGCAAAATATGCTTCCTTGAAGGGACTTTAGGAGGTTAGACATGAAAATAACTAAAAAAGAAGTTGAACATGTGGCCCATCTGGCCCGCTTAGAACTAAAGGAAAAGGACAAAGAAAAATTTACAGAACAGCTGAGTGATATTCTAACCTATGTTGAAAAGCTGAATGAATTGGACACAAAAAATACAGAACCTACCTCTCATGTTATTTCCATTGAAAATGTATTTAAAGAAGATGTTATAAAGGATTCTATTTCATTGGATGAGGCCCTTAACAATTCACCAGAAAAGGAACATAAACATTTTAAGGTCCCAAAGATTATTGATTAAAAAATGAGGAGAAAAAGTGAAACTCTTTCAAATGACCATCCATGATTTACACGAGATGTTGAAAAAAAGAGAGGTCTCATGTACGGAGATCACGAATTCTGTTTTTAAACGCATAGATAAAGTTGAAGATGAAATAAAATCCTACATAACGATTACAAGAGAATCTGCCTTAAAAGAGGCAGAGGAGGTCGATAGATTTATAAAAAATGGCGATAATATCTCTCCTCTTACAGGCATACCTTTAGCCATTAAGGATGTGTTGTGTGTTAAAGGGATAAGGACAACATGTGGTTCAAAAATACTTAGTAATTTTACCCCCCCTTATGATGCGACCTCCATAAAAAGATTAAGTGACCAAAGACCGGTATTTGTAGGTAAAACAAATATGGACGAGTTTGCCATGGGTTCTTCTACAGAGACCTCATATTTTGGTATTACAAAGAATCCATGGAATCTTGAAACCGTTCCTGGAGGTTCAAGCGGTGGTTCTGCAGCTGCTGTAGCAGCTGATGAGTGTATTGCTGCACTCGGATCTGATACGGGTGGCTCAATAAGACAACCAGCAGCTTGCTGTGGGATCGTTGGGTTGAAACCCACTTATGGTCGAGTGTCGAGATATGGTCTGGTTGCCTTTGCTTCTTCGCTAGATCAGATTGGTCCCATGACGAAGGACGTAAAGGATAGCGCTCTCTTGATGAATGTTATCAGCGGCAAAGATCCCCTCGATTCTACATCAGCTGATATTCCCGTTCCTGACTTTACCAAGGCCCTCATAGAGGATGTGAAGGATTTGAAAATAGGTATCCCCAAGGAGTACTTTGTTGAGGGAATGAACAAGGAAGTAGAAGCCAAGGTCTGGGAAGCAATAAAATTATTAGAGAGGTTAGGGGCAAAACCAAAAGAGGTTTCCCTTCCTCATACAGATTATGCCATAGCTACTTATTATATACTAGCAACAGCAGAAGCCAGTTCTAACCTGGCACGTTATGATGGTGTAAAATATGGCTATAGAACAAAAGAGGAAAAAGATTTATTGGAGATGTATAAAAAGACCAGGGAAGAGGGATTTGGCCCAGAGGTAAAGAGGAGAATTATGCTTGGAACCTATGTCTTGAGTGCCGGTTATTATGATGCCTATTATAAAAAAGCCCAACAAGTAAGAACCCTTATCAAGAGAGATTTTGATGAGGTCTTCAAAGAATGCGATGTTCTCATTACCCCCACCTCTCCTACCCCTGCCTTTAAAATTGGGGAAAAAATGGAAGACCCCCTGCAGATGTACCTATCAGATATCTTCACTATCTCTGTAAATCTAGGAGGCATACCTGCTATCTCCCTGCCCTGTGGTTTTTCCAAAGATAATTTGCCTGTTGGTCTCCAGATTATGGGACGACATTTTGATGAAGAAACGATACTAAGGGTCGCTTATTGCTTTGAGCAGAATACAGATTACCATCTCAAAAAACCTGAACTTTAAAAACAATTTATCACTCTTTTCTAACTTCTAGAGAATATTAAAAAACTTCTTCATCTTGCTTCTAAAGAAATTTTTATTTATAATAGAACTTTCTTACTAATAAAGATTTATTTTTACAAAGGAAATTTAAAAAATGGATTACGAGGCAATTATCGGTTTAGAGGTTCATGCTCAATTGTTAACAAAATCGAAGATATTCTGCCCTTGTTCCACTGAGTTTGGAGCAGAGCCGAACACCCAGACATGCCCCATATGTCTTGGTATGCCAGGAGTACTTCCCGTTTTAAATAAAGAGGTGGTAGAATTTACGATAAAGACGGCACTAACAACCCATTGCAAAACAGCACTGAATTGTCGATTTGCTAGAAAAAACTATTTTTACCCTGACCTTCCCAAGGGATATCAGATATCTCAATACGAAGAACCCTTAGCAAAGGGAGGATATATTGAGATCAATACAGACGGAAAGACAAAAAGGATCGGTATCACGAGAATCCATATGGAAGAGGATGCAGGAAAACTGATACATGGAGAAAACTTAGGGGATAGCAATAGCAGTTATGTGGATCTTAATAGGACAGGGGTTCCTCTTATGGAGATTGTAAGTGAACCTGATATTAATTCTCCGCAAGAGGCCAGGGAATATCTTCTGAAACTAAAAGCCATATTAGAATATTTAGATGTGTGTGACGGAAACATGGAAAAGGGGAGTTTGCGATGCGATGCCAATATCTCTCTAAGGCCAAAAGGATCCAAAGAGCTTGGCACAAAAACAGAAGTCAAGAATATGAATTCATTTAAAAATGTTCAAAGAGCGCTGCAATACGAGATTAAAAGGCAAATTGAAATTCTCAAAGAAGGCGGAGAGGTAATTCAGGAAACGAGATTGTGGGATGCGGATGAAGAGATTACCCTCTCTATGAGGGGAAAGGAAGAGGCCCATGACTACAGATATTTTCCAGAGCCAGATTTAGTCAGAATTAGAATAGATGAGGAATGGATAAAGGAGATTGAAAAAGGTCTTCCAGAGCTTCCTGATGAAAAGAAAAAGAGGTTTCTTGACCAATATAAAATACCTGAATATGATGCTGTTGTCCTTACCTCTTCAAAAGCCCTTTCAGAATATTATGAGAGATGCGTAGAGCTTTTTCCCAATCCAAAGGTTGTCAGCAATTGGGTCATGGGTGATATCTTAAGAGAATTAAAAGCAGAGAATATTGATATAAAGGATTGTCCTTTAACCCCTGAAAACTTAGCAAGCATGCTTAAGATGATAGATAAGGGTACGATAAGCGGTAAGATTGCAAAGACCGTATTTGAAGAGATGTATAAGACAGGAAAGCCTGCTGAGATCATAGTAAAGAAAAAAGGCCTACTCCAAATATCAGACGAAGAGGAGTTAAAAAGAATTGTGGATGGGGTTTTGTCGAAGAATCCCGAGGAGGTGGAGCAGTACAAAAAAGGAAAGAGGAAACTCTTTGGTTTTTTTGTGGGTGAGACCATGAAGGCTACCAAGGGAAAAGCAAATCCCCAGCTTGTAAATAAGCTTTTAAAAGAAAAACTCTAGACTTTTTAAGCAAGAGCCTTTACGCAACTTAATGATAGATACAGGAAAATCTAAAAGAATATTATGAAAAAAGCAGCTAAAAAACTGATAAGCAGTCTGGGGATGGTCTCCTCTCCAAAATGGTTTCTCTACTGCTTTTTGGTCGGTATTATCTCAGGTTTTGGAGCGATCATTTTCTTTGTTTTATTAAGAGAGGCAACCCATTTCTTTCTGAATTATTTAGCAGGTTATTATCCCTCTGCACCTGGTGGAGAACCTGTTTTTATCCCATCAGGTATAGAAACTAGAAGATGGATGTTACTCATTGTCCCCGCCATAGGAGGACTTATATCAGGTCTTATAGTTTATACCTTAGCACCAGAGGCTGAAGGTCATGGCACTGATGCCCTTGTAGATGCCTTTCATCAGCATCGGGGTGTAATCCGCAAGCGTGTGCCCATAATAAAGACTATAGCCTCGGCTATTACTATCGGTTCAGGGGGGTCGGCTGGCCGTGAAGGCCCTATTGCCCAGATTGGTGCTGGATTTGCCTCTTTCTTCGCTTCCATATTGAAATTAAACGACAGGGAAAGGCGCATATTAGTTTTGGCCGGAGCTGGGGCAGGTATTGGTGCAATCTTCCGTGCTCCGTTAGGCGGAGCATTCTTTGCCGCTGAGGTGCTATATAACGAGGCAGAATTTGAATACGAAGCCCTAATTCCATGTTTTCTATCTTCTATAGTAGGATATTCTGTTTATTGCACGTTTTCCGGATATGGGTGGGGCGCTATTTTCCATGCTCCAGTCTTCACCTTTCATAACCCATGGCAGCTTATCTTCTATGGTCTATTAGGTTTACTGATGGCCCTTTTTGGTTATATTTATGTAAAAGTATTTTACCAGATTCGGGATCGAATCTTTCGCCCCTTGAAGATTCCTAACATATTTAAACCAGCTATAGGCGGCCTGGCATTAGGTATCATTGCTCTATTCTGTCCTCAAGTGCTGGGCATGGGCTATGGCATGATCCAGCAGGCCATAGATGGAAGTCTGACTTTGCAATTCTTGTTTTTGGTAGGATTGTTGAAAATAGTAGCTACCTCATTTACTATAAGTTCTGGTGGTAGTGGTGGCGTGTTTGCTCCTTCTCTGGTAATAGGTGGCCTTTTAGGCGGTGCCTTTGGCAAGTTATTTAGTATTGCCTTTCCCGGAATAATAGATCAGCCCGGGGCCTTTGTGCTTGTGGGCATGGCTAGTTTTTTTGCCGGAGCTGCTAAGGTTCCAATAGCGTCTATGATAATGGTGTCAGAGATGACCGTGGGCTATTCGCTTCTGGTGCCGATGATACTGGCTTCTTCCTTTGCATACCTTTTTTCTAGAAAAAAGACCTCTATTTACGAAAAGCAGGTACCTACAAGGGTAGATTCCCCTGCCCACATGGGAGACTTTATTGTTGATGTACTAGAGGGTATAAGAGTAGAAGACGTGTTGAAAAAAGAGAAAAAGGTTGTCCTTATACCTGAATCCACTAAATTAAGGGATATTGGGGACATTATATCAAATACAACCAATTCATATTTCCCTGTAGTAAACGAGAAAAATGAAATGATAGGAATTATATCAATGGATGACCTTCGTTCCCTCTTTTTTGCGAAAGATATGGCAGATTTACTTATTGCAAAGGACTTTGCCACTAAGGAAGTTATTACCCTGAACCTTGAGGAGAGTCTTTCCAGCGCCCTTAAAAAATTTACGATGAAAAATATTGATGAGTTACCAGTAGTTGACAGCAAAAAACCCAATAAGGTCATAGGAATACTGAGCAGAAGAGATGCAATCTTAGCCTATAATAATGCTGTTTTAAAAGAGTATTAAAAAAGTCTTTAGAGGAGATGTCCAAAATCCCTCATTTATATCTTATCGATGGCAGCTCATTCATCTACAGGGCTTTTTTTGCCATCAGACAATTTCTCTCAAATTCCAAGGGGCTTCCAACCAATGCCATCTTTGGCTTTACGAATATGCTCTTAAAGATACTCAAGGAAGAAAAACCTGATTATCTTGCCATCGCCTTTGACCCTAAGGGCCCCACCTTTAGACATGAAGAGTATGAGGAATATAAGGCCCAGAGGCCTGATACGCCTGATGACCTGATTCCCCAGATACCCTATATCTTTAAGCTTGTGGAGAGCTTCAACATACCTATATTGCTGAAGGAGGGCTATGAGGCTGATGATTTTATTGGAACCGTTGTGAGGCAGGCAGAAAAAAAGGGTTTTAAGGTAACGATTATCAGCGGAGACAAAGACCTTTTTCAATTAATCACTAAAGATGTCATTGTTAAAGATACTATGAAAGATAAGACCTATGACGTAGCAGCTGTAAAAGAAAGGTTTGGCGTTGAGCCTTCACGCCTTGTAGAGATCATGGCTTTGATGGGAGACAAAATTGACAATATACCGGGTGTTCCGGGCATAGGGGAGAAGACAGCTATCGAGCTGATTAAAGAATTCAATAGCATTGATAATCTCTATAAGAACACAGACAGGATAAAAAAAGAAAAGTTAAAAGAAAGCCTTAAAATCCATAAGGAAGATGCCCTGCTGAGCAAGAAGCTTTGCACCATTGATACAGATATGCCAGTAGATGTTGATCTTGAAGAATTAAAGGTGAGGGAGATTAAAAAAGAAGAGATAATAGAGCTCTTTAAAGAGCTTGAATTTTCGAAGCTCCTGAAGGAATTTACCATCAAAAAGGATATTTCTGAAAAGAGATATAAAACCATTTTTAAGCAAGATGATCTAAAAGACCTGATCGAAAAATTAAAGAAGAGAGGAGAATTTGCTGTTGATTTAGAAACAACCCACAAGGAGCCTATGAGGGCAGATATTGTAGGGATTTCTCTTTCTACTAAAGAAGACGAGGCATTTTATGTTCCTGTTTCTCATGAATACCCAGATGCACCAGCACAGATAAAAAAAGATTTTGTCTTAAAATCTTTAAAGCCACTCCTTGAAGATAAGAACATAAAAAAGTTTGGGCAGAATATCAAATACGAGATTATTGTTCTCTCTAATGCAGGTATAGACCTTAAGGGGGTTGTCTTTGATACAATGCTTGCCTCCTATCTCATCAATCCCTCGAAAAGAAACCATAATCTTGAAGATATTGCCTTGGAGTATCTCAATTATAAGATGACGACATACAAAGAGATCGTTGGAACAGGTAAAAAAGAGATTGGATTCCATCAGGTTGATATTGAAACAGCAACCCGATATTCTGGAGAGGATGCGGATATTACCTTCCAGCTAACCAAGGTTCTCTCTCCATTAATCAAAGAAAAGGAATTAGAGGACCTTCTTTATCAGGTAGATCTCCCTCTAGTAAATGTCCTTGCCACAATGGAAAAAAATGGGGTTAGGATTGATGGGGACTTTTTAAGGGAGATGTCCAAAACACTTAAGCTACAGCTTGATAATTTAACCTCAAAGATATACAAACTTGCAGGAGAAGAATTTAATATCAATTCTCCATTGCAATTAAGGGAGATCCTCTTTGATAAACTGAAACTATCACCCGTAAAAAAGACAAAGACCGGCTATTCTACAGACGTGGATGTATTGGAACAGCTTGCACTGCAGCATGAGCTTCCTGCTGAGATACTCAATTACCGTCTTCTTTCGAAATTAAAATCCACCTATATCGATTCACTGTCAAAACTCATCAATCCCAAAACAGGTAGGATTCATACATCCTTTAACCAGACAGTCACAGCTACTGGAAGACTGAGCAGCAGCAATCCAAATCTCCAAAACATTCCGATCAGAACTGATGTGGGTCGGGAGATAAGAAAGGCCTTTATCCCAGATAAAGGAAATCTTCTCCTCTCAGCAGATTACTCCCAGATAGAACTCCGCCTTTTGGCCCATTTATCTGAAGACAAGGCCATGATCAAGGCCTTTGAAAAAGGGGAAGATATCCATGCATCCACAGCCAGGGAGATATTCGGCGTATTTCCCGAGACAGTCACCCCTGATATGAGAAGGGTTGCAAAGGCGGTAAATTTCGGGATTATCTATGGGATAAGTCCTTTTGGACTCTCTAAACAATTAAACATCTCTCAAAAGGATGCCAAAGAGTATATAGAGGGATATTTTCAAAAATATCCGAAGGTAAAGGAATATATAGAGGATACCATTAAAAAGGCCTACGATAAGGGCCATACAACGACCATTTTAAATCGGCGAAGATACATTCCTGAGTTAGAGAGCAAGAATAAGAATGTAAGGGAGTTTGGGGAAAGAACGGCTATGAATACACCCATTCAGGGCTCTGCAGCCGACTTGATAAAGGTAGCCATGATCAATATTCATCATATGATGATGAAAAAAAGTTTAAAGTCAAAGATGATCCTGCAGGTCCATGATGAACTCGTCTTTGAGGTTTTAAAAGACGAGATGGAGGCAATCAAGAGCCTTGTCAAGAATGAGATGGAAGGGGTCAGGGAAATGAAGGTTCCCATTTCTGTTGATATCAATACAGGAAAGAACTGGAATGAGGCACATTAACCAAAAGACAAAGGAGGTCAGCTGAAAATGAAACAAAGGATTGGTTTTATAGGTCTTGGTTTGATGGGAAAACCTATGGCAAAGAATCTACTGGGGGCAGGTTATCCTTTGGTTGTTTACAACAGGACCAAGAGGAAGATGAAGGAGCTGGTCGAGGCTGGCGCTGAAAGTGCAAAGAGTCCTGAGGAGTTAGCAAAAAAGTCCAGGGTAATCATTACCATGATAAGCGACCCTCCTGCATTAAAGGAGGTTGTTCTTGGGAAAAATGGAGTTATACACGGGGTTAAAAATGGTTCAATCCTCATTGACATGAGCACCATTGCTCCAACATTTACAAGAGAAGTTGCTCAAAGGTTAAAGAAAAAGGGTGTCGAGATGCTGGATGCGCCTGTAAGTGGGAGCGTTCCAGGAGCAATAGCAGGGACCCTTTGTATCATGGTCGGAGGGAAAAAGGATGCCTATGATAAATCATTAAAAATCCTAAAAAAGATGGGAAAGAAGATATTCTACATGGGAAAAAGCGGTATGGGTTCATACATGAAGCTTGTGGTTAATCTTATTGCCGCAATTATCAATCAGGCCATGGCTGAAGGACTTGTCCTGGGAACAAAAGCAGGTGTAAGCCCTGACCTCCTACTAAAGGTCTTGAGTGCAGGCGCAGGCAAGGCAGCACTAATAGAGGTAAAAGGCCCGGCAATCTTAAAGAGAAACTTCAAGACAAACTTTGCCCTCAAGCATATGTATAAGGACCTCCACCTTATCCTTGATGCAGCAGAGGAACTGCAGGTTCCCCTCCCCCTTACAGGCCGCACATTGGAGATATACAGAAAGGCATTGGAAAAGGGGCTGGGAGAAAAGGATTTTTGTGCCATTATTAATATGTTAGAGGATTGGGCAGGGAAAAAGGTAAGGGGAAAGAAGAAATAAAGGATTTCTATAAATTCAAGACATTTTCCTTAGGTAATAAAAAATAACGATAATGAAGAGCCCAATAAAGATAAGGGCCATATATTTATAATCGAGCTTTATACCGAGATAATAAAAGAGGGCAATAATAAGAAGGGCCCAGACAAAGAATCGGGAAATTACCCCTTTCAAAAAATCCCTGTCTGAAATCTTTTTCATTTTTTAACCTGTGTGCAGCGAGTATATTCGAGTTTTAAACCAAAACAGCCATTGCAGGAGATACAGTCCGCCTTTTCCTTTCCCTCTTTCATTTTATTTGGGAGATCTGGCTCTCTGATGAGCGGCCGGCTCATCGAGACAAAATCAACTGTCCCCTCCTCCAGAACCCCCTCCATAACCTTCATTGATCTCAACCCTCCAACAAGGATGAGAGGGATATTCAGAGCCTTCCTGAACTCTCTTGCATTGGCAAGGAAATAGGCCTCCATATCCTCTTTCAGGATATCCCTCCTGGCTGCACCGAGTCTTGATTCCCTCATTCCTCCGCTGATTTCAATGGCATCAATCCCCTCCTTTTCTAATTCCAAAGCTATGGCAATGCTCTCTTTGACCTCAAGACCCCCTTCCAAAAAATCTTCAGAGTTGAGCTTAATCAATACGGGATAATCCTTACTAACCACCCTTCTCACCCCACTGTAGACCTCCAATGGAAAGCGCATTCTGTTTTCCAAACTCCCTCCCCATATATCCTCTCTCCTGTTCGTATAAGGGGAGATAAACTCACTTATGAGAAATCCATGTGCCCCGTGAATCTGGACAGCATCAAAACCAGCCATTTTTGCTCTTTCAGAAGCTAAACAAAAGGCCTCTATGACTTCTTGAATTTCACCATCTGTCATCTCTCTTGGAGAGGTCTTACTTACTCGGTCAGGAACAGGAGAAGGAGCCAGAGGGGTTTTGCCTCCAATAGCCTTTTTGTCTACCTGTCGACCGCCGTGGTTTATCTGGATGCAAATCTTTCCCCCTTCATTATGAACGGAATCTGTGAGTCTCCTAAGTCCTGGAATCATGTCATCACTTTGAATCCCTGTCATGAAATGACTCACCTTGCCCATGGGATGGACAAAGGCATGACCCGTGATAATAAGACCAGCTCCGCCTCTTGCGAGCTCTTTATGACATTCGATGAGTCTCTCTGTAACCTCTCCATTTTCTGTAGCCATCTTTTCATAGGTTGCAGAGCGGACAATACGATTCTTTATCTCAAGGCTTCCTATTTTCTTTTCGGTAAATAAGAGGGGCATAAGATTTTTTTCTTTGGAGTTTTAAATTTTTAAAAAAATGTATCATCAGTTGGAAAGAGGGTCAAGGCATATAAATATTCTCTTGTTCCTTGCTTGTCCTCTTTTTTATCTCAAGACAGGATTTCTTGAAGAATAGGGATTTCTTCAATTTTTTCTTCTTTGAGATGTTCTCTTATGATTCCTTTGGGCCTGCCACCCTCCCTTTTTGTTGAGATAACCTCATCCGGTGTAACAATAAAATCAATTTTAAAGTCATGGTCACACTCTGGAAGCTCTCCATCCACAATCTGAAGGGGATGAACAGTCGTTACAATGGGTATATCCTCTTTCACAAAACCAAATTCCCGTCCAATAGCATACTCCAGATCAGAAAAGCCACCCCCTTTGCCGATTCTACTCCCTTTTCTGCTTACGGCTACTGAGCCGGCAACAATCAGGTCGACTTGTTGGATTTCTTTGGGATGAACAGGAATACCGTATTTGAAAGCACCCTTTATCGAAGAGGCCTTTGAGATATCTTTGGGATTAATTTTTGAGGGATCGAGTTTGATGAAACATTTTTTATCTCTTAGCCTTGGCACAGCCATAAAAATCGTCTTGCCAGAGTTTAGGGCGAGATGCCTGACTGCTCTTTGTGGAGAGTCAGGATTTGCCTTAATTGCCTTCGCATTCTGCCATTCTTTGAGATTGGAGAGGAGATTTGCTGCGCTATCCGCGCCTTTAAAATTAGGAATTCTTCCCTTGGAGCCGGGGAAAAGAGAGACTCCTTCTTTTTCCATCAAATTCCAGATTCTTTTGCGAATTTCTTGTTTCTGCATCCTTTAAAAAATCTTCCTCTTCTGTTTGTTAGAACAAAGGATAACAAAGATAAGAGTGCAAAAGAGGAAGGTTAAAAAAATTTTTATTTTAACAGAAAAAAAAGCAATTATCCTCGAATCGTTAAGACAGGAATCTTGGAGCGGCGCACCACGTTTTCGACATTACTTCCCAGAAAGAGTTCCTCAATGCTTGAATGACCACTTGTTCCCATCACAATCATATAAGCATTGATTTCATCAGCAACCTCCAGTATCTCTTTATATGCTTTTTTACCCTCTTTCTGTATATAATCGACTTTTAAATCATCTGCGCCTGCCTTTTTGACCTCTTCGACCATTTTCTTTTCCACTTCTTCCATATATTTTTTCTGTCTCTCCTGAAAATCCTTAACACTAACCCTCAGCATGACCATTTCTTTCTCATCCATGAGATGCTCGTCAACATGGAGCAGTGCCAGCTTGGCATTATAGATACGGGCAAGTTCAGCTGCTTTCTTGAGTGCCTTTATCGATATGGGGCTTAAATCCACAGGGCAAAGTATTACATTGTCTGCCATTTCCCCTCCTTTGTTTTAATGTATTTTGATTTTCAAATTAACATCCAAAAAGTCATATGTCAAAATTTTTTTGCATTTAAACCTTTTTTATGAAATAGACTTAAGGGATAAAGGGGAAAAACCTAAAAAAAAGAAGAAGCCCTTATAAAGCTAAATCCCAATGACAAAGCTCAAATGACAAATATCCTCGCTCACCTGTTAAATCGCCTTGCGATTCTCCGTCAGGAAAAATCCCTGAAAAGCGGAAAAAGGTCAACTTTTTAATTTCTATGAAAATAATGTGGGCTGATAAAAGAAGGAAAGGTAATTTTAGACCGTTTCCATAAAGCATCTTTGCCACATGATGAACATTCTGGGAAATCGTCTCCTTCTTTTAAAAATGGTCGTTTTTTCATTCCAAAATCTTCACAGGCCACACATTCATATTTCCCGCTCTTGGGGACTCTCTCCCCTATTTTATATGCTATATATGTTTTTTCTTTCATATTTAACCTCTTATTAATATCTATCCTCTATTTTAATAATATTATCTGTTTTTAAAATTACAAATTTTTAAGACACCTTTATATTCAATCTATTAGGCTATTAATAATTACAGAGTAGGGTAGGAAAAGAGGTGATTTTTGCTTTTCTTGCTCGTCCTTCTTTTCCTTTTTTAATTTGAAAGATACTTAAAAAGGAGGAGGGGACTTAGAGAAAGCAAATACTTATTGACTCAATCCTGCCTTTTTGATAGTAAATGATTAATTTAAGTTTTCAAGGAGGTGACATCATATGAAATGGAAAGATCAGGCTGAAAGATTAAAAATTGTTTTGAATTTAAAGGGGAGCCCTGTCTCTGTTACCTATTCTATGGAGCCTGATAAAAGGGGGAACAAGGGGAAAAGCTGGGCATGTCAGGCCTTCAAGGATGTCCGTGATGGGGAAATTATCAATATCAGCAAGGAGAGTTCATCCTGTATTGGCGGCACATTTCACCTTGGTCTGGGCCCGAAACCAAAAGGTGAAGGAGACAAAGCCTTAAAAAAATTCCTGGTTCATGGAGAAAAGCTCTTTTGCTCCATAGCCGTGTTTCACAGGGTTACAACTCTTACAGCCCAGCCTCCTCTTGGATTGGCAGATTATGTGGTATTTTCTCCAATGGAAAAGGCAGAGATGATGCCTGATTTGGTATTATTTCTCTGCAATGCAGAGCAGGCATGCAGGCTTATTACCCTTGCCACATTTCAGGATGGCATATCCCCCAAAACAGAGATGGTTGGTTCTGCATGTCATATGGCTGTAGCTTATCCCTTAGTATCCGGTGAGATCAATATAAGCTTTCTTGATTACACGGCAAGAAGGATGAAGAAGTTTGCTCCTGATGAGCTGATTGTGAGCATCCCCTATCATAAAATGGACAATCTGGTAAACAGCATAGACTTATGCACGGCCGGCACAGCAAAGACAGAAATTCCCCCTGAATTTAAGAAATTGATGAAGGAAGAGGCAGAGGGGCTCATGGAAGAGCTTTAAAAAAGTGATAAAATTTATGTCACTTTCTTGCTTGCCCAAAAAAGTTACCAAAGAAGGGCATCCCTCGCTTTTCTTAACGGTTTTTGCCTCCACTCTGCTTCGAGAAGCAACAAGTATTTCTTTTTACCTTTCTTGCTCACCCAAGAAAGGTAGCTAAAGAAGGATGCCCCGACTGCTTTTCTTAACGGCATTTGACTGCGCTCGCTCGGAGAAGCAGCAAACTCAGCCTTCGGCTTCAAACAGCTGTTTCTATCATCCTCACTCGCTTGTTAAACACCTAAAAAACGAAATGGGGTTTAAAAAAGACAAGGAAAAATCGCTTTGCGATTCTCCGGAGGAAAAATCCCTGAAAAATCTAAAGGGGAATTTAAAACTGAAAAAATATATAAAGAGCCCCTCCTTTTCCCAACAAATACATCATATTGTATCCAACGGACTATGTATCCCCTTGCCACCTTGATATATTTCACCTATGGTTATTTGCATAAAGATTGTCAAGCGGGCTTTTGGGAACATTAGACATATTTCGTATTTTCTGCTGTTATAATAATATTACTAATTTTGATCAAGAGAAAATTTTGATAGCGAATGCTCTCAACTTATTAATTATTATAAACTTTTGATACCTTTTATTGTATAATCTTCAAAAATACGATATAGATTTACCACAACAGAGAAAAATGCTTAAATAAACAATTTCGTCTATTAATTTTTAGGTGGCTAAAAATTTTGCGATGGAGAGTTACACAATGAATATCCGTGAAGCGGTACCAGAGGATAACGACGAACTCCAGGAGCTTCAGGCGAAATGCCCACAAGGTACAAGGCTCGTCGCGTCCACTGTCAATACACCCGACTTTTTTGCCCGGGCTAAAGCGTATGAGTCGCACAAGGTCCTCGTGGCTTGCGAAGGTTACCGCATAATCGGGTCAGCAGCTTGTGCCCTGCGGGACGCCATCGTGAACGGCAAAATCAGACGGGTCGGTTATATCTTTCAGGCTTTCGTTTCTCCCGACGCCCGCAGGAAGGGTGTTGCGAGCCAGCTTCTCCAGCAGCGTGAAGATTACCTGAGCCAACAGGGTGCGGTATTGGCTTACACCCTGATTATGGAGGGCAACTTGCCCTCTATGCAATGCATTGAGAGTCGGGGCTTCAAGCTGCATCGCACGCTTGTTATGCCAGCCCTGGTGGTTCGCAAAGAGATGAACGTACCTTCAATGGGAAGGATCAGACCTGTCACATCCAAGGACCTGGCAACGGTAGCCGAGTTGTTGAATGAGACCTGGCAAGGCTTTGAGTTTTATGAACTGACCTCGGCTGAGGCGTTGGCCCAATTTATCAACCGGACGCCTGCGTACAGTTCTGACAGCTTGCTCGTCCTGGAAGATCAGGGGGAGATCTTGGCCTGTTTGGGCTTCTGGGATTGGAGCCAGATCATGCGGATCACCGTGAAAGCTCTCAGCTTGAAGTTGCGAATGATTGGATTCTTATTGACCACCACCCGTATCTTGCCAGAGGTTCTCAAGCCTAGTGACATCATGAAGCTAATCATGCTTACCCCAATCGGATTCAAAGATCCGGCGCACCTGGCTGTGCTTGTCAGATACGTGAACAACCAGGCACTGCTGAGTGGAATTCAGCAAATTCGCTGCTTATGCGAGCGAGACCATATGCTGCTAAGGAGCATGAAGGGATTCATCCGGGTGAACACTGCAGTACATCTATACGTCAAGCTGCTCCAGCAGAACATATCGCTGAGTGACAAGCAGGTGTTCATTGATGGAATTGACATGTAGCAAATGGATCACTTTGGTTGCCAACAAGGCTAATTGAAGGCAATGATCAGACAACATGGTGGTTTTCACAGAAGTCTTTAGGCGCGAAGCCGCCCAACAAGTCACTGCACCTGACCTGTCAGGGGCTTCGCCCCTTCCAGGCAGGTGAGTTCCGCCGTTAGGCTTTAAATTTAATCCCCCTTTACGATTTTTCAGGTTGAAGGTGAGCGGAGCGAGGAAATCATCTTTTTTGAAACCTCCCCTTCCGCTTTTTAGGTATTGGGCGAGTGAGCAAGGAAAAAAGAAGCAACTGTCTGAGAGCAAAGCTCGAGTTTGTTGTTTCTCCGAAGCGAGCGAAGTCAAATGCCGTCAAGAAAAGCGGTCGGGGCGTCCTTCTTTTTGTCCTTTTCTTGGACGAGCAAGAAAAGGACAAACTTTCCCAATACTCCTCTGTTTTTTTACGGCATTGAAAATGCCTTTTCATCGGGCCGGGCTTTGATGAATGTTTCTACTGAGAAAGTATCGAATGTTCTAAACAGTTCTGGATGGAAGAAAGGTGTCTTTTCAAATAAAATCACCGACATTAAGCTTCGATACGACAGAGGAATGCTTGGATGTTTTGTCCCAGGAGTCTAAAGGCACGAATGTGATAGTAAGGTCGATATCTTCTCCGAGGATTTCTTTATAATAATATGTTAGTCTCTCTTTGATGAATTCTTGAGAGATATCGTCTCTTTTGGTTATTTTTATTATGAATTTCTTTTTGCTCTCCTGAATAAACTGATACCATAAGATCCCTTCGATATAATCGATCGGTATCGCCATACCGGAAACAAATCTGTTATCGGGTGTTATGAAAACCCCGAGGGTCCTTCCGACAATATTTTTAACTAAAGGGAGCCCCCGTCCGCATGGGCATTTCTCGCCAGAGGAATTGTCTACTGCCAGATCCCCGGTTTTATACCTGAGAAAGGGCATGGCAAAATTATGGAGAGAAGTTCCTATGATCTCACCGACCTTATCTCCCCCATAATCACTTATCTGCTCTTTTTCTTCAATCGAAAATACGCCGTATTCCGAATTGACATGGTAACTCCCGTGCGGGCACTGAGACACCGCCACTGTGGATTCCATATGACTGTAGGAATCGAGTATGCGGCAGTGAAAGGCTTTTTCTATAATCTGTCTATGATGCGGCAGCAGCATTTCTGCAACAGTAAAAACAGCCTTGAAAGAAATATCGGTATAGCCGGCCTTTTCCAGCAAAAGGGCAAAGGTGGCAATTGTCGAGGGCAGACCTTTCAGGAAAAGCGGTTTGTGTTTTCTGATCTGGGTTACAAATCTGTCCAGGTTTGCAAAAGAGACCTGCGTCGAATTGAATATCAGGTGTCTTGTGAGAGGCAGGTAATAGGAAATATCTTCAATATTCCTATCATTAAAATATTCAAAAGCAAAGTCCAGAAAGGGATCGCCGAGCCTGTACCCTCCCCATGACCAGTGGCGCCAGTAATAGCAGAACTCCAGAATATGCATCGGTTTATCCAGATAAAATTCCAGGGGGTTTCCGCTTGTGCCCGATGTTTTGTAAAGAAAGGGCCGGAATTTTTTGCTGTTCTTTGCGGTGAGCAGGTGAAAGTTTTTTCTTATGATGTCCTTGGTGAGCAGAGGGAGCTTTTTCAGGTCTTCGGTATCTTTAAAGTCGTCCGGTTTTAGTTTAAGCGTATGAAAAAGATTTCGATAGTAGGGGACATTTTCATAGCAGTGTTCTAATATCTCTTTGAGCCTTTTGTTCTGGTATTCTTTTAGTTCTTCTTCGGAAAACCACTGGCTCTTTTCGAGAAATCGTCTTAATTTCAAGATGCTTATCGGATATGCGAATTTTCTGATGCTGAATTCTATTCCCATAAGTTGAAATTTCTATTTATTATTGAGTGAAAAAGGCTGTTCATTATATGATCAAGCTCTGTTCAGAACCCGTTCTTTCAGAGAAATGAGATTTTTTTCGCAGAATATCCCGATCAACCATTTGCGCTATCCGCACTAATACTAAGTATATAATTTTTTGCCAGAATATGTCAAACAAGCAAGGACTGTTTTGGGGATTGTATAATCCCTGCTTTTCAGGACATTATGAATGCTTTTAATCCCTCTCGTTTCTTGAACAAGCAAGAAATGAACAAAAAGCTTTTTCAAAACGTTGTCGTCATTATTTTTTACCTGCCTTTTCACCATCACTCATCTCACAAACTGCAATCATCTATTGACTGAATCCCAATGAATTGTTAAAACGTAGATAAATTATTTAACAAATTTGAGGTGTTTGAAATGATCAAAGATTTAATAAAAAGCAATAGAAGCTACAGAAGATTTCATCAGAATGTTGCCATCGAACCCAGAACACTCAAAGAGCTTGTTGAGCTTGCAAGACTTTCTCCATCGGCAGCCAATCTACAACCTTTAAAATATTTTCTTTCCTCTGACCCGGAAAAAAACGCTTTGATTTTTCCCCATCTGGTCTGGGCTGGTTATCTTAAAGATTGGGACGGGCCAAAAGAGGGAGAAAAGCCTTCAGCTTATATTATCATTTTAGGAGATAGAGAAATAACCCAGAACTTTGGCTGTGATCATGGGATTGCAGCGCTAAGCATTCTTCTGGGTGCAACTGAAAAAGGTTTGGGCGGGTGTATGGTTGGTTCAGTAAAAAGAGATGAACTCCAAAAGGCCCTTAATATACCATCCCGTTATCAGATCCTCCTTGTTCTGGCTCTCGGAAAGCCAAAAGAGACTGTGATCATTGAAGAGGTTGATGCAGATGGGGATATCAAATACTGGCGCGACAAAGAGAATAAACATCATGTTCCAAAGCGGCGAATAGAAGATATTATTATCTATTCGTGATGTCGCCGATTATTAAAACTTAAATTTGATTCCAGCCAGTCTCTGTATTCCTTTTCCAAATTTGAAAACATCACTATCATCCTGGTAACGGAAATAGAGACTTAAGCTCCCTCTTTTCCCAGGAATCTTCATCCCTCCCTCAATGGCATGACCAAATAAGGAATTATCATCCCCCTGCAAAAAATGACCTGAGCTTTGTATATATGGGGTTATCCCTTCCTTGAGCAATTGAAAACCCAGGCTTCCGCTTGCATCACCCCAGTAATCGAAATCTTTTGTTAACGGATAAGCGCCGATATTCGCATCAAAACTCCAATGAGAAGCCTTCTTGTTCTTGAGTCCTAAGCCAAGAAGATGATAATCCCTGATCACACCCTCATCATCAAGACCATAAAGGGTGGCATAGGAATGAAAAATTTTAAAGTCAAGATGATCTAAGTTAATCTCCAGAGAAGGCCCTATCTCATACTTCACATTATGAGGGTTATAATCATGAGGCCGTGTGAGAATTCCTGCATAGGTATTGAGTCTGAATGTCTTATTTTGGTCTAATTGCAAAAGGTCTGTGTCAATAGCGATTTCACTGCTGTGGCCAAAATCGTCATTCTCAATGATATTCGTATAACCCCCATAAATATGAAATTTCGGAGCCCATGAAATCGTTGATTTCTTTATATCTGAAATGCCCTCAGAAATTCTTTGGCCCAAACCCATTTCCAAGCGCAGGCCAGCTGAAAAGAAATTCTCTTCTTCTCCCAGAGCATACCAATCATTAAAATGCCTGTAGGAGACAAAGGGAATGAGGTAGATATTTTCAGCAAAAGAGATTCTGTCCCCTATCTCAAGATTTGCGTTGAAGTTAATCCCCCTGTCATCATAGATGGAGTCAAGGCTTGACTGGAAGAAAAAGACCTGTTTACCCATTCTGTAAACATCATCCCTTATTCCGAATTTAAACATCCATTCATAATCATTTTCTGTCCTCATCCAGATTCTGCTTAGAGAGGCTTTCCAATTGAGACGATTCAGCCATTTTGATCCCGAATCAAATGTGATACCCTCATTTTTATAACCAAGCCTCATCCCTTTTGTCTCATACCCCATTCCTATTTCATTCCAGTGAATGTCGTTTCTTTCCTTTTCGGATAATTTTCGGCTCGGGTTATGGCATGTATGATCCCAGAAGGCTTTGATCCTGCCATCTGCTGTTTCATATCCCAATCCTACATATTCCAGCTCATTGTCATACTGTTTGGGTGAGGGGTCAAAAAGGCTTACTTCCTTAATGCTGAATTGAAAGAAAAACTTTTTTATTCTCAATGCGTCAAACTGAACTTCCCTTGTTACTCCTGAAGTATAATCTCCGCCGCTAACAGCTTCAACTTCAATCGCAGCATTAACATCTGGAAACAATTCAAATAGGGTATCCCTTTTACTCTCTTTTTGTCTGCTTTTATTGGACTGTGATGAAGGTTCTGGTTGATTTTCTGATTTGTATCCTTCATCTGAGTGTGAGACAGAACAAAAACTGAGGAATAAAAATAGAATAAGACCAATGTTTGCTAATAATTTTTTAAAAAAGCCCTTGTTAAGAGCAAGTTTTATTATTCCAAGCATTTCTTCTTATCTTAAGTGTTCCTTCTATAACTATAATTTCTTTCCATATGTCTATTTTTGCAATAGCAAATGAAAAACGAACAACCAAAAAAATTCAATTTTAGGGTTGACATCTTTCTATTTTTTTTATATACAGAAAAGGTTTTTTGTCTGGGTTTAAATTCAAAGTCAAAAAATTCCAAAAAATGCTTGGGAAAGGAGGACAGGCCAAAGATGAAGAAGAAACTGGTTGCAATTGCCCTATTCGGTGGCTGGTTACTGTTTACTGTTATAATGGTAGTAACCAACGTATAATTAAAAAATTTTTTTTAATCAATCATTATTTTTTAGGAGAAATACCTTCCTCATAAAAGTCTTTCAATCAGGAAAGTTTTTATAAGAGGAGAAGTGTGTCTTTTAAAATATCTGCGATGAAAATGTTTTTAAGCTACTGATTTTTAATTGAATAGGGAAAAAAGGCTTGAAATAAAAACTAAACGGATTAATCCCTTCTCTGTCTCTCTTCGCTAAAGAGTATCTGAAATTCTGCTCCTACATCTCTGTTGATCCTGACCTCGCCCTGAAGCTGGTTTACTAAGATATTAATCATCTGCAGCCCTATTGACTTTGCATTCCTGAAACCAAAGTCTTCTGGCAGGGCAATCCCATTATTCCTTACCTTTAACTCTAACTTATCTTTACCCTTTTGATGGAAAGATATCTCAATCTCTCCCTCTCTCCCTTCGGGAAAGGCATGCTTCAGTGAATTCGTCACAAACTCATTGATGATGAGTCCACAGGGAATGGCGGTGTCAATATCAAGAAAAGTATCGTCAATATCAATCTTTAAGGCAATCTTATCTGTATCCGCTCCATAAGAATAAAAGAGGGTCTTTGTGAGGGCTATGATGTATTTCCTAAAGTCGATCTTTGCTATTTCTTTGGTTCGGTAAATCTTCTCATGGGCAAGAACCATGGTCTTCAATCGGTCCTGACATTCTCTGTAGATATGAGCAGTCTCCTTATCCTTGATGAGCCCTGACTGGAGGGCGAGCAGGCTGGAGGTGACCTCTAGGTTGTTCCTGACCCTGTTGTAAACCTCTTTGAGAAGTATTTCTTTTTCTTCAAGAGACTCCTGGATTTTTTCCTCTGCCAGTTTTCGCTCAGCGATTTCCTGTTCTAAATCTCTAAACAGCTTGGCATTCACAAGGGCTAAGGCAGCCATATCAGCAAAGGCAGATAAAAGCTCTATATCCGTCTTTTTAAATTTTCTTGGATTTTTTGTATAGATATTAATCACACCAACTGTTTTTTTTGCTATCATCATAGGAACACCAAGAAAGGATACATATCCAAGTCTCTTGGCTACGTCCCTATGTTTTCTTATGTATCTCTTCTCATCTAAAACATTTTCGACAGCCAAAGGCCTCTTTTCTTTTGCGATGATGCCGCTTAGACTCTCCCCTATCTTTAATCTCCTCTTTTGCATCAACTCCATACCCTCTCTTGTGCCGCCTCCCCTTACTAAATAATTTCCCTCTTTTAACCAGAACTTGCAGACATC